>Ga0307416_100000319_pt1 | contig 24883 bp, 30 predicted proteins | sample DK1Cmetagenome_2_FD_203821 | JGI IMG/M metagenome (GOLD analysis project Ga0307416, IMG submission 203821) | Maize rhizosphere microbial communities from greenhouse at UC Davis, California, United States - DK15-C-3 | ecosystem: Host-associated > Plants > Roots > Rhizosphere > Soil | place...
GCCAGACATGCCGCAAGTTGATCATGATCCGCTGGCCGCAGAATTCCACGGTGGTTGCGCCTACAAGCTTTCCAAGCACCGCGAGCGAGATTGCGCGGTTGTTCGCTCGGGCGAGCACCGAGTTGACTCGGATCAAGGCACGGCGACTCTGACCCCAACCTCAAGCGGGATCGAGAGATCTGATCTTGACCGCAGCACGTACGGCTCCCGGATCAAGGTGAGCGGTTGTGAGCCTTCGATCGGTTTGAGCGTCAGTCTTCGTGGTCTGCTGGCTCGCGCGCTTCAGCCAACGTCTCCCATCCCTGCCACAGGATGATTGGGAGCATCGCGAGCGCACCCACCGGGTCAGCCCACCACCAACCGACTACCGCGTACGCGCCAACACCGAGCAATAGGGTCAATGACAGGTAGGAGCAGACCCATGTCTCCTTCGAGAGCGACCAGCACCGGACCGATCGTCGCCAATGGAACCGCGACATCGACCGCCAAGAAGACTTCGCTCGAGACCACTGGATGCTAATCCGAGTCACCTCGGAGCGAGCGCGCTGGCCGCGCCAAATAGTCCGAGCCGTCTACAAGGCACTCAAGGTCAACGGTTACGACGGTCCAGAGCCCCAATACAACGAACTCTGGATGAGTCTCTTCGATTGGTGCGCATCAACAGCCCACTGCGGCTGGCGTGAGATGTTGCTGCGCATGCGGCGACGCTGTGATCTGCTCCAAGAGACCCCACGAGGGAGTAGGCCAAGCTTGGCAAGAAACCCAAAGGTTGAGCATTTTTCCGTATTGACGCCGACATACTGCGGTCGTAACGTCCACAGAGCAGAGCATTTTCAAAATTCCCCAACTACATCGATCGGAGGCTTCGCCATGTTCGCTCAGGTCATCCAGGGCAAGACATCCAACCAGCAGGCGCTGGATGCCGCGTTAAACCAGTGGGTACAGGATCTTGCACCAGGCGCAACCGGATGGCTCGGCAGCACGAGCGGGGTGACCGAAGATGGCCGCGCCATCGCCGTCGTTCGCTTTGAATCCGAGGACGATGCCCGGCGCAACAGCAATCGACCCGAGCAAGATCAGTGGTGGTCCGAGACCTCTAAGCTTTTCGACGGCGAAGCCAGCTTCCGTGACAGCAATGAGGTAACCGTCGACGCTCAGGGCGATCCGGACCAGGCCGGCTTTGTCCAGGTCATGCAGGGCCGCAGCAGTGATCCGGAACGGGCGCGGCAGCTGATGGATCAGGACGCCGACAAGTGGAGGGCGTTCCGTCCTGACATGGTTGGCAGTGTCTCAATCGGCCACGAAGACGGTGGCTACACCATGGTCATGTACTTCACCTCCGAAGCTGAGGCCCGCGAAGGCGAACGCAAGGAGATCCCTCCGGAGCTACAGGCGCAGATGGAGGAGATGAACAAGCTCAGTGTCGGAGAGACTGAGTTCTTCGACCTCAAGCGGCCCGTGATGCTTTCCCCCAAGTGATCAAGGTTTCCTGAACCACAGCTGATCATGTGGAGGTCCGGCCTGCGCTTGCTGCACTGACTTCCTGACTCCCGGTCGGGAGCCACACTCTCATCCCTCATGGGTGTATCTCGGGCTTTGGTTCGATAAACGTGGAATGCTGTCCGGGAAGGGAGCTGCATGACATTAAGGCCGGCCGGTTTCAACAAGGCAATCACCTGCCTATTCATGGTCGGGTCTGCCCTTTTCTTGTTGGGATCTGTGCCGGCGTACGTGAACGCAGTCGGTGCGACCGCCGACAGCATCACCTACTTCATCGGCTCGATCTTCTTCACCGCAGCGTCATTCAATCAGCTCCTCCAGGCTTGTCGGCATGACCGCCAGCGACAGCACGGCCAATATGATCCCGACTGGGGACGTCAGCGGCTCCTCCCAGCTGATGAGTGAGTTCACGGCCTCCCAGGTGATGTAGAGGGCCAGCAGGAAGAACGTGATCGCAACGACGTAGAGCGCACGTTTCTCCGCTGCGCTCTCTTCACTCACCGCAGCGTGTGGCCCGGCCTTGCGCAGCCGCCACAGCAAACCGACTGCGCTGATCACCTCGATCGCCGAGTCGGCGCCAAAGCCAATCAGAGCGACGCTGCCAGCGATTAGCTCGGCACCGATCGCCACCACGGCCTCGACCACGTTCCAACCCACCGTGAAGTACTCAAGCCACAGGGCACGGCGGTGCAAGGTGACGCGGCGTTCCGCAGAGAGAGCGACCACGACGATCTAGGCCACGGGCACCGTGCACTTGCACCGGGCCGAATCTTCGAGAGGGCCCCACGTGCAAGGGTGACACCGTGACCCGGCCATCCGCAGACGGCGCCGCCAACTCCGTCATTACCGTGCCGACCCTGCCCAGGCCGCTCTCAGCACCGGTCGGGGCCGCTTGATCTTGGTTTGGTCCGCAGAAAGTCCGCAACACCTTCAACGGTTCTCAACACTCGTCAATCACTGCCAACAGTGGAGTGCCTAGTCAGACTGCGTTAGCCAACACTTGTCAACGGTGATCAACTGAGCGGTAGCGGTTCGAGCTCTATTACGACATCTAAATCAGGGGTTTTCAACCTCTGTCAGTAGTCGCCGAAAACGGCGGCTGACCTGCGGAAACGCCTCGTGGCGTCTTCCAGCGTCAGCCGCCGTTTTTCATTGTCCTGCGGCCCCAGCGCGGCCCAGGATTTGGCCGAGCAGTTGCGCCGGTGGCCACACAGAGCGAAAGCGAAGCCCACCTCCCGAGGGGGCTAGGCACTCCCCCGCCGACAAAGGCCGGGCGAACGATGCGCGAGAGCACGGGCGAACGATGCGCGAGAGCAACTACGTCATCTCCGTCGCGGAAAAGCCTCGGGAGTGGACGGTAGGGGCGAAGGAATTGCCCAAAGCGAAAGGGACTTGAACCCAAACCCTCTGGGCGCCGTCAGTGACTACGGGCCAGGGCGGACCCGCAAGTGGCTGGTTCTGGCTGCGATTCACATCTGCCGACACGCCCGCTCAGTCATGAAATGGTGGCTTGGCGGCCCGCGCCGATGCGGTCCTCAGCCGATCGAAGTGTGAGCGAGCGCGACGACGGTGCCGATCGCGAGGACGAGCGAAATCAGTGGCAGCATCCACTGCACCGAGATCCGCGACCGCCACTGGACGATGAAACCCGACAGCGCGGCCAAGCCGGCGAGCGGCCCGACGATGACCGCACCGAGGTGCGCCACGTCCGTCAGCGGATACGCCTCCTTGCACGTGGGCGGGCAGTACACGATCGGATAGCCGTTCGTCATTCCGACCCACAGCAAGCAGAGAACGGCGATACCGAGAATGCCGCCAACGCGCCGGTGCGTCGCCGCGAGGAAGCAGGTGACGAACCAGACCTGGATCAGCGGAATTCCGAGAACCATGACGAATTCGGCTGAGTCCAGATCTCCCCGCAGGTCGAAGATCCGAACCCCTGCGTCGATGAAAATGTGCATGACACCAAGGCCCATGGCCAAGATCGCGAGCGGCAGCCACAGCCAGCCGTGCCAAGGAATCGGCTTCACGCTGCATCCCTCTCTCGGTCTTCGCGCCACAACGAAGTGGCGAGCAGCAGGTAGCACGCAGCCTGCACGGGCGGGCCCACGTACAACTGCACGACATGCACGTCGAGGAAAGCCGGGATGCCGACGATTCCCTGGGCAATGAGCAGCCAACCAGTCCAACGCGACAGAGAAAGCCGCCCGGATCGGAGGATGGCGATACCGAGCACGATCAATCCGACGTTCATTGCCAGGCCGCCGAGAAAGACCGGGATCCAGAGCGGCTCGTTGAAGACCTCGTCGAGCAGGTGCACGACACCTTCGGCGTGACCCTCGTGGAGCACCCGCCCAGCAGCAGGGTTGACCAGAACCACGAATCCGGTGCCTGGCAAAAGGAAGCACAGCCCGAGCACCGTCGTGACGAGTCCGGGTAGCGCGCCATGGGAACGCACAGCGCCGTACACGGCGAACACGCCGAGCACGACGAACGCAAGTGCGTAGATCTGCAGCCCCCACCCGACGCGGAAGCCCAGCGAGTCCGACGCGAGCGCGAAGACCTCGTTGTGCGCCGGGTCCGTCGGCGGCTGCGCCACAAACAGGACGGGCAGCGACATCAGCTCCGCCACGACGAACGCCACCGCGCCCCAGCGCCGCGGTGTCACGGGAGTCCCTGTTGTGAAACGTCCATGTGCCCAACGTATGGGCATGCCGTTGGTCCCGTCGTTCCGTTTCCGAGCGGGAACGGACGTGTCGTCAGCGCAGGGCGGCGAGCGTGATCGACTCGGTGAAGTCGGCCATCAGGTCGATGGCCGTGAGCAGCTCGGGTCGCTCGTCCGAGGCGCGCCGCTGGGCGTGGTAGCGCACCTCCGGGCAGCCGGTGAGGCCGACACGCTTCAGCTCGGGAGGGAGGTTCGCCGTCAACGCAAGCGGTACGACCGTCACCTCGCGGCCCCGCAGGATGCGAGCGGCGACATGGGCGGTGTTCGAGGCGTCGATGGGAACAAGAGTCGCCTCCGACAGCGGCCGGACGTCGGCCAGGACGAAGGGATGCATGTACTCCGCCGGCAGGCCGGGTGCGTAGATCATCGGCTGCTTGGCGAACTCGGCGACGTCGATGCTCCCCCGGAGCGCGAACGGGTGGGCGGCGCCAACCATCCCGACCCGGTGGATCTCCGACAACGGCGACGACACGACGCTGAGGTCGGGCGAAGCCCCGAACGTCAACACCACATCGACTTCGTTGTCGAGCAGGCGCTTGGTCAGCTGGTCGAAGGCTGTCGGGACTGTCTCGATCGCCACGGCGGGATACGCGTGCCGCAGCGCGAGTTCCAGCGTCGCCAGCGCTGCCGGCATCAGTGGCGCCACCACACCCACGCCTGCCGGGATCCCGATCCGCAGCGTGGTGACGGCTCCGCCCGCTGCGACCAGGTGCGCCGAGTGGGCCGCCCGCACGAGCTCGGGCGCGAACTGAACGAACCGCTGACCGGCTGGCGTGAGCCCGAGGAATCCGCCCGAGTCCCGGTCGATCAGCGGCAGGCCGAGCGATCCCTCAAGCTTCTGTATCCGTTTGGTGAGCGCGGAGACCGTGACGCCGAGGTTTTCGGCCGCGCGCCCGAAGTGGCGCTGCTCAGTGACAGCGAGGAAGCTCTCGACAGCCGTCAGGTCCAAGTCCACGACGTCATCATCTCACTCGCGGCTCTTCGGTCCTTGTGACGCGGCGTTTCCGATTCGGAAACGGGCCGTCGGCATCGAGCGCTGAAGGTTACCGTCAGCGCCAATGGCACCACTTCGCGTAATTGCCGACGCGAAACCGCCCCACTCCAGGAGAGCCACATGCGCAAGACGTACCAAATCCTCGCCACCATCATCCCCATTCTGGTCCTGGTCCAGGCTGCGACAGTTGCGTTCGGCATCTCCAAGATCTTCACGTGGGTGAGCGAAGGTGGCGTCCTCGACAAGGCTGCGCTCGAGGCCGATGACGCCGACTTCGGTGGCGCGCTGCCGGCCCTGATCGCGCACGGGATGAACGGCATGATTCTGATCCCGCTCGTCGCGCTGCTGCTGCTGATTGTCTCGTTCTGGGCGAAGGTTCCGCGAGGGACGCTGCTCGCCGCTGTCATCCTCGGCTTGATCGTCGTACAGATCTTCCTCGGCTCGGCGCACATGCCGGTCACCGCGCTGGTGCACGGCATCAACGCGCTGCTGATCTTCGCGGCCGCATTCGCCGCCGGTGCCGGTGTCGGCGTGGCGAGTGCGGGTCTGGACCTCAATCCCTCCCGCGTAAAAGTGACCAAAAGTGACCAGGAGAGGGTCAGGTATGGGCGGCCTGTGTGCTCAGGTCAGGCGCGTACCCAAACTCACCTACGCTGGGGGCATGCACGACCCGCAATCCAACGGAGACTCCGCAACGTCCACCGTTGAAGATCCCCGGGTGCCCCAGATCCGCGCGGCACTGCATCGGGTGGACGATCCAGAGATTCGCCGGCCCATTACCGATCTTGGCATGGTCGACGGGATAGAGGTGGACGTCACTGGTCGGGTACACGTCCGGATCCTGCTGACCGTCGCTGGCTGTCCCCTCCGTGACACGCTCAACCGCGACGTCACCGCTGCGGTGCTCGGGGTGCCGGGGGTGTCGGCGGTCGATGTCGAGCTGGGCGTGATGTCGGATGAGCAGCGCGGGGCGTTGAGGGAGCTGCTCAAGGGCGGGCAGGCCGAACGTGAGATTCCGTTCGCCCGGCCGGATTCGCTCACCCAAGTGATCGCGGTTGCTTCGGGGAAAGGTGGCGTCGGAAAGTCATCAGTCACGGTGAACCTTGCCAAGGCGCTTGCAGCCCGCGGGCGCCGCGTCGGGGTTCTCGATGCCGACATCTATGGACACTCGGTGCCGGCAATGCTCGGCGTAGCGGACTCGAGACCCACCGCGGTTGAGGACATGATCATGCCGGTGCCAACCAATGGGCTCAAGGTCATCTCGATCGGTATGCTCAAGCCGCGTCGTGATCAGGTGGTGGCCTGGCGCGGCCCGATCTTGGATCGCGCGCTGACCCAGCTGCTGGGCGATGTCTATTGGGGCGACCTAGACTTCCTGCTCCTCGACCTGCCACCGGGAACAGGCGACGTCGCCATTTCACTGGGCCAGAAATTGCCCAATGCCGAGGTATTGGTGGTCACCACGCCGCAGGCCGCCGCGGCCGAGGTCGCCGAGCGTGCCGGAACCATGGCATCGATGTTGAACCAGCGCGTGATCGGTGTCGTGGAGAACATGTCGCACCTGGTGACCACTTGTCCTCACTGCGGGGAAGTACAGACCCACTACATCTTCGGCACCGGCGGCGGCGCTGACGTAGCGCGTGCCCTCAGCATCCGGCTCGGCTATCCCGTATCTCTGCTCGCGCAGATACCGCTTGACCCGCAGCTCCGTGCTTCCGGTGACGCCGGCGTTCCGCTGGTTGAGGCCGGCCCGGACGAGCCTGCCGCCCGCGCGCTCAACTTGCTAGCTGAGACGTTCGTCAAGCGCGGCCGCGGGCTGCTCGGCAAGCAGCTCGGCCTTACGCCCGCTGGGCGCTGATATCTGCAGCGAGCAGGTCAGGTCGCTTCAAGATCGAAAGGAGTGACCGCGTGCCCCGAACCTGACTTGCCGATCCGTACGCTGAGCAGCTGGCGGCCGCTATAGGGTTTCGGATCGCCAACGTGACCAGGCGGCCTGCCGGGTGACACCGGCGACGTCGGCCACGTTCGCCCAGGATCCTCCGTCCGCCAAGGATCGCGCGGAGACGCCGAGGCATTCACCGACCAATGCGCTCAAGAGCAGCAGCTTTGAGAAGGCCGCCGGGTCAGGTGCGCTTGGCCTCCTCGTACGTGCCGAAGGGAGTCGATTCAGCCGGGGGATAGATGAGGTGCAAAACACCGGTGGTGAAGGCCTCGGAGGAGACCAGCCGCAGCGGCATGGTGGATTCGCTGAAAGAGGGTTGATCATCGTGACCTGTCGTCGTCATTGGTCGTTCGTCGAGCGATCACCCAATCGCGATTCAGACTGAGCGAGTGGATCATCTCGCTGCTGCGCTTCGATATGCATCCCAGGGCGTTCCTGTCTTTCCTCTCGCGCCTCGCTCGAAGTTCCCGCTGATCTGCGCTGCAAACGACGGTCACGGACTGCATGACGCCACCACAGATGCCGCACGAATCCAAGCATGGTGGATGGCACATCCAACTGCCAACATCGGTTTGAGAACCGGCGTGGCCAGTGCAGGGATGGAGCAGCCCAGGGGAATGGCGATCGGTTAGCCCTCCACATGCGTGAACTTCCTTCGCGGGTAGCTCTGGCCACACTCACCGGTGCAGACAGCCTTCGGGACGAGATTCTCCTTTGCCCACCGCAACACATCGCTCCCTCGATAGCGGAGGCTCTTCCCGATTTTGTGATACGGCGGTCCCGCACCTTGCCTGTTCCAGCTATAGATCGTGCTGACAGGAACCTTGAGCAGCGCTGCAAGATCCGAGATCGACAACGAGCGTTCCGACACACCACGCGTTACTTCGCCAAGTTCCTCCACTTCTCGTGGAGCGTTCTCAGTGGCCGGGCAGGCCGGGTTGGGGCAAGACCAGAGCGTTGTCATGCAGCGACGGTATGGAATGCGAGCTGCCCTGTCTGCCAGTACTGACGAAGCCGACGGTTGTGAATCTGTCCGGTGTCGGAGGATTCGAGCGGTCTTGGGAGATGAACGACACTCTTAGCACTAGGTCGAAGGGCCCTGCCGCTGGTCCGTCACTTTCTTGAAGTCCCGCAGAGGGAACGCCCGGCCACATTCACTGCCACAGCGTGCATACGGCCCGGTGTGCTCCACGAAGTGGAGCAGACATTTCCAGCTCAAGATCGCTGAACGAAACGTGAAGGACTTATGTGCTCCTCTTCGGTTCCGGCTTCATCGGCTACGTCTCGGCCTGCAGCATGTTGACGCCAGAGCCGGCCGGATCTGATCCTGAAATCTAGACTATCGAGCTACTAGGAGCAGGTTATGCAGACCGATGCGACGTCGTCCGCGGCAGGGCAAACCCGGGCTGGTTCGGTAGTGGCGCTGTGGCGGTATCCGGTGAAGTCGATGATGGGAGAGGAGCTGAACTCCTCGGAGGTGACCGATCGTGGGCTGCTCGGTGACAGGCAGTTCGCCATTGTGGACCGAGCCACCGGCAAGGTCGGAGGAGCCAAGAATCCGCGGAAGTGGGGCAACTTCTTTGACTTTCGGGCGACCTATGCCGAGGCTCCGAAACTTGGAGGACGGATTTCCCCGGTTCAGATCACCCTTCCTGACGGTGAGGTGGTGAGCAACGATCGACCTGACCTGGAGCAGATTCTTTCTCGCGCATTCAGCCGGGATATCGCCTTCGTGGAGGCGCGGGCTGAGGGCATGGCTTCCGGGGTCGCGGAGGAGTACTGGCCCGACATGGCCGGACTTGAGCACAGGGACACGGTCACCGACTTTGAGATGCCGGCCGGCACGTTTTTCGACATTGCCGTCGTGCACCTGCTGACCACTGCGACCATTGACCGGCTCCGGGAGTTGTATCCGCAGGGCCGCTTCGAGGCTCGCCGCTTCCGCCCCAACATCGTCGTCTCGACTGGCAGCGAGGATGCGGGTTTTGTGGAGAACGACTGGATCGGTCGCACGGTCCTCATCGGCGAGAGTGTTCGCCTGGCCATCACCGAACCATGCCCCCGTTGCGTGATGATCACGCTGCCGCGGGGAGACCTACCCAAAGACTCAGGAATCCTCCGCACGGCTGCTCAACACAACGAAGTAAACGTCGGCGTTTACGCCTCGGTTGTCAATGGCGGGACCATCCGCCGCGGCGACGCGGTCGTGTTCGCCTGAGTTGTGCGGTAGAGCTCAGTGCCGCGACCGACTCCAGATACAGTCATACCGCGCTGCACAGACGTCTCAGGATGCGCCCGCCAGGCCCGCGGCTGGTGGCGAGCACTCCGGCCAGGGCGGTGGCGTGCTCGGCGTAGTCGGACCACCAGCCGCCACGAGCCGCTTCATCTGTCCCGCCGATCTGCCGCGGGAATGCCATGGCTGCCGTGACAAAGAGCGGCGCCCGCCAAGACGGCCAGGATGAGCAGTGCACGCGACACAGGATGGCCGCCAACCCATTGATGATCACCACAGGCAAATATTGGCTCAGGGAGTCCAGCACCGCCGGCGCCTGTTTGGCCAAGGCCGGGCCGAGGAAGCCGAAGTTCCCGGTCACTGCGATCAGATAGGTGCCAGAGAAAGCGATCAACAAGCCCACCAATCCCAGTCGTCCCATCCCGCCGCGTTGAGCCGCGTAGAGTCCGGGAAGGCCGAGCAACACCAGTAACCAAGCAAGCGTGTAAACAGCATGGGCCGCGACCAGCCTCGGCTCGCTGGCAACGATCGTTGTAGCCGTCTCTCGAGAGGGATGTAGCAGGGTCGCGATGACCATCAACACGCTTGCAGCCAGCAGAGCGATCCCGCACCATCTCAACAGATGTGCCACCCGCCAGCGTCAGTCGCCATCACCGCGGCCGCCATGGTTACGGAACTTCCGGGGATTCTGGAAGCGGTGTGAGACGTTTGGCGAATGGGCCAGAGCGTCGCCACCGCAGCCAAGCTGCGATCAACACTGTCAGTATGGCGGCGGCGAGCTGGGTCATGTTGCCGGCGTCGGCGCCATCCAGTAATGAATCGACTAGGGCGCCGTTGTTGTTGCTGGCATCGAAGATCTGGTGCAAGATCCCGACTGCCAACAGACTATCGGCGGCGGCGCGCAGCATGACACCCATCAGCAGCCGAATCACAATGCCCAAGATCAGCAAGCCAGCGATGCCTGTCAGCACGGAACGGGCCGTAATGTGATCATCGAGGAGCAGCAGCGGGACGTGCACACCCGCGAACGGCAGCGTTGTTAAAACGGCGGCCACCACGAAGTTGAAGCGGGCCTCCAAGCGGGTTTGGAAAAAACCAGCCCACACCGTTTCTTCCCACAGATTGATCACCACGACGGCCAGCACGATTGAGCCGAGTTGTTTGATCAACACCGGCCTCAGACCGGCTGTGTGCAATGAGCCTCCGAAGATCAAGCCGAGCAACAGCGCGATCACCGGCAGGCCAAAAAGCACCACCAACCACCAGCCAATGCCGAACTGCCAACGAAAGGCCCGGGCAAACAGGGCGCGCACCCCAGCCCGCCCGTCGGTGATGGAGGTGACCCACAAAGCCGTCGGCAACAAGATCAACAGCGTCGCCGCGAGGGCGAAAACCTCCACCGGCGGATTGGCACCGGGAATGACCCCATAGAAGGCAAGAACCGGTATACAGAAGAGGAGCCAACTCAGGCCCAGCACAATCACCAAGAATCCCGTCAAGGGCCGCCGAGCCACCCAACCTCTCAACCCGTTAACTGGAGGTCCCTGTGGAGAGGGAGCGGCATAAAGCCGAGGCGGCGCGGTGCTAATCGACGACATGACGAGCTCCCTGCAATGACTGGAACATCTAGCCCGGTTGCGGAAACCCCTAGCGGTGACGGCGTGCAGGTCCGCAGGCCGGGGTTACATGCCGCTGATAGTGGTACAAGCAGCCATTTCTTACCCTCGCTCCTGGTGCAAAGCTCGTCAACTAGACACCGCCGGATGCCGCGAGCGTTGCGTCGAAGGCATCGACCCTGGCAACTGCTCTTCGACGGCATCGAGCAAATGCGCCATTTCAGCTTCGATCGGATCTGGAAGCGGTGACATACGTTGCACGGTGATGTGCATCCCGGTCCGCGGGGACCGGCGCCAGCAACGGCAAATCCATCTGCCCAGCCGCAGAAGCGACAGTGGCCCCCCACGACCTTGGGCGACAGCACGAACGAGGTCAGCCAGGTGCCGCCGTGCGACCATTCGGGCTCGGTGTCTCCCCAATGATCACCGAATCACTCGCACTCACTGCTCGATCGTATGGATCACCGGCGCGATGTGATCACGAGCAATGCAAGCGGATCAGGCAAACTCGTCGTGGTCCGGAAGCAGTCGAAGGCCGACGGTCAGGATCACCATCCCGGCTGCTCTCTCGTCACATTCGGTGACGACACAATGGATTAGTGGCGGCATTGCTCCGCATCATCGCACGACGCCCTGTGCTGGCGTTCATGGTGATCGGTCTCGGCGCCTACTTCTTGACCGCTGCGATTCCGCCGATCGTGAATTCGGAGATCTTGCCGTTTGGCCTGCCGCTACACGGAGTGGTGGGAGTGCTCGGGGTCGGTATCGGCGCATTCGTGGTCACCGCAGCGGTCGCGGGGCGGGACGGCGTTGTTGATCTTGCCCGACGAAATTACGCGCTGGCGGGTCCCGGTGCGCTGGTACCTGGTTGCGCTGTTCACCGTTCCGGTCGGAGCGACCCTGATATCACTCGCGATCTACGGCTCGCAAGCGCTGGCGTCGCCTGCCGGTGGCTGGCCCCGGGCGCTGGCTGAGGTGGCCGCCGTCTTTGTGCTCCAGCTGGTGCTGTTTCAGCTAGCCGAGGAGATCGGTTTTACCGGTTTACTGCAGCACCATTGGGAGGACCGCTATCGCCCGATGAAGCTCACCTTGTATGTGGCGCTGCTGTGGGCTGTCTGGCATGTGCCTGATCATTTCGCCGAGGAGGGTTGGGGGGTTGAGGCGCTGATCTCGGCTCCCATCGTGTTCGCCGTTGAATTCGTCTCGCTGTTCTTTGCCCGCGCCTTGTTTGTGTGGTTCTACAACGTCACAGCGAGCAGCGTGTTGCTGGTGGCGATCTTTCATGCCAGCTTCGACGCCTCAATCAGCCAGCTGTCCCGCGACATCGTGCCGGCGTCGAATACGGCGCGATTCCTGATCTTCAGCGTAGTCATCGTCGTGGCGGCCACCATCGTGATCATCGTTACCAAAGGGCAATTTGGGAGAGCAGTAGAGGACCTTCGAAGTCAAGCGAGTGCTTAGGGGTCGGTTGTCCTCTGTGCATGCGTCACATCCGAGAAAGCCTGTCTCCCTGGCATTGAGCCAGAATCGAGCTATGCCGTCGTGGAACCATCTGCCTAGCGGCCACCACGTCGAACGACTCCTGAGGCTGGTCTCGGCGGCTCAACGGGCCGGTGTGGACGACTCGCGGCTGCTCGACGCGATGCGGAGGGTGCCGCGGGCGGCGTACGTGCCGCCCGACCAGGTCGGAATGGCATACTGCGACGAGCCCGTCCGGATTCCACATGGCCAGGTGACGACCCAGCCCTCGTTGACCGCCCGGATGATCCGGGCCCTCCGGCTCACTGGTACCGAGCACGTCCTCGAGATCGGTACTGGGTACGGCTACCAGACCGCGCTGCTCGCTCAGGTGGCGTCCTTTGTGACTAGCATCGAACGATGGCCCGACCTGGCCGAAATGGCTCGTCGACACCTTGCGGCGCAAGAGATCATGAACGTGCATGTCGTTGATGGCGACGGCACCGAAGGCGTGCCGGCACGAGCGCCGTACGATGCGATTCTGGTGTCGGCGGCTTTCCCAGAAGTGCCCGATCCACTCGTCGACCAGCTTCGGATTGGGGGTCGATTGGTGCAGCCGATTGGATCGGGTGGAGCGGAGCGGGTGACCGTATTCGAGCGCACTGCGGACGGGCTCCAATCGCTAGGGTTGGTGTGCCACGCCCGGTTCGTGCGCTTATATGGCCGCCTTGGTTACGGCTGACGGATCAGCGCCGGCGCCCAACCTGGTCAGCTCGACGAAGAGAATGCGGTTGCGCTGGTACGGCGAACCGATAATGTGTTCCGGGCAATCAAGGACAACATCGCCGGCTGGACGCCGCAACTGCGGGATCGCAAGATCGACCAGCTTGCCTCGGTGATCGCGATGATGAACACCGGCTTAGGGCCGGACTTGCTCGGCGTCTGCGAGGTTGAGAACCGTTTCGTTGTCGATCGACTCATCGGCCGGGTGAATGCAACATTGCCCGCCCTCGGAGTTACGCGGTGGTCCACGCCGACACCGGTGATGCCTGCGGAATCGATGTCGCGTTCATCTACGACGACACGCTGTTCCAGGTTCCGCTGCCCTTGAGGAGACTGTGTTCTTCCATGTGGTGATGCGCCGTCACGCCACCCGGGGAGATCGTCCTGGTCAACTTCAAAACCACAACTGCGGCCGCGCGGACATGGGCCGTATTTGGTAACCATTGGCCAGCCGGAGTGGCGGTCAGTTCGAGTCTGAGGGACACCACGCCATTGCCGGAGAGACGCTGGGCTACTTCCATTAACGGGTCCTGGAGGTGCACGGGCCGCTCACACCGGTGCTGGCGATGGGAGACTTCAACAACGAACCGTTCGACACTTTCACTTGTTCTCCACGCGCCGAGCACAGGGCAGCGGGCCAAGGTCAACTCGGTACAGCAGGAGCCACTGTTGTGGACAATCAGCACAGCATGCTCGACCAATTCCTGGTCAACAAGAACATGGCGATCTGCGACGCCCCGATCGAGGTCGAGCAACCACGGTGCAGGTCTTCAAGCTGCCGGCCATGGTCAATCCAGGTGTCTACCCCAAGTCGGTGTTGAGAGGGGGGAGGGAGCGTCATTCTGGCTGGTTGTCTGCTGGTCCGGCGATCCGGTATGGGGTGTCGAATCCTTGGTACATGAGGTGGGCGATCATGCCCTGGGCGGCGTGTTTGAGGTTGTGGCAGTGGTCCATCCAGATGCCCGGGTTGTTGGCCACGAAGGCGATGTCGTAGCTCTCATTGGGTAGGACGTTGAGCGAGTCGACCCACCAGGGGCTTCCGGTGGCGGCCACACCGTTGCGGGCCAGCACGACCTCGTGGTGGCCGTGCAGGTGCATCGGATGGACTTCGCCGCTGTGGTTGTCAATATGCATCACCACCACGTCACCTTCGCGTACCACATACATCGGGACGTGCGGGAACAGGCGACCGTTGATGGACCACCACATGCCTGGGAGGCCTTTGACGAAGCCGGGTCGGCGGCCGATCCGGTACTCGAACCGGCGCGTCGGCTATGCGGGGTCGAAGCCGAGCGGGGTCGGCGTGCCGTAGCTCAGCAGGTCCAGCTCGGCGGCGGGTTGCGCAGGCACCGGCGCATCGACACCCGGCAGGCCAATCACCACTACGGTCGCCTTGGACAGTTGGACCCGGACCGCCGTGCCATCAATTGGCACCTTGACTTCAAGATCGGCCCGGCCGCCGGCGGTCAGCGTCACCGACCGGCCGGTGATCTCGCTGGGTTGGTGCACGTTGGTGCCGTCGACGGCGAGCAGCCGGTATGGGCCCGTGGTCCAGATCTTCATGGGTCCGTTGTCGGTGTTGGTGACCCGGACTCAGATCCGCTGGCGGGTCGCGCCGGCACCTGGAGATCCTCGGCCTTGCCGTTGACTGTCCGGAGACCACCGTAGGTGTGTGCGATCGCAGAAACGTCGACCTGCTGGGCGATCCCGGACTTCGGCGTCACGACAAGTGATCCGAGCAAACCTCCGGCGACCTGGGGGTTGGAGACCTGGTGGGAGTGATACCAATACGTGCCGGCCTGGTTCGCGACGAAACGGTAGGTGAACTCACCTCCCAGCGGCACCGCGTCCTGGGTCACACCGGCCACCCCATCCATGGCGTTCGAAACATCAAGGCCATGCCAGTGCAGCGTCACCCCGTCGGCGACCGATTCGTTGCGCAGATGCACCTTGACCAGCTGACCCTGTTTGGCTTGGATCTCCGGGCCGGGTGAGGTGCCGTTGACCGTGAATCCCGCGATGGACCGGCCGCCGATGCTCAGCACCTGTTGCCGGGTCACCAGGTCAACCCGTACATCGGCCGGTCGTGCCGGGTCGGCAACCATGTCGGTCACCAGCCGTTGCGGCGCCATCGGCTGACCGGCCATCGAGCCCTCCATATGGCCGCCGTGCCCGCCGCCGCCGCTGGTATCAGGCACAGCTCCCACGCCGTAATCGAGGTAGCCCATATCCATCACCGAATACACCGCCGGCACCCGGCTGTCCTGCCACAGCCACGCCAACGGGGCAACGATCGACAGGGTTGCCACAATCGGCAGGGCGATCCGCAGCGCCCGCGGAGTGCCGGCCCTCACGCCACTACGGGGTGGGTGGCGACGGGAATGATCGGTCATCACACCGGCGTCGCCGTACGCGCCTCAGGCTGCTCAACGCCAACCGCTGCCGCCGCGGCACTGAGCCGACGGCCGGTGTAGATGGCCGCGCCGAACAGCGCCAGCGCGTTGAGACCGTGCAGCGCACCCGCCAGCGGGAAGTCGTGGCCGAGGAAGCCGAGCTGGCCCTGCACGATCACCAGCACGAACACGACCACGGCCCACTTGATCGCCCCGCGCACCTTGGTGAAGAACGACACGATCAACAGCAGCAGCGCGAGCGCCGGGACCACGAACATCCCGTTGATGCCATGCACGAGGATGCCGGCAACCTCCGGAAATGGCGTCCCCTGGCTCTCAATGACGGCCTTGTCGAACACCCCGCCCCCATCGACCCACTTGCTGAGCCCGGCAATCGCCCAGACCATGACCATCGCCTGGACGGCCACCTCGGCGGCCACCAAATAGGCGAGCACCTTGTACGCGGTTCTCATGACATTGCCTCCTCTTTCGGACTTGGGCGACGGTCTAGGCGGGCACGGATTTGTCGCTAATCAGACAGTGAAGATGCACTTGTCGAGGCCCGGGGTCTGCTGGATCTGGCGCTGCAACGATTCCGGTGGCTGCACATTGTGCGGATATGCGTAGAACTTCTCCATGAGCGGGAACGCTCGTCCCTCGTAGGGCCCGAAAACCGCCGTGGGCAACGGGGCCGCGCGCAGCTCGGGCATCGTCTCGCGCATGACGCGTTCCCGCGCCTGGATGGCCGCCGGTTGATTCTGTTGGGGGATCGCTTGGATCTCGTTCTTGACTCTGGCTTGCGCCGCCGCGCAAATCGAGTCGAGCTGGGCAACGTAGGCGGCAACCTTGGGCTGGTCGAGGTGCGCCGCCGGGTTCTGCTTGACGACCGCTACATACTCCGCGGTGCGCTGCTCCCAAAGCCGGATCGAGTCCGCCGTGACGGGCTGCGTCCCCTGGCTCTCGTCGGTGCCCAACGCCAGGGCGTCGTCCGGGTGTTCGATGGACACCCATTTGGCGAACGGCTCCCAGATCTGGTCCCCGAACCCGTTGTTGAATTCGACTTCCCGCCGGGCTGAGACGATCTTTCCGTCACGGACGGTGAGATTCCAGTAGTTGCCGGTGAACGGGCCGAGTCCGATCTCGTCGGACCCGATCGCGTGAAAGTCGAAGGCGCAACCAAGGCTGACCCCGGACGCCGAGTTGCCCTGATGCTCGCAGCCACGGATCGTCTGCTTATAGCCCAGGGCCCGCTCACTGGCGATGCCCAGGCGAAGCTGCTCGGCGGTGGTCCGGTCCTCCTCGACGACGCCCCGGGCGATGGCATCGGTGGTCAGGTAGCTGAGTGCTCGGTCGGCGTCGAAGCTGCCATACGCATCGAGAAACTCTCGAGCGACTGCCTCGGACGAGTCGGGGTTCTGAGCCGGGCCGCCGGCCTTGTCGACACCGAGCCAACCCCCGACCGCAGTGGCGACCACGACGAGGGTGGTGATTCCGACGGCTCCCGTGACCCAGGCGAGCGTCCGGCGTTGCGTCCGGGAGCCGGACGGCTGTTGAGTGACCATGATTCGACGCTAGGTGGCCACCGTCGGGCCCGGCATCGGCGCGGGCACGCAACCGCAATGCGTGCCAGCACCTACCGACGGATCGGTGCAAGCACCTTTGCGCCGCCTGGCCGTGCGAGAGGAAGATGCTGAGTCGTGGGGCTCCCGACGCTTCGGCCACTACCCGGCATCCTGCTCGCGGTCACGGTGCTGGCCGAGCTTGGTGCGGTGGGGCTCTCCTGGGGCCTGGAGCCGGCCTGGGACACGCTGTTCAATGCCCTCTTCACGTTGTTGACTGTTGGCACGGGGGCGCTGATCCTCTCGCGCCATCCTCGCCACGCCGTCGGCTGGCTGTTGTGCGTCCTCGGTCTTGCCAATGCGCTCATGGCAGATCTGCCGCAGGGCTGGGGCCTGCGTGCCGCGGCCGAGGTGTGGGCCGGGGGCCCTGCGGCGGAGTGGCTCGGGCTGTGGGCGTTCCTTCTGCAGACGCCGGTGTTGGTGGCGATCCTCCTGCTGTTTCCCAGCGGTCATCTGCCGGACCGCCGCTGGTCCTCCGTGGTGTGGCTGAATGTCGCCGGAACCGCGATCGTCGCGACCGGCTGGGCGCTCGACCCCGATACCGGTCAGTATTTCGTCGGCGGTCGCAACCCCTACGCCGTCCCCGGTCTGCCCACCGACACGCTGTTCCGGGTGGGCGTGACCCTCATAACCGTCGCCATGGTGGCGGCGCTGGTCGCCGCGGTGAACCGGTTCCGGCGCTCGTCGGGGGTCGAGCGTCAGCAGATGAAGTGGTTCGCCCTCGCCAGCGGCTTCCTCGTCGTGGCTTTGCTGCCGGCGGGGCCGCTGTGGACCGTCACCCCGCTGGTGCACCCGCTGCCTGTCATTGCGCTGACGGTGTGGCCCGTGGCCATCGGCGTCGCGATCCTGCGCTACCGGCTCTATGACGTGGATCTGGTGATCAGCCGTGCGTTCACCGGCGCTGTGCTTACCGTCGTCCTCGCGCTAGTGTATGTCGGCTCCACGCTCGTGATCGGCGAGATCGCTGGCGGCGGCTCGTCCTGGGCTACCGCCGTCTCGACACTGCTGGCGGCCGCCGCGTTCAAGGTGCTGCACCAGCGTGTGCAGCGACGCGTGGACAGCCGGTTCCGTCCCGAGCGCCACGCTGCCTTGAGCCGGGTCGGGGAGTTCCTCGAGGCGCTTCGTGCCGAGGAGGTCGAGCCCGAGCAGGTTGTGGAGGTGCTCCGTTCCGCACTCGGTGATCCCACGCTGGAGCTCCGGTTCATGCTGCAGCCCGATGAGCCGCTGGTGGACGAACGCGGCCGACCCGTGCCGGACGGGCTCGACGGTGCCCGGGAGTCGTTCGCGGTCGAGCGCGGCGGCATCACCCTCGGCCAGGTGGTCTGGCTCCCGCGCACGGAGGAGCAGCGCGCATTGCTGCCCAGTGTGGTCGCCGCCGCAGGCCTGGCGATCGAGATGGCCCGCCTGCGGGTCGAGCTTCGCCGTCGCCTGGAGGAGGCGGAGGCGTCCCGGGCCCGGCTCGCCGCCGTGGCCGACCAGGAGCGCCACCGTCTCGAACGCGACCTGCACGACGGCGCGCAGCAGCGCCTGGTTTCCATCGGCCTGGCGCTGCGCCACGCCCAGCACCAGATCGGGTCCGATTCCGGCGAGGCGAGCAGGACCCTCGACGGGGCGGTGGCCGAGGTCGCCGCGACCATCGACGAGCTCCGAGAGCTCGCCCACGGACTTCGCCCCACGGCGCTGCAGGCCGGTCTCGGACCCGCCCTGCGCGAACTGGTGAGCAGGGTCCCGGTGGCCGTCGAAGTGGCGGCGACCCCCGACCGATACCCGCCCGACATCGAGGCAGCCGCTACTTCGTCGCCTGCGAGGGCCTCGCGAACGCTGTTAAGCACGCCGGGGCCGAGCGGATCGCGCTGGACGTGGCCCGGCACGACTCCAGGCTCGTGGTTAGTGTCGCCGATGACGGCATGGGTGGCGCGGACGCCGACGCCGGCTCCGGACTGCTCGGGCTGTCGGACCGGGTGGCCGCCTACGGCGGAACCCTTCACATCGACAGTGTCCGAGGGCGGGGCACTCGGATCACCGCGGAGCTGCCATGCGTGTCGTGATCGTCGAGGACCAGGTTCTGCTCCGGGAGGGGCTCGCCCGGCTGTTCACCGACGGCAGGCACGACGTGGTGACAACGCTGGGTGACGCCAGCACCGTCGTCGACGTGGCCGACCGGGAGCGACCGGACCTGGTGGTCCTCGACATCCGCATGCCCCCGACGTACACCGACGAGGGAACTCGGGCCGCGCGCGAGCTCAAGGCCCGTTGCCCCGGTGTCGGGGTGCTGCTCTTGTCCCAACACATCGAGACCACCCATGCCGTCGACCTGGTCAGCCGGCCCGGCTTCGGCTACCTCCTGAAGGACCGGGTGCTCGAGGTGGGCGACTTCCTCGACACGGCCCAGCGGATCGCCGACGGCGGCTCTGCACTCGACCCGAAGGTCGTCGCCCGGCTCGTGGCCCCCGCAGCGGGGAGTCCCCTGGACAGGTTGTCCGAGCGTGAACGGCGGGTACTGGAGCTCATGGCGGAGGGCCTCACCAACACCGGTATCGCGCAACGGCTTGTCGTCAGCGAACGCACCGTGGAGGCCCACATACACCACATTCTCCTCAAGCTCGACCTCCCCGAAAGCGGCGACAACCACCGCCGGGTCCTCGCCGTCCTCACCCACCTGCGCGCCGTCCAGGAGCGGAGCTGAGCACACACCCGCTGCAGACGGCTTTCGGTGCTGGCACCGATGCCGCGCGGCCCCACCTGCTTTTAGCCTCAAATCACTACGAGGAGGTGATCCCTATGCCGACACCAATCGTGCAGGTACCCCAACAGGGCCTGCGGCAGCCCGGCCCTCGTCCTTCTCGGCGGACTATGTGGGTTGGTCTGGGCGGCGGGCCTTGCGCGGCTTCATGGCGCAAATCACCTACGACGATTCGAGTGTGGGCTGGTCCGATATCTTCGGCTGGAGCCTGCTCCCCGGCACCATCATCGGAGTGCTGCTCGGCTGGGCCGAGCACATCCGGACCACGCGTAGCCGGCGCTATCGGCGGACGGCGCCCCAAGGCTTCCTGCTCGCTAGTAGTGCTTGCTGCCCCGCCAACAGTGTGCACCTCGAAGCACCCAGGGATGGTCTCAGGCTGCGTGGGCCAGCGGCTTCACAGGGCTACGTCGCCTCACCGCAGGTGGTGATGCAGTCCGGCCGGCTTGCGTTGATCATCTCTCACACAACGACATCGGTGGCCCGGCGAGGTCCGGACGGTTGGTACTACGTGATCACTCGGCTCGACCTATCACCTACTCCATCTAAACAGACTTTAATGTCAAAAGGAGAGTCAGCAACATGTCAGCACAGACAACTGTCGACCAGATAAGCAGGTTCGAACAGCTCCTCGCAGATCTCAAGGTTCCTAGCGGCGACCTTACCGGCGTGCCGCAAGAGCTTGCCGACGCCGTTGCCCAAGCCGGTTTCGAAGCCAGCACGATCACCGTCGTCGGACAGCACTCCAGCGGCGACTACTCGGTGGAGTTCAAGAACCAGAACGGTGGGTTTTCCTTCACTGGCCGTACTGGGCCTTCGAACTCGCCAAGGCGGCGCTGCTGTCGCAACAATGCTCAGCGGCCGAAGCACTCGAAGCGGTGACTCGATCTGGCGGACGCGGAGGGCCAGGCGAAGGCCCAAAGCGGGTTGCGATATAGCGAGCCGCCAGCTGGCCTGTCGTGCCCCTCCGGGCCCGCCACAGTTCCCGCTCGCCCTGGACTTCGCTGCCGGCAGGATGCGCGTCAGTGCTGGTAGTCGGGCAGGACCTGCTCGGAAAGCAGCTCCAGCTGCCGCAAGCTGCGGACCTCGGGCATCAGCACCAGCAGGTCCAGGCCACTGGCCGCGTACTCGGCGACGACGTCTTTGATCTTGCCGATGGGGCCGTGGTGGATGGCCTGCTCCACCGGCACCGCAGGACCGGGTAGTAGCGCCGGTGATGGCCGACCGCCTCCGCGAACTCGGGTTCGCCGCCGATGGCGACGTAGGCGACCGCGTTGAAGCTGAAGTCGGGCTTGCCGCGCTCGGCTACCTGCGGGCGCATGCTCTGGATCGCCGGTCCGATCGTCGGCAGGCGGGCGGCGCCACCGAAGATGAACCCGTCGGCCAGTTCGACAGCCCGCTGCCGAGCCCGCTCGGTGAGCGCGCCGATCCAGATCGGCGGGCCGGGGTCCTGCACCGGCGGCGGGCCCAGTACGCCGTGCTCGCGGTCACTGTGCCGTGCCTCTGCCCATACCCGTCGGAGGGTGGCGACCTGGTGGCGGAAGCGGGTCACGCGATGCTCCAGCGTCGCCCCGAAGACCTGGTAGTCGTCCGGCCGGCTGCCCAGCGGCACGCCGAGCGTCAGCCGCCCTTCCGAAAGGCGGTCGATCACCGCGGCTTGCTTGGCAACCAGCACCTCGTTGCGGTTTGGCAATGGCAGAGTGGTGGTGGCTAGGCGGATGCGCTGGGTCACCGCGGCGGCAGCGGCGAACGAGGCGAGCGGATCCCACATATCGTAATTAGGACGATCGAGCGAACTCAGCGTGTCGAAGCCGGCTTGATCCGCGAGTCGCACCCAGTCCAAGAAGAAGCTTCGCTCCAGCTCGAACGGCATCGCGGTCGGCATCCACACCCCGACCCTCATCCCGGTATCCCCTCTGCCGCCACATGCACGCACCGCAACCCGTCAGAGCGATGGCTTCGCGGTCGAGCACGATCAGGATAAGCAGCGCAGTGTCGAAGCGGAACGCTGAGGCTCCAATCCGGGAGTCTGACATGGGGAATGCGGCAGGGTCATGGCTCAGCGTGCGGATCTGTCCGGCCTCGTTGGTGAGTGTCCTGATAGTCACGGACACGTTGCCGGTTTGGTAGACGTTGCCGGTTTGGTAGACCTTGCCGTCAGCGCTGACTCGCTTACTGAGCAGTCAGACTCCTACGGTGGCGCCTGGACGTTATGCGACATCTACGCCCAGGGTCGGACTGTGCGCCAGATCGGTGCGGAGCTGGGCGTTCCCTGGACCGCCGTGGGTCATCAACTTCGCCGTGCCGGCATCATCAGCTGCTCGGCTGTTGCTTGTAGCCGCTCCTTGCCTTGTCTTTATCGGCCTCAACTCAGGCGCATACCCTATGCTCGTCGTTTTCGGCGGCCTCCGTGGGTGTCATGTTCATGATCATTTCCTTCTGCTTGTTGATTTGGGAAAGACTCAGGCTCCGCCAGGTCGGCGGAGCCGAAGTCTGCATTGACTTTGATCTGGATCACATCAAACGGCGAGAGCTGCCAGGATCTCCCGTGCAGCTCTGCGTCGTTTTGGTGAGTTCTGGCCCGGGGCGCCGTCATCTCTCTACTTGCGCCCGGCTTGCTTCCCCACGCCGGCCATGCCGTGCCACGTCGCCGTGAGCGTGAGGACCACCTTTTTGCACCGGAACCTAACTTGTCGGCGATCACCGGAAGCGGCCGATCTCGAGCGATCGGCCGATTAGTTCGGAATAGCTATACCTCAAGTTGAGATCGAGGGTGGACGTACCAACTTTCTGGCCACGCGTGCACTATCTCGATAAAGGACTGGTCAAGACCGGGCATGGCGGCGCAGGCTCCCAGAGCTTCGCCGGACTCACGCTGTTGGATGCGCGGCCAAACCAGCAGGCACATCGGCCGATCTTCGTCCGCGATGAGACTCCTTGTTGGAACCACACAGGCTATGCGCTCGGCAACCTAGGCGAGCCGGCCGGCCAAGATCCGTGTATCGCCCGCGGCGGCCCCTTCGATCGGCGCGTACGCCTCCGCCCAGCTGAGCTCGCGCTCGCTGCCAGCCCAGAGGTGCTCAAGTCGCGTCGTAGCCAGACCGGCCTGGATCTCGAGGTAGCGAGGCCGTGGCCCGCACAGCCACTTTCGTAAGTGCCGGCGTCCTGGGCCGTCTCCCGGAAACAGCTTGCGGACGCGTGGGCGACTCCAGAGCTCTTGCGGGGCTCGCCGATCGGCTTCACTGATCGCGGCCTGCGCGAGTTGAAGGACTGTCGGAAGGGCGCCGCGTCTACCTGGTCGAGCCGTCCGCCTGAGCGACCGCCTCAACCCGTGAGGACGCGTCACGTCGATATTCGCGGCGACGAGGACGGCCAGGCATAGTGCTGCTGCTTGGAAACTCCGGGCCAAGCGTTGCCCGTAACGTGAAGGTGATCTTTGATCTGGCACCGCCGTCGACGCTGGACATCAAGCCGATCCTGGAGATCTTGAAAAAAGGCATCGCCTCGGTGCCGCCGGGTCGCACGATGAAGTGGGCTTTGGGTGCGGCGCACAACTCAAGCGACTGGGACGCGCCCAGGGGTACCGGGTACGGATCGAGGCAGAAGGACCTTTTGGCGCCATCGAGCCGCTCGAGTACCTGATCAGCGTCGATGATCTGGATGACTCGCGTGCTGCGCCGTCCGGCAATCTCCACGCGGTTGCAGCTGAGCTGCACGAGATGACCAAGGCCACCAAGGAATTGAAGACGGCACGGTCCCAGCAGCGCGACATCATGGAGCAGGCCAAGGTAGCCGCAAACGGCGCCGTCGGCCGGGCCACAGCCATCGCCGAGCGCGGCGGCAGCCAGGACCCTTCGATTCGGGACGTCGAGTACGTCCGGATGTTCGCCAAGGTGGCGCAGTGCAGTTCCAGGCCGTGCTCGATGCACTCAACGAGCATGTCAACCGGCTCGGTGTGCTGTCAGGTATCGCTGAGGTTGCCGAGTCCGGCTAGGGATCGGAGCTGCCGAACAGCAGCACTGGTGGGACTGCTGCTGCGCAATCGCCAAGGCTCCAAGTCCGCGCACTCCGTGCTATCCATCAGCGCCACCCCCTCGCAAGCGTGCCGCAGGATCGCGAAACCGGTCGCCGTCTGGGCGTTGGAGGCGATAGCCCATTCATCGTCGATCTGAGTCGGCCCTAAGACCGGATTAGAAGTCAGGCATGCGCTGCGGCGTGATCATCATTGCGGCGCTGCCGCGGATTCTTCAACCAACAGATCGCGTATCTGCAACCCAGCCAAAGTTAAGAGGAGACGATCATGCGAGACAAGAAGAAGCCGGGCCCCAGCGTCACGGACCCAAAGTTTTATGAGGAGATTCGCGAACAGGCGGATCAACGGAGAAGGCGGCTCGGATCGCCAATGCAGCGGCGGCACGCGGCCGGTCCTCGGTTGGAAAGAAGGGCGGCAAGTCCGGCTCGTATCAGGACTGGATGGTCGATGACCTGCGCAAGCGTGCCAAGGAGGGGCTAATCGGGCTACTCCGGCAAGCACAAATCCAAACTGGTGTCCATGCTGAGGAATCACTGACGAGCTGATCTCCGGCCGGCGCCTACTCAGCCACTCGCAGCCAGATGCGGACTATCGGAGGGGACCACTGCCGAGTCGACCGGTCGGCCTGAGCCGCTGAGGGCCGGGCCCCGGGGGTGGTTGGCCGGGCCCGGAGCCTTGCTATCACCAGATGATCACTGAGGGAGCCGTCGCGTCTCGACGATCTCGCTGCAGATCATGATCAACTTGCGATTCTCGCTCTGAGAGACCCGTCGCAGGTACGCGAAAGCTTGATCGGCATCGATGCCCAGCCTCTCCATCAAGATTCCCTCCGCCTGCCCGATGATGG
>Ga0307416_100000322_pt1 | contig 24686 bp, 23 predicted proteins | sample DK1Cmetagenome_2_FD_203821 | JGI IMG/M metagenome (GOLD analysis project Ga0307416, IMG submission 203821) | Maize rhizosphere microbial communities from greenhouse at UC Davis, California, United States - DK15-C-3 | ecosystem: Host-associated > Plants > Roots > Rhizosphere > Soil | place...
TCCATGAACTCCACTGAAGACAAAAAAGTCTACATACTTCTGAAGTCTGTTATTTTCCATTATCACGGACTCGATGAACTGGAGAAAGGCGAGTTGGAAAAAACATGCGCGGAGCTTAACGCCCACGCAGAATATAAATGGGCACTCGATTTCATTTCGCAAGACTACATTACTGCCTTTGACCGTGCCCGTGATTTTCTCAACAATATCATTGGTGATTATCCAAAGAAAAAGAGAGTCGAGCTCATCACAATGGTGTGGGAAGCGAACAACCGCAAGGGCTATGTAACCGAGATGGAAGCTACGGCCATGCTGCGGCTCGCACGTGACTGGAATGTGAAAGACGAGCTCATCGGTCTTGTCCTACAGTAATGCCTTGCTTTACCGCCACCGCAATCTTCGAATCTGCGGTTCCATAAAATAGAAACCAGATATTATGAAAGGGCACCATTCCTTCCAGAAAACAAACCTGATTGACCTGGCCCTTTGTTTCGTATTCCCTGTCTGGTATCATGAACGGCTCCTCTAACCGGTCGATTACTCTTGAGGGGTTATTACGATCAAACAACGCCTGGCCTGCACAGTAGGCGCCTGTCGGAAGGTCCGGATCGCCACCCTCTTCAGCATTCATTCCGTTGTAGATGAGGACAATCCCGTCCTCCGTTACCAACGCGAAGGGACCGCTTTCAACAAGGCGACTATCAAAATAATTTTTCCGTGGATTCAGCACCGACTTTAACTTGCCGTTCTCCTCTAAGGGGAGCCAATGAATAAGATCCTCGGACGTAGCCATGAAAAGATCCGTGTCTCCGAAGTACATCCAGTATCTGCTATTTATTTTCTCGGCGATAATCCTGTCACCTTGTCTTCGTGCAACAATAGCGCCGGACTTACTCCATGTGTCCTTGTACTTTCCGTTTAGCACTGTGCCATGCTTGGTCCATCGCAGAAGATCCCGTGATGTTGCCAGTAACAGTCGTGCGGTCTTACCATCGTAGGCCGTGTAGGTCATCACATAGTTACCTTCCGCGCTTTCTACCACGCGCGGGTCTTCTATTCCGCCTTCCCACTCGTACTTCTTAAGGCTGTCCTCAGATGGATACAACACCGGCTCTGGCATTCGCGAGAAGCGAAGACCGTCATCGCTGATAGCCAGACCGATGCGTGAAGTGCCTGCATGCTTCCCGATTTCGTCTTCAGCACGATACAGCATGTACACTTTATCATCGCGCACAACGGCTGCAGGATTGAACACATCCTTCTCCTCCCACTTTACTATCTTGCCGCGAATGGGACAGAGGAACTGTCCCTCGCCGGGAAGGAGCACGGGGTTCATACTATCCACCTTGTTGAAGGGTAATATTGCCCATGTAGTATCGGCTGCGTGATTCAAACTTTCCTTTGTGTTTTCTTTGGAAGATTGACAGGCCGTGAACAGAATGAAGCCGATGAAGAGGCCTGACAGGAGCGTCGCTTTTCGTTGCATCATTTGTATATTTCGCAACACAAGGTACGATGAAAACAAAAAAGAAAAAGCTGGACGACGATCTTCTGAAGAAGGCGCTGGAAGAGGAGAACCTGATCCGCACTGCATTTAAGGACAAGGACTGGGCAGAGATCAAGGGTGCGAACAGCTGGATGATTTTCAAGGTGATGTCCGAATTCGTCGAGGGGATGGAGAAGCTCGCCAAGATCGGACCGTGCGTTACTATCTTCGGATCTGCCCGCACGAAACCATCAAACGTCTATTACAAAATGGCCGAAGAAATGGCGTACCAACTTGTGCAGCACGGCTACGGCGTCATCACTGGTGGAGGGCCCGGGATCATGGAGGCCGGAAATAAAGGCGCTCATCGCGCAGGCGGAAAATCAGTAGGTCTTAATATTTTTCTGCCCTTCGAACAACAGGGCAATATCTACATCGATAAAGACAAGCTAATCACCTTCGATTACTTCTTTGTCCGCAAGGTGATGTTCGTCAAGTACTCGCAGGGTTTCATTGTCATGCCCGGGGGATTCGGAACAATGGATGAATTAACGGAAGCCCTCACACTCATTCAAACGAAAAAGATCGGACGCTTTCCGATTGTAATGGTTGGAAAAAAATTCTGGAAGGGACTTGTAGACTGGATCAAGAAAGTTCTTATCACCGATGGGATGATACATCCAGAAGACATGGACCTGTTCTCAGTTGTTGACACACCGGAAGAAGCCGTAAAAGCCATTGACGATTTCTATTCGAAATACCTTTTATCGCCCAACTTCTAATGAAAAATATTTCCAACTTCCTCTCTCTTGCCGCGTTACTGGTTCTATTCGGATATATATCCTTTAACGAGCTGCGTCAAAAGCCACGGCCCGCTACATTTCCTCACAATGTCACCAAGGTCAGCGCCATAACGGATGAAAGCGTGGCCGAAAGACAATACGTGGTTGAGGATGGGCCCTTTCCTGCAGTGTCGCTGAATGTGCCTGAGAAGGTGTCGTTTGCTGGTGAGCCCGTTCCCTTGAATATTCCTGACGTCTATGAAAGGCTCGATAAAGAGTTGCAGATCAACACATACTTCCACAGCAATACGATCTTTCTGATGAAACGCGCTAACCGGTGGCTTCCACAAATACAAAAGATACTCGAAGCCAACGATGTACCAGATGATTTTAAATATCTTCCGCTGATCGAAAGCAACCTGCTCAACGACGTGTCACCGAAAAACGCTGTCGGTTATTGGCAGATCTTGAAAGACGCTGGAAAAGAAAACGGGCTCGAAATCACCGATGAGGTCGACGAGCGTTACGATCCACGGAAGGCTACTGAGGCAGCATGCAGGTACCTTAAGAAAGCATATAAGAAATTCGGCAACTGGACTCTCGTCGCAGCATCGTACAACCGCGGAATGGGTGGTATTGAACGGGCAATAGAAAACCAGAAAGTGGATTCTTATTATGATTTGTATCTTAACGAAGAGACATCGCGCTATGTGTTCAGGCTTCTTGCCATCAAGGAGATTGTAGAGAATCCTCTGAAGTATGGTTTCAGGGTCAACCCGAAACATCTTTACAACGAGGAGCCGTTGCGTTACGTCAAGGTAGATGAAACGATCAAAGACCTTGTCGACTTCGCCAAAGAGCACAAGACCAACTACAAACTGATCAAGAGGCACAACCCCTGGTTGCGTGAAGAGCGGCTGACAGTAAAAAAAGGGAAAGAGTACAGGATCGCCATTCCTGATAGACAGAATTGATCTAAAAACGTTTACACATGAGACCATACATATTAGCGGAAAACCATTGGAGAACAGTTGAGGAAACAAAATATGAGGTCGCTGTTCTTCCATGGGGCGCAACAGAAGCCCATAATTATCATCTTCCCTATGGTACTGATATCATGGAGGCGGAGAAGATCGCCGCGGAAGCCGCGCGCATTGCATGGGATGCGGGCGCGAAGCTAACTGTGTTGCCCTGTATCCCGTTCGGCGTCAACACGGGACAGTTCGATGTGAAGCTCGACATCAACATGAATCCCAGCACACAGTTGGCTATCCTTCGCGACATCATCGAGGTCCTCAACCGCCAGGGCATTTACAAACTCATCATATTTAATAGCCACGGAGGAAATGATTTCAAGACAATGATCCGTGAGCTCGGTCTGCAATTTCCAAAGATGTTCTTGTGCAGCTGCAACTGGTACCAAGCATTAGACCAGAAGAACTTTTTCGAGAATAAAGACGATCATGCAGGTGAGATGGAAACCAGTGTTATCATGCACCTGGCGCCTGATCTCGTCAAACCGTTGTCAGAGGCCGGCGATGGTGCTGCAAAGAAATTCCGAATGACCGGAATAAGGGAAGGCTGGGCGTGGGCCGAGCGCAAATGGCTACAGGTTACAAAAGATACAGGCGTGGGTGACCCACGGAAGGCGTCAGCGGAAAAGGGCGCAAAGTATTTTAAGGCTGTAACAGAAAAAGTCGCCCAGTTCTTTAAAGAAGTTGCGGACGCAGACAGGAACGATCTGTATGCCTGAGGGCGTCGCAGGTAGATCTGCATTTGCAGTTAGGAATGTAGAGACACGTCATGTATTGTCTCTACATGACGTGTGACTTATGCAGGCACACGCAAAATATTACATTTCACCTTCCGCAGGTGTATTCACTTCAGTTCCTTGCGCACTTGTGACCCAAAAGTTATTATAACCTTCACCGATCTGAATTCCGATTTGTTGTGTAGCCAACATTTCAAGTATTGCGAGGAAATTGAAGATCAATCCGATCCGGGAAGGGAAGGCTTCTAAAAGATCAACGAATGATAACCGGCCCCTTTTGGAGATCTCTTCAACCACGTATTTTTTCTGGCTTTCGATGGTGTACGGATATTGAATCACCTGGTGGACAGGCTTATTCTTTTCCGCTTCGAAGCGTTTCATGACCTTCTCAAATACGGTCATGAGTTTAAAGACAGTAACGTCCTGCAGCTCAGCTTCAACGTTTGTCACTTCCGCCAGCGACTTTAACTCCTTGATGATGTTGCCGCGCTTTTCCTTCATCAGCTCGGCTTCTTCCATCTTGTGGAAGGTGTCCACAACAGACTTGTATTTCTTGTACTCAAGTAAGTGCTTCACCAGCTCTTCACGCGGATCGATCTCGTTCCCTTGCTCATCAACCTGGGGCCTTGGAAGGAGCATCTTGGACTTGATGCGCATAAGCGTGGCGGCTACAAGGATGAATTCACTTGCCACTTCGATGTTCAGATGCTCCATCTGGTGCACGTAACTGAGAAAATCTTCGGTGATCTTATAAATGGGGATATCGTAAATATCAAGCTCATCCCGTTCAATGAAGAACAACAGCAGATCAAAAGGCCCTTCGAACAAGGGCAGCTTTATTTCGAAATTTTCCTGTGACACCATATAGGCACAAATTTATTTATAATCCTCCAAAATCCTTATGATCCGAGAAATAAGTAATTTTGCCCGATTTATTTGATTAATTGGGGAAACACTTATCTTCATCCGTTGTTTAAGGATTAAAAACCATCGAGGAAAACAAATGCTCATCACGCCGGGTAAACTTTTGGCCCAGATCAACTCTCCAGAGGATCTCAAAAAGCTCGATCAGGTTCAGTTGGTACAATTAAGCGAAGAGCTGCGGCAATTTATTATCGATAATGTATCGGTTTATGGTGGGCATTTCGGCGCGAGTTTGGGAGTGGTGGAGTTGACGGTAGCGCTGCATTACGTTTTTAACACCCCTTATGATCAGCTGGTGTGGGACGTGGGTCATCAGGCGTATGGACATAAGATTCTTACCGGCCGACGCGACGTTTTCCATACCAATCGGGTCTACGGCGGTTTGTCGGGATTTCCAAGAAGAAGCGAGAGCGAGTATGATACCTTTGGGGTTGGTCATTCCTCTACTTCCGTTTCTGCCGCCCTTGGTATGGCAGCAGCTTCGAAATATCTGAAGCTCGAAGATCGCCAGCATATTGCAGTGATCGGAGATGGTGCAATGACTGGGGGCATAGCGTTCGAAGCAATGAACCACGCAGGCGTTTCGGATACGAACCTTCTGATCGTCCTCAATGACAACTGCATGTCAATCGACCCGAACGTAGGCGCATTGAAGGATTATCTTACCGACATCACGACATCGCGCACTTACAATAAGATCAAGGACGATGTCTGGAAGTTGCTGGGCAAGCTATCGAACTTTGGGAAGAGCGCCCAGGAGATTGTGTCCAAACTTGAAAGCGGCATCAAGTCGACATTACTTAGTCAGAGCAATTTCTTTGAGTCGCTGAACCTCCGCTATTTCGGACCTGTGGACGGTCACGACGTTGATCACCTGGTGACGATCCTGAATGATCTCAAGAATATCAAGGGCCCCAAGATATTGCACTGCGTTACTGTCAAGGGGAAAGGTTTTGCACCTGCGGAAAAAGGAAATGCAACGACCTGGCATGCGCCTGGTACCTTCGACAAGATCTCCGGCGAAATTTATCAAAAGGTTGAAGACAAGCCACAACCTCCGAAGTATCAGGATGTCTTTGGCCACACCCTCGTCGAGCTTGCAAAAACCAATGAAAAAATAATTGGGATCACTCCGGCGATGCCATCGGGTTCCTCAATGAACATCATGATGCGTGAAATGCCGGACCGTGCCTTCGATGTCGGCATTGCTGAACAGCACGCGGTTACTTTTTCCGCTGGACTTGCAACTCAGGGATTGATCCCTTTTTGCAATATCTATAGCTCATTCATGCAACGCGCGTATGACCAGGTCATTCACGACGTGTGCATTCAAAATCTTCCCGTCAACTTCTGTCTTGACAGAGCAGGGTTTGCAGGTGCTGACGGTCCGACCCATCATGGCGCATATGATCTTGCATACTTCCGTTGCCTCCCGAACATAATCGTATCGGCTCCTATGAATGAGTCCGAGCTGAGAAATCTCATGTACACTGCGCAGTTGCCGCGCAACGAAAAAGCCTTTTCTATACGCTATCCCAGAGGAAAGGGAGTCATGGTGGATTGGAGAACCCCGATGAACGAAGTCGAGATCGGAAAGGGAAGAAAGCTTCGCAGTGGAGAAGATATAGCTATTCTTACAATTGGTCATGTCGGCAATTATGCAACCGAAGTATGCAACCGGTTGGGTAAACGCAATCTTTCGTTAGGGCATTACGACATGCGTTTTGTCAAGCCGATTGACGAGGAGATGTTGCACGAGGTGTTTACAAACTATAAGAAGATCATCACGGTTGAGGATGGTTGCATTCAGGGAGGACTTGGAAGTGCCGTACTCGAATTTATGGCCGACAACAATTACCAGGCTGAAGTGCGGCGTTTGGGTATCCCTGATCGTGTTGTGGAACACGGAGAACAGATCGAGCTGCAGCGTGAATGCGGCTTTGATCCTGATGGCATTGAACGAGCGGTGATAGAGATTTTTGAGTCGGTTTCGCGTTAGCCGCATGTCCCACCTGAATTATCGTGAAGAGGGCACTGGCCCTTCTGTAATACTCATTCATGGATTCCCAATGAATCAACATGTCTGGGATGACTTTGCCGAAAAGCTTTCTGAAGAATTTCACGTCATAACACTTGACCTTCCAGGCTTTGGCAAGAGTGTACCATTGGCTGAGGGCTTCACGGTTGAAGATGTGGCCGGAGTGATCCTTGAGTTTATACAAGAAAGAAAGTATAACCTGCCTGTGCTTGTTGGTCATTCGCTTGGAGGTTATGCAGCGCTCGCAATGGCTGAGCGGGCACCGGATACTTTCGCCGGCTTGTGTCTGTTCCATTCCACCGCCCTGGCGGATACAGAAGAGAAAAAACAATCACGGAACAAGGTACTTGACTTTATCCATAAGCAAGGTGTCCATGCTTTTACGTCGAACTTCATTGCACAGCTTTATGCTGATCCACAACACAGCTCCATCACAAAAGTGAAACAGATCGCTGTACAATCCACCGCCGACACTGTGACCGGTTACACCATCGCCATGCGCGACAGAAAAGATCGAACTGGTCTGCTAAAGACATTCCCGAAACCGATTTTGTTTTTGGCAGGGGAAAAGGACCAGGGAATTCCCGCCAATACGATAGTTGAACAAGCTTCTTTAAATCCGAATGCTGAAGCTGTGATCCTTCCTGCGGTAGCCCACATGGGCATGTTCGAATCGCCAGGACCATGCCTGAAAAAAATTTCTGATTTTATTAAAAAATCTGCGGTTACCTTTTCTGCATAATCCGGATGAACCGGGTCCCATCATGTCGCTTTTTGTGTGGTGAGATAGTGACGAGTCAGAGGCAAACCTTTCACCGAATAATCCTAAGGATAACTGTAGGTAAAGTTAAAACGGCCTTATATATTTGCTAAAGTGGAATAATTAAAACTAACCGATAACATGGCAGAACAATACGCACCCTGGAATGAAATGGCAAAAACTATCGCCTATGGAGCTTGGGCGATAGCCGTGCTGATAGTGATATATCACATCGCCCGGCTTGCCACGATGAATGACGCGAAGGTCAAGTATGACTTCATCAATCGCAGTGAGATAATGACCTTATGGGCAGCTTCAATTATCCTTATTATTGGATGTTGCTTTTTTGCAAACTCCAATGTAACTGAGCTGAGTGCTCTTTGGATTTTTGTACGCGTATTTACTACAGTTTCCATGGGTATGATCGTAGCGCTTATCGTTCAGAATCTGCTCAAGTTTTATTATCCATTTTACATCGAAAAAAGACTCAAAGTTTTGCGTTACCGCCCGCGCATTTCTCCTAAGACGGGCAAGCCAATGAAACTCCTTAGCGAAGATGAAGAAGATGCGTATCTTGATGAAGGTATGCAGGCGGAAGAGAATGTGTTCTCTATAGACTACGATGTGTGGAAAGACCTTGAAACAGGTTACGTGAAGATCGAGAAGTATTCAGGTCACCTGCATGCTATCCAGTGCCCTGAGTGCAACTATCAAACCTTCAAGATCGTGAAAGAGGAGATCTTGAAGCATCCTACACCTTCACACGAAGGGGAACTAATGAAACATTACCAGTGCGGATATTGTGGTTATAAGGCCAAGAAGAACGTCACATTGAAAATGTCACAGAAATTTGAGGAGACAACTACTGCGGCGACAGCCTGATCTTAATACCTAAATCTAAATGCAAAAACCCGGCGCTTGTCGGGTTTTTTGTTTCTGGCATACTTAAACCAGGTCCGGAAGCTTTATTTGATCGGAATAAAATTTCATACGTGAATGATTCATATCCAATTGCTGTATCTTCTCAATGCAGGAGAGCTTATGATTGACAAATACTTCCAGATAGATATTGCCTAAAAGATAAAGGTTCACTTTATAACCGTAATATCTTATGGCCATAACAAACGTGCCATTCTCATAAAGAAGGCTTATCTTCTTGGAAAGCGAAAGTCTGTTAAAATCTCCCCACGTAATCATGTGCTAAACATATAGAAAAAATTGCGCCACCCCAATATTGACTTATTTCAACTTTTTGTTCAAAAGATCGACCGCTCTCTTCCACGCTAACTTCGCCGCCTGCTCATTATAACGTGTTGGAGCAGTGTCATTGTGGAAGGCGTGTTGTGCTCCTTTGTACATAAAAATCTCATACTCTTTCCCTGCATTCTTCAGCGCCTCTTCATAAGCAGCTATACCTGCGTTAATACGTTCATCCATTTCCGCATAATGTAATTGCAGTGTTGCGTTGATCTTCGGCACATCTGCGATTGCTGGCTGTCGGCCATAGAAGGGAATCGCCACCAATAACTCAGGCACATTGACAGCCAGATTATTCGCCATGGCACCGCCCCAGCAGAAACCGATGCAACCAAATTTTTCGTTGCAATCCTTTCGCGAGCCCAGGTAATTAAACGCGCGCGCGAAATTTGTGATCGTCTTTCCCGCGTCCAGTTGCTGGAACATATCCCGCGCCTTATCTGCGTCTTCTGGTGTTCCTCCAAGAGGCGAGAGTGCATCCGGCGCAAGAGCCACAAAGCCCTCGAACGCCATTCTCCGCGTCACATCCTCTATGTGCGGATTGAGACCCCTGTTCTCATGGATAACTACTACACCACCGAGTTTCTTCCTCCCCTTCGGTCTTGCGAGGTAACCGCGCATCTCAGTGCCGTCGCCCTGATACGTTATGCGCTCTATTTCTAATCTTTCGTCCTGTGACGATAATGTTTCGGCATGCGCATAGTTTACCTCGAGCAATGGAAGCACAGACATTGCTGCAGCCGTGCTTCCGGTAAGCTTGATGAGTCGCTGAATGAATACTTCCCGTGTTAAAGGCTTGTGGGTATATTCGTCGAAGAGATTGATTATTTTTTGATCCATGGTAGTGACTTTTCATGTTTAAGATAGGCACAAAGAACCAATGTTCCTCAGTATTAGCAGGAGGGTTGGGTGCTCAATCGGAAAGCCAGTGATAAAAGTCAAAGCAGGTGGACGAGGGACGCCTGTCCGGTAAACGAACTTTTTTTCTGCAGGTATTCCGTCACACTGATTGCATTCAGAAAGAGGTCGCCTCAGACAATGTAGTGGGTAAAAAAAATACCCTGCGTTTACAGGGTATTTTCGGGTGAAAGACGGGACTCGAACCCGCGACCCTCAGAATCACAATCTGATGCTCTAACCAACTGAGCTACATCCACCGTTTGGGCTTGCAATTTAGATAGTCCGCGCCAAATAACAAAAAAGGCCCTTTTTTTAGTTCCTCTCGAAAAGAAGGCGGTGTCCGCGCTGACTTTCATTGAACTGACCTTCGGCGTATACGAGATGGCCAGAGACAAAAGTGTGGGTTACGCGCGACCTGAAAACTCGTCCTTCGAACGGAGACCATCCGCATTTGGAAAGGATGTTGTTCTTCTCCACCTTCCATGGCTGATTGGTATCCACCAATACAAGATCCGCAAAATACCCTTCCCGGATGAATCCACGCCTGGCAATTTTAAAGGCAATCGCCGGATTATGCGACATTTTTTGGACCACTTTGTCGACCGGGATTCTGCCATCCAGGTAGAATTCCAGCATTGCTACCAGGCTATGCTGAACGAGCGGCCCTCCGGACGGTGCTTTGAAGTAAGTGTTTTTCTTTTCTTCGAGCGTGTGTGGCGCATGGTCGGTAGCCACTACATCAATTCTGTCGTCCAGCAATGCATTCAAGATGCCCACCTGGTCAGCTTTTGTCTTGACCGCTGGATTCCATTTCAACAAGGTACCTAATCGGTGGTAATCGTTGTCGTTAAAGGAGAGATGGTGGATACACGCCTCTGCGGTGATCTTCTTCTGGTGCAACGGAGTCTGATTATCAAACAGACCAGTTTCCTTTGCAGTCGAGATGTGCAGGATATGCAGTCGTGTTCCATGCTTGCGCGCAAGACCGACCGCGAACGATGACGACAAATAACAAGCTTCGGCGCTTCGTATGGCCGGATGACATTCAACCGGAACGTTCTCGCCATACCTCTGTCTGAAGGCATCAATGTTCCGGAGGATAGTAGCTTCATCTTCGCAATGAGTCGCGATCAAAGATGGGAATCTGGAGAAGAAGGCTTCCAGCTTTTTCTCATCGTCGACAAGAAGATTCCCTGTTGACGAGCCCATGAAGATCTTTAATCCACAAACTTTCGTGATGTCCACCTTGAGCACCTCCTCGAGATTGTCGTTAGCGGCGCCCATGAAGAAGGAATAATTGGCGAGGGAATCGCGCGATGCGATGTCGTATTTGTCCTCGAGCAACCGGATTGTGAAAGCGGGCGGCACTGTGTTGGGCATTTCCATGAAGGAGGTAACCCCGCCGGCGACCGCAGATTTGGCTTCAGTGTATATTGTCGCTTTGTGCGTCAGACCCGGTTCCCGAAAATGGACCTGATCGTCAATGGCCCCTGGCAGAAGAAGCTTACCCTTCGCATCTATAACCAAGTCTGCCGGCCTCGAAGAAAGATCTGTTCCAACAGCGTCGATAAAAGCACCGGCAATCAAGACATCGCCTTCAGTGACGTTACCCTCATTGACTATATTTGCGTTAACGATAAGAGTGCGCTTCATTCCGGTAAAAATAATCCAAAGTGTCAGCAAATACGCCATTTGAAAATCTTAATCTAAACAAGCAGTTGTTGACTGCTATCACAGATGCCGGCTTTACAGCGCCAACGGAAATCCAGGAAAAATGTATCCCTTTGATCCTGGGAGGTCAGGAAGTCATTGGCATTGCGCAGACGGGCACAGGAAAAACGGCAGCGTATCTGCTGCCTATACTGATGAAGATCAAGTACTCCTCGGGAAAGGAGCCAAGAGCACTCATTCTTGCCCCGACAAAGGAGCTCACCTTACAGATCTCCGAGCACGCACTTCAACTTGCAAAGTATACTGATCTGCGGATCCTGGCATTATACGGAGGCGTGGGACCTAAAAGCCAGCTTGAACGACTTGAGGAAGGCACCGACATCCTCATCGCGACGCCGGGCAGATTTATGGAATTGTATCTCAAAGGAGATATTGTCACAAAACAGATCAAAACACTCATACTCGATGAAGCGGACCGCATGATGGATATGGGTTTCATGCCTCAGCTTCGGCGGATCTTCGAAGTGATACCGCCGAAAAGACAGAACCTTCTTTTCTCAGCAACTTTTCATGAAAAGGTTGAAAGGCTTTCCAAAGAGTTTCTGGAGTTCCCCGTGAAGGTAGAGATCACCCCGCAGGCTACTGCGGCGAAGCGGGTAGACCAGGAGTTATACGTCATCCCGAACCTCAAGACGAAGATCAACTTCCTTGAATTCCTGTTGCAAGATGCAACCACATTTAACAGAGTGCTGATATTCACGCGTACGAAAGAAGTTGCAGATAATGTCTTCAGGTATCTGGAGCGCAAAGAATATGGTCCGGTGAAAGTTATTCACTCGAACAAAGGACAGAATACGCGCATCAATGCAGTCAATGAATTTAAGGATGGAAAGCTAAGGATTCTGGTCTCAACGGACGTAACTGCGCGTGGGATTGATGTCGTGAAAGTTTCTCACGTCATCAATTTTGACGTGCCGATCCTGTACGAGGATTATGTACACCGTATCGGAAGAACAGGCAGGGCATTTCAGGAAGGAACTGCCATCACGTTCGCCACACCGGCGGAGACGTATCACATAAAGAAGATTGAAAAGCTCATCCGCGAAAAAATCCCTGTAAAGCAACTCCCGGGGGAGGTGGAAATCGCTGAAACTCCCGCGGCGGAGGAGAAGGAAATGGCTCGCGAGATAGACTGGCAAAAGAAGAAGGAGGACCCTACATTCCAGGGTGCATTTCACGAACGCAAAGGTAGCAGACGATAACCCACGTGGCTGACCTTACCGAAGCGCACGGCAATAAAAAATGCCACCGAGGGGTGGCATCTTCTGGTATCTTTTTCAAAACAAGGTGTTATCCATTCATCGACAACAGGAACTCTTCGTTGTTTCTTGTACCCTTCATCTTTGACAAAAGGAACTCCATCGCTTCGTTCGAGTTCATGTCGCTCATGAACTTGCGAAGGATCCACACGCGCTGCAATTCATCTTCGCGCATCAGGAGGTCTTCGCGGCGTGTACCGGATGCAGGCACATCTATTGCCGGGTAGACACGCTTGTTCGCAAGCTTGCGATCAAGCTGTAATTCCATATTTCCTGTACCCTTGAACTCTTCAAAAATAACTTCGTCCATCTTGGACCCGGTATCGATAAGTGCTGTGGCAATGATCGTCAGAGATCCACCGCCTTCAACATTGCGGGCTGCACCAAAGAAACGTTTCGGTTTGTGAAGCGCGTTTGCGTCCACACCACCTGACAGGATTTTTCCGGAGCTGGGAACCACCGTATTGTAGGCTCTGGCGAGACGAGTGATAGAATCCAACAGGATCACCACGTCGTGACCGCATTCAACCATACGTTTTGCTTTTTCAAGTACAATGCTCGATACTTTCACATGGCGTTCCGCTTGTTCATCGAAAGTTGAAGCCACGACTTCTGCCCGCACACTGCGTGCCATATCCGTTACTTCTTCAGGGCGTTCGTCGATGAGCAATACGATCAGATAAACTTCCGGGTGGTTTTGAGCGATGGCGTTGGCTATCGCTTTCAACAGCACCGTCTTGCCCGTCTTCGGTTGTGCCACGATCATACCGCGCTGACCCTTACCGATGGGTGCAAACAGGTCAAGGATACGGGTTGAAAAATTATCCGGAGTTGTGCTCAAGCGAAGCTTTTCTTCCGGGAACAATGGTGTGAGATACTCGAAGGCAACACGGTCACGGATTTCCTCCGTCGTCTTTCCATTGACCGACTCGACCTTTAGTAGTGCAAAATATTTTTCTCCCTCTTTCGGGGGGCGGATGAGTCCTTTTACGGTGTCGCCAGTTTTTAGTCCGAAGAGTTTTATCTGCGATGGCGAAACATAAATATCGTCAGGGCTCGCTAAATAGTTGTAATCGGAAGACCTTAAGAAGCCGTATCCATCTTGCATGATCTCAAGCGCTCCCTCATTGCTGATAGCGCCGTCGAAGTCACGGATGGAGGGGCGTTGTGCCTGTGGTGTCTTTTCTTCGCGTTGTTCCTGTTTTCCGGATTGTGAGAATTGTTGTGGTTCTCTTTCCGGCTTCTCCTCAAAATTTTCCTTATCGTCGAACTTCGGAACAGCGTTGTCGAAGTCAATATTTATCGTGTCAAAAGAATCTTCGTTTCGTATCTCGGTTGTTTTTTTTGCAGGGGCAGGAGCAACATTTTCCCGTCTCCGTGGACGCATTTTACGCTCGGGTTCAACTTCCGTGGTTACTTCAGGCGCGCTATCTCCGGAAACGGCTTGCTGATCGAGGATTTTATAAACAAGGTCTTGTTTGGTAAGCTTTTTGGCATTTTTAACGCCCATCCCCTCAGCGATTTCCTTCAATTCAGAAAGAAGTCTGACGTTCAGATCATCAATGGTATACATGTAATTTAAAAATGAATGTTTTTATTCGTTTACGACAGGTTGGAAACAGAAAGAATCTGAAACTAAAATCATCAATAGATAAGATCTTTTGAAGTCAAAAAGTTTGATAGCAAAATTCGGGATCTATACTTCAGAGGGCTAGAGATTAAGCCATATGACGATGCAATTATAGCCTAAAAATTCACATAATCAAACCTATAGATAAATTAATTGCCCACCACTGAGCCTCGGGCCGGTCAAAAAATCTACTTTTGAAGACTCGGCGCCCAGGGTCGGAAAGTAGCTGCAACATTCACAGTTTGACTCCCTGCGGACTAACGACTATTTTATAAACACTTAAACGATGCTTCAGGTTTCAAACATTCGCGAAGAAAAAGAAAAAGTAATTGAGGGACTGAAGAAAAGACGGCTTCAAAACGTCGAACAATCGATCGAAGAGATCTTGTCCCTCGACAAAAGACGTCGTCAGACACAACAACAACAAGACGCCCTGCTGTCGGAGGCTAATTCCATTGCCCGCGAAATTGGCAACCTCATGAAGTCAGGGAAGCGAACAGAAGCTGATGAGCTGAAGACCAGAACAGCGGAGATAAAGAAACAGATTGCTGAATTAGGTCCTGAGTTGTCGAAAACGGAGGACGAATTGCAGAAGGCCTTGTATGCACTACCGAATGTCCCATCAGTTAAAGTACCCCAAGGCGCCGGCTCAGACGACAACGTGACGGTCCATGAGTGGGGGAAAGCTCCGACACTTTTTGACGGCGCGCTTCCTCATTGGGACCTGATAAAAAAATACGATATCATCGATTTCGACCTCGGAATAAAAATCGCCGGTGCGGGATTCCCGGTGTACAAAGGAAAAGGGGCGAAATTACAGCGGGCTCTGATCAATTTTTTCCTTGACGAAGCTGAGAAACAAGGCTATCGCGAAACGCAACCACCTATCGTCGTAAACGAAGCATCTGGTTATGGGACCGGTCAGTTACCGGACAAGGAAGGGCAGATGTATCACGTCACTGTTGACAATCTATACCTGATACCAACCGCCGAGGTGCCGATCACAAATCTATATCGGGACGTCGTGCTGCAAGATGACCAACTGCCGGTGAAGAATGTCGGCTATACTCCATGCTTTCGCCGGGAAGCAGGAAGCTGGGGAGCGCATGTTCGGGGTCTAAACCGACTTCACCAGTTTGATAAAGTGGAAATCGTCCATATTACCAGACCGGAACAATCATATCAGGCGCTGGAAGATATGTGCACTTACGTACAGGGCCTGCTTGAAAAACTTGCGCTCCCTTACCGCAAGCTACTGCTCTGTGGAGGGGACATGGGATTCACCTCAGCGATGACGTATGATATGGAGGTATATTCAGCTGCACAGCAGCGGTGGCTGGAGGTCAGTTCTGTCAGCAATTTCGAAACCTACCAGGCGAACAGACTGAAGTTGCGCTATAAAAATAAAGACGGGAAGACACAATTGCTGCACACATTGAATGGCAGTGCGCTTGCTCTTCCACGCATAGTGGCAGCTATCCTTGAGAATAATCAGACAGCAGAAGGAATTACAATTCCCACCGTACTCATTCCCTACACCCGGTTTGAGCAAATAAGCTGAGGGAAATAGTCTGATAATGCGCACTTTCCGTCCTCAAAAAAATCGTATGAGAAAGGCTTTAATCATTTGTAATATTTTAAGTGTCACCCTGATGATAAGTTGCGAGAAGTCCGGTGAAACGGTCAGTACTTTCATATACCCGGAAACAGCCAAAGTTGATACCATCGACAAATACTTTGGCGAAGACGTCTCAGACCCGTATCGCTGGCTGGAGGATGATCGATCATCAGAAACCGCCGAATGGGTCAAGGCGCAGAACGACATAACGTTCGGATATCTCGAGAACATTCCATATCGCAATAAGATAAAGGACCGGCTCGAAAAGCTTTATGATTACGAGCGATTAAGCGCACCTTTCAGGGAAGGCGACTATTACTACTTCTACAAAAATGACGGGCTGCAAAATCACAGTGTACTTTATCGCAAAAAGCAGCTCGACGGACCTTCAGAATTATTTCTGGATCCCAACACTTTCTCCAAAGACGGAACCACAGGGCTTGCCGGTATTTCTTTTACGAAAGATGGCTCGATGGCTACTTATCTGATAACCGAAGGTGGATCAGATTGGAGAAAAGCGATTGTCATCAGGACTTCTGACAAAACGATCATTGAAGATACACTCCGGGACATCAAGTTCAGTGAGATCGCGTGGAAGGGCAATGAAGGTTTTTATTACAGCAGTTATGACAAGCCGACGGGCAGCGAGCTTTCAGCAAAGACCCAATACCACAAGCTGTATTATCACAAACTTGGCACTCCCCAGAATCAAGACGCACTCGTCTTTGGCGGCGAAAAGCAACCGAGAAGATATGTGGGCGGATATCTTACGGAAGATGAAAGGTTCCTTGTTATCACCGCTGCAACAAGCACGACCGGCAACGAGTTGTACATCCAGGATCTGTCGGATCGCAACGGCAAACTTATTACGGTCGTAGATAACTTCGATACAGAGAATTATGTGCTCGCAAATGATGGAGACAGGATCATCATTCACACAAATCTCAATGCGCCCAATAACCGCGTTGTTCAAGTGAACTTCCGTGATGCAAAACCCAGAAACTGGAAGGACATTATTCCCGAGACTCAAAATGTTATGACCGCGTCAAAAGGCGGCGAAAAATTATTTGCACACTATATGGTGGATGTAAAGACGCAAGTGAAGCAATATAGCATGCAGGGAAACTTCGAACGCGAGATCCACTTGCCCGGAATGGGCAAGGCCGAAGGCTTCACCGGGAAAAAGCACGAGCACGAGATCTATTACACATTCACATCTTTTACTTATCCACCGACGATCTTTCGTTATGATGTTAAGAGTGGGACATCGACCTTGTACGAGAAACCAAAAGTGGATTTCAAAGCCGATGATTACGAGACGCGCCAGGTGTTTTACAAGAGCAAAGATGGTACACGGATCCCGATGTTTATCGTCCATAAGAAAGGCATTGAGCTCAACGGAAAAAATCCAACGCTCTTGTATGCATACGGCGGATTCAATGTCAGCCTTTATCCGAATTTCAATACTTCGCGCCTTGTCTGGCTGGAGAACGGTGGAGTCTATGCGCAGCCAAATCTTCGCGGAGGCGGTGAATATGGTGAGCAATGGCATCTGGCCGGAACGAAAATGCAGAAACAAAATGTCTTTGATGATTTCATCGCTGCAGCGGAGTATCTGATTCGCGAGAAGTATACGTCGAGCGAATATCTCGCAATCTCCGGAGGTTCGAACGGCGGACTTCTTGTCGGCGCTACGATGACGCAACGCCCGGAGCTTGCGAGGGTAGCCCTGCCTTCTGTTGGCGTGATGGATATGTTGCGTTACCACAAATTCACCGCCGGGGCAGGGTGGGCCTACGATTACGGCACATCGGAAGACTCCAAAGACATGTTTCAGTATTTGAAAAAATACTCTCCCGTACATGCACTCAGACCTGGCACCGATTATCCCGCTACGCTGGTAACGACTGCAGATCACGATGATCGCGTTGTGCCGGCACATTCATTTAAGTTCGCTGCGACATTACAAGAATATCACAAGGGTGAAGGTCCGGTGTTGATCAGAATCGAAACGAAGTCCGGTCATGGTTCTTCCAACCTCAAGAAAGCTCTCGAGGTCGTTGCTGACCAATACGCATTCACATGGTATAATATGGGTGTTCTTCCTCCTTTAGCGAAATCGGACATGTAAGCGGCGAACGACTATTCAAAATACCACCCAGAAGAAAAATGCATGAAATAAACATTCGCGAGGGAAGAAAAGAAGACCTTCCACGTGTGTTGGATCTGATCAAAGAACTCGCTGAATACGAGCGGGCTCCACACGAAGTGACGAATACATTGGTCCGTCTTGAGGAAGATGGATTCGGCCCCCACCCTGTATATGGCTTCTTTGTTGCCGAAGTAGCAGACAAAATTATCGGACTGTCACTATACTACTGGCGTTATTCAACATGGAAAGGAAAGAGACTTTATCTGGAAGATATTATTGTCACGGAGTCCGAAAGAGGCAAAGGTGCCGGCAAATTACTTTTCGACCGGACGATGAAAAAAGCTCTGGAAGAAAACTGCACTGGTATGATGTGGCAAGTGCTGGAATGGAATGAGCCCGCCATCAATTTTTACAAGAAGTACGGGTCGAAGCTTGACGGCGAATGGGTGAACTGTAATCTGGAAGCCGATCAGATAAGAAGGCTGTTGGCATAACACCGACGGAAAAAAACCAGCACACGTGCTGGTAAGTTGTCGTAACATGCATGGCCAGCAACAGCTAACGACGCATCGGCATCACTCCTGCTCCGCTAAATTTCCTCCAACAATGTCCTGAAGGCTACATGGCGGTTATGAAATTTCTTACGATGTTCTTCTATTAAGGCTGGTGCGAATGTCTCCAGATATTGTTGAACATCTTCAATAGATCTCGCGAAGTACTGAATGCTGTACGAGATGGTTCCGTCTTCCTGATCATGCAGGACCTTGTACATCTTGTGGCTAACAAACAAGCCCGTGTTCAAAACAGCGCGGATATGTTTCTCACGCATGTACGAGAGCCACTCTTCTTCACTATCCTTGTCTATGCCGACAGTTACATTGTACAAAAACATAATGTAAAATTACTGACTTTATATTAATTCGTGCACGAGATAAGAGCGGCCTTTGAAAACTTTCGTGTCGCCCACCCGGCTGCCCATCAATTCCACTCCGAGAGGAGATGTCGGAGCGATCACCATATATGGGTCATCATGCAACTTCACCACCCCAAGACTGATTGCAATGAAAAATACCCCTCCATCGGTAATAACAAGGCTTCCAGGCTGGACCGATGGATGCGCCTTGCCGATTCGGATCTGATCTAATGCACTTTTAAGTTTGAGCGCCTCGGCCAGCTGTTGGGAGTTCTTTTCGATTTCAAGCTGGGCCATCGCGCGTCCGGTTTCATACTTATCCCCCGAGGAACTCTTAGTCTCTTCGTTGGCCGACTCCTGTGCTTCAGCAATGGCGTGACGTGATGACTCAATCCTCTTGTCGACATATTCCTGGCACAGCCTATATAATTCCTGTTTGACTGATTGTGTCATTGTTAGTTGCAGGGATGGCTACTTACCTGAAGATCTTCAAGCTAATTGTGTCCGGCCACGTAATCCTTCAGGTACTGGAAGTGTTCGGTTAACTGTCCGTTCCTCGCTATGGTTGCCCGATCTATGACACCCTCTTTGTCTTCGATTATCAACGGGTGCAGGATCTTGTCGATAAGATCCCTTCCAAATTCCTCCGAAGCGCTTCGCGGGAGCTCGCAAGGCAGATTATCGATCGCCATGACCGTGGTGAAATTGACATCGCTGAACGCTGGCTTAATCGCATCGCTTGCAGGATCGTAATCATACAAGGGATCAACAATCGTTGTAGCACGTTTCGTGCTGGGAATAGAACCGTTTATATCGCATGTGATATCGGCAATGACTTTTATCTTGAAATCACTATGTCGCATCTCCTCAATGCTGAACAAGAGAGGAGCTTTGGGATTCCAGTACGCACCTGCGATCAGCACGTCCGCTTTTGTTGCGAACGCTTTGAAAGTTGAATCGTAACGCTCGGGATACGTATGGAATTCCTCGCGATTGAAATGTCCGCCGACCCTGCGAGAATGGTAGTCCGCACTGCTTAGCTGCACATACACAGGCTCGTCAAAATGTTTCGATAGAAAATCATCGGCATTAACCTTCCGGATATTTGCGGTATCAAGTGTTTCCATTGCGCCACGGCCTACCCGCCCGGCGCCGGTGAGTATAATCTTGATAGGAGGCAGATGCACCTTTCTGAGTTCGCGTTTCAGATCGTTCACATCAAAGCATTCGTACGCCCTTCGGATGGTAAAAAGGTTGAACCTTATCCCGTAAGTCCACAGCGCGTTGTATGCTCCCACGATACCCGCATATCGTCCGAACGCTACCAGACGATTGCCGAGGCGGTCCTTTAATGCTTCATAATCGATCAGCGTAATATTTTTTCGCAGCACCTCCTGAAGCAACTTCTTGTTGTGTGGTTGTTTCTTGAGCGTGTGAGAAAAGAATAAATACGTCTTATCGGCGATCAGATCTTTAATCTGCACTTCCTTTATACCCATCAGCACATCACATGCCTCAATTTTTTTCCTCACTTCAATATTACGTTCACGATATTCTTCATCGTGAAATGCGCGCACGTCACTCTCCTGACAAATGATCCCGACCCCAGGAAAACGTTGCTGGATCTCTTCGGCTTGCAGCGGCGTGAATGGCACGCGTTTATCAGGCGGGATTTTTCCTTCACGGACAAGGCCGATCTTTAACGTCATATTTTACAAACTAGATGAGAAGCACCACATGTCGCAATGCGAACAGCAAACACAATTCGGCGCGGATATGCCAGCATGCAATGGCATGTATGCAAATATACTTTGAAACTCATTACGTAGGATGAATGTTCCGAAAGAGACGCTCTCAAACGTTCTTTATCTTTCTAGCAGGCTTCCTAACAATGAGCTTCCTTCCTTTCCGCGATTGTGACCATATGGAGATAACGCTTGCACCAGTTTTCTGATAGGCATTGATTGAAGCCACACTTTTCCTGTGCCCTGAAGTGTAGCCAGAAAAATGCCCTCACCTCCGAAGATCATAGACCGAAGACCACCTGCAGCCTGCACGTCGAAGTTGATGTGTGATTCGAAGGCGACCACACAACCTGTATCTACACGCAGCGTCTCGTTGTTGAGGGTTCTTTCTATCACTGTGCCTCCTGCATGAACAAAAGCGTTTCCGTCGCCGCGCAGTTTCTGAAGAATGAATCCCTCGCCACCCACCAGGCCCGACCCGATCCTTTTGTTGAATGTAATCGAAACTTTAGTGCCGAATGCGGCGCAGAGAAAGCCATCCTTCTGAACGATCAGCTCATTATTCGGGACGCGCGCGAGGTCGATTGGAATTACTGTACCAGGATACGGAGCAGAAAATCCTATTTTAGCTTTCCGGCTTCCGCGGTTAGTGAAGTGCGTCATAAAAAGCGATTCGCCTGTCAGGATTCTGCTACCAACCGAGAGCAGCTTATCAAACAAACCTTGATGTGGGTTCGAGCCATCACCCATCTTCGCTTCGAACGTGATACCGTCCTCCATGAAGAGCATTGCGCCTGCTTCCGCGATCACTGTTTCCATCGGATCGAGTTCTACTTCCACGATCTGAATACTTTCACCTTTGATCTGATAATCGATTATGTGGGATGCCATATGCTTAGTTAATTTTATAGCGGAGTAACTGAGAAGATAGTGTAAAAGAAATAAAAAAGCCCGGAATCAGCGATGATCCCGGGCAATTGAACTTTAAATAAATCAGTGTTGCGAACGGCTTGCCCTTCCTTCACGTGCTATGTCGTGATCAGCCTTTCTTCTTTTTTCCTTTTTTCATTTCATCGTAATCGTCCCTTTCAGCCAGCTTCTTGTCATCGACATTCTTGTTCAGGAACTCATTGATCTTTTCAATATTCATGTTGGATTTAATTTCCCCAAATGAATCTATTGCAATGTCAAATCCCTGAAGGTCTTTGTGGACCCTGGGTTTGGGAGTATTTCGCTTTGAGTTTTCGTGCTTAGTCATAATAGGTATTTTACGAAACTTTGACCCTCAAAGTTTTCAAGGCATGGTCAATTCTCTGTATAACCTCATTTTTACCGATAATTTCCATTATTATCATCAGGTCTGGGCCTCCACCAACGCCAGTGATCACCAGTCGAAGCGCCTGTAGAACTTTACCGACCGGAATACCAGAAGCAGCAGTTACTTGCTCCAGAATGGATTTGGCGTTAGCAGCATCAAGGTGCTCGACCTTCTCGATCGCCTCGCGATAGCTCGCGAAAACTTTTACTGCGTCGGCGTTCCATCGTTTTGCAACAACCGCCTGATCATACTCGGACGGCGGGAAGAAAAAGTAACGTCCTTGTTCCCAAAAGTCCTGAGGAAAAGTGACCCGATCGTGCATGATGCTCACAATCTTCAAAGCCCTGTCTTCAGTACATCGGATGTTTTCTTTCTTAAGCGCGTCCTGAAGAAATTGTGCGAGCTCAGCAACAGGCTTCTGGCGCAGGTAATGTTGATTGTACCACTGTGCTTTCAAAATATCAAAACGCGCTCCTGCCTTGTTTATTCGCTCCAGAGAGAACTCACGGATAAGCTCCTCCATTGAAAACACTTCCTGCGTAGTGCCGGGATTCCAACCGAGGAACGCAAGAAAGTTAATAAAGGCTTCGGGAAGATAACCCGCCTCCTTGTATCCCATCGCCATTTCTTTCGATTCCGGATCCTGCCATGTGAGCGGAAAGATGGGAAAACCGAGACGGTCAGCGTCCCGTTTGCTGAGTTTCCCATTGCCATCGGGTTTTAGCAAAAGGGGTAAATGTGCAAACTGCGGCATCTCTTTCTCCCAACCGAGGAACTTATACAGTAGGACATGTAACGGTGCGGAAGGTAGCCATTCCTCTCCCCTGATCACATGCGAGATCTTCATCAAGTAATCATCCACTACATTGGCCAGGTGATATGTTGGCATTCCATCGGATTTCATCAGCACCTTGTCATCGATTTGGGATGAATGCACCATCACCCACCCTCGTATAAGGTCATTCAACCGCACTTCTTCCTTACGCGGAACTTTCAATCGGATCACGTGTGGAGTCCCGGATTGAATCAACTCTTTCACTTCGCCATCCGCTAGTGTAAGGGAGTTGCGCATTTCCATCCTTGTGATACTGTTGTATTGCTGAATCGCCACACCTGCGGCTTTCAAACGCTCACGCATCGCATCAAGCTCCTCCTCCGTGTCGAACGCGTAATACGCAGCTCCACTGTCGACAAGCTGTTGCGCATACTCCTTGTATATCTCCTTTCTTTCCGACTGTCGATACGGTGCGTAAGGTCCGCCTACACCGACTCCTTCGTCGATTTTGATCCCGACCCATTCCAGAGACCTTTGGATGTACTCCTCCGCGCCTGGCACGAACCGGTTCTGATCAGTATCTTCAATGCGAAGGATCATCGTACCATTCAGCTTGCGCGCCAACAAGTAATTGTACAGTGCGGTTCTAACACCGCCGATATGAAGAGCACCAGTAGGACTTGGTGCAAAACGAACGCGAACTTCTTTCATGATTACGCTGGCGAATTGACGTTGCAATGTAAATTGTTTAGTGGCACAAGGCAAACAGCTTTAGTCGTGAATCGTGAGGCGTGAGTGGTCAGTCGTGAATGGCCAAATGCACAGGCAGACCAACAGAGGCACAAACGCTCAGTCACACTCACCACTCATGATTCACGCCACCTGACGATTCCCGCTCAGGTCTTGCGCAAAGTCACGGTCAACGTGGAACACTTTCTGCCGCAGGCACTGACATCAGCGCAGAACCCTTCCGCGGCACGCCCTCACTCACGACTCACCACTCACCATTCACGATTTCACCGCAATGCATGAGATCTCCACATTGACGTTCTTGGGTAGCCCGCTGACTTCAACCGTTTCCCTTGCCGGAGGCGTCTCTAAAAAGTACTGGCCATATATTGCGTTCACTTTCGGAAAGTTGTCCATATCCTTCAAAAAAATACTACACTTTACAACGTCGCGGAAACCTAGTCCAGCTGACTTCAATACTTCGTTCAGGTTTATCATCACCTGGGTAGTTTCGTCCTCTATGTTACCAGTGATAAGCTTGCCTGAGCTCTGTTCAATTGCGATCTGTCCACTGACAAAAAGCATGTTGCCTGCGAGTATAGCCTGGCTGTATGGACCAATTGGCTCCGGCGCGGCCGGGGAATAAACGACTGTCTTCATGAGAATTCATTTTAGGTTGGCTTCAGGATTTCGTCAAAAATAGTTATATCTGCAAAGCGATATTACTGCAATGAAAATATTAATTGTCGGAGGATCAGAGAATATGGACGAGTGTCGACAAAAATTTCCCGACAAGACGCTTGAGCATGCAGAATCGCACGGCGAGGCTGAAAGATATCTCCATGATACCGATGTTGTATTCGATTTCATTATAGATAAGCATCCGGAATCGTTCAGC
>Ga0307416_100000325_pt1 | contig 24628 bp, 19 predicted proteins | sample DK1Cmetagenome_2_FD_203821 | JGI IMG/M metagenome (GOLD analysis project Ga0307416, IMG submission 203821) | Maize rhizosphere microbial communities from greenhouse at UC Davis, California, United States - DK15-C-3 | ecosystem: Host-associated > Plants > Roots > Rhizosphere > Soil | place...
CAGCGCGATGGCGCCCGCCGCGGAATCGGTGGGCCGGCCGCCTGGCGCGTCGTCGCGCAGGTACCGGGCGCCCACGGCGACGGCCAGGGCGGCGACACCGGCGCCCAGGACCACGGCTGGGGCCATAGCCACCGCGCGGCGCGACCGGATCCCGGCCGACGACGCCGGCCCCTCGGCCGCCGTGTGAGTTCCGGTCGGCGTCCGTCGGCGGAATACCAGCGTACGCGCGGCCGATCCGGTGCCGTGCTGCCGTGCGAGCGCCGCGAGCGCCTCACAGAGGTCTTCGCCCGTCGCGAAGCGACCCTCGGGCGACTTGGCCAGGCACCGCAGGATGATCCGTTCGAGGTCGCGAGAGAGCGCGGGGTTGAACGCGCGCACACTGGGCGGCCGGTCTTCGACGTGCTGCCGGGCGATCTCGTACCAGTCCTCGCCGTTGAACGGGAGGACGCCCGCAGCCGCGCGGAAGAGCGTGACGCCCAGGGAGTAGATGTCGGCGCGCCCGTCCAGCGGCAGGCCGCGGGCCTGCTCGGGCGAGAAGTACTGCGGGGTGCCGACGACCATGTTCGTCCCGGTCTGCGCCGCGTAGTTCAGGATCGCTCGCGCGATGCCGAAGTCGGCGACGACGGCGTTGCCGTGGGCGTCGAACAGGATGTTGTCGATCTTGACGTCCCGGTGGATCACGCCCTCGCGGTGCGCGAAGCCGAGGGCGCTCGCGACGTCCATCCCGAGCCGGACCAGGACCTCCTCGGGCAGGTACGGCATGACCTCCAAGCGGTCGGCGAGCCCTTGCGGGAGGTAGTCCATCGCGAAGTAGACCGCGCCGCCGTCGCGCCCGACGGCGTAGATCTTTACGATGTTCGGGTGGCGCAGGCGCGCCGCCGTCGAGGCCTCTCGCCGGAACCGCTCCTCGAAGACCTCGTCGCCAGCGTACTGAGGCTTGAGCACCTTGAGGGCGACGGGGATCTCCAGCTCGGGGTCCCAGCCCTTGTACACCCAGGCAAACCCGCCCGTCCCGATGAGGGCATCGATGCGGAACTTGCCGAGAGTGGTGCCCAAGTAGCGCTCAGGCACGGCAGGGAGCCTTTACAGAGATGGGCAAGTCCAGTAAATTCGTGTGCTTAAACCGATTGCGCGAACGAGCGCGTCTGGACGCGCGGAGAATATACACCATGGCTTTTGAAAAAGCACAGACGGTCACGAAGTACCAGGCTCACGGGACGGACACAGGGTCGACGCGCGTGCAGATTGCGCTCCTCACGGAGCGCATCAACTACCTGACCGGCCACTTCCGGACGCACGCAAAGGATCACCACAGCCGGCGCGGGCTCCTCAAGATGGTGGGCAAGCGCCGCCGCCTGCTCGATTACCTGCGCCGCACGGACGTCGAGGGCTATCGGCAGCTCATTCAGGACCTTGGCCTCCGCTACTAGGCGGTCTGCCACGTCCACTCGCGCGGGCGCGCCACAGTGCGGCCCGCGCGTTTTGTGTTATCCCGAGGTTTCCCACCAATGATGCAACGCGTCGAACGCGAACTCGCCGGTCGGCGGCTCGTCATCGAGACGGGCCGCATGGCGAAGCAGGCGGCCGGCTCTGCCGTCGTGCAGTACGGCGAGACCATGGTGCTCGCGGCCGTGACGGTCAGCGAGACCCAGAGCACGCTCCCTTTCTTCCCGCTGACGGTCGAGTACCGCGAGAAGACCTACGCCGCCGGCAAGATTCCGGGTGGCTTCATCAAGCGGGAGGGACGCCCGTCGGACGCGGAGATTCTGTCCGCCCGGATCATCGACCGCTCGATCCGTCCGCTGTTTCCTGACGGCTTCAAGAACGAGGTGCAGGTCTTCGTGTACGTCATCTCCGCGGACCAGGAGAACGACGCGGACATGCCCGCGCTCCTCGCCGCGTCGTTGGCGCTCAACGCGTCCAAGGCGCCCTTCGCCGGACCGATCGGCGGCGTGCGCGTCGGCCGCATTCAGGACCGGTGGGTGCTGAATCCGACCTTCCAGCAGCTCGAGTACAGCGACATGGAGCTCGTCGTCGCCGGCGCCGCCGACTCGATCCTGATGGTGGAGGGTGGCGCCCTGGAGGTGTCGGAAGACGACGTCGTCGCCGGGCTCGAGCTCGCGCACGCCGGGATCCGCGATCTGGTCGCCATCCAGGAGGAAATGCTCGCGCAGCACCGCGCCGAGAAGATGGCTTGGACGCGGGCCGAGCCGCCCGAGGGGCTGGTGACGCGCGTCAACGCGCTCGCGGTGGGACGCATCGCCGAGGCGATCAACCAGCGCGACAAGCACGCCCGCATGGAGGCCGTCGCGCGTGTGAAGAAGGAGCTCGCGGACGAGCTGCTCACCGAGTTTCCCGACAACGCCAAGGACGTTCACACGCTCGTCGGCGACGTCGAGTATCACAGCCTGCGCTCACAGGTCCTCGACACCGGCTTGCGCGTCGACGGACGCCGCCCGGACGAAGTCCGCGCGATCACGATCGACACGACCGTGCTTCCGCGCGCGCACGGCTCGGCGCTGTTCACCCGGGGCCAGACCCAGGCGCTGGTGGCCGTCACACTCGGTACCGCCAACGACGTGCAGCGGCTCGACACCATCGACGAGCTGGGCGAGACGACCAAGTCGTTCATGCTGCACTACAACTTCCCGCCGTTTTCCACCGGGGAGGTGCGTCCCGTGCGCGGCACGAGCCGCCGCGAGATCGGCCACGGACACCTTGCCGAGCGAGCCTTGCAGGGCGTGCTGCCGCCGTTCGAAGAGTTCCCCTACACCGTGCGCATCGTCTCCGACATCCTCGAGTCGAATGGCTCGTCGTCAATGGCGTCGGTGTGCGGCGGATCGCTGGCGCTGTTCGACGCCGGCGTGCCGATGCGCGCCCCGGTGGCTGGCGTGGCGATGGGACTCATCAAGGAGGCCGAGCGCTACGTCATCCTGACGGACATTCTGGGGACGGAGGACCACCTCGGGGACCTCGACTTCAAGGTCGCGGGCACGGAGGGCGGCATCACCTCGATCCAGATGGACATGAAGGTGGAGGGCCTCAACGTAGAGATCCTGCGCGAAGCGCTCGCCCAGGCGCGTGAGGGCCGGATGTACATCCTGGGCGAGATGAACAGAGCGCTCCCGGAGCCGCGCCCGGATCTCTCGCCGTACGCACCGCGGATCGTCACGATGACGATCAGCCCGGAGAAGATCGGCGACCTGATCGGGCCGAAGGGGAAGACCATCCGCGGCATCCAGGAGGAGACGGGCGCGGAGATCACGGTCGACGATTCGGGGCTGGTCACGATCGCCGCGGTGGGCGGCGAGGCGATGGAGCGCGCCCGCCAGATGGTGCGCGGGATCACGGCCGAGCCAGTGGTCGGCGAGACGTACGAGGGCACGGTGAAGAGCACGACGGCCTTCGGGGCGTTCATCGAGATCATGCCGGGCACCGAGGCCTTGCTCCACATTTCGGAGATGCGCCACGGCCGGACGGAGCGCACCGAGGACGTGGTCAAGAAGGGCGACCGCGTCAAGGTGAAGCTTATTGACCGGGACGAGCGTGGCCGGCTGCGACTGTCCATGAAGGCGCTGGAGCCGAAGCCCGAGGGCGGGGAAGAGGGGAATGGTGATCGCGCACGGGGCGAGCGCCCGCGGCGCGAGGAGCGCTCCCCTCGTGAAGAGGGTCCGGCGCGCGACGAGGGCGGTGAGCGTGAGTACGCCGCCGAGGGCGCGCGCGGTGGAGAGGGGGGCCGCGAGGCGCCGGCCGACCGCCCGAGGCGCCCGCGCCGCGGCGGTGGTGGCGGTGGTCGTGGAGGGCGCCCGCGCGAGTGACCTCCCTCTCCGCGCGCCCTGAGACAGGGCTCCGGCGGACGACGCTCCCGAACGGACTGACCGTGCTCTCGGAGTTCATGCCGGGGGTGCGGTCGGTTGCGTTGGGGGCGTGGGTCCGCGCGGCGTCGATCCACGAGCCGCGCGAGCGGATGGGAGTCTCGCACCTGCTCGAGCACATGGTGTTCAAGGGCACCAGGTCACGCTCGGCGAAGCAAATCGCGCTCTCGCTCGAAGTGCTCGGGGGCTCACTCGATGCGTACACGGCGCGCGAGCACACCGCTTACCAGGCGCGCGTGCTCGACGAGCACCTGGCCGACGCGGCGGACGTGATCGGCGACCTGGTGTTCCACCCCGCCCTGCGGCACGCCGACCTCAAGCTCGAGCGCAAGGTGGTGCTGGAAGAGATCAGCATGGTCGAGGACACGCCGGACGACCTCGTTTTCGAGCTCCACAACGAAGTGATGTGGGGAGCGCATCCGTACGGGTACTCGATCCTCGGCACGCGCGAAACGGTCAGCTCGCTTGGCGTCAGCGAGCTTCGGGAGCTGCATCAGCGCGCCTACCACCCGCCGCAGCTAGTCGTCGCAGCCGCGGGCAACGTGGAGCACGAGCGCTTGCTCGACGCGTTGGAGCGAACGGGGTGGGCTGCGGTGGAAGCCGGGGTCGCCGAGCCGCTCACCGCGCCCGCGCCCAGCTCGGCGCGGCCGGAATACCGCCACTTCGAGCGGGAAGCCGCGCAGACCCACGTCGTCTTCGGCGCCCCGACCGTGCACTACGCCGACCCGCGGCGCTACGCCGTCACCCTCGTCAGCATGCTGCTCGGGGGCGGGATGAGCTCGCGCCTGTTCCAGCGCGTACGCGAGGAGCTCGGCCTGGCGTACTCCATCTCCACGTTTCAGAATTTCCACGTTGACGCGGGGATGCACGGCGTCTACGTCGCGACCGCCCCGGAGACGGCTTCCGACGCGGCGGACGCAATCCGAGCAGAGCTCGCCATGGTGGCCGCGGAAGGGATTCCCGACGACGAGTTGGTCATGGCGAAGGGGCAGCTCAAAGGGCAGGTTACGCTGTCGCTCGAGAGCGTCTCGTCGCGAATGTACCGCGCCGCCGCCGTCGAGCTGTACGGCCAGCCCTTCCGGGCGCTCGACGACGTGCTCGCCGCCATCGACGCGATCGCCGCAGATGACGTCGCTGCCGTGTGTCGCGCGTACTTCGATCCGGCGGTGCAGACAGTCGTGAGCCTCGGCCCGCGGCCGATCGAATAAAGGCGGCTCGGGCGCCGGACGGCGGGCGGGCAGCAAGACTGGCGGCGCCCCGGTCGGCGAGGCGCTCCACCCTCAACCTCTGGCATACGCACATGAAGATCGGCGTCCCGAAAGAGATCAAGGTGAACGAGAATCGCGTCGCGCTCGTCCCGGCGGGAGCCGAGGCAATGGTCGCGGCCGGCCACTCGGTGATGGTGGAGAGTGGGGCGGGCGAGGGCAGCGGCTTCCCGAACGACCTCTACACGGCCGCCGGAGCGGAGATCGGCCCCGACGCCGCCACGGTATGGCGCGAGGCCGACATGATCGTGAAGGTGAAGGAGCCGATCGCCCCTGAATGGCCCCGCATGCGGCGCGGGCAGACGATCTTCACCTACTTCCACTTCGCGGCCGACGAAAAGCTCACCCGTGCGCACCTCGACAGTGGCGCGACCTGCATCGCCTACGAGACGGTAGAGCTCCCGACACGGGAGTTGCCCCTGCTGACCCCGATGAGCGAAGTCGCGGGTCGAATGGCGGTGCAGGAAGGTGCCAAGTACCTCGAGAAGCTGTACGGTGGCCGCGGGGTGCTCCTCGGGGGCGTGCCGGGCGTCGCGCCGGCCAAGGTCGTCATCCTCGGCGGCGGCATCGTCGGAATCAACGCGGCGAAGATGGCCGCGGGAATGGGGGCCAAGGTGGTGGTGCTCGACATCTCGCTCGAGCGGCTGCGGTACCTCTCGGACGTGATGCCGGCGAACGTGCAGCTCATCTACTCGAATCGCCACAACGTGCTCGAGCAGATTACGACGGCGGACCTCGTGGTGGGTGCCGTGCTGATCCCGGGGGCGAAGGCGCCGAAGCTCGTGCGCCGCGAGGACCTGAAGCTGATGCGGCCGGGGGCCGTGATCGTGGACGTCGCCGTCGACCAGGGTGGCTGCATCGAGACGATTCACCCGACGACGCACGAGAACCCCACGTACGTGATCGACGGGATCATTCACTACGGCGTGGCCAACATGCCCGGCGGGGTGCCCCGCACCTCGACGCTGGCCCTGACCAACGCCACGCTGCCGTACGCATTGCAGCTCGCGAACAAGGGCTGGCGCCAGGCGGTGGCGGACAACCCCGCGCTGCTCAAGGGCGTCAACATGGTCGAGGGGCGGGTCACGTACCAGGCGGTGGCCGACACGTTCGGGATGGAGTACGTCCCGGCGACTACGTTTCTCGCCGAGCCGGCGGGTGTGGCCTAGAGCCGTCAATTGCGGCGTGACCAACGAGCACGCCGCGCGTCCCTGGGTTATCATTGCGGGGTGCGCGGCCGGCGCGCACCTCCCGCGAGCGGCCAGGTTGTGGTGAGCCACCGCCTTGTACCGGTGGTTTTGCAGGACTAGTTTACCACGCGCTTTGCCGAGACCGCCCAGCTCCTGCACCTGTGCGTCCCGCCGCCGGGAGGCACCACCCGACAAGACATGCGCTGGCCTTTCAAGAAGGGAGCTCTGTTCCCTGCGAACGCGATCGCCGTCGACCTGGGCACCGCCAACACGCTGGTGTACGTCAAGGGCGAGGGGATCGTCCTGAACGAACCCTCGGTCGTCGCGATCGATCGGGAGAGTAAGCGGATCAAGGGTGTGGGGCTCGAAGCCAAGCGCATGCTCGGCCGAACCCCGGAGGGCGTGCTGGCAGTCCGGCCGATGAAGGACGGCGTGATCGCCGACTTCGACGTGACGGAGAAGATGCTGCGGTACTTCCTAACGCTCATCATCGAGAACAAGTTGTTCAAGGTGAAGCCGCGCGTCATCGTGTGCGTCCCGTCGGGAATCACGGAGGTCGAGAAGCGCGCGGTTCGCGATTCGGCCCTCGGGGCCGGCGCGAAGGAGGTGTTCATGGTGGCCGAGCCGATGGCCGCCGCGATCGGGGTCGGGCTCCCCGTGGAGACTCCGACCGGGAACATGGTGATCGACATCGGCGGCGGCACGACCGAGATCGCCGTGATCGCCCTGTCCGGCATCGTGAGCGACACGTCGATCCGCACGGGCGGCGACGAGCTCGACACGGCGATCGTGCAGTTCATGCGCAAGAACTACAACCTCCTGATCGGGGAGCCGACGGCCGAGCAGATCAAGATTCAGATCGGGTCGGCCGCGCCGGTCGGGGAGGAACGCGACATGGAAGTGAAGGGACGCGACCTCGTCTCCGGCATCCCGAAGACGGTCCGCGTTCACTCCGCGGAGATTCGCGAGGCCATCCAGGAGCCCGTCCAACAGATCGTCGACGCCGTTCGTCGGGCGCTCGAGATCACCCCGCCGGAGCTCGCGAGCGACATCGTCGATCGCGGGATCGTGATGACCGGGGGCGGGGCATTGATCCGCGGACTGGACCTCCTGTTGAGCCAGGAAACGAACCTCCCGATCCACGTCGACGAGGACCCGCTGACGTGCGTCGTGCGCGGCACCGGCCGCATTCTCGACGACGAGGATAAGTACTGGTCGGTGCTCAGCAGCTGAGGTAAGCCGTGGCCCGCGCCGCCGGGAGCGGGACCCGTACGGACGTCGTGTTGTTCGCCGTTTCGGGCTTCCTCTCCATGCTCGCCATTATTCTGCCAGCGAACCTCCGGGATCCCGCCGCCGCGGGTTTGCGGCGCACGGTGGTGGCGCCACTGGTAGCACTGCAGCGGCGCGCGGAGCTGAGCCGAAACGCTCTGCTGTCGCACGAGGCCGCCACGACGCAGCGCGACAGCCTGGCCCTTCGTGCGCAGTCGGTGTACGCGGTGGAAGCGGAGAACGCCCGGCTGCGCCGGCTACTGGGACTGGGCCAGCGCCTTCGGTGGGGGTTCATCGCCGCGGAGGCGCTCGGGGACGATGAGCGGCGCGAGGACTTCACGCTCAAGCTGACCGCCGGATCGGACGCGGGGGTCCGGACGTTCAGTCCCGTCGTCGCGCCCGACGGGCTGGTGGGAATGGTCCACACCGTCGACCCCGCGCTCAGCCTGGCGATTACTTGGTCGAACGCCGACTTCCGCGCCAGCGCCATGACCGTGGACGGGAGCGCGTTCGGCATCGTCGCGGCGCATCTCGGGTCGGGCGCCGACCGCTACCTCCTCGAGCTTCGTGGCGTGCCGTTCCGCAACGAGCTCCGACCGGGCACGATGGTCGTGACGTCGGGGCTGGGCGGCGTGTACCCGGAGGGGATCCCCGTCGGCACGGTGCTTCGCGAGCTGCAAACGTCGGAGGGCTGGGCGCGCACCTACCTCGTGCGCCCGGCGGTCCTCCCGTCCGAAGTCACGTCCGTAATGATCCTGCGCCCAGACCGCGTCGACGCGGGCGTCCCCGGCGTCTGGGCCTCGTCGAAGGCCTCGGATTCCGCCGCACGGCGCGTGGTCACCGCGGCAGACTCGATCGCCGCCGACTCGGCACGTCGGCTCGCGCGCCGTCGAGCGGCGGATTCGGCCCGCACCGTCGCCGCGACGCGGGCCGCGGCCCCGGCCGCCGCCGCACGGGTCGCCGACAGCGCCCGTGCCCCAGGTGTGAGCCCGGCCCCACAACGCACGGCGCCGCCGCCGCCCGCCGCGCCCGCCCGGACCGACAGTGCGGCCGCTCCGGTGCCGCAGCCCACGAATCCCGGGGCGCCGCGCAGCGACACCACACGCCCCCCGTCGCCATGAACGTCACGGCGACCCTTCGCACCGCGGTCGCGTTCACGATCCTGGTGCTGCTGCACTTCACACTGCGGCCCATACTCGACTGGCGCGCGCCGATCGACTTTCTCGTGATCGCCGCCTTGTTGGTCGCGGTCCGGGTGCGCCCCGGTATGGCCGCCGTGCTGGGCTGCGCGATGGGACTGGCCGCCGACTCGCTCACTCCGAGCGCCTTCGGTGCGGGCGCGCTGGCGCTGACTGCCGTCGCCTTCGGCGCGTCCTGGCTGAAGGCGGTCTTCTTCGCGGACAACCTCTTCCTCAACGGCTTTTTCTTCTTCCTCGGGAAGTGGAGCTTCGACATCGTGCGGCTCATCGCCGAGCGGCGGCTGCGCGGTGTGGAGCTCGTGATGGAGGCGCTCGTGTGGTCGCCGCTCGCGGCGGCACTCACCGCGCTCGCCGGGGTAGTCCTGCTCATCATGCTGCGCCCCTTGCTCCGGACGTCGACTGCATGAGCTTTCACCCCAACGACGTCGCGCGCCGGGCCCGATCGGCGCGGTTCCTCCTGCTCGGGGCATTCGGCGTCTTGGTGGGGGCGTTCTTTCGCACGCAGGTGCTGCAGAATGCCCAGTACGTCCTGCAGTCCGAGGAGAACCGCCTGCGCGAGGTGCCGCTGCCCGCGCCTCGCGGGATCATCTACGACCGCCACGGTCAGGTCATCGCGGAAAATCTGCCCGGCTATACGGTGTCGCTGCTGAGTGCGAGCCCCGACTCGCTCCGCGCCACGCTGCGCCGGCTCAGCGGCACCATCCAGCTGACGAACGAGCAGATCGAGAGCGCGGTCCGGCGCTTTCAGCGGGCGCCGAACCGGCCGGCCGTCGTGCTCTCCGATGCCCCGTTCGACGTGGTCTCGGTGCTCGAGGAGCACCGGGTGGAATACCCGAGCCTCATCATCCAGTCGGCGCCGAAGCGGTACTACCCCGACGGTGCCGCAGTCGCGTCGTTCGTAGGCTACACGGGCGAGATCACCGAGAACGAGCTCAACTCCCAGAACTTCAAGGGCTATAAAGCGGGCCAGCAAATCGGGAAGGGCGGGCTGGAGAAGGAGTACGAGGAACGCCTTCGGGGCCGAGAGGGGTCGCGCTTCGTCGAGGTCGACGCGCGCGGCCGGGTCGTGCGCGAGGCGGGTGCGCGGCAAGACCTGCCGCCCGAGTCGGCCGACCCGCTACACACCAACATCGACCTGGACCTGCAGCGGTTCGCCGTAAGCGTCTTCGGTGACTCGCTTCAAGGCGGCGTCATTGCGCTCGAACCCCACACGGGCGAAGTGCTCGCGCTGCACAGTGCGCCGAGCTTTGACCCGAATCGGTTCATCGGCGGCATTCCGGCCGAGTACTGGCGGGAGTTGAACACCGACCCGAGGCGACCCTTGTACAACAAGGTGATCCAGGGTCGCTACCCGCCCGCGTCCACCTGGAAGCTCGCCACGGCCGCGCTGGGAATGCAGGCGAACGTCGTAGACCTCGACACCCGGATGCCGCAGCCGTGCACGGGCGGTTTCTATTACGGGCGCTACTTCCGGTGCTGGGACAAACGCGGCCACGGCAACGTGACATTGCGCGAGGCCATCGAGAAGTCGTGCGACGTGTACTTCTATCAGCTCGGCTTGCGGATCGGACTCTCCCGACTGCTCGCCGGCGGGGTCTCGCTCCGCTTCAACGACCGCAGCGGCATTGACCTGCCCAACGAGCAGCAGGCCCGGTTCCCACAGTCCACGGACTACTACAACCGGCGGTACGGACCCCGCGGCTGGACGAACTCGGTGGTGCTCAACCTGGCGATCGGCCAGGGGGAAAACGACCAGACGGTCGCGAACATGGCCCGCTTCTACACGGCGTTGGCCACCGACGGCTCGCTCGCCAAGCCGGAGATCGTCCGCCGCAACCCAGAGCGCATCCGGATCCTCAAGCTCAGCGATGAGCAGATGAACGGCCTACGTCTGGCAATGGCCGGCGTCGTGTCCGCCCGCGGGACCGCGGGTAGCTCGGCGATCCGCGGGGTCACCCTGGCCGGGAAGACTGGCACCGCCCAGAATGCGCACGACCGCAATCGCGACCACGCCTGGTTCGTGGGCTTCGCGCCGGCCGCCGAGCCCAAAATTGTCGTGGCCGTCTTCCTCGAGTTCGGGGAGCACGGCTACATGGCTGCCCGCGTCGCGTCGAAGATCATCGCCCATTACCTGAAGGTGGAGCCGGAGCTTCCGCCTACCACGGAGGGCGAGTGAGCCCGTCGAGCTCGCAAGAGCGCGCGGTGGCGGACCTGCCGCTGATCTTGCTGGCGTTCGCGCTGTCGGGGTTCGGCGTGGCGATGGTCTACTCGGCCGGCCAGACGGACGTGCAAACCGTGGTCGCGCACCTCTACCGGTCGCAGATCGGCTGGGTGGCGCTGGCCGCGGCGAGCGCCTACGTCGTTTCGCGCGCCTCCGTGCGGCTCGTCGAGTGGGCGACGCTGCCCGGCTACATCCTCACCCTCGTACTCCTCTTCCTGACGCTGCTGCTGGGGTCCGGTGCCGGGACCGCCGCGAGCACCAAGAGCTGGCTGACGATCGGCGGGCATCGCATCGGTCAGCCGTCAGAGCTGGCCAAGATCACCGTGGTGCTGATGCTCGCGCGCGTCCTGGCGGCCCGCAAGGAGCCTCCCAAGTCGCTGTTGGACCTGTGGAAACCCGCGCTGGTGGTCGGCGGCCCCTGGCTCCTGATCATGGCGCAGCCCGACCTCGGGACGGGAATCGTCTTCATCGGGATCTTCTTCGCGATGCTGTTCTGGTCGGGCGTCTCGTGGCGGCTGCTGCTGCTCGTCGCGAGTCCGGCCGTGAGCCTTGTGCTCGCCTTCAGCACGAGCTTGTGGGCAGCGTGGTTCTGCCTTCTGTTCGCCCTCGTCTGGACGTATAAGCCGTACTTGATGGAGGGCGTACTCATCGTCAGCCTCAACGTCATCATGGGCGTCGTCGCGCCCATTCTCTGGGAGCGGCTCGCGCCCTATCAGCAGAAGCGCCTGCTCGTCTTTCTGGATCCGCAGAGTGACGCGCGCGCGTCCGGCTACCACGTCATTCAGTCGAAGGTCGCGATCGGCTCAGGCGGCTGGTTCGGGAAGGGGTTCACGGAGGGCACGCAAAAGCGCCTCGCATTCCTGCCGGAGCAGCACACCGATTTCATTTTTGCCGTGGTCGGCGAGGAGCTTGGCTTTCTCGGCGTTTCGCTCGCGTTGACGCTCTTCTTGTTCCTCTTTCTCCGCACGGTGCGCGTCGCCTCGCGCGCCAACGACTCGTTCAGCAGCCTCGTCGCGTTCGGGTTGGCGGCGAGCTGGTTCGTGCACGTGGGCGAGAACGTCGGCATGACGCTGAACCTGATGCCGATCACCGGCATCCCGCTCCCGTTCTTCAGCTACGGCGGCAGCTTCATGCTCGCGTGCTGGCTCGCGATCGGGATTCTCGTCCGGATCTCGAGCGAGGGTCGGGGCCGCGTGGGCGCCCTCGCGATCTAGCGCGGCCGCGGGTGCACCGGTTTCTCGGGTCTCTTGCCCTAAGTCACCTCGCGGGGCACATTTCGGCCCTATGGCATGGTTCCGCAAAGAGAAGAAGCCGCGCCTCCCGCGCCCCGAGCGCTTGGAGATCCCGGCCGACGCGTGGGAGAAGTGCGAGGCGTGCGGTCACACCGACATCCGCGAGAAGTTCGTGCGGAACCTCAACGTATGCCCGTCGTGTGACTACCATCGCCGGATCCGGGGCGCCGACTACGTCCAGATCCTCCTCGACGAGGGCATGTACGAGGAGACGGAGGTCGAGCTCCGTTCGGCCGACCCGCTCGGGTTTCCGGAGTACCCGCAGCGCCTCAAGAAGGCGTTGACGACGGCGGGCGACGGGGACGCGATCGTCACCGCGTCCGGCTCGCTCGGGGGAATGCCGGTCAACGTCGGGGCCATGGACTTCGCATTCATGGGCGGCTCCATGGGGTCCGTGGTCGGGGAGAAGATCGCCCGCCTCGGCGAGCGCTCGCTCGAGCGCAAGCACCCGCTCGTCCTCGTGTCCGCGTCAGGCGGCGCGCGCATGCAAGAGGGGGTGTTGTCGCTCATGCAGATGGCGAAGGCCAGTGCCATGCTGTCAATGCTCCACGAGCGGCGGATCCCGTACGTCTCGATTCTCACCAACCCCACGACCGGGGGCGTGAGTGCGAGCTACGCCATGCTGGGCGACGCGATCCTCGCGGAGCCGGGAGCCGTGATCGGGTTCGCGGGACCGCGCGTCATCAAGCAGACGATCGGCCAGGACCTGCCCGAGGGCTTCCAGACGGCGGAGTTTCTGCTCGACCACGGCATGCTCGACAGCGTGGTGCACCGCCGCGACCTCAAGCGCACCCTGGGGCAGCTCCTTCGGCACATGACCGGAAAGCCGGCGGCGACGGGGTGGGCGTCGCCCTGAATCGCTATCGCGAGGCGCTCGACTTCCTCTTCGCGCGGACGACCGGCAAGACGAAATTCGGCCTCGAGCGCACCCGGACGCTGCTCGGCGCGCTGGGCGACCCTCACGAGGAATTTCGCGCCTTCCACGTCGCCGGAACGAACGGGAAGGGCAGCGTCTGCGCCATGCTCGAGACGGTCCTCCGGGCCGGCGGTCTTCGGGTCGGGAAGTACACGTCGCCGCACTTGGTGGATTTCCGCGAGCGCATCGTCGTAGACGGCGAGCCGATGCCCGAGGCGGCCGTGGTCGAGTTCGTCGAGCGCTGGACGCCTCTTTGCGCGGAGATCGGGGCGACGTTCTTCGAGGCCACGACGGCCATGGCGTTCGACTACCTGGCGGCTTCGCGGGTCGACGTCGCGGTCGTGGAGGTCGGCCTGGGGGGGAGGCTCGATTCGACAAACGTCATCGAGCCTGTGGTTGCCGGGGTGGTGTCGATCGGGCTTGACCACACGGATTATCTGGGGGACACCCGCGAGCTGATCGCCGCGGAGAAGGCCGGGATCTTCAAACCCGGGGTCCCGGCCGTCGTGGGGGAGCCGGAGCCGGCTACCCGGGCGTTGCTCGCCCGCCGCGCCGCCGAGGTGGGGGCGGCGCCGGTACGCGTCGTCGCTGAGGAAACCACGATTTCCGATCTGCGAGTCGACGGCCACGGCACGAGCTTCACGATGACCGACCGGCGCGGGCCCCGCCGCCTCCGCACGACGCTTCTGGGCGAGCACCAGGCAGCGAACGCCGCGGTCGCCCTCACCATGCTCGACGCCGCGCCGCCTGACCTCTCACCCTCGGCCGAGCAGGTGGCGAAGGCGCTGCCGGAGGTCCGCCTCCCGGGACGGTTCCAACGGGTGGGGGCGTTCATCTTCGACGTGGCACACAACGCCGACGGCGTCGCCATGCTTGCCCGCACGCTGCGCACGGTTGCCCCGCCGCGGCCCGTCGCGGTGCTCTTCTCCGTTCTGGGCGACAAAGACTGGCGGGCGATGATGGCGGAGCTCGCCCCGGTCGTCGACGCTTTCGTTCTCACGTGCGCCCCGACGGCCCCCGCGAGCCGCGCGTGGCGGCTCGCCGACGCGCTCGCCTACGCGCAATCCCGCGGGTGGCGCGCCGACGCCGAGCCGGATTTCGACAGGGCGTTGTCGCGGGCACAAGCGCTGGGGCGCACGGTGCTGGCGACGGGTTCCTTCCACACCGCCGGCGACGCCATGGTGCGCTTGCAGGTGAATCCGCTGGCCCGATAGCTTTGTCGGATGGCCTCTGGCCCCCTACCCGGCTTTCGCGACTTCTACCCGCCCGAGTACTCCGAGCGGGCCTTCGTCATTCAGACGTGGCGGGACGTCGCGTGCCGGTACGCCTTCGTCGAGTACGACGGGCCGCCGTTGGAGCCGCTGGAGCTGTACACCAGGAAGAGTGGCGACGAGATCGTTGCCCAGCTCTACAACTTCACGGACAAGGGCGGGCGTGACGTGTCGCTCCGGCCGGAGATGACGCCTACGCTCGCGCGCATGGTGGCCGCGCGCGCGAACGCCCTCCGGAAGCCGGTGCGGTGGTTTTCCGTGCCGCAGCTCTTCCGCTACGAGCGGCAGCAAAAGGGCCGGCTGCGCGAGCACTTCCAGTTGAACGTCGACATTCTGGGCGAGGCCGACGTCACCGCCGACGCGGAACTGCTCGCCGTCGCGATCGACATCGTACGCGCGTTCGGCCTGACGCGCGACGACGTTGTGGCGCGAGTGTCCGACCGGCGGCTCTGGCACGATCGCTTCGTCGGGAACGGTGTCGCGGCGAGCCAGCTCCCGCAGCTGTTCGCGGTGATCGACAAGATCGAGCGGTCGCCGCGCGACGTGACGCTCGAGAGGCTCTCGACGATGGGGCTCGGGAGTCGCGCGATCGACGAGATCCTCGCGTTCGTCCAGCGCAAGAGCGTCGACGAGTTCATCGACGCCTTCGCCGGCGCAGCCGGCATGCAGGACCGCGTCCGCGAGCTGCGCCGGTACCGGGCGTACCTGCAGGCGCTCGGCGTGCTGGACTTCGTCGTCGTGGACACCACGATCGTCCGGGGCCTGGCGTACTACACCGGGATCGTGTTCGAGCTTTTCGACGCACGCGGCGAGCTTCGCGCCATCTGCGGCGGCGGTCGGTACGACAACCTGCTCGAGTCGCTCGGCGGCGTCCCGATGCCCGCGCTCGGGTTCGGCATGGGGGACGTGGTGCTCACCGAGCTGTTGCGGGCGCGCGGTCGGCTGCCCGCCGCGGGTGCCTCGCTCGACTTCTGGGTCGCCGGGTCCGACGAGGCCCTCCTGCCGCAGGTGATGATGATCGCGACGCGTTTGAGGGCGGGCGGCCGGAGTGTCGAGTACGCGTTGCGCGGGCAGGCGCTCGGCCGGCAGCTCAAGTCCGCAGCTGCCGCCGGCGCCCAGCGCGTCGTAATCGTCCGCCCGGACCTGGTGGACCAGGGCGAGGCCGTCATCAAGACGCTCGCCGATGGGCGGGAGGAGCGCGTGCGGTTGGACGACTGGCTCGATGCCGCCTAAGGCCGCCCCCGGGTCCCACCGCCTTTCACCGCCACTCGCGCTCTGGCGCCGAATACACATGACCGAACAGCACAAGGTCGACGAGAAGAAGCTCACTCCGCGCGCCGAGGACTTCAGCGCGTGGTACAACGAAGTCGTGCTGCGGGCCGAGCTCGCGGACTATTCGCCGGTGCGCGGCTGCATGGTGATCCGCCCGAACGGGTACGGCATCTGGGAGCGCATGCAGCGCGCGCTCGACGACATGTTCAAGGCCACTGGTCACCAGAACGCCTACTTCCCGCTCTTCATCCCGCAGAGCTTCATGAGCCGCGAGGCGGAGCACGTGGAAGGGTTCGCGCCCGAGACGGCGGTGGTAACGATCGGCGGGGGGAAGCAGCTCGAGGAGCCGCTCGTCGTTCGGCCGACGTCCGAGACGATCATCTACTCGATGTTCGCGAAGTGGGTCCAGAGCTATCGCGACTTGCCGCTGCTGATCAACCAGTGGGCGAACGTGGTGCGGTGGGAGCTGCGCACGCGGCTCTTCCTCCGCACGACGGAGTTCCTGTGGCAGGAGGGGCACACGGCGCACGCAACCCACGACGAGGCCGAAGAGGAAGCGCGTCGGATGCTCGGCGTGTACCGCGATTTCATGGAGGGGTGGATCGCGATGCCCGTCGTGACGGGGCAGAAGAGCGAGAGCGAGCGATTCGCGGGCGCGCTTCGCACGTACGCGTGCGAGGCCATGATGCAGGACAACAAGGCACTGCAGGCCGGCACGTCGCACAACCTGGGGCAAAACTTCGCGAAGGCCTTCGACCTCACGTTCCAGACGGAGGCCGGGGGGACCGACTACGCGTGGAACACGAGCTGGGGGGTATCCACCCGTCTGATCGGCGGGCTCGTGATGAGCCACGGAGACGACGTGGGGCTCCGGATCCCGCCACTGCTCGCGCCCGTCGAGGTGGTGATCGTGCCCATCTACCGCAAGGACGACGAGCGCACGCGAGTGCTGGAGGCCGCGCGTCGAATTGCGGGGCAGCTCGGCGATTGGGAGCGGCGCGAGCCGAACCGCTTGCGCGTGCACGTCGATACGCGGGAGGGGATCAAGCCCGGCGCCAAGTACTACGAGTGGGAGATGCGGGGCGTCCCGGTCCGCATGGAGCTCGGCCCGCGGGACCTCGACAACAACCAGGCCGTGTTGGTGCGGCGCGACACCAAGCAGAAGTTGCCGGTCTCGCTCGACACCATCGGCGAGGAGATCGAAGAGCTCCTCGAACGGATCCAGGTCGACATGCTTGCCACGGCGCGCGACCGCATGGACGCCAACACGGTGCGTGGGGACATCGGCTACGACCGATTTCGGGAGATCATGGACGGGGACGGCGCCTTCGTCTACGCGGGCTGGTGCGGAAGCGCCGACTGTGAGGCGCGGATCAAGGAAGAGACCAAGGCGACGATCCGCGTGCTCCCCGACGAGGAGTTCCGCTCGGCCGACGCACCGACGCGGTGCCTGCGGTGCGGACGCCCGGCAACCGGGGAGGCGTTGTGGGCCAAGGCGTACTAGCCGAGCCGTTCGGCCTGGCGGACGGCACGCTCCACTGCGAGAGCGTGTCGCTGACACGGATCGCCGACGCCGTGGGCACGCCCACGTACGTCTACAGCGCCGGGGGAATCCGGGACCAGTACCGGCGCCTCGACGAGGCCTTCGCTGGCGTCCCGCACCGCCTGCATTACAGCGTCAAGGCGAATTCCAGCCTCGCGGTGCTCGCCCTCCTCCGCGAGGCCGGTGCGGGCGTCGACATCGTGTCCGGGGGGGAGCTGTACCGCGCGCTGTTGGCGGGCTACAGTGGCGCGGACGTCGTGTTCAGCGGAGTTGGCAAGACGGAGCGCGAGCTCGACGAGGCCCTCGCAGCCGGGGTGTCGCTGATCAACGTGGAGAGCAAGGGCGAGCTTCTGCTAGTGGACGACATCGCCCGCCGGCGCGCGTCGGTCGCTCCGGTCGCGATCCGGGTGAACCCGGAGGTGGACGTGCACACGCCGCACGAATACACGCGCACCGGCGGCAGGGGACACAAGTTCGGCGTTGCCTACGATGAGGCGCGGGCCCTCGCCGCGCTCGCCGGACGACTTGGGAATGTCCGACTCCTCGGCCTGGACATGCACATCGGCTCGCAGATCGCGAACTTCGGACCGTTCGACGCGGCCCTGGCGCGGCTCGTGAGCCTGCTGGACGACATCCGCCGCGACGGAGCGCCAGACCTGCAGTACCTGGACATCGGCGGTGGCCTTGCGGTCGCTTACGAGGGCGAGGAGCCGGCTGACCCGGAGCGGTTCGCCGTCGGTGTCAAGGCGGCCGTCGCGGGCGCCGACGTGCGGCTGATTCTCGAGCCGGGGCGCTTTCTGGTGGCCAACGCAGGCGTGCTCCTCACCCGCGTGCTTTACCGGAAGCGCAGCGGCGGGACGGAGTACCTCGTCACCGACGCGGGAATGAACGACCTTGTGCGGCCCTCGCACTACAAGGCGTACCACCACGTGGAGGCCGTCACGCCCAGCGGCCGGCGGCTCGTGGCGAGCGTCGTGGGCCCGGTGTGCGAGAGCGGCGACTTCTTTGCACTCGACCGGGAGACGGACGAAGTCAACCCCGGCGACCTGCTCGCGCTCCGCTCGGCCGGCGCGTACGGCTTTGTGATGGCGTCGAACTACAATTCTCGCCCGCGGCCCGCCGAGGTGCTGGTTGACCGCGCGCGGTGGGCGGTCGTGACCGAGCGCGAAAGCTACGAGAGCCTCGTGCGCGCGGAGTGGGTGACTCCAGACTGGAGGGACGACTGATGCGCGTCGGGCTGCTGGCGGACACCCACGACCGCGTTCCCGCCGTGGCGGAGCTCGTGCGCCGAATGCAGGAGGGCGGGGCGGGGCTGATCCTGCACGCCGGGGATTACTGCGCTCCCTTTTCGCTCACGCCCATCCGGGACGCTCAGCTGCCGATGGCCGGTGTCTTCGGGCGGAACGACGGCGACCGGGAAGGGCTGCGGGCGTTTGCCGGGCGGGGCGGGGTCGGCTCGGAGCTGTACGAATCGCCACACAGTGTGGAGCTCGACGGGCGCCGCGTCCTGTTGGTGCACGAGCTCGCCGAGGTGAGCCCGCGCTCCCTCGAAGCGCACGAGTTCGTGATCCACGGCTGCACTCACCGCGTCGAGGTAGCTGAGCGCGGCGCGGCGCTCGTCGTCAACCCGGGGGAGGCGTGCGGCTGGCTGCACGGCACGCCGACGGCCGCGATTCTCGACTTCGGAACGCGCCAGGTGGAGGTATTGCGCCTCGACGGCCCGGAATGGCGCACGTGACCGCCTCATGACATCGCGCATCCTGATCATCGACTTCGGGTCGCAGTACACGCAGCTCATCGCGCGGCGGGTCCGCGAGGCGCGCGTCTATTCGGAGATCCACCCGCCCACGCGTAGCCTGGAATGGATTCGGGCGTGGAATCCGACGGGGATCATTCTGAGTGGCGGACCCAACTCCGTCTACGATGCGGGGGCGCCGGGCGCGCCTCGCGAGCTGCTCGACGTCGCGCCGGTGCTCGGCGTATGCTACGGCATGAACTTGATTGCTCACCTGGAGGGTGGCCGCATCCAGCCCGCCGAGCGGCGCGAGTACGGTCGAGCCGAGATCGAGATCGCCGAACCAGACGGCCTGTTCGCCGGCTTCGGCGCCGGGGAGCGCACGTCAGTCTGGATGAGTCACGGCGACCAGGTGCTCGCGCTGCCCCCGGAATTCAGGGCGGTTGCGCGCAGCACCAACAGTCCGATCGCCGCGTTTCGGCACCGCGAGCGGCCCGTCTTCGGCGTGCAGTTCCACCCCGAGGTCGCCCACACTCCCCGCGGCGGGGAGCTGCTGGAAAACTTCCTGTTCGCCGTCTGCCGCGCCTCGCCCGACTGGACGCCCGGAGCGTTCATCGAGGACGAGGTCACAAAGATCAAAGCCCTCGTGGGCGGGGCGCGTGTCATCTGCGGGCTGTCGGGCGGGGTCGACTCGGCGGTCGCAGCCGCGTTGGTTCACCGGGCAATCGGCGACCAGCTCACCTGCATCTTCGTGGACACTGGGCTGCTGCGGCTTCACGAGCGCGAGCAGGTCGAACGCACCTTCCGGATGCATCTCGGCATCAACCTCGTCACGGTGGACGCGGGCGAGCGCTTCCTCGCCGCCTTGGCCGGAGTCGAGGACCCCGAGCAGAAGCGGCGGATCATCGGCCACACCTTCATCGACGTATTCGAGGGAGCGGCCGCGCACGCCGGCGAGGACCCCTCGCAACGCTCCGCGGCGGCCGCCGAGTATCTCGTGCAGGGCACGCTGTATCCCGACGTGATCGAATCGTCGTCGCCCTTCGGCGGGCCGTCGGTCACGATCAAGACCCACCACAATGTCGGCGGACTCAAGCCCGGCATGAAGTTCAAGCTGATCGAGCCGCTGCGGGAGTTGTTCAAGGACGAGGTGCGCAACGTCGGACGCGAGCTCGGGCTGCCCGAGGAGATGGTCGGCCGGCACCCGTTCCCCGGCCCGGGTCTGGCCATCCGGGTGCTGAGCGACGTCGCGCGCGAGAAGCTCGATGTCCTCCGGCAGGCCGACGCCATTTACCTCGAGGAGATCCGCCTGGCGGGGCTCTACGACGAGATCTGGCAGGCGTTCGCGGTCCTGCTACCAGTGCGGAGCGTGGGCGTGATGGGCGACTACCGGACGTACGAGAACGTCGTCGGGCTGCGGGCCGTGACCAGCACGGACGGCATGACGGCCGACTGGTACCCGTTCCCGCACGAGGTGCTCGCGCGCGTCTCCAACCGCATCATCAACGAAGTGCGCGGCGTGAACCGCGTCGTGTACGACGTCAGCTCGAAGCCGCCGGCGACGATCGAGTGGGAGTGAGAGGGCGGGGGCCAGGGAAGCGGGACGAGGGACGACGGGTGCGGCTGACACGTCCCGCGCCCCGCTTCCCTCGCCCCGCCTAGACTCCTTTCTCTTCCAGCAGCGCCATGAACTGCCTCGGCTCGGTGAGGTCGAGCAGCCGTTGGGGGACGTCCGGCTCCTTGCTGAATTGCGCGATCTTGCCGAGGACGGGGAGGTACTGGTTCGAGACTTCGAGCGGCGGCGCGACGATGAGGAAGAAAAAGTGCACGGGCCTTTCGTCGATCGCCTTGAAGTCGACGCCTGACGCCTTGCGACCGAAGGCCACCCGCAGCTTGTTGACGACCAGCGAGCGGCAATGCGGAATCGCAATCCCGCGACCGATCCCGGTGGAGCCGAGATTCTCGCGGCGCTTCAGCATCTTGAACAACATCCCTTCCGACTTCTCGTCCAGCTTGAGCAGCCCGATGAGTTCCTTCAGGACCTCGTCCTTCGTGGTCCCCGCCAGCTCCAGCTTGACCGCGTCTTCGGAGAAGAACTCGCGCAATTCCATCTCGGTCCTCGGATGTTCGGTTGGGCCGGGGCGCGGTCGGCAGCGGCGCTGCCCGGCCTGAGGCAGCCCCGAAGTTACCCACCCCGCCGGGGGGTGTCAAACGACGACGTTGCACGAGGTTGCAGTCGTTCGTAACTTTCTTCGATATGCCGTTTCCGTTTTCGACCCACGCCCGCGTGCCGCTCTACCTCGCGCCGATGGCCGGCGTGTCGGAGTCGCCGTTTCGGCGGCTCTGCCGCCGCTTTGGGGCGGACGTCGTCGTGACCGAGTTCCTGTCGGCGGAGGGGATCCGGCGCGAGAACGAGGCGACCATCGCGAAGCTTCGGTTCGCGCCTGAGGAGCACCCGATCGGGGTCCAGATCTTCGGCGCCGACCCGGCGGCGATGGGGGAGGCGGCGGCGCTCGTCACCGACGTCTTCCAGCCTGATTTCGTCGACATCAACTTCGGCTGCCCCGTCAAGAAGGTCGTGCGGCGCAACGGCGGCTCCGGGTGCCTGAAGGACCTGCACCTCGTTCAGTCGGTGATCCGGGCCGTGGTGCAGAGCACGCACCTTCCGGTGACGGTCAAGATTCGCAGCGGCTGGAGCGAGGAGATGCGCGACCCGGTGACGATCGGGCTCCGGTGCCAGGACGCCGGCGCTCGCGCGCTCGCGCTGCATCCGCGGACTCGTACGCAGATGTACAGCGGGAACGCGCGGGGGGACGAGATCGCGGCCGTCGTCGAGGCCCTGGACATCCCCGTCATCGGCAACGGCGACATCAAGACCGCTGCCGATGCGCTCCGGATGCACGAGCACACCCGGTGCGCGGGCGTGATGATCGCGCGCGGCTCGTTCGGCCAGCCGTGGATCTTCACGCAGGCCCGGGCGCTCCTGGAGGGTGCACCCGTTCCGGCGACACCGAGCGTCGAAGTGCGGTTCGCCGTCGCGCTGGAACACGCGCGCATGGCCGCGGCGTACGAGCCGGACCCGCGCGGGGCCGCCATCGAGTTCCGGAAGCATCTCGGCTGGTACGCGAAGGGCCTCTACAACGCAGCTGAGCTCAAGCGAAAGGTGTTCGCCGTCGAGTCGCTCGATGAAATCGAGCCGATCTTCGCCGACTACCTGGCGAGCGGGGCGCACGAGCGCTCGGTCGACGACGCCGACGCCGGTTCCGAGCCCGAGCTCGCCGGCGCGTGATTCGCGAGCGCGTTCTCGCGCTGCTGAAGGACGTCGCGAGTGGGTCGGTGGACGCGGAGGCGGCGCTCGCGCGGCTCTCGCTCGACCCGGTGGAGTCGCTCGGCTTTGCCACCGTCGATCACCACCGGGCGCTGCGCCAGGGCTACCCTGAAGTGGTCTTCGGACCGGGGAAGACGCCAGCCCAGTGCGTCGCAATCGCGGAACGCATCGCCAGCCGCGGTGAAGGGTTCCTGGTCACACGCACCGACGCCGCGCAGCGGACGGCGCTCCGCGGGCGCTTTCCCACGTGCGACATCAATGAGGTCGGGCGCACCGCCCACCTCGCGCCAGAGCTGCCGGTGCCCGTCGGCCGCGGGAGCGTCGCCGTGGTGACGGCCGGTACGAGCGATCTCCCCGTTGCCGAAGAGGCGGCGGCGACCTTGCGCGCCCTCGGCGACCGCGTGGACCGACTCAGTGACGTGGGCGTAGCCGGCATACACCGGGTGCTGGCGAAGCGCGATGCGCTCCTCGGCGCGGCGGTCGTGATCGTGGTTGCGGGCATGGACGGCGCGCTGCCGTCGGTCGTGGGCGGGCTGGTAAGCGCGCCGGTGATCGCGGTCCCGACCAGCATCGGCTACGGCGCGAGCTTTGGTGGCCTGGCCGCGCTGCTTGCCATGCTCAACAGTTGCGCCGCCGGCGTTACGGTCGTCAACATCGACAACGGGTTCGGGGCGGCGGTCGCCGCCTCGCGCATCACCCACGCATAGCGCCGCGCCGGCGCTCCCTTCCGCTTGACGTGCCGCGACCCCAGGGTTTTCGCACTGCCGGGGCGGTCGCGCCTTGGCTCTGTGCCGGAGTCGCGACCGCTGCGCTCTTGAGAGGTCTCGCCGCGCCGCCGGGGCTCGACAACGTTGCCGTTGTCGCGTCGGTGGTTGCCGCGATGGCGACGGGACTGGTGCTCGCCGGCGAGCGGCGGTTCGACCCGCGCGGCCGCGACTGGCTGGTCCGCGTCTGCGCCGTCGCCTGGCCGCACGCCGTCTCACTCGCGGGCGCGACTGGGGGACTGCGGTCCCCCGCGGCGGTGGCGTGTGCGTTGTGCGCGCTCGGCTTGACCTCGGGCTTTTCGGTCCGACGGATCGCGGCAGCCAGCGTTGTAACCGTCCTGGGACTGGCGGGCGCACAGTACGCGGCGCAGCACGCGCTTCCGCTGGGCGACCTCACGAGCGGCGCTGCGCTCGTCGGCGCTCTGACCGTCGTCCCTGCGTGGCAAGCCCGCCGGCTCGCGCGCAGCACGGAACGCGCGCGCCGGCGCGATGCCGGGTTGCGCGCGCCGGCCGACGGCGAGTCAGCCGGCGAGGCCGATCGACGTCGCTCGGCCGAGCGCGACGAGTTCGCCCGGGAATCGCACGCCGTCGCCAGCTACCTCGCGCAGGTGCGCGATCACGTGGGTGCCGAAGAGGTTATCTTCTGGCGGTTCATCGGTTCGGGCGACGGGCTCGTCCCGGCAGCGTGGTCGACCCACACGGGAGCGCCGCCCACCCGTTTCGACGCCGACCAGTGGTCGACGCTCGTGACGTGGTCGGCTCAAGAACGAATCGTCCATTGCGCGGGCGGCGGGGCCACGCCCGTCGTCGCGGTCGCGCCGGCCGTCGACGACCGTCAGTGCGTTGGGGCGCTGAGCGTGTCTGCCGACAAGGGGCTCGCCGGGTCGCGCGAGGCACTCAAGGAATGGCTGCCGCGATATGCCGCTCACGCGGCGCTGGTCGGGCAACTGATCCGGGAGCGCAGCGATGTCGCGCAACACAGCCACCGGACGGCTGTGCTGCTGCACGCCGCGCAGGAGTTCCAGGCCAACCGGTCCGCCGAGGCGCTCGGGCAGTGCATCTGCGAGACCGCCCTCCGGATGACCCCGGCGGCTCGTGCCGCGCTGGTACGCTGGAACAGCGAACGCGGGCGCGGCGAGCTTCAAAGCGCCAGTCCCGGCCATTCAGTGCACCCCGGCGTGGAGGTGGAGGAGCTGTCGCACGTCGGGGCAGCTTGCCGCAACGGGCTACCTGCGGTCTGGGAAGACGCGCGGCAGCTGGACGAGTCCGTTCCCCTCTACGCGCAGGGAGCGAAGACGCGAGCGCCCGGCTCGCTGGCGATCGTGCCCCTTAAGCATGGGGCCCAAGTCATTGGCGCCATCATCCTCGAAGGCGATGCCCCGGGGGACGTCTTCATCGGCGACGCACGGCACGTGCGACTGCTCGGCGCGCTCGCGGCAGTGTCGCTGGCGGCGGTGTGGGAAATGGAAGAGGTCGCGGAGCGTGCGC
>Ga0307416_100000326_pt1 | contig 24620 bp, 30 predicted proteins | sample DK1Cmetagenome_2_FD_203821 | JGI IMG/M metagenome (GOLD analysis project Ga0307416, IMG submission 203821) | Maize rhizosphere microbial communities from greenhouse at UC Davis, California, United States - DK15-C-3 | ecosystem: Host-associated > Plants > Roots > Rhizosphere > Soil | place...
AACGCCGAGATCGCCGGCGAGCTGCACCTGTCGGTGCCGACCGTGAAGGCCCACGTGTCCCGGCTGTTCGACAAGCTCGACGCGACGAACCGGGTGCAGATCGCGATCTGTGTCCACGACGCCGGCCTGGTGTGACCGGCCGGCGATCAGAGGTCGTAGACCGCGCCGGCGCGGGCCAGCTCCAGCGGGCCGTGGTACAGCTCGGCCGCCTCGCGCAGCGCGACCTCGCCGTCGTGCCATGGCGGGACGTGCGTGATCACCAGCGACTTCGCGCCGGCCCGGCTCGCCACGTCGCCGCAGTCGGCGCCGGTGAGGTGCAGGCCCCCGGGGTTGTCGGCCTTGCGCTCGAAGGACGCCTCGGCGAGGAACAGGTCGGCCCCGTCCGCGACCTGGTCCAGGGCGGTGCAGGGGCCGGTGTCACCGCTGTAGGCGACGGTCACGCCCGCGACCGACACCCGCAGTCCGTAGGCCGGGACGGGGTGGACCACCGGGATGGCCTCGATCGTGAACGGCCCGATCCGCACGGGTCCGTCCCAGGCGCGGAAGTCGAACTCGCCGGTCATGCCCGGGTCCACCGGCAGGTCGTAGGCCCGGGCCATCCGGTCGGCCGTCCCCTCGGGACCCCACACCGGGATCCGCGGCTGGGCGCCGCTGGGGTGGTACTTCCGCATCACGTAGTAGCCGGTGAGGTCGAGGCAGTGGTCTGCGTGCAGGTGGCTGAGCAGCACCGCGTCGATGGTCAGCGGGTCGACGTAGCGGTGCAGCGCGCCCAGCGCCCCGCTCCCCAGGTCGAGCAGGACCCGCCAGGTCCGGCCGTCCAGGTCGGCCTCGAGCAGGTAGCAGCTGGCGGGCGAGTCCGGTCCGGGGTAGGAGCCGGAGCAGCCGACCACGGTCAGCCGCATCGCGTGGCTCACGCCAGTCCGCCGGCGAACTGCGAGGCGGCCACCATCTCGGCACCCAGGAACCGGCGACCGATGGTCTCGAACTCGCCGGGGTGCCCGGTGGTGACGAAGCGGTACGTCGGGTCCCCGCCGTCGCGCATCAGGCCCGTGGTCGCGAGCATCTTGTAGACGTCCTTCGCGCACTCCTCCGCGCTGCTCACCAGCGTCACGTCGTCGCCCATCACGTAGGAGATGACGCCGGTCAGCAGCGGGTAGTGCGTGCAGCCGAGGATCAGCGTGTCGACGCCGACCGAGGTCAGCGGGTCGAGGTACTCGTGGGCGACCGCGAGCAGCTCGTCGCCGCCGGTCACGCCGGACTCGACGAAGTCGACGAAGCGCGGGCAGGGCTGCGTGGTCAGCGCGACGTGCGGCGCGGCGGCGAACGCGTCGTCGTACGCCATGGACTCGGCGGTGGCCCGGGTGCAGATGACGCCGATCCGGCCGGTGCGGGTGGCCGCGACGGCGCGACGGGTGGCGGGGTAGATCACCTCGACGACGGGTACGTCGTACCGCTCGCGCGCGTCGCGCAGCATCGCGGCGCTGGCGGAGTTGCACGCGATGACGAGCGACTTCACGCCCTGGTCGACGAGGTGGTCGAGGCACTCGAGGGCGTACTCCCGGACCTCCCCGATCGGCTTGGGCCCGTACGGCTGCCGGGCGGTGTCGCCGACGTAGACGATCGACTCGTGCGGCAGCTGGTCGATGACGGACCGGGCGACGGTGAGTCCGCCGAAGCCCGAGTCGAAGATGCCGATCGGGGCATCGGAGGTCAGTGCTGGCACGGGGCAAGGCTAGGTGCTGAACGCCGCGGACGCAGGCCAAGGTCGCGGAGACCACACGAGAGGCGCGTCACGCGTATTCTCCCCGCCATGTCTCTGGTGCCCCTCGCCCGTTCGTCCGCCGTCGTCGCCACCGCGTCGCTCGCCTCCTGCGCCGCCGTCCTCGCGTTGCTCGTCGGCGCCGGCCCCGCGCAGAGCGCCCCGTCCAGCGAGGCCACCCGCGTGCTGGCCATCTCCATCGACGGCCTGAACGTCAAGGCCCTCGACCGGCTCGGCCGCGCGGGCGCGCCCAACTTCCACCGCCTGCTCCGCGAGGGCGCCTCGACGCGCAACGCCCGCACCGAGCGCGAGCTGACCCTCACGCTGCCGAACCACACCGGGATGCTGACCGGCCGCAGGATCGCGAAGGACCGGGGCGGACACGGCGTGACTTGGAACGACGAGCGGCCGAGGATCACCGTGCAGAAGAGCGCCGGCCACCGGGTCGGCTCGGTCTTCGGGGTCGTCCACCGGGCCGGAGGCAGGACCGCGCTGTTCTCGACCAAGACGAAGTTCTCGCTGTTCAACCGGTCGTGGGGCCACGCGATCGACCGGTTCCGCGTCGACGAGCACCAGGGCGCGCTGGTGCGCTCCGCGCGTCGCGACCTGGTCAGGCGGAACCGCGCGTTCACCTTCCTGCACGTGTCGCTGCCGGACCAGGCCGGCCACGACCACGGCTTCATGTCCGACGAGTACGTCGCGGCGGTGCGCCGCACCGACGTGCTGCTCGGCAGGGTGCTGGCCACGATCGAGAAGCACCGGGCGCTCGCCCGGAACCTGGCCGTCGTCCTGACCGCCGACCACGGCGGCGACGGCCCCACCCACTCCGACCCGCGCCGGTTCGCGAACTACCGGGTCCCGTTCGTCGTCTGGGGAGCCGGCATCCCGGCGGGCGACCTCTACGACCTCAACGCCGACTACGAGAACCCGGGCCGGGGCCGGCCCACCTACGCCGGCGCCCAGCCGGTCCGCAACGCCGACGTCGCCAACCTGTCCACGGACCTGCTCGGGCTGGGGGCGGTGCCGGGCAGCGAGCTCGACGCGGCCCAGGACCTCGACGTCAGGTAGCCCCGCGGCCCGGGGGCCCGCTCAGGCCCAGAGCTGGCCCTCGAGCCGGTCCTCGGCCTCGTCGATGGTGCCCTCGTAGGCGCCGGTGGAGAGGTACTTCCAGCCGCCGTCTGCGACGACGAACGCGATGTCTGCACTCTCCCCCGCCTTGACGGCCTTGGCGGCCTGGCCGAGCGCGGCGTGCAGGATGGCCCCGGTCGAGATGCCGGCGAAGATGCCCTCGAGGTCGAGCAGCTCACGGACCCGGCGCACGGCGTCGCGGGGTCCGACCGAGAAGCGGGCGTCGATCAGGTCGGCGTCGTACAGCTCGGGGACGAAGCCCTCGTCGAGGTTGCGCAGGCCGTAGACCAGCTCGCCGTACCTCGGCTCGGCCGCGACGATGCGCACCTCGGGCTTGGCGACCCGGAAGAAGCGGCTGACGCCCATCAGCGTGCCGGTGGTGCCGAGCCCGGCCACGAAGTGGGTGATGCCGGGCAGGTCGGCGAGGATCTCGGGGCCGGTGCCCTGCACGTGCGCGAGGGCGTTCGCGGGGTTGCCGTACTGGTAGAGCATCACCCAGTCGGGGTGCTCGGCCGCCACCTGCTTGGCCACCCGCACGGCCTCGTTCGAGCCGCCGGCCGCGGGCGAGGACACGATCTCCGCACCCCACATGCGCAGCAGCTGGCGCCGCTCCTCCGAGGTGTTCTCGGGCATCACGCAGACGATCCGGTAGCCCTTGAGCTTCGCGGCCATGGCCAGCGAGATGCCGGTGTTGCCCGAGGTGGGCTCCAGGATCGTGCACCCGGGGCGGAGCGTGCCGTCCTTCTCCGCCTCCTCGATCATCTTCAGCGCCGGGCGGTCCTTGATCGAGCCGGTCGGGTTCCGGTCCTCGAGCTTCGCCCAGAGGCGGACGTCGGGCGTCGGCGACAACCGCGGCAGCCCCACCAGCGGGGTGTTGCCGACGGAGGCCAGGTGGCTGTCGAAACGCATGCGTCCAGCATGCCACCGCCCGAGCCCGCCCTCCGACCGGTGTCGGCGGGGCGAGACCGGGGCCCCGGGCGCGTGTTCAGCGCAGGAAGTAGTCGGGGTCGTAATCGTCGAGCGGGATGACCCGGACCCGCGGCAGCGGCACCTTGAAGGCCCCGACGTCGTCTTCGAGGTCGTGGATCTGGAGGCCGAGGGCCGAGAACTGCATGCTGGCGTACTCGCGCAGCGCGATCACGCCGACGCGGCGGTGACCGCCGAGCAGGGCCTCCATCTGCGGCACGAAGTCACCGTCGTGGCTGCACAGGAACACGTCGGCGTCTCGGTCGACCAGCGCGTCCAGGGTCCGCTGCAGGCCGATGTCCACGACCTTCTGGTCCGGTCGCCCGGACAGCGGGACCGGGCGGTAGTTCATCGCCAGCAACGCCTGCACGAACGTGCCGGGCAGCTGCCCGTTCGTGGCGTTGAGGAAGAACAGCCCGGTCACGGGCTGGCCCCACTCCGCCTCGGCGTACGCCGTCACCCGCTCCCAGCGCGGACGCTCCTCGGGCGTGGGTCGACGGTTCAGCAGCGAGCCACCGAGGGTGGCGTCGATGTTCTCCCCGTCGACGAGGACGTAGGTGCGGCGACCGGACGACTCCATCCGGGAAGACTAGACGGCGCCGCCGGCGACGGCGGGGAGCACGACGACCTGGTCGCCGTCGGAGAGCTCGGCCTCGAGGCCGCCGATGAAGCGGACGTCCTCGTCGTTGATGTAGACGTTGACGAACCGGCGCAGGTCGCCGCCCTCGATGAGGCGCTCCTTGATCCCCGGGTGGTTCGCCTCGAGGTCGTCGATGAGCGCGCTCAGGCTCGCACCGTCACCGTTCACGGCCTTCGCGCCGCCGGTGTACGTGCGCAGGATGGTCGGGATCCGGACCTCGATGGCCATTCGGCACTCCTCAGTAGGTGGTTCAGCTCAGGTGCAGCGCGGGAACGACGGTGACCTCTTCCTCGGTCACCTCGCCGTCGATGATTCTGTAGGACCTGAACTCCACGGGTCCCTCGTTATTCCCGTGCTCGCGGGTGCTCACGAGCACGTAGTGCGCGCCCGGCTCGCTGGCCAGCCCGATGTCCGTGCGGCTCGGGTAGGCCTCGGTGGCGGTGTGCGAGTGGTAGACGACGACGGGCTCCTCGTCGCGGTCCCACATCTCCTTGTAGAGCTCGAGGAGCTCGGTGGAGTCGAACTCGTAGAACGTGGGGCTGCCGGCTGCGTTGACCATCTCGACCAGCCGCTCGGGCCGGTCGCTGCCCTCCGGTCCGGCCACGATGCCGCACGCCTCGTCGGGGTGGTCCCGCTTGGCGTGCGCCACGATCGCGTCGTACGTCGCCCGGTCGATGGTCAGCACCGGACCAGCGTATTTGCCGCCCGCGCGGCGCCTCACCCGGCCCACCATGCAAGACGCGGGCCGGTCAGGAGGTGAAGCGTGCCGCGACCTCGCCGGCGACGGCCGCCTCGATCCGCTCGAGCAGGAACGGCGCCATCTCCGGGAGCGCGTCGAGCGGCCACCACCGCACGTCGACGTTCTCGTCGTCGGCGACGTGCGCCTCGCCGCCGAGCCAGGTGCACGCGAACGTGAGGTCCAGGTAGACGCCGAGGTCGCCGTTCGCGTGCGTCACCTGCGGGCTGGCGCCGACGGAGGCCAGCCGGTCCACCGAGATGTCCACGCCGGTCTCCTCGAGCGCCTCGCGCCGGGCGGCGACCCCGGGCTCCTCGCCCGGGTCGACGATGCCGGTCACGGGCGCCCACTGCCCGTTGTCTGCGCGCCGGGTGAGCAGCACCTCGTTCCCCCGGCGGACGACCGCGGTCACCGCGGGCAGCCACAGCTGGCGGGTGCCGACGAGCTCACGGAGCTCGGCGACGAAGTCGGGAATCGGCATGACCCAAGGCTAGGGGTCAGCCCGCCGACGCCGTCGTCGTGGGCTCCACGGGCAGCGGAGGCGCGGTCGGCGCCGTGGGCGTCGGCGAGGGCACCGGCGTGGCGAGGTCGGACGGAGAGCCGGAGGGCTCGGCGGTCGGCTCGTCCGAGGGCGACACCTGGTCCGTGGGCCCGGGCGCAGGCCCGTCCGACGGCTCGTCGGACCCGGGCGCCTCGTCGGACGGCGCCTCGTCGTCCTGCGACGTGTCGTCGTCGGAGCCGCCACCGATCCGGGTGATGGTCGTCCCGCCGTTCCCCTCGGACCCGCCGGTGATCGACGAGACGCTCTCGCCCGCGACGAGCTCGAACGCGGTGATGGCGAGGACGGCGGCCGCGAACAGCCCGGCGGCGACCAACGAGATCCGCTTCCACGGCAGCAGTCCGAGGCGCTCGCGCCAGCCGGGACCGGCCGGCTCGTCCGCCACCGTGCCGAGGTCCTGCTTCGCCTCGTCCAGGTGCTGCTCGGCGTGCGCGAGGTGGGCGTCCACCGCCTGGTCGTCGCCCTGGTGCCGGCCGGCTCTGCGGACCTCGGCCTGGGCGACCCTGACCTTGCGCAGGGCCGCCCCCTGCGCCTGGGCCAGGTGCTCGCGGCTGCGCGCCAGGCCCTGGCTGTAGAGCGCGCCGCCGACCGTCGCGATCACGCTGCCCAGCGCGGCGCCGATGATCGTGCCGGCCGCCCCGAGCGTCGAGAGGAGCACCGCCGACGACACCGCCGCGAGGGCTCCCGCGATCGTCTTGAGCCAGTCGATGTCGAGCTTCTGGCTGGTGTCGTCGTTCATCGCCGTCCGGGGCCGGGACCCTCGCTGAGCGCCTCGACCAGCGTCTCCTGGAGGTAACCCACCCACTCGTAGATGTCGTGGGCCTGCGCGCGGGGATCGTCGTCGGGCAGGGCCGCCCACACGGCCTCGTCGCCCTCCTCGATCCCCAGCCGGGTGGCCAGCGCGAGCCGCAGGTCGGTGAAGGACCGCAGCCAGCTCTCGGCCGCCGCCTCGTCCAGCTCCACGTCGATCATCAGCCCGTCCTCGTCGAGCTCGGGCGGGAGGCCGGCCTCCTCGAGGCTGTCGATGATCGTGATCGCCGCCGCCGCCTTGCCGTCGCGCAAGGTGCCCTCGGTGAACCGGCGGAACTCGGCGGCCGCCTCGTCGTCGCCGGGGTACGCCGTCGGGAAGAGCCGGGCCAGGACGGGATCGTCGGGCTCGGTCGTCGGGCCGGAGAAGTCCATCAACGCCTCGAACGGGTCCCGGTCGTCGCGGGGCACCGCCGCTTCGTTGCGCAGCAGCTCGACCAGCTGGGAGGCCAGCGAGCGCAGCAGGTCGGCCTCGAACCCGGTGAAGTTCGCGATCACCCGGCGGCTGCGGCGGTGGCGGGCGAAGCCGCTCACTCGGACCGGTCCATCGTGGCCCACAGGCCGTACTCGTGCATCGCCTGCACGTCGCGCTCCATCTCCTCGCGGGTGCCGGTGCTGACGACGGACTTGCCGTCCTCGTGCACCTCCAGCATCAGCTTCTCCGCCTTCTTCTTCGAGTAGCCGAAGTACTTCTGGAACACGTAGGTGACGTAGGACATCAGGTTGACGGGGTCGTTCCACACGATCGTCACCCAGGGCAGCGCCTGCTGGGTGATCTCGTCGGGGGTGGTGGTCGGCTCGACCTCGACCGGGCTCGCGGCGGACACGGCACCATCGTGGCACACCGTCCGGACCGGTCCGGCCGACGCTGGGCACATGCGCTGGGCACATACGCTGGGCGCCGTGACTGCACCCGCGACGCCCCTCCCCTCGACCGCCCTGCTGACCGATCACTACGAGCTCACCATGCTCGAGGCGGCGCTCCAGTCCGGCACCGCGCACCGGCGCTCGGTCTTCGAGCTCTTCCCGCGCCGGCTGCCCGAGGGTCGCCGGTACGGCGTGGTCGCGGGCGTCGGCCGGGCGCTCGACGCGATCGAGCGGTTCCGGTTCGACGACGAGACGATCTCCCTGCTCGAGGACGTCGTCGACCGGCCCACGCTCGACTGGCTGGCGGGCTACCGGTTCTCCGGCGACGTGTGGGGCTACCCCGAGGGCGAGGCCTACTTCCCCTACTCGCCGCTGCTGATCGTGGAGTCGTCGTTCGCGGAGGCGGTGCTGCTGGAGACCGTGCTGCTGTCGATCTACAACCACGACTCCGCGATCGCGTCGGCCGCGTCGCGGATGACGTTGGCCGCGCGCCACCGGCCGTGCATCGAGATGGGCTCGCGTCGTACCCACGAGGAGGCGGCGGTGGCCTGTGCCCGGGCGGCGTACGTCGCCGGCTTCGCCACCAGCTCGAACCTCGCCGCGCGCCAGCGCTACGGCGTCCCCACCGCCGGCACCAGCGCGCACAGCTTCACGCTGCTGCACGACACCGAGGAGCAGGCGTTCCGGGCCCAGGTGCACGCGCTCGGCAAGGGCACCACGCTGCTCGTCGACACCTACGACGTGGCCGAGGCCGTCCGCCTGGGTGTCGAGGTGGCCGGACCCGGACTCGGCGCCGTACGCCTCGACTCCGGCGACCTCGGCGTGCTGGCCGAGGAGGTGCGCGCCCAGCTCGACTCCCTGGGCGCCACCGGCACGCGCATTATCGTGACCAGCGACCTGGACGAGTTCGCGATCGCGGCCCTGGGCTCGGCGCCCGTCGACGGCTACGGCGTCGGCACCCAGCTCGTCACCGGCAGCGGCCACCCGACCTGCGGCTTCGTCTACAAGCTCGTCGCCCGCGAGGACGACGCCGGCACGATGATCTCGGTGGCCAAGCGCAGCACGGACAAGATCTCGATCGGCGGCCGGAAGTACGCCCTTCGCCGTCGCAGCGCCGCGGGCGTGGCCGAGGCCGAGGTGGTCGGCATCGGCCGGCCGCCGGTCGACGACGGCGACGACCGCCCGCTGCTGGTCCAGCTGGTCCACGACGGCGAGGTGGTCGGCCGCGAGCCGCTGACCGACGCCCGCGCCCGGCACGCGTCGTCGCGGGCCGAGCTCCCGCCGGCCGCCCAGCAGATGTCGAGGGGCGAGCCGGTCATCCCGACGATCCACCTGGAGGACTGACGTGGCCCAGATCAGCTGCAGCTTCTTCTCGGACGCCCTCGAGATGGGCACCTCGGTCTCCGTGGTCCTCCCCCAGGCGACCGAGGCGCAGATCGGCGTCGACCCGGCCGTCGGCGCCGGGGACCCGCCGGTGCTGTACCTCCTGCACGGGCTGTCCGACGACCACACCGCCTGGACCCGCTACGCCTCCATCGAGCGGTACGCCGCCGCGGCCGGGCTGGCGGTCGTGATGCCGGCAGTGGGGCGCAGCTTCTACGCCGATGAGCGCCACGGCCACCGGTACTGGACCTACGTGTCCGAGGAGCTGCCGCAGGTCATGCGCTCGTTCTTCCGGCTCTCCGAGCGGCCGGAGGACACCTTCGTCGCCGGCCTGTCGATGGGCGGGTACGGCGCGCTGAAGCTGGCCCTCACGCATCCCGACCGGTTCGCGGCCGCGGCCTCGCTGTCCGGCGGCCTCGACGTGGTCGGGGTGTCGGGGTTCCCCGAGCGGCGGGAACTGTTCGACCGGGTCTTCGGCGGCACCCCGGGCCCCGGCGACGACCTGTTCGCGCTGCTGGCCACCGCCGACGGCCCGTCGCTGCCGCCGCTGCACATCTCCTGCGGGACCGAGGACCGGCTCGTCGCGATGAGCCGCCGGTTCGCCGAGGAGGCGCAGGCGGCCGGAGCCGAGGTGACCACCGACTTCCGGCCCGGCGAGCACGAGTGGGGGCTGTGGGACGCCGTCATCCGCGACGTCATCGACTGGCTCCCGCTGCGCGGCCGCTGACTGCCTGGCGCGAGGTGGGCGGCCCCCACCTGGAGCAACTGACGGGTTGGGACAGGTCAGGCGCCCGAATTCGTGTACCAACCCGTCAGTTGGTGCTGTCGAGGCCGAGGTTGCTACGGAACCGTGCCGTGCCCGCGGCCGTGAAGAGGGAGTCCCGCAGCAGGTCATGCCAAGCCCGGATCCGCTCGGGACGATGCGGCCGACCGACCGCGAGGTCGGCCTCGCGCAGGATCGAGACGCCCTGGTGGAGGACCTCGACGCTGGTGTAGCCCCGCCGCACCCACTCGACGCCGGTCACGCGACGACCGCGGGCCAGATCCCGGCGCTGCCGGGCACGCGTCAGGTGGTGTGCTCCGTCGTACTCGTGGAGCGTCGTGGTGCCGACCAGCCAGAGGTCGCCGCGCGCCACGAAGCCGCGGTGCTCGTCGACCACCACCCGCTGAGGCTCCACCTGGATGCCGCACGCGACGTGGAGCAGTCGCAGCAAGGTCTCGAAGGCCGACTCCGAGCGGCCGTCGGCCAGGTCGATGGCGCGGCGGAGGAGCCGTGCGCCACGTCGCCGCGCCGCCGCCTCGACCAGTGCGGCTTCACTGCAGTCGCCGGCGTGCAGGGCTGCGTCGATCAGGACCACCAGGTCCAGCAGGCACAACACCCGGGCGCAGGCGAGCAGCGCCTCGGCAGGGGGCGCCAGTCTCAGACCGCCGAGGACCTCGCAGGCCGGTGGGACCGGATGACGACTCAGGATCAACCCGGCCCGGTTGGGGTGGCACCCTCCTGGCCCGATGGCGACGAAGACGGGCACGTCGTCCGGAAGCGGTGGCAGCCACCAGCGTCGCGTCCTCGCGACGGTCAGGCCGGTGAACACGGCAGTCGCCGGCAAGACCGACTGCCACGCGGCGAGGTCAGCCCGCCACGGATCCTGGGCCGTGCCGAGCCGGTGGGCACCCCGCGTCACTCCGACCCAGCCTCGACCGCGCACCCGGCCGTTGGCGACCTCCCCGCTGTCCATGGGGGCATCGTCGACCCGGTGGAACGCGCGCCCCGGGAGCGCCGAGCCGCCTGTGGAGACGCCGACAGGCAGGCCGGCGTGTGGACGACACGGGGTCTCGCCTCGCTAGAGTCGCCCCATGAAGCGCGCGCTCATCGTCGTCGACGTCCAGAACGACTTCTGCGAGGGAGGGTCGCTCGCCGTGAACGGCGGCGCCCAGGTGGCCCACGACATCGCCGAGGTGCTGCACCACTGGTCGGCGCAGGACCCGAAGGCGCCCGACTACGCGCACGTCGTTGCCACCAAGGACCACCACGTCGACCCGGGCTCGCACTGGTCCGCGAACCCCGACTTCGTCGACTCCTGGCCGGTGCACTGCGAGGTCGGCACCGACGGGGAGGCGTTCCACCCCAACCTGGACCCGCAGCCGTTCGACGCGATCTTCCTCAAGGGCGAGCGCGCCGCGGCGTACTCCGGCTTCGAGGGGCGTACGACGCGGGGCGCGGGCCTGGCCGACTGGCTGCGGGAGCACGAGGTCACCCACGTCGACGTGTGCGGCATCGCCACCGACTACTGCGTCCGGCAGACCGCGCTCGACGCCGTCGCGAACGGCTTCGAGACCACCGTGCTCACCCGGCTCAGCGCCGGGATCTCCCCCGCCACCACGAAGGCCGCTCTGGAGGCCATGGTCGACGCGGGCGTCACCATTGGCTGACCTCGACGTGCGCGTCGAGGACGGCGCGCTCTGGCTGACGCTCAACCGGCCGCACGTCTTCAACGCGCTCAGCGCCGAGATGGCCGACGAGCTCGCGGCGCTGGTCGAGCAGGCCACCGCCCGGGACGACGTCCGGGTGGTCGTCGTCACGGGGACCGGCACGGCCTTCAGCACCGGCGCGGACATCTCCGGCGCCGACGCCCACGAGCACTTCGACGTTCGCGCCCTGGACCGGGCGAACCGGATCATCCGGGCGATCACCACCCTCGACAAGCCCGTGGTGGCGGCGGTCAACGGCATCGCCGCCGGAGTGGGCTGCTCGGCGGCGCTGGCGGCCGACCTGGTGGTGGCCGCGGAGTCGGCCGCCTTCCTGCTCGCGTTCGCCCGGATCGGCCTGATGCCCGACGGGGGCGCCACTGCCACGGTGGCCGCGTCGATCGGCCGGGCCCGGGCGATGCGGATGGCCCTGCTCGCCGACCCGCTTCCCGCGCGGGAGGCGTACGACGCCGGTCTGGTCACCCACCTCGCGAGCGACGAGGAGTTCCCCGCGCTGGTCGAGACGATCGTGCGCCGGCTCGCGGCCGGGCCGCCGCTGGCGTTCGCCGCGACCAAGAAGGCGATCAACGCGGCCACCCTGGGCCCGCTGGAGGGTGCCCTCGAGCGGGAGCGGACCGGCCAGACGGTGCTGCTGCGCACGGCCGACGTGGCCGAGGGCATGCGCGCGTTCAGCGAGCGCCGCCGACCGGTGTTCGGCGGGGCCTAGCCCGGCGTACGTCTGCGTCGTCGCCTGATCAGCCGCCCCACCGCTCCGCGAGCGCACGGATCACGGTGAGGTTGCGGTTGGTGGCGACGCCGAGCTGCTTCTCGATGACCGCGTTGGTCAGCTTCGCCGTGTGGTACTGGTCCCCGAGCAGCAGGTGGACGGCGCGGCCGCCGACCCGGGCCACCTCCTCGGCCGTGCTCAGCTCGTCGAGCTTCGCCACCGCCGCCGCCGAGGGCCGCTCCTTGAGCAGCGACACGTAGTGCCGTCCGCTGTGCCCGTCCCCGAAGCGCTTGGCGTCCTCGGCGATCTCGGTGAGCTCCTGTGGGGTGAAGACGATCGTCGGCACCTCGAACCCGCGGTCCTCGAGGAACGCCCGCTCCAGCGCCTCCTCGATCGCGGCGCGCGAACGCAGCGGCGAGTCGAAGCGGACGTTGCCGGTGTTGATGTAGGTCTCGACGTCGGTGCCGCCGGCCGCCTCGACGGCTGCCTTGATGGCGTCCTTGGGAAACTTCCGGTTCGCGCCGAGGTTGATCGCCCGCAGGAACGCGATGTACGTCGCCATGGGCCGATTCTGCCGCACCGGCGGGCCGGTGGGCTCCAGACCGCCCCGCGAATCAGAGGTTGCCGCGGGCGTCCTGCTCGCGCTCGATCGCCTCGAACAGCGCCTTGAAGTTGCCCTTCCCGAAGCCCAGCGACCCGTGCCGCTCGATGAACTCGTAGAACACCGTCGGCCGGTCCCCCATCGGCTTGGTGAAGATCTGCAGGAGGTAGCCGTCCTCGTCGCGGTCGACGAGGATCCGGCGCTTCTTCAGCTCCTCGATCGGCACCCGCACCTCGCCGATCCGGGCCCGCAGCTCGGGGTCGTCGTAGTAGGAGTCGGGTGTGTCGAGGAACTCGATGCCGTTGTCGCGCAGGATGTCGACCGAGCGCAGGATGTCGTTGGTCGCGAGCGCGATGTGCTGGCAGCCGGCGCCGGCGTAGAACTCGAGGTACTCGTCGATCTGCGACTTCTTCTTCGCGATCGCGGGCTCGTTGAGCGGGAACTTCACCCGGTGGTTGCCGCTCGCGACGACCTTGGACATGAGCGCGGAGTAGTCGGTGGCGATGTCGTCGCCGATGAACTCGGCCATGTTCACGAACCCCATGACCTTGTTGTAGAACGTCACCCACTCGTCCATCCGGCCGAGCTCGACGTTGCCGACGCAGTGGTCGACCGCCTGGAAGAGCCGCTTGGGGTGGCCCTCGCGGCGGGCGACGGTGGTGCTGCGCGCGACGTAGCCGGGCAGGTAGGGGCCGTCGTAGCGCGAGCGGTCGACGAGCGTGTGGCGGGTCTCGCCGTACGTCGCGATCGCCGCGGTCCGGACCGTGCCGTGCTCGTCGCTGACGTCGTGCGGCTCCTCGAGGATCGTGGCGCCGACCGCGCGCGCGTGGGCGATGCACCGGTCGACGTCGGGGACCTCCAACGCCAGGTCGACGACCCCGTCGCCGTGCCGGCGGTGGTGGTCGAGGACCGGGCTGTCCGGGGTGACGCCGCCGGTGAAGACGAAGCGGGCGCTGCCGGAGCGCAGCACGTAGGACTTGGAATCGCGGGTGCCGGTCTCGGGCCCGCGGTAGGCCTCGAGCTCCATGCCGAGCGCGAGCTGGTAGAAGTTCGCGGTCTGGGTCGCGTTGCCCACGACGAAGCCGATCGCGTCCATCGACGTCACCGGGAACGGGTCGGCGCTGGCGTCGTACTCCACGAGGCCGACGAGCTGCTTGAGCTGCTCGAGCGTGAGGTCGGCCTTGAGCTCGTCGGCGGTCAGGGCGCCGCCGGTGGTCGGGGTGTCCGTGGTGGGGCTCGCAGTCATGGAGTCACCCTGTCGAGAATGCGCACCCTGTGCAACAGTAGCCCGAAACATTGGGCAACTTGTCCAGCGGAGGAGGGCGAATGGACGGTCTCGACGGCAGATTGCTCGAGCTGCTGGCACGCGAGCCCCGCATCGGGGTCCTCGAGGCCTCGCGGCGGCTCGGCGTGGCCCGCGGCACCGTGCAGGCCCGGCTGGACAAGCTGGTCTCATCGGGCGTGGTCACCGGTTGGGGGCCGGAGCTGTCCCCCGAGGCGCTGGGCTACCCGGTCACGGCGTTCCTCACGCTGGAGATCCGCCAGCACGGCGGCCACGACGCGGTCGGCGCCCACCTGGCCGCCATTCCCGAGGTCCTCGAGGCGCACACGATCACCGGTGCCGGCGACATGTGGGCGCGCGTGGTGGCCCGGTCCAACACCGACCTCCAGCGGGTGATCGACCTGGTCCTCCAGGACCCGGCGATCGTGCGGTCGTCCACGGTGATCGCCCTGGCGACGCAGGTGCCGTTCCGGGTGCTGCCGCTGGCGCTCAGCTGAGCCGGGCCGCGACCTCGGCGGCCGCGGCCGAGACGAGTGGGGCGATCCGCTCGGTGTCGAGGGCGCTGCCGAGCGTGACGATGCCGACGCTGGCCTCCAGCCCCTCGACCCCGCGCACCGGGGCGGCCAGCCCGCGGGCGCCGGCCTGCAGCTCGCCCTCGGTGACGGCGTAGCTGCCGGACCCGGGGTCGCGCCCGAGCAGGATCGCCTTGCCGGCGGCGCCCTGGTGCAGCGGGTGCCGCGACCCGATCCGGTAGCTCACGTGGAAGTCCGTCCAGGACGGCTCCACCACCGCCAGCGCCAGGGCCTCCTCGCCGTCGGCGATGGTGAGGTGCGCGGTGCAGCCGGCCTTCTCGGCCAGGCCGCGGAGCACCGGAACGGCGAGGTCGCGGAGCACGGGCTGCACGGCGGCCGCGAGGTGCAGCACCCCCAGCCCCACGTGCAGCCGTCCCCGCTGGTCCTTGCGGACGAGGGCGTGCTGCTCGAGCGTGCTGACCAGGCGGTAGACGACCGTGCGGTTCACCCCGAGCCGCGCGGCGAGCTCGGTGACGGTCAGGCCGCCCGGCGAGGCGGTGAGGACGTCCAGCACGCGCAGTCCCCGATCCAGCGTCTGGGACGTCTCGGCGGGCATGCGCCGAGTCTAGGTGTGGGCGGGGCCGGTCAGGAGGACTTGCGGGCGGCCCACTCGCGGATCTGGTCGATCCGCGCGTGCAGCTGCTCGGCGGTGGCGACCGCCGCCGCCGGCCCGCCGCACTGCTTGCGCAGCGCCGCGTGGGTGATCCCGTGGGCCTGGCCGGTCCGGTGGAACCAGGCGGCGACCAGCCCGTTGAGCTCGCGGCGCAGGATCGCCAGCTGCTCGTGCGTCGACACCTCGGCCACGGTGTCCGGGCCCGGCGCGGCGGCCTTCTGCTTCTTCGCCCGGTCGGCCTGCCGCTGGTGCAGCAGGTCGCGCATCTGGCCGGGCTCGAGCAGGCCGGGAATGCCGAGGAAGTCCATCTCCTCCTCGGAGCCGACGTGCACCTCCCCCGCGTGCCCGAACTCGCCGCCGTCGAAGAGCACGCGGTCGAAGCGGGCCTCGGAGCCGAGCGCCTCGAATGACGCCTCGAGCTCGGCGGAGGCCGCCTCCCCGGTGTTCGCCTGGTCGAGCAGCTCCTGCTCGGCAGCGAAGATGTCGCCCTCGTCGCTCACGCGGCGCTTGAGCACGTGGTCGCGCTCGACCTCCATCTCCGAGGCGAAGCCGAGCAGCGCCGGCACCGACGGCAGGAAGATCGAGGCGGTCTCGCCGCGGGCCCGGGCCCGCACGAAGCGGCCCACGGCCTGGGCGAAGAACAGCGGGGTCGAGGTCGTGGTGGCGTAGACGCCGACCGCGAGCCGGGGCACGTCGACGCCCTCCGACACCATCCGGACCGCGACCATCCAGCGGCGGTCGCTGTCGGTGAACTCGGAGATCTTCTTCGACGCGGCCTTCTCGTCGGACAGCACGACGGTGGCGGGCTCCCCCGTGATCTGGCGCAGCGTCTTGGCGTAGGAACGGGCGGTGTCCTGGTCGGTCGCGATCACGAGCCCGCCAGCGTCGGGCACGTGGCGTCGTACCTCCGTGAGGCGGCTGTCCGCGGCCGCCAGCACCGACGGGATCCACGAGCCGGCGGGGTCCAGCGCGGTGCGCAGGGCCTGGGCGGTGAGGTCCTTGGTGAGCGGCTCGCCCAGCCGGGCGGCGATCTCGTCGCCGGCGCGGGTGCGCCAGGTCATCTCACCGGAGTAGGCCATGAACAGCACGGGCCGGACGACGTGGTCGGCCAGCGCGTGCGCGTAGCCGTAGGTGAAGTCGGCGACCGAGCGCGGCACCCCGTCGTCGCCGGGGGCGTAGTTGACGAACGGGATCGGGTTGATGTCGGACCGAAAGGGGGTCCCGGTCAGGGCCAGGCGGCGCGCCGCGGGCTGGAACGCCTCGCGCACGCCCTCGCCCCACGAGAGCGCGTCGCCGGCGTGGTGCACCTCGTCGAGGATCACCAGCGTCTTGAAGTTCTCGGTGCGGATCCGCATCGCCAGCGGGTTGACCGCGACGCCGGCGTAGGTGACGGCGATGCCGACGTAGTCCTGCGAGGTCTTGCCCTTGCCGGCGGCGTACGTCGGGTCGATGGGGATGCCCGCGCGGGCGGCGGCCTCGGCCCACTGGAGCTTGAGGTGCTCGGTCGGCGCGACGATCGTGACCCGGTCGACCAGGCGGCGCCCGAGCAGCTCGGCGGCCACCGACAGGGCGAAGGTCGTCTTGCCCGCGCCGGGCGTGGCCACCGCCAGGAAGTCGCGCGGCTGCTCGGCGAAGTACTGCTGCATCGCCGCCGACTGCCACGCGCGCAGCGAGGGCGCCGTGCCCCATGCCGCACGCTCCGGCCAGGCCGGAGTCAGTGCGGGGGTGAGGTGGGCGGCGGCTTCAGGCCGTCCGGTCACGCGTCGGAGTCCCCACCGTCGGAGTCTCCGGGCTTCATCTGCTCCCAGATCTCCTTGCACTCCGGGCAGACGGGGAACTTCTCGGGCGCGCGGGTGGGCACCCAGACCTTGCCGCACAGGGCCACCACGGGGGTGCCCATGACCATCGCCTCGGTCAGCTTGTGCTTGTCGACGTAGTGGGAGAACTTCTCGTGGTCGCCGTCATCGGTCGGCAACGTGCGACGGTCCTGGCGGACGTCGGTGTCGGTCGAGAATCCGATGGTGGTCACGGCCCCCACTCTAGTTCAGGCCGGCCCTAGTTCAGGTCGGGGTCGATCGGACGTGTGGAGTGCCACGCCAGCTCCCCCGGCTGACGACGCAGGACGTCGCGCCACAGCTCCGCCGGGTCCTGGCGGAAGACATCGGGCGCCTGAGCGGGTACGACGTACCAGGAGCCCTCCTCGATCTCGTCGACGAGCTGCTCGGCTCCCCAGCCGGCGTACCCCGCGAAGATCCGCAGCCCCTGCAGGCTGCCGTCGACCAGCTCCACCGGCGTGTCGAGGTCGACCAGGCCGAGCGCCCCCTCCACCTGCCGGAACCCGACCGGCACGTCGTCGAGGGCGCGCAGCAGGGCCACGGCAAGCGCGCCCTCGGTGCTGACGGGTCCGCCGTGGAAGAGGACCTCGGGCTCGACGACGACGTCGCGCCAGTCGGCCAGCACCTCGGCGACGGGAACCGCGGTCGGCCGGTTCAGCACCACACCCAAGGCGCCGTTCTCGTCGACGTCGAGCAGCAGGACCACGGTGTCGGAGAAGTTCGGGTCGAGCAGGGCAGGCGTGGCCACGAGCAGCATCCCCGCCCGCAACTCCGCCATGACCCCATTCTCACCCACGCAGCCGCCGTGGGCGACGAACGCGTGCGTCGTGGCGGTCAGGCGACCAGCGCCGCCCGGATCCGGCCGAGGAGCCCGGGGTGCGGGCGCGCCGCCCGGAACTGGCGGAACGGCCGGAAGGCGGCACGGGCCCGCTCCTCGAGAACGGCGCCCACCTGGGCGGCGGCCGGGTCGTGCGTGCCGGCCTGCCCGGCCATGACGGCCAGCAGGACCCGCTCGTTGGCGGTGGCCTTGGCCATCGCCTCGGCCATCGCGGCGTCGAGCGGGGCGGACCGGTAGTGGTCCACGATCGCGCGGACGCCGGGGAGCTCCTCGGCGGTGCGGATCCAGGCGGCCACCACCGCCCCCTCGGGGTCGTGCGGGCGGCCCACGAGCTCCCGCTCGATGCGTCCGGACAGCCGGGTGTGCCAGCGCAGGTGGAGCGCGCCGAGCAGGGCGAGCTCGTCGTCGAAGGTCTCGCGGACGCCGGGCACGTCCATGGGCAGCACCCCGTCCCGGCGGGCGTCGGCGGTCTCGATCACGGTGCGGAGGATCTCTCCGCGGCGGTGGAAGGACTTCCAGGTCATGTCGGCTCCTCGTCGGGCTCTCCATGCTTCACATACCGAAGGTATGTACCCCACCGTAGGTTCACGTACTCCCGGTATGCAAAGTTCGCTCCCGTGATCCGCGCCACGGCGGCGCCGAGGCGGACCTAAACTGCCCGGGTGACCAAGCCCGCCGCCCGGCTCAAGCCCCTGGTCCCCCATGTTCCGGGGACCAGCAGGCGGCAGCAGTACTCCGCCTCCACCAAGCGGGCGCTGATCGACGTGGCCGAGGAGCTGTTCACCGAGAACGGCTACGCGGCGACGTCGCTGGACGCGATCGTCGCCGGGGCAAGGGTGACCAAGGGCGCGCTCTACCACCACTTCAGCGGCAAGCAGGCGCTGTTCGAGGCGGTCTTCGAGCGGGTCGAGTCCGACGCCGCGCGCACGATCGCCCAGTCCCTCAAGGGCCACCGGGACCCGTGGGCCAAGGCGCGCGCCGGGCTGGGCGCCTTCCTCGCGGTCGTCCAGGAGGCGCGCTACCGCCGCATCGTGATCCAGGAGGGGCCGGCGGTGCTCGGCTACGAGCGCTACCGCGAGCAGGAGGAGCGCTCGACGTTCGCGAACATCCTCGACATCGTGCGGGCGGTGCTGAGCGCCGGGCACCGGGAGATCGACGACGACATGCTGCAGACGTTCGCCCGGATCTTCTTCGGCGCCATGTCGTCGGCCGGGGAGTCGGTCTCGAGCGCACCCGACCCGATCGCGGCGGCGGCGCGGGTCGAGACCGCCATCGGCTTCATCCTCGCCGGCCTGCAGGCGCTCGCCGACGACGGCGTGCAGCTGCCGACCGGCGACGGCCGCCCGGCCGTCCCCTGAGCGTGCTGCCGAGCGGCTACTTGAAGGTGACGTTGCCGCCGGAGGCGGGCACGAGCTCGATCCAGGTGCGCCCGGCGGGGACGGTCAGCTTCCCGGCCTTCGTCGACAGCTGCAGCGCCGAGGTCAGGCCGGACTTCTTCCAGGCGCCGCGCACGAGGCGGCCGTCGTGGAACAGCATCGCCTGGCCCTTGCCGGTGAACTTGGTCTCCGGCACCCGGTTGCCGGCCGGGTCGAGGTAGCCCGCGTCGCCGACCTGCACGCGGAGCACGAGCACGGTGTCCGCGGGGAACTCGTCGCCGCTCGCGGCGAAGGTGTTCTGGTTGACGTAGCCGCCCTTGGTGAAGGTCCAGTTCGTGGTGTGGCCACCCGAGAAGGCGGCCGCGATCGTCTTCGCCGACTGGCCCTGGGGCAGGTCCTTCGCGTCGCCCCAGGGCAGGTAGTCGTCGGGGCGGGCCTCGTCCTGGTCGATCGAGTCGGCGACGTCGGAGAGGTTCGCCATCAGGTTGTACGGCGCGCTGCGGCCGCTGTCGCGGTGGAAGCCCGCCGCGCCCTCCTGGAAGAACGTGATCCCAGCGCCCTTGATCCGGGCGATCGTCTTGCCGGCCGCGCCGCTGGTGACGACCGAGGCGTCGGCCGGCGCGACGATGCCGATGTCGCTGGCGCGCATCGAGCGGACGGGGCCGACGTCGCCGGGGAGCTGCGAGTAGTAGAACGCGGCGAGCCGGGTCAGCCCGCCCTCGACCAGCTCCTCCACGACCAGGTCGGCCTTGCTCAGGCCGATCTGGGGCGCACTGGCCGCGGTGTTGTCCATCTTGGCCACCAGCACCGGGTGTTCCTGCGCGGCGCTGTTGTCGCCCGAGACCGGCAGGCCGGTGAGCGGCCAGGTGGAGTCCAGCGTGGAGCCCCCGGCGACCTTCTGCGACTCGGGGGTCTCGGCCTCGGGTGACTCGTCGTTGCCGCCACAGCCGGCCAGCACGAGGCTGGCGGCGACGAGGGCGGCGGCGGACAGGCGAAGGCGACGCACGGGTGCTCCGATCAACGGGATTTCAGGTGAGTCCAGTGTGCCGGGACGAGGCCGGCAACGCGGAAGGCGCGCCTGAAGAGCGGCACGCCGGTCGATCACCGTAGCAAGCGGGAGGTCAGCCGAGCTTGGCGCCACCGTCGACGTACAGCGTCTGCCCGGTGATGTACGACGCCTCGTCGCTGCACAGGAACGCCGCGGCGGCCGCGATGTCCTCGGGGTACCCCACCCGGCGGACCGGGTTGTGCTCGGCGTTCATCTTCCGGAAGTCCTCGACCGGGATGTTGAGCCGGGCGGCGGTCGCGTCGGTCATCTCGGTGGCGATGAAGCCGGGCGCGATCGCGTTCGCGTTGATGCCGAACGGACCGAGCTCGATGCCAAGCGTGCGGGTGAAGCCCTGGACGCCCATCTTCGCGGCCGAGTAGTTGGCCTGGCCGCGGTTGCCCAGCGCGGAGACGCTGGAGAGGTTGAGGATCTTGCCGTACTTCTGCGCCACGAAGTGCTTCTGGGCGGCCTTGGTCATCAGGAACGCACCCTTGAGGTGGACGTTCATGACCAGGTCCCAGTCCTCCTCGGTCATCTTGAACAGCAGGTTGTCGCGCGTGATGCCGGCGTTGTTGACGAGGATGTGGATGCCGCCGAGTTCCTCGACCACGCGGGCGATCGCGGCGTCGACGGACGCGGCGTCGGCGACGTCGGCGCCGATGCCGATCGCCTTGGTCGGCAGCTTCGCCGCCGCCTCGGCCGCGGCCGACTCGTCGAGGTCGACGATGGCGACCGCTGCGCCCTCCTCCGCGAACCGCGTGGCGGTCCCGAACCCGATGCCGCGAGCAGCACCGGTGATGACGGCGACGCGCCCATCGAAACGACCCATGATCTCACTCCTCGTGTACGCCGGCCCGCGCCGGTCGAGCTTGTCGGAACGACGTCACCCTAGGGCAGCCTCAGCCCAGGGCGGACCGCAGCCTCGCGGCGTACTCCGCCCGCTCCTCGGGCCCGGCGTACTTCGTCCGCGGCCAAAAGAACCCGCGCAGGCCGTCGCCCTTGGTGCGCGGGACGACGTGCAGGTGCAGGTGCGGCACCGACTGGCTGACGATGTTGTTCACCGCCACGAACGAGCCCTGGGCGCCGAGGGCCTCGACCACGGCGCTGGCGATCCGCTGCGCGGCCTCGACGAACCCGTCGCGCAGCTCGGCCGGCAGGTCCGGGAGCGTCACCACGTGGGTGCGCGGCACCAGCAGCACGTGGCCCTTGAAGACCGGCCGCTGGTCGAGGAAGCCCACGAAGTCGTCCTCCTCGAGGACCCGGTCCGCGGCGACCCGCCCCGCGACGATCCCGCAGAAGACGCAGTCGGCGGTCACTCGCAGACGCCGCCGCACTCGGGCGGGATCACGGTGTACCGGCCGTTGCCGCCCCGGGCGTCGAAGTGCTGGGTGTCCCCGAGCCCGTAGGTCCAGCGCACCCCGTGCCGGCCCATGATCGCGACGACCCGGTGCGTCGCCGAGCGCCAGGCGACCCGGGGGTGCGACCGCGGCTGCCACCAGGTGTTCGGGACCGTGCCGCGCGCCGAGCGGTAGGGGTTCTCCCACGTGTTCACGTCGATCGCCCGGCCGTAGGAGTGCGGGGAGCGCACGCCGGGCCGGTTGACCACGTCACGGCAGTTGAAGACCGAGGTGTTCCCGGCGTCCATCGACGCGAAGTCGTCGCCGCCGCGCACGCGGCCGGAGTAGCCGAACCGGTCCACCCGGTAGAGCGAGCGCAGCGGCAGCCCCTGCGTGTACATCTCCGAGAGTGCCCCCACGAGGCTGCGCACCGCGTCCGCGTTGGCGACGAGCTCGCCGCGGCGTCGGTAGCCGCGGTAGTCCCAGTAGTTGATCTTCGCGTAGCGCAGGCCGTTGCGGCCGACCGGGCAGCCCGCGTGCCAGCTCACGCCGGTCATCTGCCGCCAGACCCGGTCGGGGATCCGGGTCACGGTGGCGTTCGGGCCCGCGCCGACCGCGTGCGGCTGTGACGGCAGCTTGATCCGCGGGCGCGGCGCCCGCGCCGGGAGGTCGACCGGCACGCCCGGCGGCAGGTTGTCGACCCGGTGCACGGGGCTGCGGTCGCCCTCCGCCCAGTCCAGGCGGGCGGCCCGAGCCCGCCAGCGGGTGTCGGTCCGCGGGCGGATCAGGATCGTCGCGCGCCCGTCGTCACCGGTCCGCACCGTCTCGAAGCGCTTCCAGTCCCCGCCGGGCACCTTGCGCGAGACCCGCACCGCACCGCTGACCGGCTCCCCGCCGGCGGCGATCCAGCGCACCCGGACCTCGACCCGCTGCTCGTCGATCACGGAGTCGGGGCCGCCCACCCGGAGGCGGGTGCTGCGGCGCACCAGTGCGACTGCGACCGGGCCGGTGGCCGATCCCGCGTGCACCACGTCGCCGTCGTACCGCGCCCGGAAGACGTTGTCGGCGGCCGTGCGCCGCAGCGTGGCGACGAGCTCCGCGTGACCGGCCTCGTCGGTGACGACCTCGCCGAGCGACTGCCACGCCCCGTCGACCCGGCGTTCGATCGCCACCGGCGCCGCGGCGACCGGGGTCGCGTCCGCGCTCCGCACGAGGTCGAGCCGGAGCGGGACGTCGTCGGCGGCGTGCGCGGGCTCCCCGGTCATCGTCAGCGTGGTCGGGACCGGGTCGTCCGTCGCCTGCGCCGGTACGGCGCCGAGGCCCACCGCGAGGAGGAGGCCGAGCAGGCTGCTGAGGATCGGGCGGCCAGGATGCATGTCGGTCATTCTGCACGCCGGAGGACGGCACCTACGATGACCGACATGCGCGTTCTGATCTCCGGCGGTGCCGGCTACATCGGGTCCCACACGGTCCTGGCCCTGCTCGACCACGGGCACGAGGTGGTGGTGGTCGACGACTTCTCGAACAGCAAGCCCACGGTCGTGGGCCGGCTGGAGGAGCTCTCGGGCAAGCACGTGCCGGTGCACGCCTTCGACCTCACCGACCGGGACAAGACCGCCCACCTGTTCGGCAGCGAGCGGATCGACGCGGTCATCCACTTCGCCGGCCTCAAGGCCGTCGGCGAGAGCGTGGCCAAGCCGCTGGAGTACTACTCCAACAACCTGGACTCGACGTTCTCCCTGCTCGCCGCGATGCGGCAGCACGGGGTGCGCCGGCTGGTCTTCTCCTCGTCCGCAACGGTCTACGGCGACAACGCCCCGGTCCCCTACCGCGAGGAGTACGAGCCGCTGTCGGCCGCGAGCCCCTACGGCCGCAGCAAGGTGATGATCGAGCACGTCCTCACCGACGTCGCGGTGGCCGAGAACCTCAAGGTCGCCCTGCTCCGCTACTTCAACCCGGTGGGCGCGCACCCGTCCGGACGGATCGGCGAGGACCCGCAGGGCATCCCCAACAACCTGATGCCGTTCATCGCGCAGGTGGCGGTCGGGCGGCGCGAGAAGCTGCAGATCTTCGGCGACGACTACCCCACCGCCGACGGCACCGCCGAACGCGACTACATCCACGTCGAGGACCTGGCCGCCGGCCACGTCGCGGCGCTCGAGCACCTCGACGCGATGGCGGAGCCCGCCCGGGCGTTCAACCTCGGCAGCGGGACCGGGACCAGCGTGCTGGAGCTCTTCCACGCCTTCGAGCGCGCGATCGGGCGGGAGCTGCCCTACGAGGTGGTGGGGCGGCGGGCGGGCGACCTGCCGGCGTACTGGGCGGACCCGGCGCGCGCCGCCGACGAGCTGGGCTGGCGCACGCAGCGCAGCATCGACGACATGTGCGCCGACGTGTGGCGCTGGCAGTCCCAGAACCCCGAGGGCTACCCGGACGCCTGAGCGGCGCCGGCGCCCGCGGCTCTAGTCCGGCAGGACCAGCTCGAGGTCGAGCCAGCGAGCGAGGTCGCGGATCTCCTCGTCGACGGCGGCCGTCATGGCCCGCGTGAACGGCACGTCGCGGTGGACCGCCGCGACGCGGAGCTCTCCCTCCTTGCGGTCGGCCCGGGCGTCGAGCTTGCCGACCAGCCGGTCGCCGTACAGGATCGGCAGCGCGTAGTAGCCCCACATCCGGGCGCTGGCGGGCTTGTACATCTCCAGGATGTAGTCGAACTCGAACAGCTCGTCCATCCGCTTGCGGTCGGCGAGCAGCCGGTCGAACGGCGACAGCAGCGCGGCCCGCCCGGCGAACGGCTGGCCCAGCTGGGCCGGATCGACTCGCCACCGGCCGCGGACGCCCTCGACCACCGCGGGCTCGCCGACCTCGCCGACGTCGACCGGCTCGAAGGGCAGCTTCGTCCCCTTGGCCCGGGCGATGCCCAACGACCGGAGACGGCGCTCGTCGCGCAGCCGTCGCGCCTCCTCCGGCGGGGGCACCGGGTCGTCGGGGTAGATCCGCGAGGCGAGGTCCCACAGCCGGTCCCGGCCGGTGCCGCCCGCGGCGGCGACCTCACCACGCTCCACGAGCCGGTCCAGCATCAT
>Ga0307416_100000327_pt1 | contig 24584 bp, 27 predicted proteins | sample DK1Cmetagenome_2_FD_203821 | JGI IMG/M metagenome (GOLD analysis project Ga0307416, IMG submission 203821) | Maize rhizosphere microbial communities from greenhouse at UC Davis, California, United States - DK15-C-3 | ecosystem: Host-associated > Plants > Roots > Rhizosphere > Soil | place...
CCCCGTCGCTGGCCCGAGGTGCCAAAGTATTCCGGACGAACTGCGCCTCCTGCCACGGCGATCTCGGCCGAGGTGATGGGCCCTTAGCGAACGGAATGGAGCCGAAGCCCGCCGACCTGTCCGACGCTCGAGCGCTCCGGGATCAGTCGCCCCTCGACTACTATCGCCGAATAAGCATCGGCGTAGTCGGTACTGCGATGCCGGCGTTCGAAGCCAGACTCTCACCGGAAGATCGGTGGGCCGCCGCGCTTTACGCCTCGGTCCTGCGGTTACCGCCCGACTCGGGCGAGGTACCTGCAGCCTTGCAATCCTTCGGGAGTACGGGCGCCATGTCGGATTCGGCGCTGCTGGCCTCACTGGGTGAGCGACAGGGGGGACCATCAGCCCTGGCCCACGTTGCCGCGGTGCGGCGCTTCAAGGCAGACGGCTCCGCCGCCGCCGATGCCCGGGTGTTCTCCCAGGTTCGGGCGCAGATCGAGTCGGTGTACGCCCTCGCCCGTAAGGGCGACACCTCCGCGAGCACGCGCGCCTTCGATGCCTATATGACCTTCGAGCAGGTCGAACGCGCGGTCAGGGCCAAGAACCCGAGTCTCGCGGCCGAGCTGGAAGCGGGTTTTGCCGCACTTCGGACTCGGGTAGCTGGGGGAGCGACCAGCGCCGAGCTGGATCGGATCCGGCGGGAGCTCGATGCCGGTCTGGAGAACGCGGAGAGAACACTGGCGGATGAGCCCTCTGCGCTCAACCTGTTCGTTCAGTCGTTCGTTATTCTGCTGCGGGAAGGCCTAGAAGCGATTCTGCTGGTCGGGGCACTCCTGACGTTCCTTGCCAAGATGGGAGCCGCGCATCGGAAACGCGACATCCATGTGGGGGTGGGCGCAGCGGCGATTGCGAGCCTCCTCACCGCATTTGCCCTGGAAACGATCTTTCATCTTAGCGCGGCCAAGCGGGAAGCGCTGGAGGGCATGACCATGGCGCTGGCCACGGTGGTGCTCTTTTACGTGAGCTATTGGTTGCTCTCGAAAATGGAAGTGGCGAAGTGGAACCACTTCGTGAAGAGCAAGGTCCAGGATGCGCTCACCAGTGGATCCGGTCTGGCCCTTGCGTCGGCCGCGTTTCTCGCGGTCTATCGTGAGGGCTTCGAGACGGTCCTGTTCTACAAGGCGCTGTTTGTCGCCGGGAATTCACCTGCGGCCAGCGTGCCGATCGTGGCCGGCATACTGCTGGGATCGCTGGTCATGGTGGGGGTTTACCTGGCCATCAATCGGTTTGGCCTGCGGCTTCCGCTCAAGCCGTTCTTCGGCGTCACCAGTGCGTTCCTGTACTACATGGCCTTCGTGTTTGCCGGGAAGGCTGTCGCCGAGCTGCAGGAGGGCGGCCTTGTTTCCACCACGATTGTTCTGGGGGCTCCTCGATTCCCGGCACTGGGAGTCTATCCGACCGTGGAGTCACTCGCGGCTCAGGGCGTCCTGATTGCACTCCTTCTGCTGGCGTTGCTGTGGACGTTCGGTATCGAGCCGCGCCGCCGCCGGGCCCACACAGTTCCTGAACCACTTCGGCAGGAGCCGGTTCTCCCCATCCCGCCAGTACCGCAGGCGGCAAGCCGGGAGCTGCTCCGGTCACTGGAGCGGATGGAGGCAGATCTCGGCGAGATGCGGTCCGAGGTCGAGCGGATGAAGTCGAATCTGACGGAGGCGCCGGAGTCCCGAGCTCGCAATCCGTAAGTGGAGTTTACGACGGCGGACCTGTGCGATGCCTATCCCGAGCTGGTGCAGGTTGCGCAGCCGCTGTTTCGGGAGTACGGCGGTCTGGCCAAGTTCTCCGGTCCCATCCAGACGTTGAAGGTTTTCGAGGATAATGCCCTCGTCCGACAGCTCCTCGAGACGGACGGCGGTGGCCGTGTGTTGGTGATCGACGGGGGCGGCTCACTCCGTTGCGCTCTGCTGGGAGGACGGCTTGCCTCGGTGGCTCACGCCAACCGGTGGGCCGGTGTGGTGGTGAACGGGAGCGTCCGCGACTCGGCGGAGTTGAGCCAGGTACCGGTTGGAATTCGGGCACTCGGTTGCGTGCCGCTGCGCAGCGGTAAAGCGGGACTGGGTGAGCGGGGTAGTCGATTGAGCTTCGCGGGCGTGACCTTTGCTCCCGACTGGTATCTCTACGCCGATGGGGACGGCATAGTGGTGGCCGAGCGGAACCTGCTGGTGTGAGTGACCGGTAAATGCCAACGGCCCGTCAATCGACGGGCCGTTTGGCGTGAGTGAGGTGGTAGATCGCCCCCTGAGTTTACGGAGACGGGCCGAAGTGCCCGCTCCACCCTTCTTCGACCTACCACTTTTCGATTGAAGCCCTTTGAGCTTCCTGGGCAGGGTTAAAGCAAGGGCGGTGCCACTGGCGCCAAAGCAGCTAAGTGTCAGGTCTACGCGTACTTAGCGAAGCTGACGTGGGGAGCAGACTACTGCAAAAAGTCGTAAAGAGGCTGTACGGAAATTTGCTGTCGGCACCCAACCCATTATCTGTGCACTGCTTAGCAAACCGGCTAGATCTTTGACGGTGAAGGCTTTCTGCCAGTTTCTAGATAGATGCCGGGAACCGGACCTGTTCCCCTCCGCCACATCATCACCAGCACGATTCCGATGACTACCAAGATGACGCTGGTGAGCTGCGCCAGGGTGAAAGGCCCAAGAAAACGGTCGTCCTTGGCCCGGACGATTTCTACCAGGAATCGCTCAACGCCAGCAAAGATCAGGTACAGGCCGAACAGCCAGCCGACAGCATAGCCTCTCTTCCGCAGCACCCAGAGCACCGCAAAGACCAGCAGCATGCTGGCAACCTCATATAGCTGAGTCGGATGAACTGCCAGGACTGTGCTGGGATCGATTCCGGGCGGTACCGGTATACCGAACAGTTGATGAAGGTTCCCGGCGGTGGACGGGGGTAGTCCCTCCGGAAAGCGCATGCCCCAGGGCAACGTAGTTGGTCTCCCGTAGTCATCGTTTACCAGAAAGCAGCCGACCCGGCCCAGTGCGTACGCTGCAGCCAGAGCCGGAGCCGCGACCTGCATGGTCCAGCGGAGGGGCACCTTCAGCCTCCAGCCGTTCAGCATCACCGCGAGGGCACCACCAATGAAGCCGCCGTACCATACCAGGCCGCCCCGGGAGAACAGCGCTCCGGGATCTCCCGTGAGCGCCACGTACCAGAGCTTGGCGCCGATGATGCCGCCAATGACCGCCGCGGCCACGATGTCGGCGGCGTACTCTTCGCGGAGCTGACGTTCCCGAAGCTGACGCGCGATCAGCCAGCCTCCCATCAAAAACGCCACCATCAGCATCAGGCCATAGCCGGTGACTTCGAGCGGGCCCAGGTGGATGATGAACGGGTACACGGTCATGAGGTCGATCCAGGTGTATGGAAGGCGAGTCCGGGAATTGGAAGATCGTCGCGAGGTTCGAGCTCGAGTCCGCTCCGCTCGCCCCGAGCCAGCCTCCATGCTCCAGCAGCGGCAATCATCGCTGCATTGTCTGTGTTGAGCCGGGGTGAAGCTACGCTCACCCGGGCTTGTCCCGCCAGACGCTTCCGGAGTGCCCCGACCAATGCGCGGTTACAAGCAACTCCGCCCCCGATCATAGCCTGACCGTAGCCGGTTGCCTCGACAGCGTGCGCAGTTTTGGCAACCAGTACCTGAATGGCTGCGTCCTGGAAGGCTCGGGCGACACTCGCCGCGTCAGCCGCTTCTGCCGCTGGCTTGTCAGATCCCGGGTGGCCGCGCACTACTCGAAGTACCGCGGTCTTCAGGCCGCTGAATGAAAAGGCATAGCGGTTTACGCTGTCGCGGCCGAGCTCCTGCAGCATTGGAGTTGGGAAACGGAACCGACCCGGCTGGCCCTCGCGCGCCAACCGCTCGATGGCAGCCCCGCCCGGGTACCCCAGTCCGAGGAGATTGGCGACTTTATCGAATGCTTCGCCGACGGCGTCATCGAGCGTCTGCCCCAGCAGACGGTACTCACCCCACCTCGGCACATCGAGGAGCATTGTGTGTCCTCCGCTGACGAGGAGCCCGATGAACGGAGGCGTCAATTCCGGATCTTCGAGTGTAGGCGCAAAGAGATGGCCTTCGAGATGGTTGACACCGATGAGCGGACAATCCAGGCTGTAGGCCAGAGTTTTACCATACATCACCCCCACCAGCAGTGCGCCGACCAATCCGGGCCCGGCGGTCACCGCGACACCGTCCAACTGCTCCAACGTGCAACCGGCTTCCTCCAGGGCCTGTTCGACGACAGAGCCAATGGCCTGGACGTGTGCCCGGCTTGCCAATTCAGGGACCACGCCGCCGAAGATCCGATGTACATCCTGAGACAGAATGACAAGCGACGCCAGCGATGGTGCCTCACGCTCCCATCGCACGATTGCCGCCGATGTCTCGTCACAGGAGGTCTCGATGCCGAGGATGAGCTGGGCCATTGCTACCGTCGGGGCTCGTCGAGCAGTCGTTCGATCAGCGCACGATTCACCGGCGAGCTCCAGTCATGCGCGCCAATGACACGCTTCACGATGACCCCATCGCGATTGAGCAGAAAGCTTTCCGGCACTCCGCTCGTCTGATAGATCTGTTGCACCTTGGTGCTGCGGTCCTGAAGAAGATCGAACGTCAGGCCAAGCTGCTGGCCGAAGGCCCGAACGTCCTCGGGAGGTCCTTCGTCTATGCTGACGGCCGCGATCTTGAACCCGTGAGGGGCCAGCGAATCGTACAGCTTTTCCATTGCGGGCATCTCGACCCGACAGGGTACACACCAGGTCGCCCAGACATTGACCAGCGTAACCGCTCCGCGATAACGCTCCCGTAGAGCCACGGAGTCCCCGGTGGCGAGGTCGATAGCCCGGAAATCCGGCGCAGTCGTACCCACCGCGATCTGCTGGATATCGGGACTATATCTGGCCAGCAGGGTTGCCCCCAGTGCCAGGCCGCTCACCACTAGTCCAACCACAAGCCACGGCTTGGTCATGAGCCCTACACTCGGACGGCACACTGCCGTTTGAGATCCCGCACGGCCTGGGATGGGTCGACACTGCCGAAAATCGCCGTGCCCGCAACGAACGTGTCTGCCCCTGCGCTCCAGGCCTCGGCAATGGTATCCAGAGTGATGCCCCCATCTACCTCGAGGAGCGCCCGGGTCCCGCGTTCATCGAGTACACGCCGCAGCCGGCGGATCTTCTCGGTCGAGTGCGGCAAATACGTCTGTCCCCCGTAGCCAGGGTTCACCGACATGACAAGCACCAGGTCGACATCATCCAGCAGCTCCTCGACGATGCTCACCGGAGTCGAGGGGTTCAAGGCCAAACCGGCCAGCATACCCCGTTCCCGCGCGGCGGCCAGGTGCCGCTGCACGTGCACGGTGGCTTCCGGATGAAAGGTGAACACCGTTGCCCCTGCCTGAGCAAACTCCGCGAGGTAGTGCTCGGGTCGCTCGACCATGAGGTGCACATCGAGCGGCAGGTCGGTCAGGTTGCGCAGCGCCCGGATCAGGGGGGCCCCGAAGGTCAGGTTGGGAACGAAATGTCCATCCATGACATCGATGTGCAGCCACTCCGCCCCACCGGCCGCCACCTGCGCGACTTCCTCACGGAGGCGTCCCAGATCGGCGCTCAAAATACTCGGAGCGATGGTTACGCTCATGGTGCAGCGGCCTCGTCCCCCCGGCTCACCACCAAAGCGACCGGACTACCTCGAGTGCGTCCGACGCCGGCCGCGGGCCGAGTCGCCAGCACGACACCCCGCTCCGGTCCGGGTGCCGTCGAGTCCACCGCTCCCACCCGCACGCCGGCGGCGATGAGAATCTTGCTGGCCTGAGGCACGTTCAACCCGATCACGTCGGGGACCGCAACCAAGGTAGGGCCCGTGCTCACCACCAATTGCACCACGCTGTTGGGCTGCAACACTGTTCCCGGCGGAGGATCCTGCCAGATGACTGTCCCAGAGGGAAAGGCATCGCTGGGGCGCTCGCCCTCCAGCCGGGGCCGGAACCCGAGCTCATTCAGCTTCTGTCGCGCCTGGGTTTGGGGCATCTCCAGTACCCGTGGCAGTGAATGATCCTTGCTGAACATCGATCCGGGCGAAAGCCAAAGCGCCGAGATTCCGTATCCCACGATGAATGTCGCCAGGATCAGGGCCAGGTCGCGAAGGAAGCCCCGCCAGGCAGCGGATTGGAAGAGCGGCACCCCGGAGGTGACATGCCGGCGGGCTCTCATATCTGCCGCCGCAAGCGAGCCGCGTAGGCACCGTCCATCCCATGCAGCTGTGGCAGAATCAATAGATCACCCTCGGGAGACAGCAGGGAATGGGGGAAGGTCGGCGCGGACTCCCTCTCGAACTCAGGATGATGATTCAGGAAGCGTTCCACCTGGAGCCGGTTCTCCTCCGGCTCGATCGAGCATGTGGAGTAAACCAGCAGCCCCCCGCGCTCGACCACCGATGCGACGCGCTCCAGCAGCTCCGCCTGGACCTCGACGATGTGTTCCAGTGCGCTGGGGGTCATTCGCCAGCGAGCATCCGGATGCCGGGCGATGGTTCCAGTCCCGAGACACGGCGCATCCAACAGCACGAGCTCGACGGGCCTGACCGGTGGATGCCGTGCATCGGCTACGACCACGTGCTCACGTCCGCTGCCGGCCCGCCGCACATTCTCGGCCAGCCGACGCGCACGCAGCCGGTTGATGTCGGCCGCCACCAGCCGATTGATCCGGCGGCCGAACGCTATGGCCTTTCCGCCGGGAGCAGCGCAGGCGTCGTACATAGTTGCAGTCGTCGCCGGGGCGGCGTACCGCGTGAGCAAGGCCTGAGCGGGGTCCTGAATGATGAACTGGCCATCCCGATAGCCGGGCAGCTCGGCGGGACGGCTCTGGCTCGGTATCAGCCCCGCGTCGAAGGGAGCGATATCGAAATCCATGCCCAGCGCGTGCCAGGCGGAGGCTAGTTCCTCCTGGCCCTGGCGCGCTGGCTGGGCCACCAGACGGGGGCGGGTATTGTTCCACCGGAGCAGTGCTTCGGTTTGCTCTGGGCCAAACGTCTCGATCCACCGTTGCACCAGCCAGGAAGGGTGGGAGTGCGCGCTCGCCAGCCCAGACGGCGAATTGCTCGACGAAGCAGCAAGCTCGCTGTCGGATTGGGTCAGCCGACGGAGGACCGCGTTTACGAAGCCGGCAGCTCTCGACCCTCCGCTGTCCTTGGCCAAGGCCACACTGGTATCGACCGCGGCATGCGCGGGAACCCGGTCCAGCGCTCTGATTTGATATGCCCCGAGCCGAAGGATGTCCTGCAACGTCGGGTCCACCCCGGTCCAGCCTCGATCGATCAGCGGAGCCAACTGTTCATCCAGAACGCCACGCTGCCGCAGCACCCCAGCCGCCAGCTCATGGGCCAACCGCCGGTCCGGCTCGCTCAACTCGCCGACCCCGGCGCCGAGTGCCGACTCGAATGGCCTTCCTTCCCGGACCTGAGTGAGGATTTGGAGTGCCGCTCGTCTCGGCCGAACACCGGCCGAATCGCGCATCGTGTTCACCACGCGGGCGCTCGAGCTACTCCAGCATCCCCTGTGCTGGACTGGACGGCATGGCCACTTCGCGCCGAGGCATCCGTCCGGCGAGAAATGCCAGCCGCCCCGACTCTACCGCGAGGCGCATGGCAGAGGCCATGGCGACCGGGTCGGCTGCTTCGGCCAACGCCGTGTTCATCAGGATGCCATCCACTCCTTGCTCCATGGTCAGGCAGGCATCGGACGCGGTGCCGACGCCGGCATCGACGATGACCGGGACTGTCAGCCGCCGCTTGATGGTCCTGATGCCGTAGGGGTTGAGGAGACCCAGACCGCTTCCGATGGGAGACGCGAGCGGCATGACCGCCGCGCAGCCGGCATCTTCCAGCCGAAGCGCGGTGATCAGATCATCGTTGGTATAGGCCAGCACCGCAAAGCCCTCCTTCACCAGCGTCCGAGCCGCAGACAGCAGGCCTTCCGTATCCGGCAGCAGAGTTTCCCGATCCCCGATGACCTCCAGCTTGATGAACTCATTGAAGCCGGCCTCCCGCGCCAGCCGGGCGTAGCGGACCGCTTCGTCCGTCGAGTAGCAGCCGGCCGTGTTGGCCAGCAGGAAATACTCGCTGCTGGACAGGTGGTACAGCATGCCTTCCGCTTTGCTCCGGTCGAGATCCACCCGCCGCACGGCCACCGTCACGATCTCTGCTCCGGAGGCCTCGATGGCCCGGGCCATCACACCATGGTCGTGGTACTTCCCGGTGCCGACCATGAGACGTGAACGGAAGCTGCGCCCATTGATGAGCAGAGGCTGATCGGTACTGGTTGGGACGGCGGAGATTGTGCTGGTCATTCGGCGGATCCTTGGCTTGCGCGGAGAAGAGCGATACTGGGGAAAGATAACCGGACCAGGTGGTCATCCTCCTCCTACGAAATGCACCAGTTCGACGGTGTCTCCTGAAGACAGCGAAGTCTCCTGGAGATGGATTCTTCGCACGATCTGCCGGTTGAGCTCGACCACCACGGTGCGCGGATCAAGGTCGAGGTGCCGGAGCAGATCGGCGACCGTGGCCGGCCCTGGGACCTGTCGGCGTTCACCGTTCAGGATGATCTCCAGGTCGGTCATAGGTCCCCCATCCATGGCTCCAGCAGCGCAACCGTTGCCGCCGCCGGGTCCGGTGCCCCCCACAGAGCGCCGATTGCAGCCACACCGTAGGCGCCGGCGGAGCGAACTTCCCACGCTCGGGGCGGCGTGATGCCTCCGATGGCAATCACCGGTATGCCCAAACCAGCAGCCTCGCGAACCAGATCGAGGCCGCCGGGCGGACGACCCGGATGAGAGGCCGTCGGGTACACACTGCCAACCACCAGAAAGTCCGCACCGTCGTGGACTGCTTCAGTGGCCTCCTCCCGGCTGTGGACTGAGCAGCCGATCCACCCGTGCCGCATCACCCGGCGCGCATCCGCGGGCTTCACGTCGCCCCGGGCGAGCTGTACCCCCTGGGCGCCAACGCCTGCCGCAATATCACTCCGTCCGCTCACCAGGGTTGCCGCTTCGGGTGAACGGGCCAGCGCCACCAGACGAGCAGCGGCTGCAGCCAGAAACGCCCCACTCTCACCGCGGGCGCGGGCATGCAAGGCGACAGCCGGGCCACCTGCCGCAATCGCCGCTGCCCGGATGCCGAGATCGGCATCTGCCAGCAGCGCGGCGTTGGTATAAGCATGCACCCGGGGCAGCGGTCTCATACCAGGCGCTGTCCGGGGGAGACGCCTCGACCCCGCACCCACGCATCCACCGAGAGACGACTCCTGCCGGCAGGCTGGACCTCTTGCACGGCAACGGCGCCGCGGCTGGCCGCTACAACGAGCCGATCGCCGGCCGAGAGCACGGTGCCCGGCTCTCCCGTCCCGGGAACCTCACGAGCGCCGAAGAGCTTCAACAAGCAGCCGTTGAGGGAAGTCCACGCCCCTGGGGCAGGGTCGAACGCACGGACTTGGCGGACCAGCGTACTCGCGTCTCGCTCCCAAGCCAACCGTGCCATGTCCTTATCGATCTTGGGTGCGTAGGTGGCGCGGCTCTCATCCTGGGGCTGGGGCCGAGCGAGTCCCGCGGATAGCAACGACAATGCTTCGACCAGGCCCGTGGCACCAAGCTCCGCCAACCGGGCCATCAATGACCCGGCCGTCTCGTCCGGCTCGATGGCGGTACTCACCCGGTGAATAACGGGACCGCTGTCGAGCCCAGGCTCCATCTGCATGATACTGACCCCGGTCTCGCTATCGCCTTTGAGAATGGCATGCTGCACCGGCGCCGCACCCCGGTAGCGGGGGAGCAGAGAGGCGTGGACGTTGATCATGCCTTTGACCGGGATCGCCAGAATCTCGGGGCGTAGGATATGCCCGTAGGCCACTACGACGCCGAGATCCGGTTCCAGTCGTCGCAGGCTGGTGGCAAACACATCGCCCACCGGACGTACCGGCTGTAGAACGGGGATACCCTCGGACTGGGCGGCGACTTTGACGGGTGGGGAGATCAGCTCGGAGCGGGAGCGGCCCTGGGGGCGATCAGGCTGGGTGATGACTCCGGTTATTTCAAAGCGGCCCTGGAGCAGAGCTCGGAAGGAGGCCAGGGCAAAGTCCGGCGTCCCGAAGAAGACGATCCGCATCACTCCGACCGGGCAGACGCTCCGGTGACCTCTTTGGTAAAGCCAGCGTCGTCCTTATGCTCGCGGCGCCACTTGGCCAGCAGCATTTGCCGCTTGACCAGGCTGAGATGGTCCAGAAAGAGGATTCCGTCGAGATGATCGATCTCATGCTGGATGGCTCGGGCCTTGAGACCGGTGGCTTCCTTGCGATAAGAATTTCCCTCGGCGTCGAGCGCCTCGATGACTACCCGGTCCGGCCGGGTGACATCGGCATAGATGTCCGGGATCGATAAGCAACCTTCTTCGGCCGAGGCTCTCCCCTCGGTCTCAAGAATGCGGGGATTTACCATGATAAAACGATCGTCGTCCACATCTACCACCGCTACGCGTCGGGCCACTCCGACCTGATTGGCCGCCAAGCCAATGCCTTTCGCCGCATCCATGGTCTCGAACATGTCCGCGATCAGCCTCCGCACGTCGTCGTCGACCGTCTGCACCGCGGCGCTGTGTTGTCGAAGCACCGGTGATCCGAGCAAATGCAGATTCATCAGACTCATGAAGCTGCCGGTCCCGGAGCAGCGGAACTGTTCCCCACCCGGACGATGCGGGAACGTTCAACCACGACGCTGGCAGTGCCGCTCTCGACTGTCACCCGCACCTCTTTAACCCCGTCGGCATCGATCTCCTTGATGTCTCGCACCCGTCCAATGATGCCGCCGCTGGTCATCACCTCGTCGCCCTTCTTGAGCTTGGTCAGCAGTTCGGCATGCCGCTTCCGCGCCTGGCCGGAGGGGCGAAGGATCAGGAAGTAAAACACCAGACCGATCGCCGCCATCTGCAGCACGAGCACGGACAATCCGCTGCCGGAACCGGTCTGTAGCATCACTCACTCCTCCCAGCGTAGTAGCGGCCGAGCCACTGACGGCTCCAACCGTCGAACGTGCCATTCAGGATATGGGCTCGGGCCTGTTCACCGAGGCGCACCAGGAATCGAATGTTGTGCAGCGACACCAGCCGTAACGCCAGCATGTCTTCAACCACAAACAGGTGCCGCAAGTACCCTCGAGGATAGGTGGTGCAGGTCTCGCAATCACAGGAGGGATCGAGCGGGTCCAGCGAACCTTTGAGGGCCGCGCCTTTGACGTTGAGGCGTCCGGTGGGGAGCCACGCGGTACCATGGCGCCCATTCCGGGTTGCGGCCACACAGTCGAACAGATCGATGCCTCGAGCGATTCCCTCCAGCAGATCTGGGGGGAAGCCAACGCCCATAAGATAACGGGGAAGTCCCACCGGCATCGCCGGATGCAGCAGCTCGAGGACCCGGTGAAGGACCGCCTTCGGCTCACCCACGGAAAGGCCGCCGATAGCAATGCCGGTCCAGGGGCCCCGCTCCAGCGTGCCTTCCAGCGAACGCATTCGGAGCTCGTCGTGAATCCCGCCCTGAATGATGGGCCAGAGGGTTTGGGTGGTATTCGAGGCGCCGAGCCCTCCGCCAGTCCGCGCGTCGGCCAGTTCCAGGTGCCTGGCCCTGCACCGATCCAGCCAGCGCAACGTCCGCTCCATGCCCTCGCTGGCCGAGTCGAATGTGGACTGGCCCGGCACCACATGATCGAAAGCCATAGCGATATCCGCTCCCAACGCCCACTGGATGTCCATGGCCCGTTCAGGGGTGAGCATGCGGAGCGTGCCGTCGATATGACTCTGAAACTCCACGCCGTGTTCTTCGATGCGCCGGAGGCCCTCAAGCGAAAACACCTGGAATCCGCCGGAGTCGGTCAGCATCGGTCTGCTCCAGGTGGTAAACCGGTGGAGACCTCCCATCGATTGAACCACGGCCTCGCCCGGACGCAGATGCAAATGGTAGGTGTTGGCCAGAATGATCTGGGCCCCGGTCTGCCGCACATCGCCGGGGCTGAGGCCACGAACGACGCCGTGAGTACCGACCGGCATGAATGCCGGAGTGTTCACCACGCCGTAGGGGAGGGTGAGCGTTCCTGCCCGGGCGGAGCCCTGAACGCCCTCCAGGCAGAACTCGAACATCAGCGAACGGCCAGGATCCTGTCGATCTGCCTCCGGTGCACCAGATCGTGGCCTGCCATCAGGCGGAGGATGTGACCGGCGCTTTCCGGTCCCCGCTCGCTATGAAGTCCGATCCGATCCAGCTGTGCCGGGGTCAACCGACTCCAAAGACGGAGGTTTGCGGTTCGGAGCGCGCGCAACTGGTCCAACGCAGCCGGGAGGGGCGCGTGGTCGTACTCAAACTCGGTGGCCCATCGATCCTGATCATAGCCTTGCAGGGCGGGACGGTCCTCCGCGACGACCATGCGAATCCGGTACCCGGCTACGAGATCGCTGTCCGCCAGGTGTTGGACCACCTGAACTACCGACCACTTGTCCGGCCCTTCGGCTCTCCGCAGCGCGGCCTCGGGGACTCCCCGCAATCGTCCATCGAGCCAGGGCAGCAGTTCGGCCATGACTGCGAGTGGATCCCGCGGGCCGAGAAGATCCAACAGCGACCGAACGTAGGCGCCGGCGGCAGCGGCCGCGTGCCCCGCAGGATTGGAGAAGGTCACGACCCACTCCGGCTCAGATGATCACCATGGCATCGCCGTAAGAGTAAAAGCGGTACTTCGCGGCCACGGCATGCCGATAGGCCCGCAGGATGAGATTGCGGTCGGCAAAGGCGCACACCAGCATCAGCAATGTGGATCGGGGGAGATGGAAGTTGGTAATCAGCCGATCCACCACTCGAAAGTTATAACCTGGAAGGATTAGGAGCCGGGTCTCGGCGGTGCCGTCTCGGATCGAGCCGTCAGGCAGGGCCGCGCTTTCCAGGGCTCGCACCACGGTGGTCCCGACGGCCCAGACCCGCTTGCCGGCGGCCCGGGCCCGCTCCACTGCTCGCGCGAGGTGAGGACCGATCTCGTAGCGCTCGGGATGCATCTCGTGACGTCGCGGGTCATCGGCCTCCACTGGCTTGAACGTGCCCGGTCCAACCTGGAGGTCCAAGCCTTCGATCAACACCCCGGCTTGCCGCAGACGCTCGAGCAGTGCGGCTGTGAAGTGCAGCCCTGCCGTGGGCGCGGCGACGCTGCCTTCGGCGGCGGCATAGACGGTCTGGTACCGAACCTCGTCCACTGCGTCCGGCGCCCGGTCGATGTACGGCGGCAGCGGCAGCTGTCCATAACGTTGCATGGCCTCCGCCGCGCTGATTCCAACAAATCGGACCAGCCGGTTCCCATCAGCCAGAATCTCGAGTGTCTCCACCCACGCCTGAGGTGCGAAATGGATTCGTCGTCCGGGGCGGAGCGCGCTTCCCGGTTTGCCCAGGGCAACCCAGGTATCCGCCGTGCCAGGGTGGATCAGCAGGACTTCCGCCGGCGCTCCGGAGGGACGTCGGCCCAAGAGGCGGGCGTGGCGCACGCGCGTCGTGTTGAGGACGAGGAGGTCTCCTGCCGGGATCAGTCGAGCAAGGTCGGCAAAGCAGGCGTCCTCCAGCCTCGCTGCTCCTCCCCAATCGGATTCCGTGCGTCGGACCACCAGGAGTCGACTCCCCCCGCGGTCGGGTGAGGGTGCTTGGGCGATCAGCTCGGGCGGAAGGTCGTACTCGAAATCGGCGGTGTGGAAGGCGTCAGCTGTCAAAGATGGTGGCTTGTACGACCGGCGGCTTCAAGCCAAACCGGCGATAGGCTAGCGCGGTGGCGCATCGGCCGCGGGGCGTGCGCTCGAGAAAGCCCTGTTGGATGAGGTAGGGCTCGTAGACATCCTGGAGCGTGCCGGCGTCTTCGCCGACGGCTACGGCAACGGTTCCAAGCCCTACGGGACCACCGCCGAATTTCTCGATGATGGTACTGAGGATCCGGGCGTCCATGTCGTCCAGCCCGAATTCGTCCACATTGAGCCGGGCCAGGGCCGAGCCAGCTACCTCGCCGGTGATTCTTCCATCCGCTTTGACCTCGGCGTAATCCCGGACCCGGCGGAGCAGGCGGTTGGCGACCCGGGGGGTTCCCCGGCTCCGCCGGGCGATCTCGTCGGCCCCGGGCTCATCGATCGGCACCCCGAGAATGGCTGCCGACCGGCTCACGATCTGCCGCAGTTCGTCGGCGGGGTAAAAGCTCAACCGCTCCACGATCCCGAAACGGGCTCTCATGGGTGGCGTGAGCAAACCGAAGCGCGTCGTGGCGCCGATCAGGGTGAATTTTTCCAGGGCCATGGGAATGGTCTGGGCATTCGGACCTTCAGCGATCCGAACGTCGATTCGGAAATCCTCCATGGCGGCATAGAGAAACTCCTCCAGTGCCGGCCTCAAGCGATGGATCTCGTCGATGAACAGCATGTCGCCGGCAGTGAGCGACGTCAGCAGTCCCACGAGGTCTCCCGGCTTCTCCAGCACGGGCCCGGAGGTGGTGCGGAGCTGCACGCCCATTTCGCGGGCCATGAGCATGGCCAGTGTGGTCTTGCCCAGTCCCGGCGGGCCGAAGAACAGTGTGTGGTCGAGCGTTTCCCGCCGCTTCCGTGCGGCATCGATGGCAATCTGGAGCGAAGCTTTCACCTGGCTCTGACCGACGAATTCGTCGAGCCGCGACGGCCGCAGGGCGGCGTCTGCGCTACTCTCCTCCGGAATGGCTTCGGGGGTGGTGATCTGCAGTCGAGTCATGGAGGAAAGGTAAGAGGTGAAAGGTGAGAAGTGCGATCCTCTCACTCCTCGACCCGCGCCCGCCACCGGACCGGTCGAGGGTCGAGCTCCACCAGGTGCTCCGTATGACAGGTGACGCATCTGTCGACGGTTCGGGTGGTGCGGAGTGGTACGAGCTTCCGATTGGTAGCGCCACAACGGGTGCAGATCCATTCGGCTGTTGTTGCCGCGGTAACCATCGGCCTACGTGCCTCCATGCGAGGGGGCGAGCTGCTGCAATGCCCGTCGGATGAGCTGGGGAGTTTCCCGCGGCGCTCCTTCGGCCAGGACGGCGCGGACCGCATCATCGGCGGCGGCCATACCATAGCCGAGCCCGACCAGGGCGCGGACTGCATCCTCCGACCCCTCGGGACGGGGAAGCCTGACATCGACTACGACATCGCTGAAGCGGTCCTGCAGCTCCAAGACCAGCCGCTCGGCCTTTTTGCGGCCAATACCGCTGACTGAGCTCAGGGCTGACAGGTCCCGGGCTTGAATGCTCCGGACGGTTCGCTCCGGACCCAACGAGGACAACAAGGCGATTGCGAGTTTAGGACCGAAACCACTCGCCGTCAGCAGATACCGGAACACCAGCCGCTCGACGGCGGTGTCGAATCCGTACAGGGACCAGCCATCCTCCTTGACCACCAGCTCGGTAAAGAGGCTGACTCGTGCTCCTCGCGGGGGAAGTCTGCCGGCGACGCCGACCGAGACACTCACGGCATACCCCACTCCACCGTCAGTCTGGACCACGAGGGATTCACCCTCGCGCTCGGCAACCACTCCGGTGAGAGTGGCAATCACCGCCGGCTCACGGCCTGGCGGGCGAAAAAAGCCTTGCGGGTGGCGATCATCAGGTGGGTGAGCGCCACCGCCACTGCATCGGACGCATCTTCGGGCGATGGCGGAGACGAAAGCCGCAGCAGCTGAGCCACCATGTAGCCGACCTGCGGCTTCAGAGCGGCGCCTCGCCCTACGACAGCCTTCTTCACCTGGGCCGGGGAGTATTCGGCGAGATCTACACCCGCGATGTTTCCGGCGAGAAGAATGACCCCACGCGCGTGACTCAGGACGACCGCCGTTCGGACATTGCGGCCGTAGAAGGCGCTCTCCACTGCCAGTGCCTCCGGCGCGTGACGGCTCAGGAGTGCGCTCACCCCGTCATACAACGTGCGCAGGCGGTCCGGGAGCGGGTGCCGGGCCTGGGTCGTCAAGGTGCCGCACTCGATCAGGGTGGGACGCAAGCCGGAGCCGCCCTCGACCACGCCGTACCCCAGTACTGCAGTTCCCGGATCGATGCCGAGCACCCTCACCGGGCTGACCTCAGGCTTCGGCCTCGGCCAGTTGCGCTGCGTCGATGTCGAAGTTGGAGAAAACCTTGGAAACGTCATCCAGCTCTTCGAGTACATCCATGAGTCGAACGATGCGCTCGGCGTCTGCTCCCTCCACCCGGACGGTGTTCCGAGGAACCATGGCGAGCTCGGCCGAATCGATGGTAAATCCCCGAGCCCGGAGTGCGTCCTGGACGGAGTGGAGTTGGAAGGGTGTGGTGGTCACGATGTACTGGTCACCCTCGCGCACGAAGTCTTCCGCGCCGCTCTCGAGCGCCGCTTCCAAGGCCGAATCCTCGTCATGCCGCCCGGCATCGAGATAGATCTGTCCCTTGCGGTCAAACATCCAGGCCACGGAGTTGGTGGCCCCCAGGTTCCCACCGTTTCGGCTGAAAGCGTGCCGGATCTCGGCGACGGTGCGATTAGGGTTATCAGTCGTGGCCTCGATAAAGATCGCGGCGCCACCCGGGCCATATCCCTCGTAGGTCAGCTCCTCATACACGCTGCCCTCCAGCTCCCCGGTGCCCTTCTTGATGGCGCGGTCGATGTTCTCACCCGGCATGTTCACTGCTTTGGCAGCATCGATGGCGGTGCGCAGGCGAGGGTTGCCTCCCGGATCCCCGCCTCCGCTTCGGGCAGCAACGGTGATCTCCCGGATCACCTTGGTCCACGACGAGGCACGTTTGGCGTCGGTGATCGCCTTTTTGCGCTTGATTTGCTTCCACTTACTATGGCCGGCCATGAGCCGAACTCCTTCGGGAGCAGCCGAAACGGGATGGCGTGAATCGGTGGTGTGACTCTTGGAAACATAAGCGCCACACCCGCTTGCGGCAACGAAACCAGTGCGCTAGTCTCCGCGTTCTATGCCCGAACTTCGAGTTGGTCTAGTGGCGCTGAGCCTGGTTCTGGTGGCCTGCGGGTCGGAGCCTCGCGCGCCGAAGGCCCCCAAGCTTTCGGAAGCGTTCTCCACGTTGCCCCTCCCTCCGAATCCGGAGCTGGTATCCCAGTCTGGCGGCGCCGGCGCGTTGCAGCTCACGATCCGGACCCCGGCGGACGAAGCCGAGGTGACCCGGTATTATCGCGGTCTTTTAAGCCGGGGAAATTGGCGGCTCGTGAGTGACATGAAGAATCGGGATGGCGTCACTGCACTCTATGCCGAGCACGATGGGCCGCCGCTCTGGGTGAGAATCTGGCCCGCCACTGATACGCCAGGCACGATGGTGCAGTTGACCGGTGCCGCTCTGCCCAAGGATTCGGCCGCTTCTCAGCCGCGCAGCGACACTGGACTCAAGAGACCAGCCCAGAAATAGCTCGCGTCCCGATCAATCGGGGTCGAGCATATCTACGAACCGGAGATGGCGGGGGTAGAAGTAGAGGTCCACAAACCCGGTTGGACCGTTGCGGTTTTTGGCCACAATGAGCTCGGTGGCCCCATCGACGCCCTGGCCGGGGCGATACATCTCCTCCCGATAAATCAGCAGTACCACGTCGGCATTCTGTTTGATCGAGCCGAACCCGCCCAGATCGTCCAGTACAGGTCGCGGGTCGGGCCGGCCTGCCCGGTGCCCCGGTAGCTGGGCGGTAACGAGTACAGCGAGATCCCACTCGACAGCGAGAGCTTTCAGCGCTCGTATCGCCAGGGCGAGGCGCTCCTGCATTCGAGCCACCGGGCGCGGGGGCCCCGTGAGCTGCAGCGAATCAACGATGAGCAAGCGTCGCCGGGGTACGATGTCGATTCCGGCTCGTATCTCCTCGAAAGTTGTGCCCAGGAGTGGCCGGATAACTAAAGGAGCATGGCGGAGCCGCACCGCGGCGGCCCCAACTGAGGCCCGGCTCCCGTCATCGAGTCGTCCCTGCCGCAGGTCGTCAATGCTGGCCCGACCTTCCAACGCGAGGGCGCGCTCCAGCACCCGGTCCGGACTCATTTCACCGGAGAGGTACAGCGTCGGGACCTGCGCACCGGCTGCACGAATGGCGATCCCCAGCCCGAGCGCCGACTTTCCACTCCCGACATCTCCCGCCAAGACCACAAGATCCCGCTGGCGGAGTCCGCCGCCGAGGACTCGATCGAGCGAGGGAAAGCCCGACGGCACGGTATCAGGCGAGGCGGTGTCAGTGGAGCGCTGATCGATCCGGGCTACCAGACTTTGCAATAGCGCATCTGAGCTGCTGTCGGAACGTTTCGGGGGACGAGGCATGGCTTAATCTATCGGCGATTGACCGCCTGCCGGGCCTGCCGAACCGCCAGCGCCACGGCTTCTGCTGCTTCGGGACCCTGGGTTTCTCGGGCCGGCGCTACCAGCTGGCTCAGGATTTGGGGTACCGTGTCCGCCCGAAGCTCTCGCAGCTGACCCACCGCCGCGGCCAGCGCGCGGCGCAGCGGCGGCGGCATGGTGAGGCTCGACAATCGACGCTCCAGGGCCTGCACGCGGCGGCGCTGGGCCCGGTCTATCGCTGGCAGCTCCAGCAACAGATCCTGGGCCACTCTCAGCGTCAGCCACAGGGCGAACAAGCCGCCCCGCTTTGGCCCTCGTCCCGTCTGGGTAAGCAGTGAAAGCAGCGCGGTCGTCGCGGGGTCCCACCCGCTCACAGGAGAGTTCGGCACAACGCCTCGTACACCAGCTCTGGGTTCATGTCACGGAGACAGCGGTGGTGGCCCAGCGGGCAGCGCGGCCCTCCCTTACTCGTGCACGGGCGGCACCCGAGGGAGAGCTCCACGACCCGGGCGCGATTGGTGTAAGGGAAAAATCCGAACGGCTGTACCGTGGGTCCAAAGAGCGCCACCACCGGGGTCCCCACCGCGGTCGCCATATGCATCACCCCAGTGTCGCCGGAAACCAGTGCCGACGTTCTTCGCAGCAAGGCTCCCGTCTGCTGCAGCTGAAAGTGCCCCGCCGCGTTTAACACCCGGCCAGGCGCCATGCCGGCAAGGTGGGCGGCCAATGCGCCATCCTCCACGCCTCCAACCACTGCTACGTGGCTGTCCTCAAGTACGAGGCGCTGGATCAGGGCCTGCCAGTGCTCGAGGGGCCATCGCTTGGTGGCGTGGGCGGCGCCGGGGGCCACTGCAATGAGACGAGTTGTCTCGGGCACACCTGCCCTCCGGAGCCACTCAGCTACCGCGTGCTCTTCGTCGGGTCCCCAGAACAAGTCCGGCGGACCGCCGTCCGGTGCTACGTCGAGGCTGCGCGCGGCGGCGAAGTAGCGCTCGGCCACCTGGCGCCGATCGCGGTAGATATTTCGCTTGGCGTGGATCAGCATGGCCCGGGCAAGCCGATGCTTGGGATAGCCGCTCCAGTCTCCGGGGACCAGCACCCGGAGCATACGCGAGCGCAAGCTGCCATGCAGATCCAGCAGATGGGTGTAACGCTGGCCTCGGAGCTCCGCGGCCATTTCGCTCAGCGGGCGCTCGCGGGACAGTCCGATAACCCGCGTGACATGAGGGTTCTGGTTCAGCAACGGTGCATATGCCTGTTTCGTGAGCACCGTCAAGCGACAGGCGGGATGTCTTCGTCTGAGTGCGCGAAGGAGGGGCGTCGTGAGAAGAACGTCGCCGATCGAGCTGAAACGCACCGCGAGGATGTTCGGAGCGGAGGCAGAGTCGTGCACGGCGTCAAGGTACAGTGTGAACGGTGAACGGTAAACTGTGAACGGGGTTGCCGGCCGGTTCCCGCTTCGCAGTTTACCGTTCACGCCTTTACTTTAAGCTCATGCCCCGTCCCAAAAGCATTCTCTGGGTCGACGATGAGGTCGAGAGCCTCACTTCGCACATCATGTTTCTCGAAGAACAGGGTTTTGCGGTCGAGACCAGCACCCACGGCGACGACGCGCTGGTGCTGTTGCAGCGGCAGCCATACGGCGTAGTTCTGCTGGATGAGCAGATGCCGGGACGTCGGGGGCTGGACCTGTTCCAGGCCATTCGCGCCATCGATCACGGAATGCCGGTGGTAATGGTGACCAAGAGCGAGGAGCCCGACACGCTCAAGGACGCGATCGGTGCCGAGATCTCGGACTATTTGATCAAGCCGGTCAATCCTCGGCAGATCCTCTCGGTGGTCACCCGTCTGCTCGAGGGAGACCGCATTCGCCAGCAGCGGCTCTCCCGCGACTTTGCTACCCGCTTCCGCGAGCTGGAGGCCCGCCGCGGCGGCCCCTTGGCCTGGCGCGAATGGGTCGAGCTGGTGGTCGAGCTGGCCGAATGGGAGGTCCGGCTGGGCCAGGCCGATGAGCCGGGACTGCAGGACGCGCTCCGCACCTTACAGGACAGCCTGCGGCAGGACTTTGCCCGGTACCTTCAGCGCAACTACGCCAACTGGCTGCATCAGGGAGACAGCGACCGGCCGCCGCTCTCGGTGGACATCGGGGCCGAGTTTCTGCGGCCGGTGCTCGACCTGCACGGGCGAGTGATGCTGGTAGTCGTGGACTGTCTGCGGCTGGACCAATGGGCCATGATCCGGCCGCTGATCGGCGCCCGTTTTGATATCGAGACGGCGCATTACTTCTCGATCCTGCCAACCGCGACGCCCTTTGCCCGCAACGCCATCTTCAGCGGCCTCTTTCCGGCCGAGATCAAGGCGCGCTATCCGCAGTGGTGGAACGAGCACGAGGACGCCAGCCTGAATGCGCACGAGGCCGAGCTGCTCAGCGAGCACATGCGGGAGCTCACCGGGCGATCGGTGCCGATCCACTACGAGAAAGTCTTCACCGCCGCAGACGGAGAAGGACTGCTCAAGCGGCTGCCCGCGCACCTGGCTCAGGAAGGCGTCACGGCCCTGGTCTTCAACTTCATCGACCAGCTGACCCATGGGCGGACTGAAAATTCGACGCTGTTCGAAGTGGCGCGGGACACGCCGGCTCTCCGGAATCTGACCCGGACCTGGTTCGAGCGCTCGCCCTTGTGGGATGCACTGCGCGAGGCCGAGCGCCGGGGCGTGCCCGTCCTGTTGACCACCGATCACGGCTCGATCCACTGTCACACGCCGGCGACCGTGTTCGCGAAGCGGGACACGACCTCCAATCTCCGGTACAAGTTCGGGGACGACCTCAGAGCCCAGGATCCGGAATCGGCGCTCGTTGTGGATGATCTGTTGAGCTTCGGGCTCCCCGCGCGCGCGCCCGGCACTCGGCTTCTTCTGGCTACGGGCGATCGATTCTTCGTCTATCCCACCAAACTTCGGGAGTACCAGGCTCGCTACCGGGGGGCATTCCTCCACGGAGGCGTGTCCCCTGAAGAGGTGCTCCTGCCGATCGCGCTGCTCACGCCACGCCAGGGCTAAACGTGCGCACCGAGCTCCGGCTGCTTGGGCTGGTGCGGCCCTATCGCGGACTCCTGGCGCTGGGCCTGGTCACCACGTTCCTCGCCTCCCTCCTGGATGGGTTCACCCTCGTCGTCCTGATTCCGCTGCTCAAGCATCTGTTCGGCACCGCCGGCCAGCTGCGTCCCAGCTCCACCAGGCTCGAGGAGCTGATGAATCGCATGGTTGAGCCCCTGGTAGCTGGATTGACGCCAGGGCAGGCGGCAGGTCGCCTTGTGGTGATACTGGCCGTGGGCCTATTGCTCAAGAACGTCCTCAGCTATGCGTCGGCACAGATCTCGGTCCGGGCCCAGGAAGGCCTGGTCCGCGATCTACGATCCCGGCTTTTCGCACATCTGCTTACCCTGGAGATGGATTTCTTTCAGCGCACCAGAGGGGGGCAGCTGATCTCCACCATGATCACCGAGGTCGACCAGACCAAGACGGTCATCACCGCTTCGTTGCTCTCGCTGTTTCAGAATCTGGTGGTCGTCGCCACGACACTGTTCATCCTCAGTCAAATCTCTATCCGGCTCACCCTCCTGACGCTCGCCTTCGTTCCCATTCTGGTGCTCGGGCTCCAGGTATTGCTGCGCCGGCTTCGGAGCCATGCGCAGGCCCGAGCCCTGGAACGCGGCGAGATCACGGCGACTGTGACCGAACGTCTGGCAGCCATCCGGCTGATCCGTTCCTACGGTGAGGAGGACCGGGAGAGCTCCCGATTCCACACTCAGGCCGAGCGGTACCGGAAGCGGGTCATTCGAACCCAGCGGTTCTCATCGCTAACCAGTCCGCTGAGCGAGATCTTTTCCGGTTTCCTGGTGATTCTGATAATCTGGGCGGGCACCAAGCCGGAACTGGTCGGGCTGCCGACTGCGCTGGCGCCCGAGGTGATCATCGTGTTTCTGATGGCGGCGCTGAAGCTTGCCTCGCCCTTGAAGACCATTGCGTCCTTTCCCGCTGCCCTCGCCGTGACCATGGCCAGTGCGGACCGCGTATTCGAGCTGCTCGATCAGCCTGCGGCCGAGCTGGATGGACCGGGGGAGGGTGTCGCCCGATTCGAGCGGGACATCGTGTTCGATGCGGTATCGTTCCGCTACGGCAAGGGAGATCTCGTCCTGAGCGAGGTGTCGTTCCAGATGCCGCGGGGCAAGATCATGGCTCTGGTGGGGCCGTCCGGGGCAGGGAAAACTACGGCCGCCGACCTGCTCCCCCGACTGCACGATCCCACCAGCGGTCAGATCCTAATGGATGGAGTTCCGCTCACCCGGTTGACCCGGCGTTCTGTACGGGCGCTGATGGGCGTGGTCAGTCAGGAGACGGTGCTGCTCAACGATACCGTGCTGGCCAATATCGCATACGGCAGTCCGGGAGCCACCCGCGAGCAAGTGGAGACGGCTGCGCGCGCGGCCAACGCGGCGGGATTCATCGCCACCCTGCCGAACGGGTACGACACTATGCTGGGCGAGCGGGGCACCCGGCTCTCGGGTGGGCAGCGGCAGCGGATCGCCATTGCCCGCGCGCTGCTGCGGGACCCTCCCATTCTGATTCTGGATGAGGCCACCAGTGCGCTGGATACCGAATCGGAGCGTCTCGTTCAGCAGGCGATCGAACGCCTGATGCAGCAGCGCACGGTCCTGGTTATCGCGCACCGGCTGGCCACCGTGCGCGATGCCGATGAGATTGTGGTGCTCGAGGGCGGGCGGGTGGTGCAGCGGGGGACCCACGAGGAGCTGTTGCGAGCCGGGGGATTGTACCGGAGGCTGTACGATCTGCAGTTCCGGGATGAGGAGCCGGCGCTTACGGCCGAGCTGTAGTACCGGAGTTTACCGTCAACCTCCCGGGCGGCAGGCTTCCGGTCGACAGGTAGTGGCGATACATCCGCACGTATTCCTCAGCCATGGCTAAATGGCTGAACCAGCGTTCCGCTCGTGCCCGGCAATCCTCCGGATGACATTGGCCGATTGTCGATCGGAGCTCTACCAGCTCCTCCAGCGTGTTGCCCAGCGCGCCGACCTCTGCCGAAACGATTTCCGGAAGCGCTCCCCTCCTGGTGCCGAGCACCGGAGTGCCGCTGATCATGGCTTCCACCAGCGTCAGCCCGAACGGTTCGTCCCACAAGGCCGGCATCCACAGGCACTCGGCCCCGGCGAGCAGGTCCGCCTTGCGCTTGCCATCGACTGAACCAGCGAACGAATGTGACCGGCGCAGGCGGGGCCGCCACCCACCAGCCAGGATCAGTCGCCTGCCGGCACGCCGGGCTCCTGCGATGGCCCAGCGATAACCTTTGACGCTGTGGAGCCGTCCGAGGAACAGGTCGTAATCAGCCTTATTTGGCCGGAAAACGAACTCCGAAGGATCCACGCCGTTGTAGACAAACGTCGTGGTGCCGTGTCGTCGTGCGTGATCGGCGCTGAGGAAAATCGTGTTGCCTGGGGCGACCCGTCCCGCATGGAGATTGCCGTGCAAGGTGAACACGTGGGGAGCACGGGGAGCTGTAGTCAGGAGACCGTGCGCGTGCACCAGGTCGATCGTATCGGGGAGCAGATCGACAATGTCGAACCCGGGGCGCCGGATCTGGCCCGGGTCAAACGGCAGGACAGTCGCATCCGGCACGCGCGAGCCCGGTAGGGCCAGAATGGTGACTTCATGCCCCAGCTCAACGAGGGCACGGGCAAGCCAGACAATCACCCTCTGTCCGCCGCCATACCCACGCGCCGGGAGTAAGCTGTAGGTGTAGAGCGCGACATGCATGCGGCACAATGTAGCCCGGTCTTTTGGGTGGCAAACGCGTCCAGCCGTCGCTCATGGCGGCGAGCCCCGAGTTCTCCTGTATAATTTGGGCCATGTTCAGTCGCACGGGCCCAAGCCTCTCGATCATCGTCACCACGTACAACAACTCCCGGGCACTGGCACTTGTGCTTGCCGCCCTGGAGCGCCAGACGGTACGCGAGTTCGAGGTGCTGGTCGCCGACGATGGCAGCCGACCAGATACCGCCGCATTGGTCGCCCAGCACGCGTCGCGCAGCCGGATACCGATCCATCATCTGTGGCATCCCGACGTGGGATTTCGAAAGTGCACGATCACCAACAAGGCCATCCTGGCCGCGTCGGGC
>Ga0307416_100000328_pt1 | contig 24539 bp, 19 predicted proteins | sample DK1Cmetagenome_2_FD_203821 | JGI IMG/M metagenome (GOLD analysis project Ga0307416, IMG submission 203821) | Maize rhizosphere microbial communities from greenhouse at UC Davis, California, United States - DK15-C-3 | ecosystem: Host-associated > Plants > Roots > Rhizosphere > Soil | place...
CCCCGACGCGGTGGGTACGGCGATGGCCCCGGAGCTGACCACCGGCCGGATCTCCGACCTGCGCCGGGGTACGGTCGTCGTCTCGGCCACCCGGGACGACACGAGCGCGCTGCGGGTCGGCGACACGGTCGAGGTCGGCGTCGGCGGGAAGACCGCCACGCTCACCGTGGTCGGCACCGCGCCGATCGACTATCCGGGCGCCGCCGCGCTCGATGCCCTGCTGTCGTGGGACCAGCTCGTCGAGCTGGCCGGTCCCGGGGGCGACACCGCCGTGCTGGCCAAGGCGGCCCCCGGGGTGTCGACGGTCGCGTCCCGCGACGCCCTGGACGCCCTGGCCGACACCTATCCCCTGGTGCGGGTGTCCAGCCTGGCCGACGCCGCCACCGACCTCGAGAACGCGATCAACAGCCTCATCGGCCTGCTGACCGCCCTGATGGGTACCACGATCCTGATCGCGCTCTTCGGGGTCACCAACACGCTGTCTCTGTCCGTTGTGGAACGTACGCGCGAGTCGGCCACCGTACGGGCGCTCGGTCTGACCCGCGGGCAGTTGCGGACGACGCTGCTGGTGGAGGCGATCCTGATGGCCCTGGTCGGGGCGCTGGTCGGGATCGCCTTCGGCATCGTGTACGGGCAGATGCTGGTCCGTCGGATGTTCGGCGAGTTCGATCCGGTCATCGTCGTGCCGTGGGCCTGGGTCGCCGGGTTGATCGCACTGGCCGCAGTGGCCGGCGTGCTCGCCGCGCTACTGCCCGCCCGCCGCGCGTCCCGGGGATCCATCGTGGCCGCCCTGGCCGACACCGGCTGAGGTTCCACCGTCGGCCCCCGCGGCCCCGGCGGCCCCGGTGCCCGGTGTCAGAAGGGGCACCCTCCTAGTCAAAAAGTGACTGTAGGGTGCCCCTGCTTACAGGGTCAGGCGCCGGGGCGGACCAGGCCGGTCTCGTAGGCCAGCACGACGATCTGCACCCGGTCGCGTAGGTCGAGCTTGGTCAGGATGCGGCCGACGTGGGTCTTCACGGTGGCGTCGGCGACCACAAGGCGGGCGGCGATCTCGGCGTTGGACAGGCCCTCGGCGACGAGCAGGACGACCTCCCGCTCCCGCTCGGTCAGGGCCTCGAGTCGCGGGCCGGCCGGGCGCCGGGCCGACAGTTGGCCGGCGAACCGGTCCAGGAGGCGCCGCGTGATCCGCGGGGCCACCACCGCGTCGCCGGCCGCGACCGCGCGGATGGCCGCCAGCAGCTCCTCGGGCGGGGCGTTCTTGAGCAGGAATCCGCTGGCCCCCGCCTCCAGCGCGGCGAAGGCCTCCTCGTCGGTGTCGAATGTGGTCAGCACGATGACCCGCGGCGCGGACCCGCCGGCGGCGCACAGCCGCCGCGTGGCCTCGACGCCGTCGAGCACCGGCATCCGGATGTCCATGACCACGACGTCCGGGGCGTCGGCCGATCCGGCCAGCCCGCTCACGAGGTCGAGCGCCTGCGCGCCGTCGCCCGCCTCGCCGACGACGCGCAGGTCGGCCTGTGAGGACAGGACCATGCGGAATCCCGCCCGCACCAGCGGCTGGTCGTCGACGATCACCACCGCGATGCTCACGCCGGCGCCTCGTGGACCACGGGCTGGTGCGCCGGGGACCCACCGTTGGACGTCGCCGGCGTCACCTCGGGCTCCTCGACGGGTACCGGCACGCGCGGCAGCGGCATCGACGCGCGCACCACCCAGCCGCGTTCCGGCCCGGGACCGGCGTCGAGCGTGCCCGCGTGCACGGCGACCCGCTCGCGCATGCCGACCAGCCCATGCCCCACGCCCACGGACCCGCCCAAGGGGGTCGGGCCGCCGTCGTCGACCACCGACAGCAACACGTTCCACGGCGTGACCTCGATGCGCAGGTCGACCTTCGCCCGGGCACCGGCGTGGCGGATGACGTTGGTCAGCGCCTCCTGGACCACGCGGAACACCGCCAGTTCCAACGCCGGCGGCAGCGTGGCCACCGGACCCTCGACCCGCAGTTTGACGACCAGGCCGGCCGAGGTGGCCCGCTCGACCAGGCTCGGCAGCTGGCCGAGGCCGACCCGGCGGCGGTCGACGGCGTCGCCCGGCTCGGCCGGTGCGGCGGCGGCCTCCGGTTGGGTGCCGCGCAGTACCCCGACGAGTCGGCGCATGTCCTCCAGGGCCTCCCGACCGGTCCCGGCGACCGTCTCCAGGGCGGCCCGGGCCTGCGCGGGGTCGGCCTCGAACGCGTACCGGCCGCCGTCGGCCTGGACGATCATGACGGCCAGGCTGTGCGCGACCACGTCGTGCAGCTCCCGGGCGATCGCGGCGCGCTCGTCGGCCACCGCGATGCGGGCCAGGTTCTCGCGCTCCCGCTCGAGGGTCGTCGCGCGCTCCTCCAGGTCGAGTACGTAGAGCCGGCGCACGCGCATCGCGTACGCCATCAGCCACACGCCGCCGCAGACACCGACGTAGAACACCGCCAGGAAGAGCGGATCCAGGTGAGGGTGGCGGACGATCTCGATCAGGATCCCGGTGGCCACGGTGGCCGCGGCCAGATACGCGCCCAGCTTGCGCCGCGCGTACTTGACCACGCTGTACATGCCGACGAGCACCGCGAGGTCGTACGGCAGCGGGTCGTGCGCGGGCGGGAACAGGATCACCTGCAGGAGCGCGGCCAGCGAGATGACCGCCATCGACCACATAGGCCAGCGGCGCCGGCCGAGCAGGGCCAGCGCCATGACGTACCCGAGCCACATGGTGGCCGTCGGCGTCTTCCGCTCGAAGATGCCGAGACTGGTCAGGCCGACGACGCCGGCCGAGACCAGCACGTCGAACAGGATCGACCGGACGCGTTGACCGGCCAGCCTCGTGGACACGCATCGAGACTAGCCGGGCGCCGTCGGCTCAGGCGGAACGGAACCTGCTGGCTTCGCCTCCGCCTCGCTCGTTCCTCGCTCGGACGTCGCCTCGCGGGAGAAACCGGCGCGCAACAGGGCGACGCCGAGGGCGATCACGCCGACCGTCAGGCACACCGCGCCGAGCCACAACAGGACCACGAGGCCGTTCGGTGAAGTCCGGCCCTCGCCCATCGACGACAGGAAGAACCCGGCCGGCATGCCGATGGCGGCCGCCGGGATGGCCAGCCGGACCAGGTAGCCCCACACGCCGGTCAGGCCCGTCGCGTCGGCCAGGATCAGCGCGACCAGGCTGAGGATCACGAGTACCCCGGCGTGCGCGTGCCCGGCGCGGGCGAACGCCACCTGGAAGCCGGTCAGCTCGACCGCACCGCTGGCCACACGGGTGAGGTACAGCCCGCCGGACTCGATGGTCACGATGGACAGCAACAGGAAACCGGCGATGCGCAGGGACGAGCGGCTCAGTTGCAGGGTCTGCATACCTCCCATTGTGACATGTCACAATGGGAGGTCGTCAACCCTCAGCCGGTCTGCACGTCGAAATGGACCACGTAGAAGAACCCGCCCGACCCGTCCGGCTTCTTCAGCTCGCCGGCCCGGATCTTGAGTACCTGATCGCTGTTCGGAGCCACCTGGATGCCCAGCCCGTACGTGACGTGCCCCTCGAAGTCGCCGGCCAGGCCATAGCTCTTGAGGTTCTTGTACCCCATCGGGTTGCGCGGCGACGCCTTCACCGTGGACCTGCCCGCGTTGTCGTGCTGCTGGGCGTCGACGAAGCCGACGCGCAGGAAGGCGTTGCCCTGCAACGGGATCGGCGTACCCGGACCCTCGCTGAGCACCTCGCGGACGTACTGGAAGTTGTACGACGGGAACGCACCCCGGAAGTAGAAGGAGATCCGCTGGTACTGGGGTTTGCCCTCCGGGTGGTCGGCCGCGTAGATCGCCACGAGGTAGGGCAGCGGCAGCGCGGGCGGCGGGGCGATCGGCGCGGTCAGCGGGTGGTCGACGACCACCTGCTTGGACGGCACGCCCCAGTTGTAGCTGACCCGGTACTCCAACCCGGAGGCGGTCGGCTCGCGCGTCGGGGGCGGCGGTGGCTCGCTGGCCTCGCCGAGGCTGCCGCCGCCCGGGCTGGTCGCCGGCGGTGATGCCGGGGTCGACGGGTCGGCCGATCCGGTCGGTCCCTTGTTGCACGCGCCCAGAGCGAGCGCCGTCGCGGCACATGCGACCGCGAGCACGAGCCTGTTCATCGGTACTCCCCCAACGCCGTTTGCTTCACCTTGCCGGAAGACGACGCCCGACCGCCCCCTCCGGTTGACCCGGTGAAGGGTCAGGTAGACGACACCCGCTTGAGGGCGTCGAGCAGCCGGGCCACGTCGTCGACCGTGTTGTAGTGGTACACGCTGGCCCGCACCGCGCCACCGGTATCCCGCAGGCCCATGGTCTGAAAGTACTCGTACGCGTAGTTGTCGCCCGAGTAGACGCAGATCCCCTCGGCGCCGAGGCGTTCGGCCGTCCCGGCCGGATGCTGGCCGGCCAGGCGGAACGACACGGTCGGACACCGGAACGGCGGGGCCGGCAACTGGGTGACGCCCGGTATCTCGGCCAGACCGGTGACGAGGAGCGTGAAGATCTCCGACTCGTAGGCCTGGGCCGCGCCCATGGACTCCAGCACCCGGTCCCGGCGCGTCGACGCGCCGGCCGGCGCGAGGGCGGCCAGGTGCTCGACGGCCCCGACCACGCCGGCCAGCAGCTCGAAGCTGATCGTGCCGTGCTCGAACCGGTCGGGCCCCTCGTCCGGCGCCGGGACGAGCTTCTCCGGCCGCATCCGCTCCCACCGCTCCACCGGGGCGACGCAGGCCGCGATGTGCGGACCGGACCACTTGTACGCGCTCGTGACGTAGAAGTCGGCGCCCAGCCGCGCCACGTCGACCGGCACGTGCGGCGTCGCGTGCACTCCGTCCACATAGACCAGAGCGCCGGCCGCGTGGGCGATCTCCGCCACCTCCGCGACGTTGGTCCGCGACCCGATCGCGTTGCTGGCCGCGGTCACCGCGACCAGGCGGGTCCGCTCGTTGACCAGATCGCGGTACTGGTCGTGGGCCAGCACCCCGGTGTCCCGGTCGAACTCGGCCCAGCGCACCGTCGCCCCGGTCCGGGCCGCGACCTGGAGCCAGGGCCGGACATTCGCGTCGTGATCGAGGCGCGACACCACGACCTCGTCGCCCGGTCCCCATCCCGGGCCGTCGCCCGGTTGGGCCAGGGTGCGGGCGACCAGGTAGGTCAGCGCGGTCGCGCTCTGGGCGAAGACGACACCGTCCGGCTCGCCACCGACGAGGTCGGCCACGGCCGCCCGCGCCCGGTCCACGATGTCCAGGGCGCGCCGGCCCGGCTCGAACGCCGACGACTTGTTGGCCACGGCGGAGCCGGTGACGTGAGCGATCGCGTCGGCGCAGCGCCGCGCGACCAGCGTGCCCGCCGCGCCCTCGAAGTGGGCGAACCCCTCGCTCAGCGCGGGGTACTCGGCCCGCACCCGCTCGATGTCGAACGTCATGGCGCCCACCGTACCCGGTGTAAGCAGGGGCACCCTACTGTCACTTTGTGACTAGTAGGGTGCCCCTGCATACAGTCGTGAGGGCCCGCGGTCAGGGGGCCAACCGGTGGCGGAGGGCCTTGCCGAGGGCGTTGCGCGGGATGGCGTCGACGGTCCGCCACTCACGCGGGCGCTTGTACTCGACCAGCCGCGCCGCCGCCCACTCCGGCAGCTCGGCGACCAGCTTCGCGGCGTCGACCCCGTCGGCCGGCACCACGAACGCGGCCACGATCTCGCCCCACTTCGCCGACGGCAGGCCGACCACCGCCGCGTCGGCCACACCGGCGTGGCCGCGCAGCACGTCCTCCACCTCGGCCGGATACACGTTGTAGCCGCCGGTGATGATGAGCTCCTTGGCCCGCCCGCTGATGCGCAGGTACCCGTCGGCGTCGAGCCGCCCGAGATCGCCGGTGCGGAACCAACCGTCCGATGTGTAGGCCAACGCGTCGGCCTCCGGGTCGTCGAGATAGCCGGCGATCACGTTGGGCCCGCGGACCTGGATCTCCTCGGCCCCGCCGACGGCCGGGGCCAGCCGCAGCTCGACACCGGGCAGCGGGAAGCCGACCGTGCCCGGCCGGCGCTCCCCCTCGTACGGGTTGGACGCCAGCATCACGGTCTCGGTCATCCCGTACCGCTCGAGCACGACCTGGCCGCACGCCTCGCGGACCTGATCGTGCAACGCGGCCGGCATCGGAGCCGAGCCGCTGACCGCCAACCGCAGCCCGGCCAGGTCCGGCGCCACCGGGGAGGAGGCGAGCTTGTGGTACATCGTGGGCACGCCGAACAGCATGGTCGCGCCGCCTCCGGTCACCGCGGCGGCCACCGCCTCCGGCGTGAACCGCGGGATCAGCGTGGCCCGCGCGCCGGTGACCAGCGTGCCGTGCAGGCCGACGCCCAGGCCGTGCATGTGGAACAGCGGCAGGCTCAGGGCCAGGTTGTCGTCCGGCTCCCACCGCCAGGCCAGTCGTACGGCGTGGGCGCCGGCCAGCAGGTTCGCGTGCGAGAGCGGCACGCCCTTGGGCCGCCCCGTGGTGCCGGAGGTGTAGACGACCAGCGCCGTGTCGACTCCGGCGGCGGCGTCGAGCGTGACGCCGGTACGGGCGGGCGGCAGGCCGGCCAGGTCCGGTGTCGTGGCGCGAACACCCTCGAGACGGGACGGCTCGTCCAGCACCGCGGCGGCCGGACCGGCCGTGGCGACCAGCGCGGCCAGCTCGGCGTCGGAATAGCCGGGGTTGGCCGGCACCACGGTCAGTCCCAACCGCAGGGCCGCCACGTAGGCCACGACGAGCTCCAGGCTGGTGCCGGCGCAGACGAGCAGCCGCTGGCCCGCGGCCAGCCCGGCGGCGGCCAGGCGCCCGGCCGCGTGGGCGGTGCGCTCCTCCAGCTCGGCCGCGGTCAGCGGCTCACCGTCCAGATACGACAGTACGGGGCGGGCGCCGTCCGCCCGCCACGCGGCCGTCCACGCACCGGGAAGCGTCGCCCCGGCCGCCAGGTCCATCCGCGTGCCCGGCGGCAGGTGCACGCTCCAGCCGGGTGAGGTCACGGCCCGAGGTCCACGATGGCCGCGACCGGCCCGCCCCCGTCCGGACCCTGGTGGGCGGCCGACACCGAGACGAACACGGCCGGGTCGCCGGTCACCGACGCGGCCACGCCACCCACGCAGGCCTTGATCTGGCGGTGCCAGTGCACGTCGGAGTCGTCCAGCATGGCGTTGCGCCGGCCCCGCACCATGCCGTCGCGGGAGGCCTCGCACTTGAGGAAGACGTTGACCAGCCTTCCGTCCAGATCGGACGGATGCGGCCGCTCGGGCAGGGTCAGGCCGGCGTCCCGGATGGCCGCCCAGATCGCGTCGGCGTCGAGCGCGTCCCGCATCACCGAGTGGCCGACGCGGTAGTGCCCGCCGACGCCCCGGGCGTTGCCGACCACGACGACCTGGGCCCGGTCCAGCTCCACACCGGACGAGCAGGAGGCGACCGAGGAGTACAGGTCGAGATTGTGCATCACATCATCGTCGTCCGGCGTGCGGATTTCGCCCAGCGCGACCGCGATGCCTAGCGCCGTCGTGCCGTTGGACAGGTCCATCGACTCGTGCGTGTGCTCGGTCCAGACCGTCGCGCCCCGGCTCTTGGCGTCGCGGATCGTGTGGATGGTCAGCAGGGGGGTCTTCGTCTGTACATAGTGGACATCAGCCGGGTCGGTGATCCCGGCCTGGTCCATGGCGTCGCGCACCGCCGCCGCGACCTTCTCCACCATCGGGCGACGGCCGATCTCCTCGGGTCGCAGTGGCTCGCTCATCGCGAAGCCGACGGTGAGGCGTGGCTCGTCCGTCGACGGGCCATCCACCGACGCGGCCAGGGTGGCGAAGATGGTGGCGTGCGGCGAGATCACTCCGTCGGTGCCGCCGGACCAGACGATCGGCACGCGCCCGACCTCCTCCGGCGAGCGGGAACCCTTGGCCAGCAACACCTCGCGGAAGGCCCGGTCGGCGATGATGCGGGTGTAGTCGTTGACGCCGCCGTTGCCCTCGGTCTTGCCGATCACCGCCACGACCCGGTCGGCCTCGACGACGCCGGAGTCGATGAGCTCGGCCAGGCCCGACGCGTCGGACACGTGCTTGATCGGGACCTTGCGGACCTCGATGGGTTCGGGCACGGCTGGCCTCTCCTCTCTACGATGTGGTGACGACGGTACCGGCCGCCGGGTCGGCGATGCGGTCCAGCGACGTGATGACCGCCCGCTCGCCCCCGGACTCGACGAACCGGCAGGCGGCGTCGACCTTGGGCCCCATCGAGCCCGAGGCGAAATGGCCCTCCGCCTCGTACCGGCGCAGCTCCTCGACGGTGATCGGGCCCAGCGGCCGCTCCTCGGCGGTTCCGAAGTGGACCCGGGCACCGTCCACATCGGTCGCTATGACCAGCGCCGAGGCGCCGACCGCCCGGGCCAGCATCGCGGCCGACAGGTCCTTGTCGATGACGGCCTCGACGCCCTGGATCAGGCCGTCCTTGCGGACCACCGGGATGCCCCCGCCGCCCGCCGCCACCACGACGAACCCGGCGTCGATGAGGGCGGCCACGGCCGGGGCGTCCAGGATCTCCAGCGGCTCGGGCGAGGCCACCATCCGCCGCCAGCCGCGGGACCCGCGGTCCTGCCACGCCTGCCCGTGTCCCATGAGGACCCGCGCCTCGGCCTCGGTCAGGTAGCGCCCGATCGGCTTGGTCGGGTTGGCGAACCCCGGATCGTCCGCGTCGACCAGGGTACGGGTGACCAGCGTCGCCACGGGCCGGACGATGCCCCGCTCGGCCAGGCAGACCTCGACCGCGTCCATCAGCATCGCGCCGATCGTGCCCTGGGTCTGGGCCACGCACCAGTCCAGCGGCACCGGGGGCACGACATTGGCGGCCAGCTCGTTCTTCACGAGCAGGTTGCCGACCTGCGGCCCGTTGCCGTGGGTGAGCACCACCTCGGTCCCGCCGGCCGCGACGTCGGCGATCGCGCGGGCCGCGCGGCCGATCGCCTCGATCTGGTCCGCTGGACTCGCCCCGCCCTCGGGCGAGGTCATCGCGTTGCCGCCCAGCGCGATCAGGACCCGCGTCACGGCCTGAGCGGTCATCGCCCGCCGCCCGTTGACCGCGACAACTTTGACAACGTTGTCGCCTCAGACGGCCTCGTGGCGACAATATCGACGATATTGCCGCGTTCAGGTGGCGGGACGGGGGTGGTGGTCACAGGACGTCCACGTCGGCATGGAGACGACCGCCCGAGAGTACGGGGTAACCCGGCCCGCGGTCGAAGAAGGGCTCGCCGGCGCCGCGCTCGCCCCGAAGCGAGGCGCGCAGCGAGTCCGACGCGGAGACGTCCACGGTCGCGCCATCGGGCGCCAGCACGACGCCATAGTCGGCCCGCGCCCCTCCTACCGTGACCTTGCCCCACGCCACGTCGCGGAGCACCTCCTCGTACGGCCGGTCCAGCGGGTCGCCCCACCCGCCCCCGCCCGTGGTGCGGATGCGGATCACCTCGCCGGCCCGCACCGGCTCCGCGTCGGCCAGCGCGTCGACCACCCGCTCGGCCGGGCCGCCCGGGTCGACGACGACGCTGAACGGGCGGCCGGCCCGGCCACCCCGTACGCCCCAACAGGACAGCACCGACCGGTCGGCGATCGACATGAAATGGGCGTCGCGCAGCATCCGGATGTGCTTGTCGTACCCCAGGCCGCCGCGGTAGCGACCGGGCCCGCCCGAGTCGACGGCCAGACCCAGACGCTCCACAATGAACGGCCAGCGGGCCTCGGCGAACTCGACCGGGATGTTGCGCGAGTCGGGGACGACGTGGATGGTGTCCTCGCCGTCGGCGTACCACCGGCCGCCGGATCCGCCGCCCAGCACCTCGCGCATGAGGTACGACGCGCCGTCGGCGTCGACGCCGTACACGCCGGTGTAGCGGATCGTCTCCTGGTCGGCCGGCATGCGCCCGTCCACGGCCTTGGCCAGCACGCCGGCGAGCACGCCGAGCAGCCGCAGGATGACGAACGTGCGCGCGTTCGTGGGGGCCGGGAAGACGGGGGTGAGCAGCGTACCCGGCGGCGGGAAGCGCATCTCGATGAGTGGCACCACGCCCTCGTTCACGTCGAGCTGGGCCATCCGTTCCGGGGTGTCGGCCAGGTTGCGCAGGATCGGGGCGAGCCACTTGGCCAGGAAGACGCCGTCGGCGTAGTTGGCGCAGTGGTTGATCGGACCCTTGGCCTGGGCCGACGTGCCGGTGAAGTCGAGAACGATCCGGTCGGGTCGCTTGGTCAGGGTGATGCGCTGGGTGTGCAGCCGCGGCGGGTCGACGCCGTCGTGCTCGGCGTAGTCCTCCCAGACGTACGTGCCGTCGGGAATCTTGGCCAGCACCTCGCGGCGGAAGGTCTCGGTCGTCGAGTCGATGATCGCGTCGAAGCATTCCTCGACCGCGTCGCGACCGTAGCGGTCGAACAGCTCGGCCAGCCGGCGCGCGCCCATGAGGCACGCGGCGCACTCGGCGTCGAGGTCGGCGGCCAGCGAGTCGGGCATCCGCGAGTTGCGGGTCATTATCCTGATGGCCGCCTCGTTGGGCACGCCCGCGTCCCACAGCCGGATCGGGGGCACCATGAGCCCCTCCTCGAACACGCTGGTCGCGTGGGACGGCATCGACCCCGGCACGGCGCCGCCGATGTCGTCGTGGTGGCCGAAGGCCTGTACGAACGCGACCACCTCGCCGGCATGGAACACCGGCACGGTGACGCAGAGATCGGGCAGGTGGCCGATGCCGCCCTCGGAGAGGTAGACGTCGTTGTGGAAGAAGACGTCGCCCGGACGCATCGTCGCAAGAGGATAGTCGCGCACCACCGGGTGGACCAGGGCCGAGTACGACCGGCCCGTCAGCTTGCGCAGCCGGCGGTCGTGGATGCCGGCCCGGTAGTCGTGCGCGTCGCGGATCATCGGTGAACGCGCCGTCCGTCCGATCGCGGTCTCCACCTCCATCTCGATGGAGGCCAGGCTGCCCTTCACGATCTCCAGCAGCACCGGGTCGACACTCACCGCCACCCCTCCTCCGGCGCCGGTGGCTGCTCCGATTGGCGGGTGATGACGAGGTTGCCGAAACGGTCCACGGTGGCGGCGAAGCCGGGGTGCAGCGGCACGGTCGCGCCGTACTCCTCGATGACGGCCGGTCCGGCCAGCACGGTGCCGGCCGGCAGGTCCGGCCGCCAGTACGTCGGCGCGCGCACGAAGCCGACCGTGGCGTCGAAGCAGACCTCGCGTTCGCCCGAGGCGTGCGCCATGGCGACGCCCGACGGGTCGCGGCTGCCCGTCTCGACCGGCGCCGGCACCGGTGGGGCGGCCGGCCGCTCGATCGGGCCGACGCCGGTGACCCGCAGGTTGACCCACTCGACCTGCTGGCTCGGCTTGTCCCGGAAGCAGTACCCGTAGAGCCGCTCGTGCCCGTCGTGGAAGGCGGCCACGGTGGCGTCGGCGGCGGCCGGGTCGAACGGACCGTCCGGCAGCGGCACGCGCACCTCGAAGGCCTGGCCGAAGTACCGCAGGTCGGCGGTGCGGGGGAAGCGCTGGTCGGCCGCGTCGAAGCCCTCGGCGGCCAGGGCGGCCGCGGCCCGGCGGCCCAGCGCGGACAGGTGCGTGGCGACGACGGTCGGATCGAGGGCGGCGTGGCGCACCACGTACGTCTGCACGTGGTCGACCCGCACGTCGACGGTCAGCAGGCCGAACGCGGAGAGGTTGCCGGGGTCGCGGGGCACGATGCCCACGGGCACGCCGACGATGTCGATGAGGCGGCACAGCAGCAGCGAGCCCGAGCCGCCGAACGTGGTCAGCGCGAAGTCGCGGACGTCGAGTCCACGTTGGACGGTGATCTGGCGCAGCGCGTTGGCCTGGTTCCAGGCCGAGATCTCCAGCACGCCGGCCGCCGCGGCGATCGGGTCGAGGCCGAGCTTGGCCGCCAGCAGCGCCAACCCCTCGCGGGCCGCCTCCGGGGCCAGCGGCACCTCACCGCCCAGCAGGAACGGCGGGATCCGGCCGAGGGTCAGGTGGGCGTCGGTCACGGTCGGCTCCAGTCCGCCGCGCCCGTAGCAGATCGGCCCGGGGTCGGCGCCGGCCGACCGGGGGCCGACCTTGAGCGCGCCCTCCGGGCTCAGCCAGGCGACCGATCCACCGCCCGCCCCGACCGTCACGATGTCGATCATCGGCACCTTGCACGGGTACGCCCCGACGGTGCCCTCGGTGGTGAGGGTGGGTTCGCCGTGCAGCACGACACTCACGTCGGTCGACGTGCCGCCACCGTCCAATGTGAGCACCCGCTCGTACCCGGCCCGCCGCGTGACCAGCGCCGCGCCCAGCGCCCCGGCGGCCGGGCCGGACAGGACGGTGGTGACCGGCTGGTGCACCACCTCGTCGGCCGACAGCACGCCGCCGTTGGACTTCATGATGTGGAACCCGATGCGCCGGCCCGGGGCGCTTTCCGCGGCCCGCCCCAGGGCCAGCGTGTCCAGCTCGCGGCGCAGCCGGGCCACGTACGCCGCGACCCGCACCTTGACGGCCGCGTCGACGAGCGTGGTCATGGCCCGCTCGTACTCGCGGTACTCCCGAAGCACCTCCGAGGAGATGGACACGACGGCCCCCGGATGCTCCTCGGCCAGGATCTCGCGCATCCGCTGTTCGTGGGCCGGGTTGGCGTACGAATGCAGCAGGCACACGCCCACGGTCTCCACCCCGGCCTCCCGCAGCGCGCGGGCGGCGGCCCGGGCTCCGTCCACATCGAACGGGCGGATCTCGGATCCATTGTGGTCCAACCGGCCGCCGACGGTGCGGACCCGGTCGGCCGGCACGATGCGCGGGGGCTTGACCCAGAAGTAGCTGTTGCCGTACCCGTCCGGCACGCTCTGGCGCGCGATCTCCAGCAGGTGCTCGAACCCCTCGGTGGTCACGAACCCCAGCCGGCCGACCTCGCCCTCGAGGAGCTGGTTGGTCGCGACCGTGGTGCCGTGGCTGACCGACACGAGGTCGGCCGGGCTGGCCTCGATCGCCGCCAGGGCCTTGCGGATGCCGTTGAGAAAGCCCTCGGCCGGGTCGGCCGGGGTCGACGGCGTCTTCACCGCCACGATGTCGCCGGAGTCGGCGTCCACCGCGACGACGTCGGTGAAGGTCCCACCGGTGTCGATCCCCATCCGGATCGACCGGTTGCTGATCACCCGTCCCGCCGGGGGAACGCGGAACGGGCCGGTGCGGCCAGGTCGGCCAGGTGGGTCCGGATGAGGCCGAGGTTGCGGTCGGCCAGATGGTCGAACCGCTGTGGCACGTTGGACCCGGGGGTGAGCGAGCGCAGCGCCGTCGACGGGTCCAGGCGCGCCGACACCCAGCCCTCGTGCGAGGCGGCGCGGGCCACGACCTCCCCGATCGGCGACACGATCATCGAGTTGCCGAAGTAGATCACGCCGGCCGGGTCCACACCCGTCGCGTTGGCGCCGACCACGAAGACATGGTTGTCGTACGCCCGGGCCCGGTTGGTCAGCTCCCAGATGTCGGCCGAGCGCAGCAGGGCCGACGGCCGGCAGATCACCTCGGCGCCGCGTACCGCCATGACCCGGGCCAGCTCGGGATAATCCCCGTCGAAGCAGATCATCAGTCCGATCGAGCCGAGCGGGGTGGACACGACGGTCACGTCGGCACCCGGGGTGACCCAGCCGCCGTCGGCCCGGCCCTCGCCGCAGAACAGATGCGTCTTGCGGTACGTGGCCAGCACGTCGCCGGCCGGGCCGATGAGCGCGGCGGCGTTGTGGACCACCGGCGGCTCGGCCCCCCGCTCGTAGGTACCCAGGACGACGTGCACGCCCAGCCGGGCGGCCACGTCCTGGACGGGTGCGGTCAGCGCGCCCGGCACGGCGTCGACCAGCTCCCACAGCTCCTCGGCGCTCACGCCGGGCGTGAAGCCGGTCGTGGCCGACTCGGGCAGCACGACCAGCTCGGCGCCGGTCGCGTCGACGCAGCGCTCCACCAGCTCGACACATCTCTCCACATTGGACTTAACGCTGGCCGGGGTGAGGCGGCCGGCCATCGGGGCCAGCTGCACGGCGGCCACCGTGAACGCCTTCACTAACCTCAACCACCCTTTCTCTGCTCCGAGCTGTTCCGGTCACCGGAGCGACTCACACAACCAAGAGTTAGTCACCACCCTGCCACGATGGCGCCGATCAGTACGCCCAACAGCGCGATGACCGCCCCCAGGACGGCGCCGACGAGCAGATCGCGCATGCGCTGCCGGGCCAGGTCGACCGGCGGCTCCGGCACCGTCCAGACCGTGCCTTCTGGCGCTCGCTCCACCGCACCCGTCGTCAGGAGGGGCACCCTACTGTCAGTTTCTGATAAGGAGGGTGCCCCTCCTGACATCGACGACGCGGGGGCCAGGTCGCCGGCGATGGCGCGGTCGACGGCGGCGAAGAACTCGTCGGCCGTGCGGCGGGCCACGCCGGTCAGCATCCGCTGCCCCACGCCGCCGATCACCCCGCCGACCGTGGCATCGGCGTCGTAGCGCAGCAGAGTGCCGCCGTCGGCGTCGGCCAGCGAGACCCGGGCCACCGCGCTGACCGTGCCCGGCCCGCCGGCCCCGGAGGCGTGCAGCGTGAACGAGTGCGGCGCCTCCCGGTCGGTCAGGCGGACCTCACCGGCGAACGTGCCCTTGATCGAGCCGACCCCGGCCAGCACCGTGGCCCGGTAGGTGTCGTCGCCGACCTGCTCGAGCCGGCGGCAACCGGGCAGGGTGCGGACCAGCACGCCCGGGTCGACCAGCGCCTCGTAGACCCGGTCCACCGGCGCCCGCAGCGTGGCGTCACCCGATATCTTCACGGCCCTCCTTCGACGAACGATGAAGCGGCGGGACCTCGCCGGCGGCGTGGCGGCGCCGCAGGTCGAACAGCTCGGACGGCGAGATCGGCATCCGGTCGATCCGGAAGCCCTCGGCGTCCTCGACGGCCGACGCGATCACCGCGTGCCCGGGAATGAGGCCGGCCTCGCCGATCCCCTTGACGCCCAACGGGTTCAGCGGAGACGGCGAGGCGAGGTGGTCGATCTCGATGTGGGGCACCTCGGACGCGTACGGCATCAGAAAGTCCATGAAGGACGCGTTGAGCAGCTGGCCGTCGGGGTCGTAGACCATCCGCTCGTACAGCGCGCCGCCGACGCCCTGGGCCACGCCGCCGTGCACCTGGCCCTCCACGATCATCGGGTTGATCATGCGTCCGCAGTCGTGCACGACGCAGTACCGCAGGATCCTGATCTCGGCGGTCTCCGGGTCGGTCTCCACGATCACCGCGTGGGCGCCGTTGGCGAACGTGGTGCGGATCGGCGAGTACCAGCCGGTGGCCTCCAGCCCGGGCTCCTCGCCCTCCGGCACCGGCGGCCCGTCGCTGGGCGGCCCGGCGAACTGGGTGGCCCGCTTGGCCTCCTCGTCGAACGCGTACCGCAGCGGGTTGGCCAGCACGGCCACCGTGGCCAGGGCGATGCGCGGCCCGTCCGGCCCGAATCCGCGGACCGCGATCTCCCCGTCGGAGAGCACCAGCTCCGTGAGATCGGCGCCCAGGGCCTGGGCCGCGATCCGCAGCGCCTTGGCCCGGACCTTGCCGGCCGCCGCCGCCACGGCGTTGCCGCTCATCACCGCGGCCCGGGAGGCGAACGTGCCCACCCCGTATTTGAACCGCCGGGTGTCGCCGGTGGTCACCTTCACCCGCTCGACCGGCACGCCCAGCTCCTGCGCGGCGATCTGGGCGAAGGCCGTCTCGTGCCCCTGCCCCTGCGTGGTCAGCCCGGTGGCCACCACCACGTCGCCGGTCGTATCGACCCGCACGTGCGCGCCCTCGTACGGACCGACGCCGGTACCCTCCACATAGGCCGCCACGCCGATGCCGACCCGCCGGCCCTCGGCCCGGGCGGCGTCGCGCACGGCCTGGAAGCCGGACCAGTCCACCATGGCCAGTGCCCGGCGCAGCGTCTCCGGGAAGTCGCCGGTGTCGTAGATGAGCGGCCGGCCGTCCTGGAAGATCATGCCCTGGTCGTACGGCATCTCATCGGGCCCGATCATGTTGCGCCGCCGCACTTCGGCCCGGTCGAGGCCGAGCCGGTCGGCCAGCGCGTCCATGACCCGCTCCATCACGAACACGCCGTGCGGGCGCCCGGCCCCCCGGTAGGGCGTGACGATGACGGTGTTGGTGTACATCGAGTGGAACTCGACCCGGTACGCGCCGAGCTTGTACGGGCCGAGCAGCTGGGTCGAGGAGATGATCGGCACGATGATGCCGTACGGGATGTAGGCCCCGTTGTCGTGCAGGAAGCGCACGTCCAGGCCGAGGATGTGCCCGTCGGCGTCGAAGCCGACCTTGACCGTGTGCAGCTGACCCCGTTCGTGGGCGGAGGAGATGAAGTGCTCGCGCCGGTCCTCGACCCACTTCACCTCGCGGCCGAGCCGCAGCGCGGCCCAGGCGACCAGCACCTCCTCCGGCCACGGGTGCACGATCTTCACGCCGAAGCCGCCGCCCACGTCGGGCGTGACGACCTCGACCCGGTCCACCGGGAGGTCGAGCTTGGCGGCCAGGGCGAACCGGACCGACGTCGAGGTCTGGGTCGACGAATACACGCGCAGCGAGCGGTCGTCGGCGTCCCAGCGGGCCAGCACGCCCTTGCCCTCGAGCGGCATCGACGCCGAGCGCTCGATCTCCAGCGTGAGGTCCATCGTGTACGGTGCCGCCCCGATGGCCGCCGGGGCGTCCCCGACGGTCTGCACCATGTGCGCGGCCACGTTGTCCGGCACGTCGGCGTGCACGGCGTGGCGGGCCTCGAACGCCGCCGGCAGGCCGACCACCGCGGGCAGCGGCTCCCAGTCCACGATGACCCGGTCGACCGCGTCCTCGGCCAGGTACCGGTCCCGCGCCACCACCATGACCACCGGCTCACCGACGTGGCGCACGATGCCGTTAGCCAGCGGGTAGGCGGTGCGCGGCGCGTGCAGCGAGGGGTGCGGGATCAGCAGCGGCAGCGGCTCGGCGACCCGGCCGTCGAGATCCTCGTACGTGTAGACGGCCACGAGCCCGTCGACCTCGAGCGCGCCGCTGACGTCGATGTCGCGGACGCGCGCGTGCGCGTGCGGGCTGCGCAGGAACGCCGCGGCCAGCGCCTGGTGGCCGATGTCGTCCAGGTACCGCCCGTCGCCGGCGGCCAGACGCAGGTCCTCCCGGCGCGGGATCGAGGCGCCGAACGGGCCCGAGGTCGTCTCCTGCGCGGGCGCGGCCGGCCGGGCGGGGGCAATCGTCACGACGCCTCCGCCCGCGGTGCCGGCTTGGCTTCGGCTCCGCCTCGCTCGTCCCTCGCTCGGTCGTCGCCTCGCGGTGCCCGCCTGGCTTCGGCTCGCAGGATCTCGGCCGCCCGTTGGACCGACGCCACGATGTTCTGGTAACCGGTGCAGCGGCACAGGTTGCCGCCGATCGCCTCGCGCGCCTCCTCGGCCGTGGGGTCGGGGTTGTCCCGCAGGTACGCGGTGACGGTCGTGACGAACCCGGGGGTGCAGAACCCGCACTGCAGGCCGTGGCACTCCCGGAACGCCCGCTGGACCGGACCGAGCCCGCCGTCGGCGGCCCGGCATCCCTCCATTGTGGTCACTTCCTGGCCGTCGACCGTGACCGTGAAGAGCAGGCACGACCGCACCGGCTCGCCGTCGAGCAGCACCGTGCAGGCACCGCAGACGCCGTGCTCGCAGCCGAGGTGGGTACCGGTCAGGCCCAGGTCGTGGCGCAGGGAGTCGGCCAGCAGGCGCCGGGCCGGCACGGCCAGGGTGTGCGGGATGCCGTTGACGGTCAGCTCGACCGGATGGGTGGCTTCGGCCATCACGCCTCCCCGGCCCTGGCCAGTGCCTCGGCGGCGGCCCGCCGGGTCAGCACGCCCGCGAGGTGGCGCCGGTAGTCCGCCGTGGCGTGGATGTCGTCGTCCGGCTCGATCCGGGCCTGCGCCAGGGCGGCGGCGGAGGAAAGGTCCGCCGCGTCGAACACCTGGCCGGCCACCGCCTCGGTCAGGTCGACCAGGACCGGCGTCGGGCCGACCGAGATGTATGCGGCGAGCAGGCGCCGCACCCGTGAGTCGGCGTCGAGCGCGGCCAGCACGCCGACGCCGCACAGCGCATAGTCCCCGGCCCGTCGGGACACCTCCAGCCACGCCGAGCCGCACCGACCGGTGGGAACCGGGAACGAGGCGGCGACGGCCAGTTCGCCCGGCCGTACGTCGGAGTCCAGCGGGCCGAGGAAGAAGTCGGCCGCCGCGACCTCGCGCCGGCCGGACGCGGTGCCGCGTTGGCCGTCCCCGACCGCGGAGGCAAGCTCGACCGACCCGCCGCACAGCAGCAGCACGGCCGGCATCTCGGCGGCCGGGTCCGCGTGCACGATGCTGCCGACGGTCGTGCCGCGGTTGCGGATGGTCGGGTGGGCCACCTGCCTGGTCGCCTGGCGCAGCAACGGAAGGGCGGCGAAGGCGGCCTCGTCGCGCTCGGTCCGGGCGTGACGCGCGAGCGCCCCTACCCGTACCAGATGATCATGGGTGTGAACGAACGAGAGCTCCGCCAGCTTGTTGATGTCGACCAGGGCCGCCGGCGCGGCCAGGCGCATGTTGAGTACGGGCACGAGGCTCTGCCCGCCGGCGAGCACCTTGGCGTCCCCGCCCAGGTCGGCGAGGGTCGCCAGCGCCTCGTCCAGACTGGCCGGCCGGTGATAGGCGAACACCGGTGGCTTCACCGCATCACGGTCTCATAGTCGCCCGGCACGCGTACCGGGCAAGAGCTTGTCAACATCTGCCCATCCGCTTGGCATACATCACCAGCTTCTCAATTGGCACAGTCGTAGCGCCAGCGACAGGTCCAGCCGCAGCGCCGGGCTCTTGGTGAAGGGTCCCACCAGCCGTTCCAGCTTCTCGATCCGGTACCGCAGCGTGTTGTAGTGGAAATGCAGCGCCCGCGCGGTCTCGGCGACGTTGCCGTTGTTGTCCAGAAGCACCTCCAGGGTGTGGCGCAGATCGGTGGCGTCGGCGGTGTCCAGGGCCAGGTCGCCGAGGACGTCGGCCACGTACGAGCGCAGCTCCGCGCTGTCGGGGATGAGCGCGAGGAGGCGGTGCGCGCCGAGCTGGTCGAACGTCGCCCGGGCGCCCGGGCCGTGCAGCCGGCGGCCGATCCGCACCGCCGTGCGCGCCTGCTCGTACGCGCGGGCCAGCTCGCCCGCGCCGGCCGCCGCCCGGGACACGCCCAGCGAGAAGGTCAGGCGCCCGCCGCCCCGGTCGCCCGCGACCTGCCGGTCGAGGTCGGCGACGAGGCGGTCCAGGTGGCCGTCCCGCGGTGTGGCCAGAACGACCACGATCTCGGCGTTGAAGCTCGCCACGGGGGCGCGCGGATCGCGTACCCGTATCACGGTCTGCCAGGCCGCGGCGAAGCGCTCCTGGACCGGGCGCAGCTCCAATCCGGACACCGAGGCCGGCACCTGCCCGGGGTCGAGCTCGGCCACGACCACGACGCTCGGCCGGTCGACGTCCCAGTCGAGCGACCGAGCGTGGTCGACGGCGACGGCCAGGTCCTCGGTGCGCCCGGAGAGCAGGTCGCGGAGGAAGTCGGCCCGGTACTTGTCCTCCACCGCGGCCACGGCCAGGCCCTTGGTGATGGCCAGCGCCGCCACCGTGGCGGCCCGCTCCAGGCAGTGCACGTCGATGTCGGTGACCGCGGTCCGGGAGAAGGAGACGATCCGCCCGTGGTCGACCCGCCCGGCCACGATGGGAGTTACGGTCCGATGCCAGTCACCGTCCGGGTCATTGTTCTCAACCCGGAACCGGCCGGTGACGTCGAACGCGGCCGACGCGGTGGCCAGGGCGACCTCGCCCCCATCCCCGGCCTGGGCCAGGATGCGACCGTCCGGTGTGGTCACGAACACCGGACCCGGCATGATCCTGGCCAGTTCGGCGGCCAGGTCGGCCAGCGCGCCGCCCTCGAGCACGACCGAGACCAGGGCGCGGTGCACCTCCTCGGTGCGGGCGGCCAGGGCGGCCTGCCGGTTCAGCAGCGTGCCGAGCACCTCGTTGAGCACGTCGTCGAAGCCGACGCCCTGGGGGAACTCGATCACCGGGAAGTCGCGCCGGTCGGCCTCCTCGAGCAGCCCGGGCGGCACCTCGTCGAGGTAGCGGTGCAGCTTGATCGCCAGCGCGGCCAGGCCGCGGTCGTCGAGATCACCGACGAGGCGGACCAGGGCCGCCGGGTCGTCGCGCAGCGGGTACCCGGTGGTGAGCAGCAGCTCGTGCGGCTTGACCCAGGGCAGGATGTCGGGCACCTCCATGACGTTGAGCCGCTGCACGATCCGGTCGAGCCCGCCGGCGCCGGCCAGCACGCGGGCCTGGGCCAGGCAGGGGGCGGCGAGCACCTCCCGCACCGGCAGCCCTACCGGCGTACCACCGGCAGAACCGGATGATATCGCCGAAGAAACGTGCCGATCATCGGCAACTCTCTCCATCCCGCCACACTAGGCCGCCCGCATACCGTGAGTCCAACGTGCGGCCGTGGAGCGGCAGAGTCGCTGCCGAACGGTCGACGGTGAGGTGGCGCCCATGGCACGGCCGTACTCCATCGCCGCGTCCTCCGCGGTCGAACTCCCGCTGGTCGGTCCGACCCGCCGGGCCACCGTGGTGGCGACCACTCCGGTGGCCGCGTACGTGACCGTCGACGACGCCGAGCGGTCGATCCTCTGCCTCGCCACCGCCGACGCCGTCCGGGTGCCGTGCGCGCTCGTGCTTCAGGCGAAAACGCTCCCGCCGCCGCCTCCGGAGGGGACCATCGGAACGGTGGGTGGCGGAGTGATGACGCTGGCCGGCCGCTCCTTCCGGGTGGCCCGGTGGTGGCGACCGCCGCGGCCCCGCGGCCTGGGCGCGGCTCCGCCGTCCCGGCTGGCCGGCGCGGTGCGCTGGCTGACCGGGCGGGTCGCCGACCCGCTCGACTCCGCCGGCCGGGCCGCGGTGGCCGACCTCGTCCAGGCCCTCGCCGTCGGCGCCTCGCCGGCGCCCGCGGTGGCCCGCCTGCTCGGCCGCGGCCCGGGCCTGACACCGACCGGCGACGACGTGCTGGCCGGCGCGCTGGTCTGCCTCAACGCGCTGGGCGCCCCGGCCGCGACCGTGCTCGGGCAGGCCGTCCAGTCGGCCGCTCCCAGCGCGACGACCACCGTCTCCACGGCGCTGCTGCGCCACGCGACCCGCGGCGAGTGCGTACCCCAACTGGCCGACCTGCTCGACGCGGTGGCCGCCGATCGCGGCGTCGGCGACCCCGGTTCGGCCCTGCCCCGCGCGGCCGGCGCGCTGCTGGCCGTGGGCAACTGCTCGGGCGCCGGGCTGCTGCACGGCGTCATCGTGGCGCTCGGGATCGCCCACCGGCGCCTCGCGCACGGCCTCGTTCCGGCGGCGGCGTGAGGCACGTCGAGGTACGGCGGGGTCTGTACCGCGATTCGGTACGGCTCATGCAGATCAGCGCGGACCTGTCCGACCTGCCGGGCGTGCGGGCCGCGCTCGTGGCCATGGGTACCGGCACGAACCTCGACATGCTGCCGGACATGGGCTTCGCGGCCCCCGACCCGGCCGGCCCCAACGACCTCGTCGTGGCCCTGCACACCGCCGACGACGCCGCGATGGTGGCCGCGCTGGAGCGCCTCGAGGCCGACCTCGATGTAAGGAGGGGCACCCTACAGTCGTTTTTCGGCAAGGAGGGTGCCCCTGCTTACCGGCCCCGGACGGCCGGATCGGCGGTACGGGCGTTCGGGGCGACGCTGGTGCTGGTGTCCACGCCCGGCCGGTACGCGTTCGTGGAGGCGATGGACGCCCTCGACGCCGGCGCGTCGGTGATGGTGTTCTCCGACAACGTGCCCATGTCGCAGGAGGTGGCGCTGAAGCGGGCCGCGGTCGACCGCGGACTGCTCGTCATGGGGCCGGACTGCGGCACCGCGGTGGTCGCCGGGGTGGGTCTGGGCTTCGCCAACGTCGTCCGGCCCGGGCCGGTCGGGCTGGTCGCCGCCTCCGGTACGGGCGCCCAGCAGGTGATGGCGCTGCTCGGGTGGGCCGGGGTCGGCCTGTCGCACTGCCTGGGCGTCGGCGGGCGCGACCTGTCGGCCGAGGTCGGCGGTGTGTCCACATTGGCCGCACTGGACGCTCTCGACGCCGACCCGGCCACCGAGCTGATCGTCGTGGTCAGCAAGCCGGCCGCGGGTCCGGTCGCCGAGGCCGTCGCCGACCGCGCGGCCGGCCTGGCTACGCCGGTGGTGATGGCCGACATCGGCCCCGGCCGGCCGGACCTGACCGCGGTGGTGGAGGGCATCCTGCCCCGGTTGGGCGTCGCGCCGGCCGCCTGGCCCACCTGGGGCGGGCCGGCCTTGGAGACGGATGGCGGTTTCGTGCGGGGCCTGTTCGGCGGCGGCACCCTGTGCCAGGAGGCGATGGCGGTCACGACCGGGACGCTGGGCGAGATCCGGTCGAACGTGCCGCTGCGACCCGAGTGGTCCCTGAACTCCTCCGACGCCGGCCACGTCATGATCGACTTGGGGGCGGACGAGTACACGCGGGGCCGGCCGCACCCGATGATCGATATGGGCCCGCGCCTGACCCGGCTGGCAGCGGAGGCGGCCGATCCGCGGTGCCGGGTGCTGTTGCTGGACGTGGTACTGGGGCACGGTGCCCACGCCGATCCGGCCCGCGAGCTGGCCCCGGCGATCCGGTCCGCCCGCGCGGCCCGGCCGTCGCTGGATGTCGTGGTGACGCTCGTCGGGACCGAGGACGATCCGCAGGGCCTGCGGGCCCAGGTCGAGGCGCTCACCGCGTCGGGGGCACTGCTTTTCGCGTCCAATGCCGGGGCGGCCCGCCACGCCGCCCGGCTCGCTGCCGGCGGGCCGGCATGACGTTACTGACCGGCGAACCCCGGGTCGTCTCGGTCGGCGCCGAGAGGCTGGCCGACGCGCTGCGCGACCAGGCGGCGCCGGTGCTCACCGCCGACTGGCGCCCGCCGTACCCGGGCACCGAGGACGACCTGGCCACGGTTTTCGCCGACCCGCGCCGTATCGCGGCCAACGACGAGGCGGCCCGCCGGATGCTGGCGGCCGAGGCGCTGCTGATCGACCTCCGGCCCGCCTCCGAGGTGGTCGGGCTGGCCCGCGGCGAGTTCTGCCACGCCGGGCCGCCGATCGGGTGGGACCGAGCCAGCGGGCCGCTGCGCGGAGCGCTGATCGGCGCGATGCTGCTGGAGGACCTGGCGTCCGATCCGGACGACGCGACGCGGCAGCTGGCCGAGGGCCGGCTGGCCGACGGTACGCCGATCACGCTGACGCCGTGCCACGACAAGGGCGGGGTCGGGCCGATGGCCGGCGTGGTGTCGCCGTCGATGTGGGTGTGGCTGCTGCGCGACCCCGTACACGGCAACACCGCGTGGTGCACGCTGAACGAGGGCCTGGGCAAGGTGCTGCGGTACGGGGCGTACGCGCCCGACGTGCTGTCCAAGCTGGACTGGATGGGCGCCATCATGGGCCCCGCGCTGGCCGCCGCGCTCCGGGCCCACGGGCCGGTCGACATCCGCGCCATCATCGGCCAGATGGTGCAGATGGGCGACGAGGGGCACAACCGCAACCGGGCCGGCACGCTCATGCTGCTGCGCGACCTGCTTCCCTCCGTTGTGGACTCCAGCGGACTGCACCCGAGCGAGGTGGCCCGGATCGCCCGCTTCATCGGCGGCAACGACCACTTCTTCCTCAACCTGGTCATGCCGGCGGCCAAGCTGGCCACGATGGCGGCGGCCGACGTACCCGGGTCCACCGTGGTCACCGTGATGTCGCGCAACGGCACCGACTTCGGGCTGCGCACCTCCGGCACCGGGTCGCGGTGGTTCACCGGCCCGGCCGCCGTGCCCGAGGGCCTCTACCTCGGCGCGTACAACGCCGCAGACGCCAACCCCGACATCGGCGACTCGGCTATCACCGAGACCGTGGGGCTGGGCGGGTTCGCCATGGCCGGCGCCCCGGCGATCGTGCGCTTCGTCGGCGGCACCGTGGCCGACGCGCACCGGGCCACCACCGAGATGTACGAGATCACGGTGGCCGAGAACCCGTCGTACGCGTTGCCGGTGCTCGACTTCCGGGGCGTACCGACCGGCATCGATGTGACCCGGGTCGTCCGCACCGGCATCCTGCCGCAGATCAACACCGGTATCGCCGGTCGCGTGGCCGGCACCGGCCAGGTCGGCGCCGGCCTGGTCACCCCGCCGATGGAATGCTTCGTCGCCGCCCTCCGCGCCCTCGCCCGGTCCGCGCCCAACTTTTGAGCGCCGATCATGGGGTTAGGGACCGTTTTGAGCGCCGATCATGGACCTAATACTGCAACGGCGGTTCGATCTGGGCGTGGCGTTCGGCGGAGTTCTGGCGTTGTCTCGGCGTGAGGGAAGCGCTGAGTGTGTGGCAGGACGAGCTTGATCGTTTCTGTGTGCGGATT
>Ga0307416_100000329_pt1 | contig 24530 bp, 23 predicted proteins | sample DK1Cmetagenome_2_FD_203821 | JGI IMG/M metagenome (GOLD analysis project Ga0307416, IMG submission 203821) | Maize rhizosphere microbial communities from greenhouse at UC Davis, California, United States - DK15-C-3 | ecosystem: Host-associated > Plants > Roots > Rhizosphere > Soil | place...
TTTCTTTTTTTCCATCCAACAAACTGCTTTACAGAATCAAAAGTTTCTAACTTTCCTCTTCCTAAAACATCAAACCAATATAACTCGAAATCACTATCTTGCAAGTTTTCCATCCATCTTAGTATATGAATAGATGGCATTGAAATTAGCAGAATTTTCATAATTCTTATTTTCTTAAATCAGACTTTTGAATAACAAAAAACAATCTGCCACCAACAATAATATACTAGTAATTTGCATGGTCTTATCTTTTACTCCTCTGATAGTTAATTTGTTTAAAATAAATTTATAACAGTCTATATCCTTTTTTAAAAATACTATAAATTGTGAATCCAATTATTGTTTTTATAGCTTCTGAAAATTTAAAAAGCTTAAGTTGTACACTCAAAAGTTTTTTGAAATAATAAAATTTATACTTATTATTTTCGACTAATGCTTGCCTGAGAATAAATTTACAACGCACTTTTAAATGTTCTTTCAAAATATTTGGGTTTATTATCTTACTTTTTTCAATTATAGATATATGTTTTTTAATTGCTTTAAATTCTGATTTTATTTCATCAAGGTTTAGTTTACCAATTTCATGAGACAAAGAGCTATCATGTATACGATATTGAATAAGTTCCTCATCCAAATAAATTACTTTTGGTTCTTTATACAGCATTCGGAGATTAAAATCCCAATCGTCTAAATTTGTAATTGTTTCATCAAATAGATAAGGCTGTTTTTCTAAAAAACTTTTTTTCCATGTTGGAGTGCATATGTAGTATGCAATTTTTCCTTTAAAATAATCATGAAGTATATCTTTAGATAAAAAAACATGCTTTTTCTTCAGTACATTTTTATTGAAGTCAACATATTGTAATGATGAAACAATTAAATCAGGGCAATTTGAAAAATTTTTACTAATATGCTCGAGAGCATTTGGCAATAAAATGTCATCACTATCAAACCATTTAATATAATCACCGTTACTTAAATCAAATCCATAATTTCTACATGAATTTGGCCCCTTCATTCTTTCTGAAGGCCTCCTGTAGTATTGAAACCTATTATCTCTCCCAATATATTTAGAGACAACCTCAGCAGTATTATCAGTAGAGCCATCGTCTACAATTATACATTCCCAATCTTCATAAGTTTGTGATACTATACTATCAAGTGTTTCATATATTAAATGAGCCCTATTGTACGTTGGAATTATTATTGAAATAACAGGATTAGACATAAAGAGATTTTTTGAAATATTTTTCCATTTTGTAACTCCCCCTATTAATTAAAATAAAGAAACATGCGCTTAGAAAAAACTCAATTCCTATTTTTTTATTTATTTGGTAGAATTGAGAAGTAGCATTTTTTGTTATAAAAAAGCAATTTTTAAAATGTTTTTGCTCCAACCCTCTATAAAATGAATGCACTATACTAGAATAATGTTGAATTATTAACTCTTTATCATTTAATTGAATGCTTCTTTTCAAATTCTCTATTGCAATTATCATCTTGGACTCCTCGAATAATTTTATATAATTATTGTTTGCAAAAGTTTTTGTGTTTTCATGCTGACGATACAAAAACAATGATTTATTTAAAATTATATATTTATTTGGGTTCAAATTGTAAAATAATCTCGAAAAAAGTTCCGTTTCCTGCCCTCTTAAAATTTTATCATTATACAAATCTTTATTTTCTAAAAAACTCTTTCTAATAAGAACGCAAGCAGTAATGATCTGAAATTTCCATAAGAGATAATCTTTAAACAAATAAGATTTTATCTCTAAATCAATATTTTTCAACATGTTCAAATTCTGATCGACATAAGTGCCTGAGCAAATAACTAAATCAATCTCTTCAGAAAATAATTCAAGCTTTTTACTAATAAAATTATCAATCATTATATCATCATCATCGAACCAATTAATAAAATCACCTTTACTTAATTCAAATCCATAATTTCTAGAAGCATTTCCTCCTGGTAATCTATCTATAGGACGATGATGCAATTGAAAACGACTATCTTTTTTAACATATTCATTAATTACTTCAACAGTATTATCAGTTGAGCCATCATCAACTATAATACATTCCCAATTTTGATAAGTTTGTGCTAGTATGCTATCTAGTGTTTCACTAATTAGGTGTGCACGATTAAAAGTAGGGATAATTATGGAAATTAAGGGACTATTCACAAATCGAAGTAAATAAATTTATCCAATCATTAGATGTTCTTTCAGGAAATAAAAAAGCTTCTATATTTTGCATATTAGACATTCCTATCTTTAAATTATATTCTAAATTATCCAATAATTTTTTAAGTTTTAGAGGTAGCTCCTCAAATTTATCAATCTCCTCAAAATGAATATTGTTTCGTCTTAGTATACCATATGGCAACCAAGCACCAGCAATTACATTATTTCCAGCATAAAGTACTTCTGTCATTGCTCCACTCAATGCATCACTTTCAGGAGCTTGAATCATAACATTTGTAACTAAACGCAATTTAGAAATTTCTTCAGGTGTAAGGAAATCATCAATAATTATAAAATCTAAACTATTATACTTCTCAATTGCAATTTTCAATTCTTTAAGATATCGAGGTTCTCCTCCGTAGCCCAAGTGCAAAACAAAACTTATTTTATTTTTATATTCGTCAGGTAAGTTATTTAAAACCTGAATCATCTTTAAGTGATTATTTTCTTTAAAAGCATTATGCCCCAAAGCCACCAAATAATTCTTTATTTTGTATTTTTCTTTAAACTTAGCTAATAATTGTGTGTTGCTTCTATTTAAATTAATCGCATTATAAATTTCAGTACTAATTGTAAATCTTACATCTTTAATTTTATCACTTAAATGCATACCATATTTAGCTTTAATTACTAAAGCCATTTCAGGTGACTGCACTGTGATTAAAGTCGCCTTGTTTAAAGCTTTGCCAACATAGTAGTCATTATAAACATTACCCATTCTATATAAATCCGAACCCCAGAAACTACATATTACTTTAGTTTCTTTTTCTACAAAGTGAAGATATTCTAAATTATAAAATGAGCAAAAATGAAAATGAAGTAAGTCAAATTTTTTTGTTTGAATATAATTTTCATAAACATGCTCTTTCAAAGCATATTTCAGGCACACATTTACTGCTTTTCGGATTGTCTTTTTTTGATTTAATTCAAAAAGAAAAGTTTCCTTATAAAATTTTTTTTTGCATGATCTTAAAAAAATCAGTGCTCTTCTCCATTTAGAAATACTTTTATAGTACTGCTCAAAATCTAAATTTTCTTTGAAAACATTATTGCTTTCGTTATACTTATCATTTGGCAAATGCGTACAAGTATCAATATGAAAACTGAAGTCATCATTAATCTTTAAGATTTCGCCATAAAGTTGATTTAAGAAATTAGACTGCCCAATACCAAGTACCAGCATTCTTTTTTTATTCTTTTCCATATGGCAAAAAATTACCAGGCAATATTGCATAATTGCCTTTACGATTAAATTTACCATTCTCCCAAATGTAACCTTGTAGAACTTCTAAAGATTTTACATTCTCTACAACATCTAAAAAATTATTTTCATCAAAATCAATTTCAGCTAAAAGAACTCTAATATTATATGTTTCGGCTCTTAAGTATAAATTTGGAATTTCTAACCTAAAAACATTAGACTTTTCTAAAAATGAAAAATTTGTATTCATTTCATCGCTTAAGTATGATAAACAAATATTTTCATTTTGGTCTATAAAATTTATACCAACACGTAATTTATTAAAATCAATTTCTATTAATTTATCAATTTCTAAACAAATATTTAATTTCTCACCTGATATAACTTGACTTACTTCATTCTTATTATTGTCAACAAAGTATAGATCCTTAATTTTAATTTTACCAGAACCCTTTCTATCAGTTCTTTCTTCTAATAATTGCTCGCTTTTTTCTGAATTATGAGATAAATAGAAATCAACTGCATTATGACTTGTATCATCAAAAACTACTTTTCCGTATTCTAATACGATTCCACGAGTACATAATTGTTTAACCGCAGCCATATTATGACTCACAAACAAAACAGTTCTTCCTTCACCTTTAGAAATATCCTGCATTTTTCCAATAGCCTTTTTCTGAAATTCAGCATCACCAACTGCTAAAACCTCATCTACAACCAAAATTTCAGGTTCTAGAAAAGCCGCTACAGCAAACGCCAAACGAACTGTCATTCCAGAGCTATATCTTTTTACTGGTGTATCAATATAACGTTCGCAACCTGAAAATTCAATAATTTCGTCAAGTTTTGAAGCGATTTCTTTTTTGGTCATCCCTAAAATGGCTCCATTAAGAAATATATTTTCTCGGCCTGTCATTTCTCCATTAAAACCTGTACCTACTTCCAATAAAGAAGCAATACGTCCTCGAGACTTTATACTACCTGTTGTTGGTGCAGTAACCTTCGAAAGAATTTTTAAAAGTGTAGACTTTCCTGCTCCATTTTTTCCTATAATTCCTAAAACCTCACCTCTTTGAACTTCAAAATTAATATCCTGGAGAGCCCATACATAATCTGAAGTTCCTTTTTTAGAACGATCATTTACTTCTCCAATTTTCAAATATGGATTTTCCTTTCCTCTTATTTTATGCCACCATCTATTTAAATCGTGACTTAAAGTTCCTGTCCCAACTTCACCTAATCGGTACTGTTTAGAAATATTTTCAGCTTTTAATATAATATCTTTCATTTATACGGTATCTATAAAGCTTTTTTCTGTTCTATTAAAAACCAATAATCCAACAAAAAACACAATTAATGTAACTCCCATTGTGTAAACTAAACCTAAATTTGATATGCTCCCAATATTTAATAACATATAACGGGATGTTTCTATCACATAAGCCAATGGGTTATATTGTACTATCCAACCAAATTTAGGGAGTTTTTCTTTTATCAATTCCATCGGATACATTACTGCAGATATATACATTAGCAATTGTACTCCGAATCCAACCAAATTATTTAAATCTCGATATTTTGTAACCATTGAAGAAATGATCATTCCCAAACCTAGTCCCAATATTCCCATAAATATTATTAAGACTGGAAAAAACAACAGCGATATATTTAAGCTTAAATCTGCACCTTGACAAAAGAAGAAAATATAAAAGACAACAAATATGCAAAATTGAATTCCGAATTTGACCAAATTTGAAATCACTATAGATAAAGGAGTAATAATCCTTGGAAAATAGACCTTTCCAAATATCCCTGCATTAGATTTAAATGTGTCTGAAGTTCCATTTAAACAAGTAGTAAAATAATTCCAGACCATAATACCAGCAAGATTAAATAAAAATGGTGGAATAGAGCCTGTCTTAATTCCAGCAACATTATTGAATATAATAGTAAAGGTTATAGAGGTAAACAAAGGTTGAATGAGATACCAAAGCGGACCTAAAACCGTCTGCTTATAAACTGTAATTATATCTCTCTTAACAAAGAGCAGTAATAAATCTCTATACTGCCAAATTTCTTTAAAATTCAGCGAGAAAAATTTATTCTTGGGTGTTATTTCAAACAACCAATCATTTGAGTTTTTAGAATCCATTAAAAAAGAACTTTAAAATCTTGCATTATAAAATTTAACAAGATTTTTAACATTTTAGATTTGGGTTAAAAATGTCAAAAGGTGTTTTTTAAAAAACACCTTTTGATTATATTTGATTTATAATTTAATTATTATACTATTTGTCTAGAACTTCAAAAGCAGAGTTCATACTCTTAAATTCTGGAACAATTTTTTTCATTTTAGCCACTATATCATCATTTTCGTAAAAATCAGCAATGCCTATTAATTCGTCAACGTCATTATGAAGGGTTTCATACTCATCTTGAATTTCTTGTGCAATCATGATCTTGTTATGATACGTTGGAAGGGTTTTAGAAGTATCATTCAATAATTCTTCATAAAGTTTTTCTCCAGGTCTTAAACCAACAATTTTAATTTTAATTTCCTTGTCTGGTATAAAACCGGCTAACTTAATCATTTTTCGGGCTAAATCAATAATTCTAACTGGTTTTCCCATATCAAAAATATAGATTTCCCCACCATTCCCCATTGCTCCAGCTTCTAACACGAGCTGGCAAGCTTCTGGGATTGTCATGAAATAACGAATAATATCTTGATGTGTAATGGTTACTGGCCCTCCCTCTGCAATTTGTTTAGTAAACAAAGGCACAACAGATCCGTTTGAACCTAAAACATTGCCAAAGCGAGTAGTAATAAATTTTGTACCTCCTTCAACATTTTCTCTTTGATTTTTCAAGAATAAAGACTGCACATATTTTTCAGCAATACGTTTACTTGCTCCCATTACATTACTTGGATTTACAGCTTTATCTGTAGAAACCATTACAAATTTCTTTACATGGTATTTACAGGCTAAATCCGCAAGGTTTTTAGTTCCTTTTATGTTAGTCTGAATTGCCTGAGCAGGGTTTTCTTCCATCAAAGGTACGTGTTTATATGCTGCCGCATGAAAAACAACATGTGGATTATAATTTTTAAAGACTTTATCCAATGCTTTTTTGCTTCTGACATCTGCAATTACAGCAACAATTTTAGTGCTAAAATTCATGGCTTGCGTTTCTAAACATAAATTATGTAAAGGCGTCTCAGCATGATCTAAAACAATAACATTTTTCGGATTGAAATTCAAAACCTGTCTTACAATCTCACTTCCAATTGAACCAGCAGCTCCGGTAATTAAAATTGTTTTGTCTTTTAATTGTTTAGAAATTGATTTACTATCTAGAACTATAGGTTTTCTTTCTAATAGATCTTCGATTTGAATATTTTTTACTTTCTGAGAAATCTCTTTTTGGTTTTCCCAGTCGGAAATCAATGGAACTGTATATACTCTGTAGTTAAACTCCAAACACTGATCAACAATAATAAGTTGCTCATCTTTAGTTAAACTTTTATCAGCTATGATAACTCCTTCCGCCGCAACAGAACGCATTAAAGCAGGGAGCTTTTTTCTCAAAATTAAAATAGGAAGATCTAACATTCGTTTAGATGCATTCTGATTATTCTTATCTACGAATCCGACAATTTTAAATCTCGAAGGTGTTTCAAATTTTAAAGCATTTGCTACAGAAATAGCATTTGCATCTGTACCATAAATTACAGTTCTAATTAATTTGTTGGTAGCTTTTTCTGAAAAATACATTTCAAAAGTCTGTTTTACGACTACACGATATAAAAATAGTCCACAAAATGACAAAACCAAGTTGATAAAAAGTGCAGTATTCAAAAAAGCTTTGTGCCCTGTATGTAATTCAAATATTAAATTTATAAATAAGAAAAATACTAGAACAGACATCTGAGAAAACAGCAATTTTATTGCGTCAATATAAGAAGAATGTCTAATAATTCCTGAATACGTTCTGAAAAGCCAGAAAAAAAATACATTAACAATAATTAGTCCTGCAACAAAGTAAAAATTATGTGAGGTAATGAGATATCCTATTGCTGTCCCTTCAAAAAGCAAATAGGTAAGACAAAAAGAAAAAACCAAAACCATAACATCTATTCCAACAATAATCCATCTAGGCAGGTAGCTAAGATTATTAATGTTAGCACGAAGATTTCTTGGTGAGAAAGTATTATACAACAGTGAGGTTATGCTATTTGGTTTGTCTGTATTCAATTTAGTTTTTTTTAATGCCTATATTCTTGTCTTATATACAAAAATACAAATTAAAGGTTTTAAACAATTAGTTTAAAGGTACAAATTATATTTTAACAGTTTTTCTCTTTTGCTTTAAAAAATCAATTAGGTATGCCCCATACCCAGATTTTAAAAGTGGTTGTGCCAATGCTTCAAGTTGTTCATCGTTTATAAAACCTTGTCGCCAAGCAATTTCTTCGATACATCCCACTTTTAATCCTTGTCTTTCCTCTATAACTTGGACAAACTGCCCAGCTTGTATTAAACTGTTAAATGTTCCTGTATCTAACCATGCTGTTCCTCTGCTTAGTATACCAACCTTTAACTGTCCTTTTTCAAGATAAACTTTATTAACATCTGTAATTTCATATTCGCCACGTGCACTTGGTCTAATATTTTTGGCAATTTGCACTACAGAATTATCATAGAAATAAAGGCCAGGAACAGCATAATTAGATTTAGGCTTTAAAGGTTTTTCTTCTATTGAAATAGCATTTTTGTTTTCGTCAAATTCTACTACTCCATATCTTTCAGGGTCTGCAACGTGATAGGCAAAAACAACACCTCCATCCGGATTGGCATTGTCTTTTAAGAGTTGTTGCATATTTGTTCCGAAAAAGATATTGTCTCCTAACACCAATGCCACTTTATCTTTTCCGATAAAATCTTCTCCAATTACAAAAGCTTGAGCTAAACCATTTGGATCTGGTTGTTCTGCATAACTAAATTTACATCCTATTGTACTTCCATCTCCTAAAAGTTTCTTGAAATGAGGTAAATCATGAGGTGTTGAAATTATTAAAATTTCATTTATACCAGCCATCATTAATGTTGACAATGGATAGTATATCATAGGTTTATCATATACTGGCATTAACTGTTTACTTACCGCTAAAGTTAATGGATGTAATCTTGTGCCAGAACCTCCAGCTAATATAATACCTTTCATAAATTTTAATTTTAGTTTCTAAAACTCAGAGTTTAACTGAAATGTAAATCTCAAACTTTATTTTTTATATAAATATTTTTTTCAAACTTTCTTTATAATGCGGAATTTCCAAATTATAAATTGACTTAATTTTCTTTTTATCTAACAAAGAAAAATTTGGTCTTTTTGCTGGAGTTGGATAAGAAGAAGATGGGATACCGTTTACCTTGCAATTATAACTTCCAAGCTCTTTAATACTCAAAGCAAATTCATGCCAGCTTATTTCTCCTTCATTAGAATAATTATATATTCCTGAAATCCAATTTTCTGAATTAACTATATCGATCATTGCCTGCGCTAGATCAGCTGCATAAGTTGGTGAACCAACTTGATCATTGACCACGCTAATCTCCTCCCTCTCTTGCATTAATCGCTGCATCATCTTTACAAAATTGTTCCCAAATTCACTATAAACCCAAGAAGTTCTTATAATAATCGAATCAGGATTTTGGTTGAAGCATGCAATTTCTCCCGCCAATTTACTTTCGCCATACACATTTATAGGATTTGTTAATGCTTCTTCATTTAATGCAGAAGAAGAAGTACCATCAAAAACGTAATCTGTAGAAATATGGATTAACTTAATTTTATTTTCTGCAACATATTTTGCAATTATTTCTACCGCCGAAGAATTTATTGTAAAAGCCAATTCCTTTTCTGTTTCAGCTTTATCAACCGCAGTATAAGCTCCACAATTCAAAATTACATCTGCATTAATATCATTTAACTGAATAGGCAACAGCTCTAAATTGTCTAATGTGATTTTTGTTCTATCTGCAAAAAACCATTCATATTCTGGGTATTTTGAAGATAAAACTGAAAGTTCAGATCCTAATTGCCCATTTGCACCTGTTACAAGAATTTTTTTCATTAAAATAGGCTATTACAGTTTTCAATAAAAGGCAGAATCTGATCTTTATCAGAAACAATTGCATCATTCAAATCCATTCCCCAATCAATATTTAAAGAAGGATCATCATATTTGATTCCGCCTTCTGAAGCTTTATTATAAAATTGATCACATTTGTACATTACGGATGCTGTTTCACTGATAACCAAAAATCCATGAGCAAAGCCTTGAGGAACTAACAATTGCTTTTTATTTTCTGATGAAAGTAAAATAGTAAATGATTTTCCATATGCAGGAGAATCTTTTCTTAAATCTACAGCAACATCAATAATTTCACCTTCTAAAACTCGTACTAATTTAGTTTGTGCAAAAGGAGGGTTTTGATAATGTAACCCTCTTAAAGTTCCATATTTTGAGAATGATTGGTTGTCTTGAACGAAATCAATAGTAATTCCTAGATCTTCAAATTTAGTTTTACTATAAGACTCAAAAAAATAACCTCTTTCATCGCCAAAAACAGTTGGCTCAATAATAACTAAATCTTTAATGTACGTTTCTTCAATTTTCATTTAAAAATATGATCTTTATTCTTTTATTCTTTTATTCTTTTATTCTTTTATTCTTTTATTTTTTTATTTTTTTATTTAAAAAAAAAAATTCACTTCGTTCCTAATTCTCATTTTGCCATCTTCTGTAAGATTTGATCCAGATGGCAAACATAATCCATTTTCAAAAAGATCTTCTGATATTTTATTGCCATAATAAGGATATTTTTTAAAAATTGGTTGCAAATGCATTGGCTTCCAAATTGGACGTGTCTCAATGTCTGCTTTTTCAAAAGCTTGCAACAAATCATTCTTAATTTTGCTTGATTTTAGCAAAATTGTATTCAACCAATAATTTGAAAAATAATCTTCATTTTTTGCCTCAAAAAGTTCGACTTCTTCTATAGTTGAAAAAAGTTCTCGATAAAATAAATGATTCTTTCTTCTGGAATCTATTTTCTCTTTAAGCGTTTTTATTTGTCCTAATCCAATACCTGCACAAATATTACTCATTCTGTAATTATATCCAATTTCACTATGCTGATAATGAATAGCATCATCTTTTGACTGGGTTGCGTAAAAAATGGCTTTTTCTTTTAACGTTTTCGAATTACTTATTAAAGCACCTCCACTCGAAGTTGTAATTATTTTATTTCCATTAAATGATAATATTCCAAATTCGCCAAAAGTACCACAATTTTTCCCCTTGTAACAACTTCCTAGTGCTTCGGCACTATCTTCAATAATTGGAATTCCATAACGATCAGCAATAGCATGAATTTCATCTACTTTATAAGGCATGCCATACAAATGAACTGCGATTATTGCTTTTGGTTTATTACCTTTTTTAATGCGATCCTTAATCGCTATTTCAAGATTATCAGGACATATATTCCAAGTTTCAGGTTCACTATCAACAAAAACAGGAGTTGCATCTTGATATAATATCGGATTTGCAGATGCTGAAAATGTCAAACTTTGACAAATAACTTCATCTCCTGGTTTTACTCCTAATAAAATTAATGACAAATGAATCGCAGAGGTTCCAGAGTTTAACGCTACAACAAATAAATTTTCTCCGAAATAATTTTGAAGTTCAACTTCAAAATCATTTACATTTGGTCCTCCCGAGGTAATCCAGTTAGATTGTAATGCTTTCTCAATATATTCTATTTCAAAACCACTTTGTTGCGATAAGGATAAATAAATTCTACCCATTTAAATTCCAATAATCAGAAGGATAACGAGCATCATCTTCTTTTACATTAATTAATGGCAAAGTAGAAAATGAAATTAATTTTGAGTTAGTCTCTAACGATTGTATTGCATTTGCATAACCAATCGGAATATGAACTATTTTACTGTCAAATTCAGAAACAATAATTGTTTCAATAGGCAAATTTTTTGAAGGATTCTCCCAATTATCAATTTTTACAAAATGAATTTTGAAGGAGCCGCTTACACAATAAAAATTTTTTGAATCTAATTTATGCCCTTGCCAAGCTCGAATTGGATTTTCATCAGAATTACTAATGATATAAAACCTTTCAATATCTTTAAAACTAAAATCATTTACATAGGAAATAATCCCCCTATGATCTGAAAAGTTTCCTCCCTGAATTACTTTAGGAATCATATATTTAATCTCATTTTTTTTTAACAAATAAAACTTAGATGAATATATCAACAGCAATGGCAAAATTACAATTAAGAATAAAATCAAATCATCTACTTTTTGATAAAGAAATATAACTAATAAAGAGATTACTGCCTGAACTAATGCGTAATAAAGAGAAACAATTCTATGCTGTATCTTGCATTCATTACTTAAAACCTGATACAAATGCAAACGATGTGCCTCAAAAATATTTTGTTTTAGATATAGTCTATGTATAATTGTACACACAGCATCCACACCATAAACAGCTAAAAACAAAAGCCATATAAATGAGCTTGTATTGAGGATAAGTTTTAAAACTAAATAAATTATCCAAAATGCGATCGCAATGCTGCCAACATCGCCTGCAAAACACTTCGCTTTTTTTCTATAATTAAAGAACAAAAAAACTAAACTGGCAATCATACCATATTTTACAAAGCTGGAGTCAATAAAAAGTTGAATTTTTGAGTTAACATAAAATAACGATCCTAAAACTACTAAGGTATATAATCCCGTTATTCCATTAATACCGTCCATAAAATTGTAGGCGTTTATTAGCCCAATTGCTAAAATGTATGCTATTACTACACTCCAGACGGGAGTCAAATTAAACAATCCTAAATCATAAAATATTAAAGTAATTGATATGAAATGAATAGAAATTCGGATTTTATTAGATAAACTTTGAATATCATCCCAAAAACTGACTAAACTAACTAACGTAATTCCTGTAAAAAAAAAATAATTATGCTCCGGATTCTGCACAAAATAAAGCAAGGCAGCAAACCAAAAAATGATTCCACCTCCTCTTAATGTTATTTCTGTGTGTGAGCTTCTTTGATTAGGTTTATCAATTATATTAAAATAATCTGCTGCTTTAAAATAAAGCAACATTATTGCCATTAAAATTATTCCTATTAGTATGTATTGCATTAATTAAAGCAGTTTATATCTATTCCCAATTAGTGTCTTTTATCTCATCGTAAACTTTCTGAATACCTTCTTCAAGTGTTGTTTTAGCTTTCCATCCAAAACTATTCAATTTTGAAACATCCATTAATTTACGAGGAGTGCCATCTGGTTTTGTCGTATCTGTTAGAATTTCACCTTCATAGCCTACTGTTTTTTTAACTAAAACTGCTAAGTCTAAAATTGAAATATCTTCACCAACACCTATATTTACTAGTCCCTCTTCATTATAGTTTTCCATAAGAAATAAACAAGCTTCAGCAAGATCATCTGCATGTAGAAACTCTCTTTTTGGACTTCCCGTTCCCCAAATCGTTACGGAAGCATCTTTATTACGTTTTGCAGTAATAAATTTTCTAAGCATTGCTGGTAATACATGAGAATTTTTTAGGTCATAATTGTCATTTGGCCCATATAAATTTGTAGGCATTACAGAAATAAAATTACACCCGAACTGGCTTCTGTATGCATCACACATTTTAATTCCGGCAATTTTTGCGATCGCATAGGGCTCATTTGTTGGTTCTAATTCTCCAGTCAAAATATACTCTTCTTTCAATGGCTGAGGAGCCATTTTTGGATAAATACATGATGATCCTAAAAACATTAATTTTTTAACATTTTTTAAATATGACTGATGGATGATATTATTTTGAATCATCAAATTCTCATAAATAAAATCTCCTCGGTAAGTATTATTTGCAATAATTCCACCAACCTTTGCAGCAGCTAAAAAAACATAATCTGGTTTTTCCTGCTCAAAAAAATCAGCAACAGCTTGTTGATTTCTTAAGTCAAGTTCTGACGAGGTTTTTAAAATAAAATTGGTAAATCCTTTGCTTTTTAATTGGCGTAAAATAGCTGACCCTACCATTCCTCGATGTCCTGCTATATATATTTTATCATTTAAATTCATAGTATCAAATTTCTCAGTTTTCAGAATAAAATTATTTTAACTTAAATTAATATTTAATTCCTGATCTTACTTCTTTCAGCATTTTCTCTCTATTAACATACTCTAGATCAGACGCCATCATTTCTTTAACTAATCCAGCCAAATCATACTTAGGCACCCATCCTAATTTGGTTTTAGACTTTGTTGGATCTCCAATAAGTAAATCAACTTCTGTAGGACGGAAATATTGCGGATCAACTGCAATCACCTGTTTTCCTATCTCAATTTGATATGATGGGTTGTTACATGCAGCAACATATCCTTTCTCATTAACTCCTTCTCCTCTAAACTCAATATCTATTCCTACTTCTGCAAATGACATTTTCACAAAATCGCGTACATAAGTCGTTTCTCCCATAGCAATTACATAATCCTCAGCAACGTCTTGTTGTAAAATTCTCCACATTGCTTCCACATAATCTTTCGCATGTCCCCAATCACGCTGAGCATCTAGATTACCAAGATATAAACAATCTTGCTCTCCTAATGCAATAGCAGCTGTAGCCATAGTAATTTTTCTAGTAACGAAAGTTTCTCCTCTACGTGGTGATTCATGATTAAATAGAATTCCATTACAAGCATACATATCATAAGCCTCACGATAATTTTTAGTTATCCAAAAACCGTAGATTTTAGCTACCCCATATGGTGATCGAGGGTAAAAAGGCGAGTGTTCATCATAAAAACCTTTCTCATTTTTATTTTCAGCCAAACCTCCATATAATTCAGATGTCGACGCCTGATAAATACGTGTTTTCTTTTCTAATCCTAAAATACGTACAGCTTCTAAAATTCTTAATGTACCTATTCCATCAACATTTGCAACATATTCTGGTGAATCAAAAGAAACTTTTACATGACTCATTGCCCCTAAATTATAGATTTCATCAGGCTGTACTTCTTGAATAATTCTAATAACATTAGTCGAATCAGTTAAATCTCCATAGTGTAATTTAAAATTCACATGAGCTTCATGTTGATCCTGATATATATGGTCAATACGTTGTGTATTAAAAGAAGAAGCTCTTCTTTTAACTCCATGAACCATATAACCTTTCTCTAATAATAATTCTGCCAAGTATGAACCATCTTGTCCTGTAATCCCTGTTATAAGAGCTATTTTCATATTCAAATTTTTAACTATTCTATTTATTTTTTATTTTTAAAGGACTTAAAAGTAATTGTCAAACCTTCGCGAGTTGATACAGGTAAAGGTTTTTCAATAGCTTTTAATATTTTATTATTACTTACCACGTAATTTTCAGTCAATTTTTGAAGTCTCTCTGAATTTAGAGGTAATTTTAAAAAGTCTCCAACTCTTGAAATCCCATATATAAACGAAGTGGGAATTTTCAAAATATTTGGTTTTTTCTCTAGAGTTTCGCACAAATTTATAATTAATTCATTTGTAGAAAGAGCTAAATCATCTGCAACTTGATAAACGCCAGAAATAATAGATTCGTTTTCAATCATTTCTTTAACTACAAAACAAAGATTTTCTATACTAAGAAATGATCTTTGATTTTCAAAAGAACCAAGTGGCCACGGAATACCCTTTGAAACTATATTATATAAAAGATTTAAATTGCCTTTATTACCAGGTCCATGAATCATGCAGGGCCTAACAATATATACTCTTTTTCCTTCTGGAAGTTCGTTACTTAAAATATATTGTTCTGCTTTGTATTTTGAAATCCCATAATGAGTTTGGGGATTAGGCGTATTTTCTTCGGTTAAAATTCCGTCAACTTTATCCGAAGAAGCTTTAACACTGCTCATAAAAACAAAAACAGTAGCATCTGAAACTAAAAATGCATCAAATAATTGTTTTGTCAATTCAAAATTTGCCTCATAATAGTCAGATGGTTTCGAAACTTTCTTTAAATCATGTGCTTTACCCGCTAAATGAATTACTGCATCCGTTTCAAATTTAAATTTTTGATCATTTTCAAAACGTACTTTCAATGCATTTATTTCGTGATCTTTTCTTAAATAACTCTGAAGATTTAACCCAACAAAACCCGAAGCACCTGTAATTGTTACTTTCATTTTTTTAAGAAACCTACTATTTTCCAAAAAAAGCGCATTTTAATCTTAAAAGAAGAAAATTCAAGCTGATTCATTTTTAATGCTTTCTGAATTTCTTTTGTAATTAACTTATAAGATGAAGATCCTGAACTACTCAAACCTCCAACAAGCATAGCTGTTGTCGTTATATTTGAATATTTCCATGATATATTATTTTTTAAAAAAAATCTAGTGATCAGCTCATAATCGGCACCGATTTTAAAACCAAGGTCATAATTGCCAAATTTGGAAAATAATTTTCTTTCAAAAAAAATAGACGGGTGTGGAGGCATGAATCCTATACGTAATTTTTCAGGACTCCAAAATTTGGATGAATACATTCTCACAACCTTGCCATCTTCTTTATGTTGGATAATATTTCCAACCGAAGCATCTATATTATTATTTTCATGAAATTCTGCAATTTCTTCTACAACATTGACAGAATAAAAAGTATCATCAGAATTTAAAATTCCTATTAAATCCCCAGTTGCCAAAGCCAATCCTTTATTCATTGCATCATAAAGTCCTTTATCTGGTTCTGAAATCCATTTAGTTATATTATTTTCATGTTTTTTGATAATATCAATTGTATTATCTTTAGAATTACCATCAACAATAATATATTCGATGTTTTGATATCTCTGACTAGCTACAGACTGAATCGTTTTTTCAATTGTTGAGGCGCTATTATAGCAAACAGTTATTATAGAAATTTTCAAAATATTAAATTTATATAGTATATTAACAATTACAATGATGAAAAATAATCATCAAAAACAAGCTTAGAGTTTTGTAGAACATTCAAAATCTCATAATTTTCTACAATTGACAGTTGATTTTCCAACAATTTATTCAATTCAATTTTATCATTTAACATCTCTAATATTCTTTCATGAAAATTTGTTTCATCTAAAACAGGTATTAGTCCCTGGTTTAACAAGACTGATTCCTGTCCACCACATGAAAAATATAATGCTGGGGTACCGTGTAATATACTTTCACATGCAGGAACTCCAAAACCTTCATGTTTCGAGGAACTGATATATAACCATGATTGCTTATAAATAATAGATAATTCTTCAACATTTAGATTGGTCTTCCATATTAGTTTAAGATTGCTTAACAAACTTAATACTTCTAATTCTTTTTTAAATTTTTTAAAATATTTACATTTATTTTTTCCATTTCCTACAATTGTAAAAACAATAGTTCTAGTAGTTGAATTACATACTTTTTTTACCGCCCTAAGTAATTCAATACAATTTTTGTTCGGCGAAATGCGACCAACATATAACAGCGATGGCTCTTCATTTTTTCTTACATCAATTTTTTGTTTTTCTATAATATTTGGAAATATCTTAATATTTTTAAAACCCATTTTAGTAAGCTCACTTTTATTAAAGCTACTCATAGTTATCCATTTAGAAGATTTGGATATAGTTTTAAGCTGAAATTGTCCTGCACAAGATTTTAATCCTACTAAAAAATCATCTTTCCAAAAAAAATGTGCTGGAGTAATATTATGATAAACAAAAATAATTTTTGATGTATTTAAACCAATTAAATATTTATCAAAACTTCCATAATGCCAAAATAAAAGGTCTCCATTTTGTTGAATTTCTTTAAGTTTTTGCCTTACATTATTAATTTTCGGATGTAATATAGTTGGTTCTACTCCATACAATTTTAACAGAATTTCAACATGATATTTAACTTGTATAAATAACGAATTGAATTCATTAGGAGAAATAACCCATATGTATATTGAAGGCTTCATATTAAAATAAAACATTATTATAAGGAATTAATCCACCATCTGGAACAATTAATAACCTATTTAAACCAAATAAACTTAGAGTTAGAAATAACATCCATAAAACAAGTTTATGCGATAAATTTCTTTGTGAATATATTACCATTGGAATGATAAATATCTCCAAAGCCTTATAATAGAAACTTAATCTAGCAGCATATTCAGAGTTAAAGGAGAGAAAAACAAAAATTACAATTGCTAAAAAGTATCCATTAAGTAATAATCTTTTAAGCTTTTCATCGATGAGTAATTTTTCATAATTTACAATAAAGATGATAAAAACTAAGAGACGTTGAAAAACAGGTATACTTATAATTGAAATTTCTTTACTGAATTCGTCATTATCAAGATATGATGAATAATGAGAAAAATTCTCCATCAATAATAAATATTGAAATAGTGAGCTATTTAATATTATTTTTTTTATAATTGTTGATACGATGAGGCATACAAAGGTAACTAAAAGTATATTTCTATTTGATAATCTTATTGTGGATAACCAAAAAAATGGAAAAAAAATTATTGCAGAAGTGTGACAAAGACAAGCTGCAGAAATTAATACTATAAATAAATATTTTCTTCGATTTAAAATAGCTGGAATTGAAATTAGCACAAAACTCATTGCCATTCCTTGTCTTATCCCATTTAAATCGTAAATAAGAAATAGCGTGTAAATATAAATTATTAAAGAAAAGTAAACATCCGTAGAATATTTATCGAAAATATAGAATTTACAATAAAATGTAAATAAAAAAAGAAAAAAGACAAAGACACAATAGCTATCAAAAATAATTTTATTAAGATATTGAAAAAAAATAAATAATTTTTCTTCCCTTACTGAAAATATATCTGAAAAAGAACTTACTGCATTAAATAATTTTTCATATGCAAACCAGTCAGCACCAACTTCAAATCTTAATCCGCCAACAATTAAGATTAAGAAAAAAGCAATGTACTTTAAAATATCAATATTTGCTTTTTCAGGTTTAAGTTGGTGAATAAAAGAAAAGACCGACAATAGAACCATTAAAAAATAATATATCATGAAAAAATTAATTATTCATTAAATTTCTCGCTCCAATAAGTAATCTATGAGGGACTAATACTAATGCCATAAGTTTTAAAGCTGTTATTGGAGAATTTGTTAATACTCTATTATCTAAAATTTTTTTTAATGCAAAATTTCTATTACCTGTTAAAAGTGCTCTTTTTATAAGACTTACTTGTTGAAAAGCAATTAGTTTTTTTACAGAATTAATATATTGTTTAGGAATTCTTTTTTCATTTAGTCTTTCCTGAAGAGTTCTGGAAACTTGAAAATCTTTAAATTCAATAATACTTCGGGTGTTATTTGGAGTTTCTAAATAATAAGTTACTAAAGGGTGAATATAAAAAGCAATATCATTAAATAAAGCTATTCTACACCACAAGTCACTATCTTCAGTTGTTTTTACTCCTTTTTTATACCCCCCAATATTCTCAAAAACATTTTTGGGATAACAACATCCTGAATTAGAAAAGGGTGATTTGCCATATTCGGCAAATATTTTAAAATAGTCATTAAAAACTCCGGTCGAATTACCATTGAATAATGAATTGTATTCTTTATGTATTACTTTTCCATTTGCATAATGATATCGATGATTTATACCATAGATACCAGCATTGGGAAATTCTTTAATCAATTTTTCCAATTCTAACAAAAAATTTCTATCCCATGTATCATCTGCATCTATGAAAACTACATGATTGTATTTTGCCAAAGAAACTCCTTTATTTCTTGCAACTGAAACCCCCTGATTAGGTTGAGTATGAAAAACAATATTTTCGTTTATAAATTCTTGAGCAACAGCATCACCTCCATCAGTAGAACCATCATTTACAATTATTATTTCAAATTTGTTGTATGATTGATTTAAAACAGATTCCATACATCTTTTTATATAATCTTTTTTATTATATAGAGGTATGATTATAGAGAAAAAGACCATATTTTTCTTTTTAATTTTATTAAAGTAATAAGTAAGGAATGGGGAAGTTTCTTTTTTAAAAACGAAGTGAATGTATAATATTTTAATTGACAAAAATAGAATACAAAAGGTCTGGAAAAAGAATAATGCTTTTTAATAATCATAAGTTTTTCTCTGATAGTATCTAATGACATTGAAGCTCCACAATTATCATAAATCGATATTATTTCATCAGTTCTTTTAAAACTATACTTATGTTGATTATACAGGATTAAAAAAAAATTATAATCAGATGCCAGTTTGTAATTTAAGCTAAAATTATATTGCCTCATAAGTTCCTGTTTAACAAAAACTGATTGATGACAAAAAGGCATGCCGTAATTAATTTTTTCAAAACTCTTTGCTCTAGACAAGCTCTTTTTGCCATTAGTATTCAAGAGTGTATTGCCATAAACAAGATCGTAATTAATTGTTTCTTTAAAAATATGGCTTATTGTTTCTTTTTTATAAAATTGATCTCCTGCATTCATAAATATAATATAATTACCAGATGCAATTTCAATTCCCTTGTTCATTGCATGATAAATTCCATTGTCTTTTTCTGATATCCAATAAGAAATTTTTTCTTCATATTTTTTTATGATGTCCTGAGTTCCATCGAATGAACCTCCATCAATAATGATATATTCAATATTTTGATATGTTTGGTTGACAACACTTATAATGGTTTCCTCTATAATTTGGACACCATTGTAAACTACGGTCACAATGCTAATTTTAGTTTGAATCATTATATGAAATTCCTTTGATTTATTTTTTTTTCAAAATCATTATAATCCTGAAAAAACATAATTTTATTTTGAGATAATCTTAACAGGTAATCTTTATAAACATTTGACAAATTATCTTGTTTAAATTGAAATAGATTTATTAATGAATAAGTTTTTATTTCAGTATTTAAAGCAAAGTGTGCTAAAGCAGCGGTTATTATACCTGAACAAAATGATATATTATTCAATTGTAAAAATTCTGCTGGAATATAAGAAGGAATTTGAGTATCTATAAGATTTGATATATTTTCAGGAACACCTAAACGTGGGTGTCCCTTTACTGCAACTTTCCAGTTATTATCTTTAAATAATTTAATAATATTAAATTGAATATGATCGTGTGTTTTACTTTCGTAAATTAATGGGTCACATGGTGAAATAAATAATAAAACTATGGGCTGAGATAGCTTTTCCATTTTAATCTCATATCCATATTTTTTAAAAATATTTTTATCTAAAACAGGAACTTGCTTTTTAATACCATATTTTTTATAATTAAATTCAGGAAGTTTTTCAACTATATTTACTTTGAATGCAACGTCAGTAAGCAGAAAATATATAAATTTTAAAATTGTTAATTTAAAATTCTGTTTTTGTTTAGAATAAAGTTTCGAAGAAAAATCATAATGATCATGATAATAAATCGTGTTTTTTTTTGATAAAGACTTTAGAAATGAAGCTGTTAACCAATCTTCAAATCGAGAAAAATAATATACATTTGAATCTATCACAGAATTGAAATACTTTTTTTTAAGTCCTTCAATTCTTTTTCTTTGTAAAATTATATCAAGAGGGTTCTTTAATGACTTTAATGTATAAGGGATAAAAACTAAAGAACTTAATTTAAGATTTAGACTTTTAATAAATTTATAAACATTCTCTACATTAATTACAAAAATAGAGATTTCTTTTTCTTTTTGATATAATTCATATAAAGACAAAACATAAGCAATATCAGCAGGTGCTTGACAAAATATAATAATGCCATCTTTAATGAAAGATGATTTTAACATAATGAAAATTAATTTTTTATTTAATTAATCTTTTTAGACATCAATTCCTCTAACGAAGAAATCAATATCTCTGAGAAAATAACAGAAGATTTCATCTCTCCTGTATTTTTTTGAGTATAGGTAATTAACAATTTATCTTCTGTAAAATTCATTGTTGGATAATAAGCTCCTATATTAGGTTTGTTTTCAATATCAAAAAGATAAATCCAAGATTTCCCTTCATCCTTACTTACGGCTAATGATAAGGGAGATCTGAAATGATAATCAAATATTCTGTCATTGTTGTTCCAAATTAATAACAACCAGTCTTTACCAGGTATTTTACCAATTGTTGAAGGGGCGTCTGGGCTATTCAAATTACTTTTAACAAAATCTGTCCAGGTAATTCCATCATCATTACTAAATCCAAATATAATTTTACCAGACGAATTACGCAATGTCATTATTAATCTACCATTGCTTAATTCTTCGACACATGGTTCGTAAAGAGAATTATTAACGGTTTTAAACATCTTTGTGCTGCTCCAAGTATCTCCAAAATTATCTGAGTAGTAACAAAAAACATAATTTGATGTACCTGTTCCTCCAATGGCCATAGGCAAAATTATACGTCCATTGGTCAGTGAAATTGCTCGATTATTTGCAATATGTTGATATGCATTTTTAATTGTACTAATTATTCTTGGAGAGGACCAAGTCAATCCATTATCTATTGATTTTTTCATGTAAATATCTATAGATTTTGTGCTTTCTTTTGCAAAGAAGAAACTCAAAATCGTTTCGTTATCGATCTTTAGCAGAGAATTCCCTCCTGTTTGAATTTTTGCTATATTTTCCTGAAACAAAGATTCATCCGCACATTTTTTAGTATTAACGTCTATATCAACATCTATAAGTTCTGAAAATGCAAAATCATCATATTTACCATATCCTGTAGCTACAACTAGATAATTATCTTTTGTTTTTTTACACAGGGAAGCAAATGAAGAACCACCTTCATATTTTTGAGTTTGTCCTAATATAACAGTTTTTTCTAAGGGAAATAATGATGGAGAATCTTTCAAAATTCCAAATGTAGTAGAATTATCAATTACAACTTCATACGAATCACGACTAATAAAATCTTGTGCATCGCTTTCACAAGAAACACAAATAATAAAAATAAATAAATAGGCGAAAATAGTTTTTAATCTCATTTAAAGTCCACACATAATGTTAATAAAATTTTTTTTCATCTTTTAATTTTTTAAAAGTTTCAATGTTTCTAAACTTAATAATTTGATGAGGATTACCTCCAATGATTGCATAATCAGGAACATTCTTTGTAACAACAGTTCCAGAACCTATTACAACTCCTTCACCTATAGTAACACCCGGAACAATCGTAACATTTGCACCACACCACACAAAATCACGAATTTCTACTGGCGCAACAATATCAATATTGTCATAAGGTATTGAGAACTCACTATCGTAATTATGATTATGAGAAAATATTGTCAATCCTTTCCCAATATGGCAAAATTTTCCAATTTTTACTCCCCCAAATGCATTTATATAGCAATTACCATTTATTACAGTACCAATGTCAATACTTAAACGATCAGGTGAACTAATTACAAAATTTGTATTACAGTCTGGACCAATTTTTATAGAATTCAAATCACAATTCACCTTTCGAAATATATAATTAGAATAATTCTTATTAAACAAAAAGAATAGTTTATTTAAAATTTCAAACATAATACTAATTAAATTTTTTTTTATTCTTTAATTCTAAAAAAGAATCTATATCTCTATAATCTAGTATTTTATGCGGATTTCCTCCTACTATTGCATAGTCAGGAACATCTTTTGTTACTACGCACCCACTTGCTATGATTGCACCTTCTCCAATAGTAACTCCAGGAACAATCGTTACATTTGCGCCACACCATACAAAATCTTTAATTGTAACTGATTTACTTATTATAACATTATCATAAGGAATAGCTTCAGCATTTTTATAATTATGATTAAGAGAAAAAATAGTGAGTCCACGTCCTGTATGAAAATATTTCCCAATAAAAACCCCTCCAGAACATTCAATTATCGTATCTGATTTTAAATGACTTGTGATATCTATCTTAAATTTTGAATAATCTCCATCTATACTAATAATTTTTACACCATTAAATCCTTGTGTAACATAATTTATTTTTTGCTTAGACTTTAATTCAATCCTATGAATTTCAGCCAAGTGTAATTGATTTTTAATAAAATCAATTACAATGTCAATTTTAAATAGAAGTATTATTTTTACAATTATTTTACTCATTTAAAGAACATTATGTTTAGTAAATAATTTTAATGAAATGAAAAACGAAAGAATTGATAAAAGTATAAACGAGACTAATGATGCAATAACAGGGCCGTAAACATCAATAATTGGAATTAATATAAATGATAATACTACAATACACAGAGCACTCATAACAACTAAAATAGTTTTAAGTTTTGTCATTTTAAAATAATCAATTACTAAACCCGATGTACTATAAATTCCAAAAAATGCTTGAGCTAAACACATAATATAGATTATAGGCATTGAAGATTGGTATTTTTCTCCCAAAAAAATAGGTCCGAGAAAAGATAAAGCTATACAAAATAAAATTGCAATAAAAAGAATTACAATCGAATAAATAAAGGTTAATTTTAAGATAAATCTTTTTCCTTCTCTTTTGTTTAATTTTTTATAAACAAGAGGATAGATTACTTTTATCATATTAGAATTAATCATAACAATAAAAGATGCAATCCCAGCAGCAGCTGCATATAAACCTACTTCTTTAAGCGTAAAATAGTGTAAGAGAAAATATCTATCCGACTGACTCAATATCCAACCTGCCAAAACAGAAATTATTAACGGAGATCCATAATTAATTATATATTTAAATTGAATTTTATTAAATACAAAAGAAAAAGAGGAACCAATTGAACTTAAAAAATAAAATCTAATTATTAAAGAGATACATTCAGAAAATATTAAAGCAATAATTCTAAACTTCCAGCTAAGATTAAAATAAGAAACGAAAACAACTGTTAGAAAAAAACCTAACAATACCGTTCCTGTTGTGATCAATCCAAAACGGGTAGGTTGTGAG
>Ga0307416_100000330_pt1 | contig 24515 bp, 22 predicted proteins | sample DK1Cmetagenome_2_FD_203821 | JGI IMG/M metagenome (GOLD analysis project Ga0307416, IMG submission 203821) | Maize rhizosphere microbial communities from greenhouse at UC Davis, California, United States - DK15-C-3 | ecosystem: Host-associated > Plants > Roots > Rhizosphere > Soil | place...
ACTTCGCGGCCCGCCTCCGCGTCGCCGACTCGATCCGCGAGGGGGTGGCGTGGGCCCCCTCGATCTGGTGGACCAAGCTGACCGCCGACGGGCGCGGCGTGAACGACACGACGTCGCAGCACGAGACAGACATGGGACAGGGGCCGGTGTTCTACGACAACCTCGTGGAAGTCAGCGCGGCGGACTGAGAGGGTCACCGTCGCGGCCCGGTCCCCCAATGCGGGGTCCCTGGGCCGGCCTGGAAGCATGGTGTGGTAATGCCGGTACCCGGCACGACCACCCATTCCGACCGGGCCGGCCCAGGGACCCCGCATTGGGGACCAGGCGTGGTGAACTTCCCCTCCGTTTCCGGTGTTGAGAATCTGCGCGCCGCCCGCGTGAACGCTTCTTGCGGCCGTCGCCCCTCCACCGTCTTCCTCCGGAGCCGTCTTTGTCGTCGCACCCCGAGACCCTCGGCGCCCTCAAGCGCTCGCCCTACGCCGCCCCGGCGCGCGCCACGCGCTCGGTCAAGGACGAGATGCGCCAGAACCTCCTCGCCCGGCTCGCCGCCGGCGGGCCGATCTTCGAAGGCGTGATCGGCTACGAGGAGACCGTCATGCCGCAGATCATCAACGCGGTGCTCTCGCGCCACAACTTCATCCTGCTCGGCCTCCGCGGGCAGGCCAAGTCGCGCATCCTGCGCGCGATGACGACCCTCCTCGACGAGGTCATCCCCATCGTCGCGGGGAGCGAGGTCAACGACAACCCGTTCGCCCCCATCTCGAAGTTCGCGAGGGGCGTGATCGCCAACGCCGGGGACGACACGCCGATCGCCTGGGTGCCGCGCGAGTACCGCTACGTCGAGAAGCTCGCCACGCCCGACGTCACGATCGCCGACATCATCGGCGACGTCGATCCGATCAAGGCGGCGCGCGGCGGCCACGTGCTCGGCGACGAGCTGACGATCCACTACGGGATGCTGCCGCGTGCCAACCGCGGCATCTTCGCCCTCAACGAGCTCCCCGACCTCGCCGGCAAGGTGCAGGTCGGCCTGTTCAACATCATGCAGGAGGGGGACGTCCAGATCAAAGGCTACCCCATCCGGCTCGCCCTCGACGTCCTCCTCTGCTTCACCGCGAATCCCGAGGACTACACGGCGCGCGGCAAGATCATCACGCCGCTCAAGGACCGCATCGGGAGCGAGGTCATGACGCACTACCCCGAGACGGTCGAGCTGGGGATGGAGATCACGCGGCAGGAGGCGTGGACCGCGCGCGACGGCAAGCCGGTGCGCGTCCCCGACTTCATCGGCGAGGTCATCGAGCGGATCGCCTTCGAGGCGCGCACCGACAAGCGCATCGACCGCCGCTCCGGCGTCTCGCAGCGCATGCCGATCACCGTCCTCGAGAACGTCATCTCGAACGCCGAGCGCCGCGCGCTCCAGCACGGCGAGGCCGAGATCGTGCCGCGCATCGCCGACGTCTACGCCGCACTCTCGGCGATCACGGGGAAGATCGAGCTCGAGTACGAGGGGGAGCTGGTCGGCGGACACACGATCGCCCGCGAGCTGATCCGCCGCGCCGCCGACGCGACGTTCAAGGAGCGGGCGGGCGGCGTCAACACCGACGACGTCGTGATCTGGTTCGACGGCGGGGGCGCGCTGCAGGTGACCGACGAGGCGCCGGCGGGCGTCGTGCTGAAGGCGTTCGAGACCGTGCCCGGCCTCACCCGCCTCGTGAGCGACGTCGGCCTCGCGCCGCGCGGCGACACGGCCGTCGCCGCCGCGGCGTGCGAGCTCGTCCTCGAGTCGCTCGTCGCCCGCAAGAAGATCTCGCGCTCCGACGGCGGCCAGTACGGCCGCGCCGTCGCCGAGCAGCGGCGGCGTCCCAATCAGGACATGTTCGGGGGCGGGCTGAGCGCATGAACGGCAGGGGTCGGGGGTCGGCGGTCGGGGGTCGGACCATGCCGCTCTCTAATCCCCTAGCACCCGGTCCGCGCAGTCGAGTATCCACACCTCAGGGGGTAGATCGGGCGTGAGGGGGGTCCGGAAGGTGTCACCGACCCCCGATGCCCAGTCCCCGGCCCCCGCAGTCAGGGTCGCCACCCTCGCCGACCTCGAGACCGTCGTCGCGCTCCGCATCGCGCTGCTTCGCGAGCACGCCGGCAACCGCGTGTACGGACGGCTGCGCCCCGACGCGCCGCAGCGCGCCCGGAAGCTCTTCGCCGAGCAGCTCGAGGCGCCGAACGAGGTCACCTTCCTCGCCGAGCACGGCGGCCGCGCGGTGGGGATCCTGCGCTGCATAGACGCCGGCGGCTCCCCCCTGCTCCACCCGGCGCGCTACGCCTACGTCGCCTCGGTCTACGTCGCCCCCGCCGCGCGCCGCGCCGGCGTCCTGCGTCGGCTGATGCACGAGGCCGAGGGGTGGAGCCGCGAGCGCGGGCTGCGCGAGATGCGCCTTCACAACGCCGCCGACAACCCACTCGCCGGCACGGCGTGGGACGCGCTCGGCTTCGAGGTGGTGGAGGTGCTGCGGGTCCGGGCCCTCGACTAGTCGAGTTCCCGGGAAGGGAGCCGGGACGCCCCTTGCACCCGGCCCGACACCGCTGCACTTCTGCCGAGAGCGAAAGAGGAGAGACGGCTCGCCATCTTTCCTCTTTCGCCGTTGCGACCGCCAAGCGACCTCGCCCCCTCGCCTTCCCCGTGCCCATCGTCACCATCTCGCGCCAGTTCGGCTCCGGCGGCTCCGACGTCGCGCGGCGCGTCGCGTCGGCGCTCGGCTGGTCGCTGCTCGACAACGCGATCGTGGACGCCGTCGCCGAGCAGCTCGGGACCACGCCGGCGGCGGTCGAGGCGCGCGAGGAGCGCGTCCCGTCGCTCGCCGAGCGGCTGGCGTCGGCGATGACGCTCGGCACGCCGGAGTACGTCCCCGTGATCAGCGCCGTCCCCGCGCCGCCGTTCGAGGACCGCATCGTGGAGGTCACGCGCCGCATCGTGCAACGGGCGATTGCCGAGGGGCCGGTGGTCGTCGTCGGACGCGGCGCACAGGCGATGCTCGCCGAGCGGCGCGACGCCCTCCACGTCTTCTGCTACGCCCCCCGCGAGGCACTCGTCCAGCGCGTCGCCGAGCGCGAGCGGCTCTCGCCGGCCGACGCCGAAAAGCTGGTCGCCGAGCGCAACAGCCAGCGCGAGCAGTACGTGCGGCGCCACTGGCAGCGCTCCTGGCTCGCCCACGAGCACTATCACGTGTGCCTCAACACCGCGTGGCTCGGCGTGGCGCAGGCCGCGGACGTGATCGTGAGCATGATGCGCGAGACGACGCGGTCGCCGCGTCGCCCGGACGCCGAGAGGCAGCCACGGCCTTGATGGGGGTCGTTTCCGGCCGTTAGCTTATCGCCGATCCCGCGCTTCGCTGCCCGCTGCACCGCCCCGACCGACTGGAGTGGGCCGGGCCGTGCCCCATGGACGCCTCATGACCGCTTCTCCCGCTTCCGCGGCCGCCAGGCCGCGGCGTCGCGCCACCGACGACGCTGAGCACCCGCTCGAGCTCTCGGTGGTGATGCCCTGCCTCAACGAGGCCGATACGCTCGCGGTGTGCGTGGAGAAGGCGCTCCGCGCCCTCGACGAGCACGGCATCGACGGCGAGGTGGTCGTCGCCGACAACGGCAGCACCGACGGCTCGCGGGAGATCGCCGAGCGGCTCGGGGCGCGCGTCGTGCCGGTGGCCGAGCGCGGCTACGGGAGCGCGCTGATGGGCGGGATCGCCGCGGCGCGCGGCACGTACGTGATCATGGGGGACGCCGACGACAGCTACGACTTCGGCGAGATCCCCGCGTTCGTCGCCAAGCTCCGCGAGGGCGCCGACCTCGTGCAGGGCTGCCGCCTCCCCAGCGGCGGCGGCCGGGTGCTCCCCGGGGCCATGCCCACCCTGCACCGCTGGTGGGGGAACCCGATGTTCTCGGCGATGGCCCGGCGCTGGTTCCGCGCGCCGATCCACGACGTCTACTGCGGGCTGCGCGGCTTCTCGAAGGCATTCTACCTCCAGCTCGACCAGCGCTGCACGGGGATGGAGTTCGCCACCGAGATGATCATCAAGGCGAGCCTGCGACGCGCCCGCATCGCCGAGGTCCCGATCACCCTGCACCCCGACGGCCGCCGGTCGCACCCGCCGCACCTCAAGACGTTCCGCGACGGGTGGCGGACGCTGCGCTTCTTTCTCATGTACAGCCCTCGCTGGCTCTTCCTCGTCCCCGGCGCGCTGCTCGTCCTGCTCGGCGCCATCGGGTACGTGGTGGCGATGCCGGGTCTCACGGTCTTCGGGGCGGCACTCGACGCGCACACGCTGCTCTTCGCGACGCTGGCGATCATCTGCGGCTACCAGTCGATCCTCTTCGCCGTCTTCAGCAAGGTCTTCGGTATCACCGAGGGGCTGCTGCCGCCCGACCCGCGCCTCGACCGGATGTTCGGTGTCCTTAACCTCGAGAGGGGGCTGACCCTCGGGGCGATCTCCACGGCCGTCGGAGTCGCCCTGCTGGTCGTCGCGATCCTGAAGTGGCGCGCGACCGATTTCGGCGCGCTCGATTACAGCCAGACGATGCGCTGGGTCATCCCGGGGGTGATGCTCACCGCCCTGGGCTTCCAGACGGTGCTGTCGAGCTTCTTCACGAGCATCCTGGGCCTCCGCCGCCGCTGATGACGGCCGAGCGCGGGGGAGGCACGCCCGCGACGGGGGCGCTCGGTCAGAGCTTCGACCGGTATGCGGCGGAGTACGACGTCGCCCTGAACCAGGGGCTCGCCCATTCCGGCGAACGGAAAGAGTACTTCGCGGAAGGGCGGATCCGCTGGCTCGCGCGACGGCTGCGCTCCCTCGGTGCCAGCGCCGAGCGAGTGCTCGACTTCGGATGCGGTACGGGCGCGTCGACGCCGTACTTCTTCGACGTCCTCGGCGCGCGCTCGGTGCTCGGCGTGGACGTCTCGGAGCAGTCGCTGACCGTCGCGCGCAGCGCGCAGGGCAGGCGACCGGGCGTGCGCTTCGCGGCGATCGAGGTCGACTCCGGCCCGGTTGCCGCGTTCGAGCTCGCGTTCTGCAACGGCGTCTTTCACCACATTCCGCCCGCCGAGCGTCTGACCGCCGTGCGCTACGTCGAGCGCGCGCTACGCCCCGGAGGCGTCTTCGCCTTCTGGGAGAACAATCCGTGGAATCCCGGCACGCGTTACGTCATGAGTCGCGTGCCGTTCGACCGGGACGCTATCACGCTCACGCCCCCCGAGGCGCGCCGACTTCTGAGCGCCGGGGGGCTCGAGGTCCTGCGGACGGAGTTCCTATTCATCTTCCCGCGCTTCCTGCACCGGCTTCGTCCGCTCGAGCCGGCGCTCAGCGCCCTGCCGCTCGGCGGGCAGTACCTCGTCCTCTGCCGGAAGTCGCGGGTGGCCGGCGACCGGACGGCCTAACGATTCAGCCTCACGGCGTAGCCAGTGTCGCCGAGGCTCACCCAGCCGGCTCCCGCCGGTGCGGGGCCCGGAGGGCGGTACGCCGGATCGAGGACGACTGCCCGCACGCCGGCCGCGAACAGCGTCGCCGTGACGCGGCCCACGGCCTCCCAGCTGCGAGGATCGTCCGGCGCTTCGGCGACGACGCGAACGCCGGCAGCCCGCGGCCAGTAGGCCAGCATCGTCGTCCCGCTGATCGTGCCCACCGCGTCGCCCGGTCGGACGCCCGCCTCGCGCAGGTGCCGCGCGATCACCCAGTCGCGATGCGCCGCCTCGCCGTCGCGGGCCTGCTGCCAGAGCGCCCGCAGCGTGGGCGCGACGAGGGGAGCGAGGGTCACGCCGGCGACGAGCATGACCGCGCCGCCGGCTGACAGCGCGGCGGCCCGGGCCGTGGGCTGCCGCAGACTCTCCAACGGGAGCGAAGCCGCGAGCAGCGCCAAGCAGAGTACAACCGCGGGAGCGGCCACGTATCGGCTCTCGACCAGCACCAGCGCGTACAGGCCGAGCATCGCCACCGCGGGAAGGACGGCGACGGCGGCGCGACGCGCGGCACGCACGACGCCACGTGCGCCGCCCGAAATGACCGCCGGGAGGAGCGAGAGCCCGACCAGCACGCCGAACAGAGCGACGTAGTCGCGCACCCCCCTCAACAGGCGGTCGAGTTGACGGAGCGGGGCCATTCGGACGGCGAGCCCCTGGTACCAGTACGACGGGTCGAGCCAGAGCGGATACGTTCCCTCCACTTCGCCACCGAACTCGAACACGCGCGGCTCTTGCATCAGCTGCCGTATGGGGTGGACTGGGGAGCCGCTGCCGGCCGGCTCGCCCGTCCACCAGAACTGCGGGTATCCGTTGACGAACCAGCCGTAGGCGAGCCGGCCGACCTCGCCGAACGTCGGTGCTCCCTTGGCGACGGAGAGCGCGACCACGAGCGGCGCGGCCACGAGTGCGAAGGCGAGCAGGGCGAGCAGGGCCCGGGACACCGCGCCGGCGCTGGGGCCACGCGGGTGCGCCTTGCCGCTCCCCGCGCGACCCGACCGCCAAGCGGCGACCGCTGCGGCGGCCAGGAATGCGAAGGCCGCCGGGAAGAGCGCCGCCTTCGCCCAGTAGCCCACGCCCAGCGTCGCGCCGAGCATTACATACGTTCGGCCGCCCCCGACCCCGCGCTCCGCGCGCAAGAGCAGGGCGGTCGCGGCGAATACTACCGCGGCAACGAGGGGGTCGGGGGTGAGCTTCTCGAGCCCAACGAGCGCGATTCCCGACCACACGAAGAGCGTGTAGGAGACGGCGATCCCGAACGGCGACCAGAGCCACGCCGCGCGGCGCGAGAGCTCCCGCCGCAGGAACTCGAAGCTCGCGGCGCTCGACACGTACGTTGCGTACAGTACGAGGTGGGCGAGCGTCGCTTCGAAGTACGGGGAGGGCCGGACGAGCCGCACCGCCAGGCCGAGGAGCCACGGCAGGAGCGGGCTCCAGTAGCTGCTGATGGCCTGGCCCCAGCGCCCCGCGGCGGCGCGGTCAGAGAGGTCCAGGTAGCTGACGCCGTCCGGGTTGACGTAGTGTCGCGCCGACCACGCCTGGAGTGCTCCGACGATCAGCAGCACGGCCCACCACGCGAGGAGCGCCGGCCGCGCGCGCGACGCCTCGCGTTCGGCGACGGCGGCCGGGAGTGGGTGAGCGGAGGAGGGGGCAGCGGCGGACGGAATGTCGATGGCGGTCATCCCACGGGGACGGCGAAGGGAAGCGGCGTCGCCGCGCGGCCGGGAGCGGTGCTGCAATCTGCGAGGGGACGCCCGAAGGAGGCAATCGGCGCGCGGAGGCTAGAGCGCGGCGAGCTCGGGGTCGCGCCGGAACGCCCACGCCGTGTAGGTGAGCATGATCGCCGCCGCGCCGCCGATCGCCCACTGCACGCCCACGGCGCGCGCCACGCCGCCGGCCGCGAACGCGCCGACGACCTGCGACAGCCCGACGACGACGAACGAGTAGGCCGACATGAGCCGCCCGCGGAACGCGTCGGGGACGATGGACTGGAGCGCGCCGTTGCTCAGCGCGCTGTTGAGAATCATCGTGAACCCCGCGCCGAGGAGCAGCACGCGAGCGAGCCCCACCGAGCGGGTGACCGAGAAGACGAGGAGCAGTAGGGCGAAGGAGACCGACGAGGTGAGCAGCAGCTTCCCCCGCCGGAAGCGCTGACCCACCGACGCCAGAAAGAGCGCCCCCGCCAGCCCGCCGACGCCGACGAAGGCGAGCAGCACCCCGTACCCCGCGGCCCCCGTCCGCAGCAGGTCGCGGGCGACGACCGGCATCAGCGTCAGGTACGGGATGCCGAGCACGGCGAACACCGTGACGAGCCGCATCAGCGCCCACACCAGCCGCGTCGAGCGCATGTAGCGCAACCCCTCCTTCACCCCCTCCATGGGCGTGCCGACGGCGGGCGTCGGCGACCAGGGCGGCAGGCGCACGAGAAACAGCCCGACGAGCACGGTGAGGTAGCTCGCCGCGTTGACGGCGAAGCACCACGCCAGCCCGGCGCCGGCGATCACCGCCGCGGCCAGCGACGGCCCGACGATGCGCGCCAGATTGAAGCCGCTCGAGTTGAGGGCAATCGCGTCCTGCAGGTCCTCCCGCCCCACGAGCTCGACGAGCAGCGCCTGGCGCGCCGGGATCTCGAAGGCGCTGAAGACGCCGTTCGACGCCGCCAGCACGAGCAGCCAGGGGACGGTGATGTTCCCCGACCAGGTGAACCACCAGAGGAGCGTCGCTTCGACCAGCATCAGCGACTGCATAATCATGATCAGCCGCAGCTTGTGCGTGCGGTCCACGAGCGCGCCGGCGTGCAGCGAGAAGAGCAGCACGGGGAGCGACCCGGTCGCCGTCACGAGTCCGACGACGAACGCGCTGTCGCTCAGCTGTAGGGCGAGCCACCCCTGCGCCATGGACTGCATCCACGTGCCGATGAGCGACAGCGTCTGCCCGGTCCAGAAGAGCCGGAAGTTGCGGTGCCTGACGAGGACGCGGAACGGGTTGAGCGATCGTGGTTCGGACGGCATCGGGCGAAGGATGAGCGCCCGACGCGGCACATTCCACCCCGCCGGCCCGCACCCGGCGCTCCCCCTGCGCCGCGGCACGCACTTCGACTAAGCTTCCCCGACGATCCGACGAGGACTGACGATGCGACTGCGGCTGCTGCTCGGTGGGGTGAAGAGTGCCCTGCCGTTCGTACGCTCGAGCTACCACGGGACCGGCGGCACCGCGGACGCCCGCTACTGCTACTCGGTGTGGCTCCGCCACCTCTCGCTCATCCACGCCGCGGGGCTCGACGCGGCGCCGGAGAGCGTCGCCGAGTTCGGGCCCGGCGACTCGGTCGGCATCGGCGTCGCCGCGCTGCTCAGCGGCGCGCGACGCTACGCCGCGCTCGACGTCGTGGACCACGTGAGCCGCGCCGAGAACCTGCGCATCTTCGACGAGCTCGTCCCCCTCTTCCGCGCCCGCGCCGACATCCCGGCCGGCGACGGCCTCGCCGGCGTGCACCCGCGCCTCGCGTCGTACGCCTTCCCCTCGGCGGCCCTCCCCGACGACCGGCTCGACGCGGCGCTCGACCCCGCCCGCCTGGCGGCGATCCGCGGCGCGCTCGGCGCCTCGACGGCGAGCGCCGACGCCGCCGTTCGCTACATCTGCCCCTGGCACGACCAGTCCGCCCTCCCCGCTGGCTCGGTGGACCTCGTCCTGAGCCAGGTCGCGCTTCAGGAGATGGACGACGGCGACGGCGACGACTCGCTCGGCGCCGCCTTCCGCGCCTCTGCCGCCTGGCTCCGCCCGGGCGGGATCGCCTCGCACCAGATCGACTTCCGCACGCCCGGCGGACCGCGCTGGAACGAGCACTGGACCTACCCCGAGCTGGCCTGGCGCATCGCCCGCGGCCGCCGGCAGCGGTTCGAGAACCGCGCCCCGCTGTCGCGCTACCTCGAGCTCTGCCGCGCCCACGGCTTCCGCGTCGTCCACGTCCTGCCGACGACCGACCGCGCGGGGAGCGTCGCGCGGAGCGAGCTCGCCCCCCGCTGGCGCGCCCTGAATGACGAGGACCTGACGACGACCGGCGCCTACATCCTCGCCGTGAAGAGCTGACGGCGCGGGCCGGCACCATTCCCGAGTCCGCGGGGTTGTACCGGGACCGAACGCCGAGAGCCGAGAGCCCACAGCCGAGAGCCGCCCTGCATGCGCTCGCACACCTACACGAAGTTCTCCCCCGAGCTGGCCGACGCGGTGGACCTGCAGTCGCTGCTCGACAAGCTCGCCGACTTCCTCCTCCAGTCCGGCTTCGCCGGCGGGAAGCAGAGCCACCCCTACTGGGGCGAGTTCGGCGGCGACGAGGACCGCTCGCTCGACGCGCTCAAGGAGGCGATCCTCAACGCGCTCATCGAGAGCGGGCAGTTCACCCCGGAGATGCTCGAGGCGCTGCGCGGCGAGGGCGACGAGGAGGCCCAGGCCAGGCTCGCCAAGATGCTCGACGACCTCGTCCAGCGGCTGATCGACGAGGGCTACCTGAACGTGGACACGCCGCCCCAGATGCCCGGCACGCAGCAGCCGGTCACCGGCCGCGGGGGCCTCGCCCACGCCGCGTCGCGCGACGTCCAGTTCAACCTCACCGAGAAGGGGATCGACTTCCTCGGCTACAAGACGCTCCGCGGCATCCTCGGCTCGTTAGGCAAGTCGAGCTTCGGCTCGCACGACACCCCGTACCTCGCGACCGGCATCGAGGCCGACGGCTACACCAAGCCGTACGAGTTCGGCGACGTCCTCAACCTCGACGTCAACGAGACGCTCAAGAACTCCCTCGCCCGCACGGGGAGGATCGAGGTGCCGATGGACCTCGACTACTCTGACCTCGCCGTGCGCCAGGCCGAGTACCGGTCGTCGTGCGCCACGGTCCTCATGCTCGACACGTCGCACTCGATGATCCTCTACGGCGAGGACCGCTTCACGCCGGCGAAGAAGGTCGCCCTCGCCCTCACGCACCTCATCCGCACGCAGTTCCCGGGCGACACGATCCGCGTCGTGCTCTTCCACGACTCGGCCGAGGAGATCCCCCTCGCCACCCTCGCCCACGCCCAGGTCGGCCCCTACCACACGAACACCGCCGAGGGGCTCAAGCTCGCCCGCCGCATCCTCGCCGCGCAGAAGAAAGACATGCGCCAGATCGTGATGATCACCGACGGGAAGCCGAGCGCGCTGACGATGCCCAACGGGCAGATCTACAAGAACTCGATGGGGCTCGACGCGACCGTCATCGCCCAGACGCTGCGGGAGGTCGCCAACTGCCGGCGCTCGGGGATCATGATCAACACCTTCATGCTCGCCCGCGACCGCGCGCTCGTCGAGTTCGTGAAGCGGGTCAGCGAGATCTCCAAGGGGAAGGCCTACTTCACCAACACGATGACGCTCGGCCAGTTCATCCTCATGGACTTCCTGCGCAAGAAGACGCGCAAGGTCAGCTAGCCGGCTAGCGCGCGCGGCGCAGCACCTCGTAGGGGTGCGTCGTGCTGTCGGTGGAGACGGCGATCGTCGCCTCGACCCGGTAGTTCGCCGCGAGGAACTCGGGGAGTCCCGGCAGCGCGTCGGCGCACGTCTCCGGCCGTGGCCTCGTCTCGCGGCACGCGTCGGCCCGCATCACGACGACGTACGCCGGCGGCGCCTGCGCGATCGCCGCGAGCAGCTCGCGCCGGTAGCGGGCGGCGAACGAGCTCCCCGCCCTGTCCAGCCCGAGCGGCGGGAATCCGAACCGGCCGGCGATGGACGGGCGGTCCATCACGTAGTTGAAGCCGGGATGCCGCCCCCAGACGAGCACGCGGTCGCCGGGCCGCGTGCGCCGCGCCACGTACCGCGCGATCGTCCGGAACGATTCGGTGTGGCGCCCGTCCAGCCCGTACTCGCGCCGCTCGAAGGCGTCGGCCGCCGCCGCGTTGCGCCGCGACTTCGCCCACCGGTACACCTGCTGGGCCGGCGCCACCGCCGCCGCGCAGACGACGACCGCCGCGCTCGCGCCGAGCAGCTGCCGCGCGGCGCGCCCCACCGCCCCGCCGCCGCGCGCGTCGCGCGCGTCGCGCACCGCGCGATACACCGCGCCGGCGCCGACGCCGACGAGCACGGCCACCGGCGCGTAGAGCGGGAGCCAGTGGTACGCCGTGAACTGCCCCTGCACCACGACGTTGAGCACGGCCGCCGCGATCCACGCCGTGACGAGCACCCACACCTCGCGCCGCGCCATCAACACACGTCCGCCGACGAGCGCCAGCGGCAGCGCGGCGGAGAGCGTCCCGCCGAGCAGCAGCCAGCGTGCGACCTCCTGCAGGCGCCAGAACACGACGCCGCTCACGGGCGCGTAGGCGAGGAGCGGGAAGCTGACGTAGACCTCGAACAGCTCGTCGAGCGCGCCCTGGCTCGCGAACCAGCCGGCGCAGAGCACGAGCGGCAGCGCGAATCCGGCTGCCGTCGCCCCCCACGACGCGGCGAGCCGCGCCGCGCGCCGCTCACCGGTGCCCGTCGCTTCGGCCGCGTGGAATAGAGGCGCGATGAGGAACGCGGCGTAGGTCGGCTTGATGAGCGCGCACAGCCCGACGCACAGCCCGGCGACCACCGCGCCGCGCGCCGACGTGCGCTCGTCCTCCCCGCGCACGAGCGCGTACGCCGCGCCGACGAGCAGCACCGCCGCCCAGCCGTCCGGCTGCGCGGTCGTACGGTGGTCGAGCGACGCGTACCAGAGCAGGTAGAGGCCGGCCCCCCACCACGCCGCGGCCCGCTCGGCGACGAGTCGCCCGACGAGCGCCGCGACGCCGGCGGCCCCCGCCGCCTGCCAGAGCAGATCGAAGGCGCGCAGCGTCCACTCGTGCCGCCCGAAGACGAGCTGCGCGAACGCCGCCAGGTAGTAGGCCACCGGCCCCTTCACGTCCCACGCGTCGCGGTACGGCAGCCCGCCGCCGAGGATCACGTCGCCCACCCAGGCGAAGATCCCCTGGTCGCCGCTGAGCGGCCAGGCGAGCGAGCGCACTGCCCACGCCGCCAGCAGCACCGCGCTGCCGGCGCGGGCGCGCCGTCCCCACCACGCGAGGTCGCGCCCCGCGTGATGGGCTCGCGTCACGATGGGAATTCGGGGCGGGGCGAGCGGCGTCGAGTCGGTGGGCGTCGGGTAGTCGGCGACGGGCATGGCGTGGTGGACGGGAGCGGCGGGGCCGCCGATGTAGACGCCCCGCGCGCCCGCCCAGCAACGATGGCCGCCCGCGCCGCCGGGGTGCCGCGGATCGGCGGGCGGCGTGTAGATTCCCGCGACCCGGGCCCCGACCATGCTCTCCCTCCTCGCCGTCACCCTCCTCACGAGCCTCCTGCTCGGCATGCGCCACGCGACCGACCCCGATCACGTCGTGGCGGTGACGGCGATCGCCAGCCGCGAGGGGTCGCTGCGACGCGCCGCGGGCGTCGGCGCGCTGTGGGGGGTCGGCCACACGATGACGATCCTCGTCGTCGGCGGCGCGATCGTCCTCTTCAAGCTCGCCTTCTCGCCGCGGCTCGGCCTCTCGATGGAGCTCGCCGTCGCGGCGATGCTCGTCGTCCTCGGTGTGCTCAACCTGATGAACGTCCGGGGGCGCCGGACGTGTCTGACGACGATGCGCCCGCTCCTCGTCGGCACCGTCCACGGCCTCGCCGGCTCGGCGGCGGCGACGCTCGCCGTCCTCCCGCTGATCCCCGACCCGCGCTGGGCCTCCGCCTACCTGCTCGTCTTCGGCGCGGGCACGGTCGCCGGCATGGCGCTGATGACGGTCGCCATCGCCGCGCCGTCCGCGCTCGCCGTGGCGCGCGTCGCCGGCCTCCACCGGTGGATTCGCGTCACCTCGGGGGCGCTCAGCGTCTGCTTCGGCGTCTACCTCGCGTTCCAGATCGGCTTCGTGGACGGGCTCTTCACCTCGACGCCCAGCTGGACGCCCAGGTGAGCCGGCGCCGCGCCCCGGCGGCGTTCGACCCGGCGCCCATCCCGCCCGAGCGGGCGCGCGCCTTCGGCCGCCGGCTGCGCGCCTGGTACCGCCGCAGCTCGCGCGACCTCCCGTGGCGCCGCACCCGCGACCCGTACCGCGTCCTCGTCTCGGAGCTCATGCTGCAGCAGACGCAGGTCTCGCGCGTCGTACCCAAGTACCACGAGTTCCTCGGCGCCTTCCCGACGCTCGAGAGCGTCGCCCGCGCGCGGCCGGCCCGCGTCGCCGAGGCGTGGGCGGGGCTCGGCTACTACGCCCGCGCGCGCAACCTCCACCGCCTCGCCCGCACCGTCTCCGGCGCCGCGCTCCCCGCCGACCCCGCCGCGCTCCGCGCCCTCCCGGGGATCGGCGCCTACACCGCCGGTGCGGTGGCGTGCTTCGCCTACGAGCGGCGCGCCGCGCTCGTGGACACGAACGTCGCGCGCGTGCTGCGCCGCGTCTTCGCCCCCGAGCTCGACCCCAAGTCGGGCCCCGGCATGCGCGCCCTCTGGCAGCTCGCCGAGGCGACGCTGCCGCGCACCGGCCGCGCGACGTGGACCCACAACCAGGCGCTGATGGAGCTCGGCGCGCTCGTCTGCACGGCGCGCGTGCGCCACTGCCGCGGCTGCCCGGTGCGAACGGTGTGCGCGACGCACGCTACGCGGGGGTGCCCGTGAGCGCGCGCCCGTGTCGTGACGCCGTTCACGGTTGACGGTTCACGGTGACCGGTCGCCGCGTGGAACCCCGGGAGGCCCGCAGCGCCCTCCCGGCGCGCAGGCCGAGGGATTACCACGCCGCCTTCCTCGCGCGCGCCGCGGCGCGACGCTCAGATGAAGGCGTAGTCGGTGTGCGCCAGCTGCAGGAACAGCGACGCGTCCTCCGCGACGCGGCCGCGGGGGTCGTACACGTGCACGTGCTGCTCGAACGTCGAGCGGAAGCCGGCCACGGTGAGCCCGCGCCGCACGCACTCCGTCGGCGCGTAGCTGGCCAGCGTCGGCGACGTCGAGTCGCGCAGGGCGCTCCGCACGGCCAGGGCGTAGAGCTCGGCCCAGCCGTGCTCGTCGTCGCTCCGCACCCACGCGTCGATGATCCGCGCCTCCGCCGGCTCGTAGCGCATCACGAAGTACCCCGCCGGCACGCCGCCGCGGCGCACGACGTAGAAGCGGAAGCGCACGGTGGGGCACCGCGCGAGGAAAGCGAGGCGCGCCGCGCTCTGCTCGAACACGAGCTCGGCCCCACGCGGCGCGGGAAACGGCACGTCGGGTCCCGCGAAGTCGGCCGGCGACACCTCGCGCGCGTCCCACCCCGCCGACGGCTTCGGCAGCGGCCAGCTCCGGCCGGCGGCCCGCGCCGCACGCAGCGGCGTCTTCCACGACAGGGGCTGCGCCAGCGCCTCGCGCACGGGACGCGTCGTGCGCGAGAACCAGTGCACCGCGTTCCGCGGCCGGAACCCCATCGGAACGCGCATCCGCTGGGTCGTCTCGCTCCCACCGATGGAGCAGATGACGTCCCGCAACTTCGCGACGTGCCGCAGCAGCACGAACCCCGCGCCAACCTGACTCGCGTCGGCGGCCCAGTCGTAGAGCTGCACGGCGGGGATTGGCCCGGAGGTGGTGAGGATCGTCAGCGGCCAAATCGCGCCGTGCGCGATGATCTCGCCACGGCGCTCGAGCACGTAGCTGCGCGAGCCGTCCCACTCCGGGTGCTCCGCCCAGTACTTCCACTGGACGTGGTCGGCGCGCACGAGCGAGCCGCCCGCGTCCGCCCCGAAGACGTGCGCGAGAAACCGCGACAGCGCCGGGTAGTCGGCGGGCGACGTCGGGCGGAAGGCGGTGGCGCTCACCGGCGGCGCCCCATCGCGAGCGACCCGTCGAGTACCTCGAACGCGCCGTCGCGGTTGATCGTGTGCGTGCCCATCAGGTTCGGCCACCAGTCGGGGAGGATCGTCTCGATCGGGCGCTCCGCGTACTCGGTCGGCGTCAGTCGCGTGACCTCGTTCAGCACGACCGCGTACCCATAGCGTACCGCGCAGTCCTGCGACGGCCGGATCAGCGACGCGCCGCGGCGGAACAGCGCGCCGGCGCCGCGGGCGCGACGCGTGTCGGCGCAGATCGGGTTCGCCGGGTGGTAGCGCCACGGCCCGTCGAGCCGGTCGGCGTGGAAGAGGAACGTCTCCGCGCCGCGCTCGTGCAGCGTCGTAAAGAAATACCAGACCGCCTCGTGCAGGAAGGGCGTCGTATCGCGCAGCGGCAGCCCCTCGCACAGCACGGCCTCGCGCCGCCACTCGAACGGAAAGCGCGTCGCGCGGTAGAGCTGTACGGTGCCGTCGTCGCCGCTCTCGGGGATCATGTAGTGCGTCCCCTCGTGCCGGAGCACGCACGGGTACGACAGGTGGTACGGCTTCTCGAGCACGATGCCCGGCTCGCCGAAGGCGAGGTCGTCCCGCACCTCGAGGCAGACGAGGTGCGCCTTCTCGCCGTACGCGGGAATCTTCTCCATGAAGAGCCAGCGCCGGCCGTCGGCCTCCCAGAGAAACGGGTCGGCGTACTGGACGCCCGCCGGCATCGGCACGGCCCGCATCTCCTCCCGCCGCGGTGGCGCCGCCGCGGCCTCGGGCGCGCGGCGTCGCATGGCCACGAACCAGTCCTGACGCGCCGACTCGGCGTGCCCGACGACGCGCGCGGCGACGCTGTGCCGCGCGCGCCCCGCGAGAAATCGCGCCGCGTCGAGGAGCGACGGCGCCCGCGGTGCCGCCGCCCGCGCCGGCGCGGCCGGTCCTGCGCGCGCGACGAAGCGCTCCTCGTCGGCAGCGGCGTCGAGCAGCGCGCGAACGAGCAGCGGGCCCGCGAGCGCGGCCGGCTCGACGGCGTTCTCCACGAAGCGCCAGCCCGGCTTCGTCGCGACCGCGTCTTCGGCGATCGTCTCCCCGCGGGGGAAGTCGACCGTGTACCGTTGCAGCGCGATCACGCTCACCGGCTCGCCGGCGGCGATCTCGCGCCAGTAGAACGGCCGCACCAGCGCGCGCCCCGGATCGCCGAAACGGAACGCCCACTCGCCGAGCCGCGCGAGTCCGGCGCAGTCGCCCGAGAGCGGGTCCTCGCCGAGCCAGACCAGCACGTCGAGCCGCCGCGCGCGCACCGCGTCGGCCGTCGCGCGCGAGAGCGTGCCCGGCGCACCCCCGCCCGGAAGCTCCGTCGCACGAGCCGCGAAGTGCCCGGCGAGCGCACCCGGCGCGAAGGGATCGACGCCGCCGCTGCCACGCGCCCGCAGCCACTCGATGAGTCGCGCCGCGGGAGCGCCGCCGGCCGCGCGCCGCCGCCCGTCACGCGCCGCGCCGCCCTCGCGCAGCAGACTCAGGTCGACCGCCGGCTCGGCGTCGAGCCACGCGAGCACGTCGTGCGCCCACCGCGCGACCGCCGCGCCGGCGGGAAGGAGCGCGCCGACGGCGAGCCTCCGCCGGTGTGGCGCGAAGCGCCGACGGATCGCGATCCCGGGGTCCACCAGCTGCGGCGGCGGCTCGCTCACGACGACGTGGCCGGGGACACGCGGCGGTCCGCTACGCCTGACCGGCGTCCGAGCGAGCCGTCGGAGCGTCGGTGGCCCGGTGCATGGACAGGTAGGCGAGGCCGCCGCCCGACGCGGTGCGCCGCTCCGCGATCGTGAAGCCCGCGCGGCGATACAGGCGGACGGCCGCCTCGCGCTCTTCGTGGACGTCGAGGCACACGCGACGCGCACCCCGCTCGGCGGCCCGGCCAAGGATGTCGGCGAGCACGTCGCGGGCGAGCCCCCGGCTGCGCAGCGACGGGTGCACCCACACCTTGCTCAGGTACCAGTCCCCGGGCTCCGCGGTCGTGAACAGCCCGCGGGTCGCCTCCAACCGCTGCCGGAGGACGTCCCGCGGCACGGTGCCGCGCGCGGTCAGGAGCGCCATCAGGTCGGCGCTGCGGCACCGCCGCAGCTCCTCGGCCGGGAGCAGCACGTAGCCCGCCGCGAGCGTCGCGCCGTCGTCCGCGAGCGCGACGTGCGAGCGCTCCAGCGCGACCTCGGAGCTCGACCGCCGGACCCACGACCGCAGCACGCGCGTGGCGGTCTCCGCGTCGCCGAAGAGGAAGTCGAAGTACGGGTTGCCGGCGTCGTGGACGCCGGCGACGTAGGCGGCCGTGAGGTCGTCGGTCCACGACACCTCGCCCTGCGGAACGCAGTCGACACTAACCACCGTGCGCCGCGCCGTCCCCGCGCGCCACCGCCGCAGCGCACCGCGCCAGACCGCCCACCGTCAGAAACTCGTCGGGGTCCGCGTCGCCGAGGTCGATCTCGATCCCGAATCGCTCCTCGATCGCGGCAAGCAGGTTGACGAATCCCAGCGAGTCGACGACCCCCGCGTTGAGCAGGTGCAGGTCGTCGACGCCGCCCGCCGCCGCCCGCGCGGCGGCGTTCGGGGCGGCGCTCACGATGAAGTCGCGGATCTCCGCGTAACTAGGACTTGGCACTGATGAGCTCTCCCACGCTGCGGGCCAGGGCCGCGCGATCGATCTTACCGTTGGCGTTGAGCGGCATGTCGCCGATGAGGAAGATAGCCTTCGGCACCATGTACCCGGGCAGCACCGACTCGCACTGTCGGATGATGGCGGCCGTGTCGGTCGCCGGCGGCGCGCAGAGGAACGCGTAGACCGAGTCGGCGCGCCCCGCCTCGAGCGGCCACGCGACCGCCATCGCCGAGTCGTTGCCGGAGGCGTGGCGGAGCACCTCGTCGATCTCCTGCAACTCGACGCGGTACCCGTTCACCTGGACCTGGTTGTCGACGCGCCCCAGGTACTGCATCACGCCGTCCTCGTCCTCGACCACCATGTCGCCGGTGCGGTACCAGACGCGCGGATCGCTGGCGCGCGAGACGAACTGCTGCGCGGTCTTCTCCGGGTTGTCGAGGTAGCCCCGGGTGACCTGGCTGCCCGACAGCCACAGCTCGCCCGGCTGCCCCCGCGTGGCCGCCGCGCCGTCGGCGCCGACGATCATCCCCGTCTGCGTCGCGAAGATCGTTCCGATCGGGACGACGCCGTTGGCGCACCGGTTGCGCTCGCGGACCGGGTCCCAGCGGTAGTGCGAGATCGCGATCGTGGCCTCCGTCGGCCCGTAGACGTTCTCGACGATCGAGTTCGGCGCCGCCTGCTGCCAGGCGTCGGCCCACCGCTCGAGCAGTGGCTCGCCGCAGAACAGGCTGATGCGCAGGTCGGGGAGCGAGGCGGGGCGCAGCGTGCGCAGCCGCTGCATGAACATGATCACCGACGGCACCGAGAACCACACCGTGAGCCGCGCGTCGCGGATCAGCTTCGCCGGCGCCATCACCGCAGCGTGCGGGACGGAGACGAGCGCCGCGCCGCTCGCCCAGCAGACGAACATGTCGTGGACGCTCAGGTCGAACGTCATGTCGAACGCCTGCGAGAAGCGGTCGGTCGGCGCGAAGCCGTAGCGCGGCACGACGTAGCTGACGTAGCTCGCCGCGTTGCCGTGCGAGACCGGCACGCCCTTCGGCACGCCGGTACTGCCGGAGGTGAAGAGCAGGTACGCGGTCCCGTCGGGCGACACGCGCGCGACCGCGTCGCGATCGATCCTCGTCGGCGCCGCCGCCGAGTCGCCGTCGCACGGCGTCGCGAAGCGGTGGCGCGGGTACGCGGCGCGGAGGGTACCGGCGTCGAGGCCCTCGAGGCAGATCACCGTCAGCGGTCGGGGCGCGTCGGCGAGCACCCCGTGCAGCACCTCGGCCGCCTCCGGCGACGCGACGAGCGTCGCGCAGCGGGAGAGCGCGAGCATGGTGCGGGTGCGGGCGAGTGGGAAGTTCGGGTTGAGCGGCACGTACCCCTTCCCCGCCGCCAGGACGCCGAGCACCGACACGTACGCGCCGAGCGAGCGGTAGCCGAGGAAGGCGACGACCGGCTGCGCCTCGCCACCCGCGGCGCCCTCCGCCCGCAGGAGCGCGCTCGCGAGGGCCGCCGCGCGCGCCTCGAGGTCGGCGTACGTGAACGACTGCCCCGCCACCTCGAGCGCGGTCCGCTCCGGGTACCGGTCGGCCGACTGGCAGAATGCGTCGATGAGGCTCGCGACGGAGTAGCGTGACATCTGGTGAGAGTTGGCGATCGTCGACGCGAAGCACCGCCCCTCGCGCCGGGCACTGCGAGGGCCGGGCACGGGCCCCGGGCGGTGGCGACCGACGAGGGACGAGCGGCGCGCGCCCTCGGGTGCCTACTTCCTGATCGAGTCCTTGCTCGACCGCGCGCCCTCGCCGAGCGCGCTGCGGTAGGGGCGCTCGCCGTGGCCGACGTAGATCTGACGCGGCCGGGCGATCTTCTGCTCCTTGTCGAGCAGCATCTCCTCCCACTGAGCGAGCCACCCCGCGGTGCGGGCGACGGCGAACAGCACCGTGAAGAAGCTCGTCGGGAAGGCCATCGAGCGGTAGATGAGCCCCGTGTAGAAGTCCACGTTCGGGTAGAGCTTCCGCGAGACGAAGTAGTCGTCGGAGAGCGCGATCCGCTCGAGCTCCATCGCGATCTCGAGGTCCTTGTCCATCCCGACCTGCTTGAACACCTCGTCGGCGAGCTGCTTCACGATCCGCGCGCGCGGGTCGTAGCTCTTGTAGACGCGGTGGCCGAAGCCCATCAGCCGCTGCCCCTTTCCACTCTTCACCCCGTCGATGAACGCGGGGATGTTCTTCGGGTGGCCGATCTCGTTGATCATGTGCAGCACGGCCTCGTTGGCGCCGCCGTGCAGTGGGCCGTAGAGCGCCGCGATCCCCGCCGCGACCGCCGAGAAGGGGTCCACGTGCGACGAGCCGACGGCGCGCACGGCGTTCGTCGAACAGTTCTGCTCGTGGTCCGCGTGCAGGATGAAGAGGATCTCGAGGGCGCGCGTGAAGACGGGGTTGGCCTCGTAGCGCGACTCCGACATCCGCGCGACCATCGAGAGGAAGTTCTCGACGTACCCGAGGTCGTTGTCGGGATAGATGAAGGGGAGCCCCTTCACGTGCCGGTAGGCGAAGGCGGCGATCGTCGGTAGCTTGGCGAGCAGGCGAACGATGGAGATGTTGCGCTGCTCGGGGTCCTGGATGTTCTTCGCCTCCGGGTAGAAGGAGGAGAGCGCCGCGACCGCCGAGCAGAGGATGGACATCGGGTGCGCGTCGTAGCGGAAGCCCTCCAGGAACTTCCTGATGTTCTCGTGCACGTAGGTGTGGAACGTGATGTCGTGCACCCACTTGTTGTACTCGGTCTGGGTCGGGAGCTCGCCCCGCCGGAGGAGCCACGCGACCTCGAGGAAGCTCGCCCCCTCGGCGAGCTGCTCGATCGGGTAGCCGCGGTAGCGGAGGATCCCCTTGTCGCCGTCGATGAAGGTGATCGCGCTCTTGCACGACGCCGTGTTCATGAACGCGGGGTCGTAGCTCATCAGCCCGAACTCCTGCGGGTCGGCCTTGATCTGTCGCAGGTCCATGCCGCGGATCGCCGTGTCGCCCTCGACCGCCGCCTCCAGGATCGGCACCGTGTACGAGGCGCCGGTCCGGCCGTCCCGGATCTCGAGCGCGCCCGTCGCCGCGGCCTGCTGCTGCGGTGCCTCCGTCGTCCCCGTCTTGCCCATGCGACTGTCTCCGTAGCTGATCCCGCCGTGCCCGCCGTTAGGCGGCGCACGGGCGCCGTTCGATAGGTGGTGCCATCGTCAGTCCCGTGGCCGAAATCTAATCTCGAACGACCGGCCCATGGCATGGCGGCGCCTTCGTGCTCGGCCAGAAGGCTGGGCCTACCGCGGAGCGCCAGACACGACTCGATATATTGCCCTTTCCCCCACCACCGTCCGCAGACATGAGAGCCGTTCGCTACCTCGCCCCGAAAACTTCCTTCGAGCTGCAAGAGGTCCCGCGCCGCGAGCCGGGGCGGGGTGAGGTGCTGGTGCGCGTCACCGCGGCCGGCATCTGCCACACCGAGCTGCACTTCGAGAGCGGACTGCTCGACCTCGGCGTCGCCCCGGTGACGATGGGGCACGAGGTCGTCGGGCGGATCGAGGCGGCGGGCGAGGGGGTGCCCGACGACCGGATCGGCGAGCGCGTGATCGTCTACTACTACGTGGGGTGCGGCGCCTGCCGGTACTGCCGCGTCGGCGACGAGCAGCTCTGCCCGGCGCTGCGCGCCGAGTTCGGCTTCATCTCCGACGGCGGCTACGCGGACTACGTGACGGTGCCGTCGCGCAACGCGGTGCGCCTCCCCGACTCCATCTCCGACGAGGCCGCGGCGCCGATCGGCTGCGGCGTGACGACGGCGGTCCACGCCGCGAAGCTGGCCCGCCTCGCGGCCGGCGAGTGGGCCGTCGTCTACGGCGTCGGCGCGGTCGGCTTCGGGCTGATCCAGCTCGCGCGCTCGATGGGCGCCCGCGTCATCGCCGTCGGCCGCCGCGAGGCGAAGCTCGCCGTCGCCCGCCAGCTCGGCGCCGAGCTGACGGTGGACGCCAGCACCGGGAACGTCGCCGCGCACATCCGCGAGCTGACCGGCGGCGGCGGCGCCGACGTCGTCTTCGAGTGCGTCGGCACCGGCGAGACGATGGCCGCCGCCTCGGCGGCACTCGGCCGGCGCGGCCGCCTGGTGTTCATCGGCTACTCCACCGACTCCTTCACCGTTCACCCGATTCAGCTCGTCGTCTTCGAGCAGCAGGTGATGGGCGCGGTCGGCGCCACCCTCCAGGACCTCTACGAGGCGATCTCGCTCGTCGAGCGCGGCGTCGTGCGCACCGTGGTGGACCGCACCCTGCCGCTCGAGCACTTCCAGCGCGGTCTCGACGCCCTCGCCGCCGGAGAGCTGATCGGCCGCGCCGTGCTCCTGCCGGCGGCGAAGTGACGACGCGCGAGGCGCCTCGTCGCACGAACTGCCCGGCTGGGGGGCCTGCCCTGCGCGCAGCGAAGGAGCCCGCCCGACCGGTCGGATCGTGAACGACGCCCTGCAGATCGCGCTCGCCGTCGCCGCCGCCGCAGTCGCCGGCGCGATCAACGCGATCGCCGGCGGCGGTACCCTCCTCACCTTCCCCGCCCTCATCGGCCTCGGCATCGAGCCGCTGAGCGCCAACGCGACGAGCACCGTCGCCCTCTGGCCGGGCGCCGTCGGCAGCATGTGGGGCTACCGGCGCGAGCTCGCCGGCGTCCGCAGCTGGGCGGCGTGGTTCGCCGTTCCCAGCCTCGTCGGCGGTGCGCTCGGCGCCTGGCTCCTCCTCCGCACCCCCGCCGACCGCTTCGATGCCTTCGTCCCCTGGCTCGTGCTCGGCGCGACGGCGCTGTTCATGGTGCAGCCGGTCCTCGCGCGCGCCCTCGAGCGGCGCGGCGTCGGCGCCGTCCGCACGGCGGACGACGACAGGCTGCCCGCCTCGCCGCCCCTGCACGTCCTCGCCTATCAGTTCTGCGTCGGTATTTACGGCGGCTACTTCGGCGCCGGGGTCGGCATCCTCATGCTGGCCGTCCTCGGCTTCATGGGACTGCGCAACATCCACCGCATGAACGGCCTCAAGAACTGGGGCGGGCTGTGTATGAACGCCGTCGCCGCGATCACGTTCGCCACGAAGGGGATCGTCCACTGGCCCAGCGCCCTCGCCATGGCGCTCGGCTCAGTGCTCGGCGGCTACGCCACCGCCGGCTTCGCGCAGCGCGTCCCGCAGGCCGTCGTACGCAAGGCAGTGGTCGTGATCGGACTCGCGAGCGGCCTCTGGCTGCTCGTGGAGCGGTGACGACGACGCGCCGTGCGCCGCCGCGAGGACGGGCGCGACGCTACGCCCGGTAGGCCAGCTCGCGCACGAGCGCGAACTCCGCGGCGCTCACCGGCTGCACCGAGAGGCGATTCCCCCTGCGCAGCAGCGCCATCCCCTCGAGCCCCGGCGTCGCGCGCAGCTCGGCCAGAGTGACGAGTCGCGGGAAGCGCTCCGTGGCCCGCACGTCTACCATCATCCACGCCGGCGCCTCGGGGCGGCTCTTCGGGTCGAAGTGCGGGTCGGCGCGGTCGAACGCGGTGTGGTCGGGGTAGGCGTCCCGCACCACCTCGGCGACGCCCGCGACCCCCGACGGCTCGACCGAGGAGTGGTAGAACAGCACGAGGTCCCCGACCCGCATCTCGTCGCGCATGAAGTTGCGCGCTTGGTAGTTGCGCACGCCGTCCCAGCACGTCGTCCGCCCCGGCCCCGCCATCAGGTCGTCGAACGAGAAGGACTCGGGCTCGGACTTGAGCAGCCAGTGCCGCCGCCCGCGCCGCGCCGCTGCCGCGTCTCGGCCCCGCTGGGTGGTCGTCGCTCGTCGCTCGCTCACCGTCGCCGTCCTCCGTCGTCGTGTGATGCCTCGTCGCCGCGCTCCCCCGCTGCACCGGCGCGGCGTCGCGCGGAGCGTGCACGCGAATTGCCTCCCCGAGTCGGGCTTATGGCCAACCACGAGAGCAACCCCCGGCCGCGGCCGATCCCCCTCCGCGAGCTGCTCGGCATGGACGCCGCGCCGGCTCCGGCGGCGAGTGATCCGCGCGGCGGTGGCCGCGCTCCGGCCGACGACGGTGCGCGCGCCTCCGGTCCTCCGGCGGACTCGCGCGCCGTCGCTCCCGCTCCCGACCCGGCCGCGGGCGACGCGCCGCGTCCGTTCGCGCTCGTGGACGGCTCCAACGTCGCCCACGCCGGCGAGGGCGCCGCGCGGCTCGCCAACATCCTCATCGTCCGCGACAAGCTGCGCGCCGAGGGCTTCGAGCCGCTCATCGTCGCCGACGCCGCGCTCCGGCACCAGGTGGACGACCTCGCCGGCTACGAGCGCCTCGTCGCCGAGGGCTCGGTGAAGCAGGCGCCGGCCGGTACCGACGCCGACTACTTCATCCTCTCGTTCGCCAAGGAGCTCGACGCGGCGATCGTCTCGAACGACCAGTTCCGCGACCGCAGCCGCCAGTTCGCCGAAGTCCGCCGCCGCGTCATCCGCTTCATGATTCTGGCGGATGAAGTGGTGTTCGAGAAGAGGACGAGTAAGCGTAAGAGCTAGGGAGGCGAGACTGGGGGCGCGCTCCCCG
>Ga0307416_100000333_pt1 | contig 24386 bp, 19 predicted proteins | sample DK1Cmetagenome_2_FD_203821 | JGI IMG/M metagenome (GOLD analysis project Ga0307416, IMG submission 203821) | Maize rhizosphere microbial communities from greenhouse at UC Davis, California, United States - DK15-C-3 | ecosystem: Host-associated > Plants > Roots > Rhizosphere > Soil | place...
GCATGAACCTGTTCGACGACCTGAAGCTGCGCGTCGGCTTCGGCCGGACGGGTAACCAGGACATCGGCAACTTCCGGTCGCTGGCGACCCTCGGCGGCGCGAACTACGTCTACGGAGACGAGCGCTCGATCGGCTTCGGGCCGAGCCAGATCGCGAACCCCGAACTGAAGTGGGAGACGACCGACCAGACCGACATCGGGCTGGACGTCGCGTTGCTCGGCAACCGGATCGCCCTCACGACGGATTTCTACAACAAGAAGACGAAGGACCTGTTGCTCGAAGTCGCGATCCCGGGCACGTCCGGCTTCGGGACCTCCCTGCAGAACATCGGCAGCGTCCGCAACCGCGGCTTCGAGGTCGCGATCAACACCGTGAACCTCACGGGCGCGCTCGGCTGGGACTCGCAGCTCAACCTGGCCTGGAACCGTAACGAGGTGCTGAGCCTCGGCCCCAAGACCGAGCTGTTCCCCGGCGGGGTGGGCGCCGGCGCCAACCAGGACCCGACGATCATTCGCGTCGGCGAGCCGATCAACTCCTTCTACGGCTGGATCTTCACCGGCATCGACGCGGAAGGGAAGCCGACGTATAGGGACGTCAACGGCGACGGCGAGCTCACGCCCGACGACCGCGTCATCCTCGGCAACGCGCAGCCGAACTACACCGGCGGGCTGACCAACCGGTTCACCTTCCGCAACCTCGAGCTCTCCGTGTTCCTCCAGTGGTCGGTGGGGAACAAGATCTACAACATCAACCGCGCGATCCTCACCGACGCGGCGGGCACCTCCAACCAGCTCACCGACGTGTTGCACGCCGGCACCGGGGGAATCCCGACGCCGAAGGTCGGGAACACGTTCGAGAGCAGCCCCTCCAGCCTGTTCGTGGAAGACGGGACGTACCTGCGCGGGAAGAACATTCGCCTGAGCTACACGCTGCCGAGCGGGCTGCTCACGCGCCTGCCGGCTGGGCGCATGACCAACCTGCAGATCTACGTGAGCGCGCAGAACTTCTTCACGACGACCGACTACACGGGCTTCGACCCGGAGATCACGGAGTACGGCGGCACGAACCTGCAGCAGGGATTCGACTTCGGGACGTACCCGCAGACGAAGCAGTTCACCATCGGCTTCAACGCCGGCCTCTAACGGACACGGAGCCACGGCCATGCTGAATACCAGCTTTGCGAACGTTGCGCGGCGGTGCGCGACGCGGAGCTCCGCCCTCGCGCTGGCGCTCGCCGCGATGGCGTGCAGCGACTTCCTGGATCCGGATCCGAAAGACGTCCTCGCGCCCGAGAACTTCTACCGGACGTCGTCCGACGCCATTTCGGCCGTCAACGCGGCCTACGAGGCCAACCGGGCGACCTACCTGCTGAGCTTCTGGTACCTGTCGGACATCGCGACTGACGACATCGTACCGGGGCCGCGCTTCGGGTCGGACGGACAGCGCATGAGCGCCTACACATTCGACGCGACCGACGACTTCCCGATTGGCGACCAGTGGCGGGCCAACTACCGGGCCATCAACCGCGCCAACGCGGTGATCGACCGCGTGCCCGGGATCACGATGGACGTGGCGCTGCGCGACCGCCTGGTGGCCGAGGCGCGGTTCCTCCGCGCCCACGACTACTTCAACCTGGTGCGCTTCTTCGGCGACGTGCCGCTCGTCGAGCACGAGACCACGTCGCTTCAGGGGCTCGAGCTGCCACGGTCGCCGGCGGCGGACGTCTACGCGTTCATCATCGCCGACCTGCAGGCCGCCGCGGCGACGCTTCCGGCCGAGTACCCCGCGAGCGACGTCGGGCGCGCGACGAGCGGCGCGGCGCTCGCCCTCCTCGCCAAGGTCTACCTGCAACAGAAGGACTGGGCCAACGCGGCGGCGACCGCGGGCCAGGTCATCTCGAGCGGCACGTACGCGCTCAACGAGGACTGGAAGGACAATTTCCGGATCGCCGTCGAGCTCACCAACCCCGAGTCGATCTTCGAGGTCAACTTCGACGGGTCCCTGACCGAGGGAGGCGGCAGCGTGCAAACGCTCTTCAGCCTCCCGGACGGCTACCCGGGCGGGGACGCGTTCGGGATCATGAGCCTCACCCCCGACATCATCGCCCAGTTCGAGGCGAACGACGAGCGTGGGCTCGGCGGCACGTTCATCACGTCGCCGTACATCAACCAACAGGGCGACACGGTCGAGTGGGCGCAGCCGCCGGGTCCGGCGTACATCAAGTACCTCGACCAGACCAACGACCAGAACACCTCGTCGCGGTCCTGGGTGGCGCAGCCCAACAACTGGATCGTACTTCGGTATGCGGACGTGCTGCTCATGTACGCGGAGGCCGTGGCGAACGGCGGGGCGGCGACGGCCGGGAGCGCGCTCGACGCGCTCAACGCCGTGCGGACGCGGGCCGGGCTCGGGCCGTTCGACGCCCTCACCCTCGACAACGTGCGCGGGGAGCGGCGGCGCGAGTTCGTGTTCGAGGGACAGCGCTGGTTCGACCTGGTGCGGTACGGGCTGCTCACCCCGGCGATCGTGGCCAAAACGGGGAACACACCGAAGGCCGACGTATTCCCGGTGCCGCAGAGTGAGCGGGACCTGAACCCCCAACTGACGCAGAACCCGGGGTATTGAGGCCGCGATCCGACGCGACGCGACGGCCGCAGGGAGGCGCCGACCCTGGCGCTCCTCCCTACGGCCGTCGCCGTGCGTAGGGCCGCGGAAATGCGGCTCTCGGCTCTCGGCGCATCGCGGGCGGCTTCGCACGCAACACGCAGCAGGCAGGACGTCTCACCGCACCACCGGAGAACGAACTCACATGCACATGCTCACCCGGGGCGCCCCCGCCCGGCGCGTCGCGCTGGTGGCGCTCGGCGCTTCCCTGTCGCTCGCCGTCGCCCCGGACCTGCCGGCGCAGGCGCCGCTCGACGGCGTCGACGCCCGCACCGAGGCGCGCGTCGACTCCCTCGTCCGGTTGATGACCGTCGAGGAGAAGGTCGGTGAGATGACGCAGCTCACCATCCAGGCCGTGTCGCGCACGCAGGGGTCGGCGACGGTGGCGCACCAGCTCGACCCGGCGAAGCTCGAGGAGGCGCTCGTCCGGTACAACGTCGGGTCGCTCCTCAACGTGTGGGACGTCGCCTTCACGCCCCAGCACTGGCAGGAGGTCACGTCCGCCGTGCAGCGCGTCGCCCAGCGCAAGCGGCTCAAGATCCCGGTGATCTACGGGATCGACGCCGTCCACGGCTTCCACTACATGGTGGGCGGGACGATCTTCCCGCAGAACCTGGCCATGGCGGCGACGTGGAACCCCGAGCTGGTGCGCCGCTCGAACGAGATCACCGCGCGCGAGACCCGCGCCGCCGGCATCCCCTGGAACTTCTCCCCGGTCCTGGACCTCGCCCGCCAGCCGCTCTGGTCGCGCTTCTTCGAGACCTTCGGCGAGGACGTCTACTTGGCGACGGTGCTCGGCGTCGCCGCCGTCGAGGGGCAGCAGCAGCGGACGCCCGAGGGGCACGTGCGCGTTGCCGCCACCGGGAAGCACTTCCTCGGCTACAGCATGTCGCGCACCGGCAAGGACCGCACGACGGCGTGGATCCCCGAGCGGCAGCTCCGCGAGTACTTCCTGCCGACGTTCAAGGCGGCCGTCGACTCGGGGCTGCTCACCGTGATGATCAACTCGGGGGACCTCAACGGCGTCCCCGTGCACGCCAGCCGCGAGATCCTCACCGGCCTGCTGCGCGAGGAGCTCGGCTTCCGGGGGATCGCCGTCACGGACTGGGAGGACATCGTCAAGCTCCACACCGTGCACCGGGTGGCGGCCACGCCCAAGGACGCCGTGCGCATCTCGGTCATGGCGGGGATCGACATGAGCATGGTCCCCTACAACCTGGACTTCTACAAGCACCTCGTGGAGCTCGTGCGCGAGGGCGCGGTGCCGCAGTCGCGACTCGACGAGTCGGTGCGCCGGATCCTGCGCGTGAAGTACGCGCTCGGCCTCTTCGACAACGCCGAGCCGGACGCGAGGGCGCTCGCCGCCGCGGTGGGGGCGGCCGCGTCGCACGCGGTCAGCCGCGCCGCGGCCGAGGAGGCGATCACGCTCCTCAAGAACGACCGCGCGCTGCTGCCGCTCGCCAAGAGCACCCGCGTGCTGGTCACGGGCCCCGGCGCCACGTCGCTGCCGGCGCTGCACGGCTCGTGGACCTACACCTGGCAGGGCACCGACACGCTCATGTACCCGAAGACGACGAAGAGCGTGCTCGAGACGCTGCGGAGTGAGATCGGCGCCGGCAACGTGACGCACGTCCCCGGGGCGACAATGACGCAGGAGCTCGACGTGGCCGCGGCGGTCGCGGCGGCCCGCGCCGCCGACGTCGCGATCGTCTGCCTGGCCGAGCAGCCGTCGACCGAGCAGCCCGGCGACATCGACGACTTGACGCTGCCGGCCGCGCAGCTCCGGCTGGCGCGGGCCGTCGAGGCGGCGGGCAAGCCCGTCGTCCTCGTGCTCACCACGAATCGTCCGCGCATCGTGCGCGAGGTCGTCGACAGCGCGCGCGCCGTGGTGGCGACGTACGAGACCGGCCCCTACGGGGGCGAGGCGCTCGCCGACGTGCTCTTCGGCGACGTCAACCCGAGCGGGCGGCTGCCCTTCACCTACCCGCGGTACGCTGGCGCGCTCGTCCACTACGACCGCGCCAACAGCGAGGGCGGGTCCGACTCGTCAGGCACGGGGTTCACGCCGCAGTGGCAGTTCGGCCACGGCCTGTCGTACACGACGTTCGGCTACAGCGACCTGCGGCTCGACCGCCGCGAGCTCGGCACGCGCGACACGCTCACGGTCTCCGTCACGGTCGCGAACACGGGCAAGCGCGCCGGCAAGGAGGTCGTGCAGCTCTACGTCCGCGACCTGTACGCCGCGATCGCGCCGGCGGTCAAGCGGCTGCGTGGATTCGACAAGGTGGCTCTCGGCCCCGGCGAGCGCCGAACGGTGACATTCAAGCTGCCTGTCCAGCGACTGGCGTTCATCGGGCTCGACAACCGGCCGACCGTCGAGCCGGGCGAGTTCCAAGTCATGATCGGCGGACTTCCGGCGCAGTCGTTCCGAGTCAGATGAGCGTCGCTTCCGCTACACGCTGCCCACGGGGGCAGTGGCCACCTTCCGCTGGCCTTGAGCCCGCCGCACTCCCACGCCTGACGACAGGAGGTTCACGACGATGTATTGCCCTGCGGAGGCGCGGTACGAGGCGATGCCGTACGAGCGCTGCGGTCGGAGCGGCCTGCTGCTGCCCGCCATTTCATTCGGGCTGTGGCACAACTTCGGTGGGGTCGACCGGCTCGAGGACGTGCGCGCGATGGTGCGCCACGCATTCGACCTGGGCATCACCCACTTCGACCTGGCCAACAACTACGGACCGCCCCCGGGGTCGGCCGAGGAGAACTTCGGGCGCATTCTCCGGGACGACCTCGCGCCGTTCCGGGACGAGCTGATCATCTCGACGAAGGCCGGCTACCGGATGTGGCCCGGCCCGTACGGCGAGTGGGGCTCCCGCAAGTACCTCGTGGCGAGCCTGGACCAGAGTCTGCGCCGCATGGGGCTCGACTACGTGGACATCTTCTACAGCCATCGACCGGACCCGGACACGCCCCTGGAAGAGACTATGGGCGCGCTCGACTCGGTGGTGCGGAGCGGGAAGGCGCTGTACGTGGGGATCTCGTCGTATACCGCCGAGCAGACCCGGGAGGCCGCTGCGATCCTGAAGGGGATGGGCACGCCGGCCCTGATCCATCAGCCCCGGTACAGCATGTTCGACCGCTGGGTCGAGGACGACGGCCTGCTCGACGTGCTCACCGAGGAGGGTATGGGCTGCATCGTCTTCTCGCCACTCGCCCAGGGGCTGCTCACGGACCGTTATCTCGGCGGCATCCCGGACGACTCGCGCGCCGCCAAGCCCTACAGCTATCTCAAGCGCGAGGAGATCACCGAGGCCCAACTGTCGAAGGTGCGCCGCCTCAACGAGCACGCGCGCTCGCGCGGCCAGCCGCTGGCGCAGATGGCGGTGGCGTGGGTACTGCGCCGCCCCGAGGTGACGTCGGCGCTGATCGGGGCGAGCCGGCCCGCGCAGATCGACGACGCCGTCGCCGCCCTCGCCAACCGGCGCTTCGCCGACGACGAGCTGCGCACGATCGACCAGATCCTCGCGAGCTGACCCGAGCTGACGCATGTTCCGGCCGTGACCGATTCCCACGCCTCCCCACCAACGGCGTCGCTTCCCGTCATTCGAGCTGGCGCCGGCGGCCTGCCGATGGTGGAGCTCCGCGCGCCCGACGGCGCGCGCGCCGAGGTGTACCTGCACGGCGCGCACGTCACGTCGTGGACGCCCGCGGGAGGCGGCGGCGAGCGCCTGTTCCTCAGCACGACGTCCGAGTTCCGCGCGGGTGCGGCCATCCGCGGCGGCGTGCCGGTGATCTTTCCGCAGTTTGCCACCGAGGGGCCGCTGCCGAGGCACGGCTTCGCCCGCACGAGCGCGTGGGAGCTCGTCCCGGCTGCGGACGCTGCGGCAGGCGCACCCGCGTCAGGCGCCGCGGCGACGTTCCGGCTCACCGACTCCGCCGCGACGCGCGCGATATGGCCGCACGCGTTCGTGGCGGAGCTCGCGGTGTCGGTCGGCGGCCCGCAGCTCGAGCTCCGCCTGACCGTCGCGAACACGGGCCCGTCTTCATTCGCGTTCACCGGCGCCCTGCACACGTACTTGCGCGTCGCCGACGTGCAGCAAACGATCGTCCGTGGGTTGGCCGGCACGCGGTACCGCGACTCGGGCGCGGGCGGAGGCGGGCGCGCGGACCCGGTGCCGGAGCTGCGCGTTCGCGGCGAAACGGACCGGGTGTATCTCGACGCGCCCGCCGAGCTGGAAGTGCGGGAGCCCGATCGGGCGACCCTCGTCCGGACCGAGGGCTTTCGCGACGTGGTCGTGTGGAACCCGGGGGCAGAGCGCGGCGCGGCACTGGCGGACCTCGAGCCCGGAGGGTACGCGCGCATGCTGTGCGTGGAGGCCGCCGCGGTCGGCACGCCAGTGCAGCTTGGCCCCGGTCAGCGGTGGACGGGGGCTCAGACGCTCATCGCCAGGTGATGGGACGCGGCGGAGGCGACACTGTCATCCCGCAGGAGCGGCCCGCAGGGCCGCGAGTGTCGGGATCGGGCGGCGGCACGCGATGCCCGCATCCCGCTAGGGACAGGGATCCCGACACTCGCCCCGCCTGCGGCGGGGCTCCTGCGGGATGACAATGCAACCTGACCCGCGACCGGCCGCCCTGGAGGTCACGGCATGAGTCTCACGACGGCGATGGCCCGACTGGCCTGCGCGCTCGGATGCGCGGCGCTCGCACTCGCCGCGTGCCGCCCGCGCGCGGTGCGCCTGCCCGATGCCGAGGATGCGCGCGCAGCCGCCGGGCCGGCCGAGGGCGCGGCACGGCTCCCCCTGCTCCCCTACCCGCAGCGCGTCGCCCTCGCCGGCGGCATGCTGACACTACCCCGGACGCTCGCCTGTCACCTCGCCGATTGGACGCTGCGGCCGCTGGTCGGCGTGCTCGACGGCGAGTACGGCATGCTCGTCGGCGGTCGGGTCGTGGAAGCGCCAACCGCCGCGGGCGCACCCTGCCACCTCGACGTCGACCCGGCGCTCGGCGAGCAGGGATACCGCCTGGCCGTCGATTCGATTGTCCGACTCACCGGCGGCAGCTATCAGGGCGTGGCGATGGGGAGCGTCACGCTCCTGCAGATGCTCGCGCCCGCGCCGGCTGGCGGCGGCACCGTGCCGCGAGTGGCGATCGAGGACCGCCCGGGGGTTCCGTTCCGCGCGCTCCTCGTCGACCTCGGGCGCAAATGGCACGAGGTGTCGGTGCTCGAGCAGCTCGTGGAGCTCGCCCGGTGGTACAAGGTCAACTACGTCCAGCTCCACCTCACCGACGACCCGCTGTTCACCTTTCCGACGCGCGCCTACCCCGAGCTGCCCACGCCGGGAAAGCACTACAGCGAGGCGGAGCTCCGCCGGCTCGACGAGTTCGCGCGGGCGCGAGGCGTGGTGCTGATCCCGGAGCTCGAGGTGCCGGGCCACGCGAGCCTCATGGTCTCCCGCCGCCCCGACCTGTTCGGCTTCGCGGGGGTGAGCGAGTGGCGCGGCACGATCAACATGGGACGGGAGGCCGCCTACGCGGCGATCGACACGATCGTCGGCGAGATCGCCAGCGTCTTTCGGGCGAGCCCGTTCGTCCACATCGGCGGTGACGAGGCGAGCCTCGAGGGGCTGGCCGCCGACCCCGACGTGCGGCGGTACATGGCCGCCCGCGGGCTCGCCGACGTGGACGAGTTGTACCGTCACTTCCTCGTCCGGATGAACGAGATCGTGAAGCGGCACGGCAAGCGGACGATCGTGTGGGAGGGCTTCCACCGGGAGGGGCGCATCGAGATCCCGCGCGATGTGCTCGTCATGGCGTGGGAGACCGTGTACCAGCTCCCGCAGGACCTGCTCGCCGGCGGCTACACGATCGTCAATGCGAGCTGGAAGCCGCTCTACGTAGTGAACCAGCGGAAGTGGCCGGTCGACTACATCTACGGCACCTGGAACCTGTACCGGTGGGAGAACTGGGTGCCGCGGATGCCGTCGTACACGCCGATTCAGCTCGACTCGACGCCGCGGGTGATCGGCGCGATGATGTGCGCGTGGGAGCAGCCGCAGCACATGGAGCTGCCGTCGCTGCGCCGGCGGCTGGCCGCGATGAGCGAGCGGACGTGGAACGCCGCGGTGCGCCCGGAGCGGCCGTTCGCGTGGTTCGCGCGCACGCTCGCGCGCACGGACAGCTCGCTGCAAGCGGTGCTGAGCCCCGTCACGATCGAGGCGCGCGGGCTCCGCTTCCCGGCGCTCGACGAGGGGCACTACGGCGAGGAGTACTGGTTCGACGACACGCTCGCCGTCGCCCTCGCCGCGGACCCGAGCCTCGTCGTCCGGTACACGCTCGACGGCACTCCGCCCACCGCCGAGTCGCCGCGGTACGCTCGGCCGATCGCGGTCGCGGCGACCACGCACCTCCGGGCGCGGGCGTTCACGCCGGCGAGCGAGCCGGTGGGGTACGACCGCTGGCACGAGTACCAGCTCCACCCGCTGCGGGCCGAGGTGGCGGGCGAGCTGCGCGCGCCGCTCTCCACGCTCTGGGAGCCGCTGGAGAACGCCGCCCAGTTCGACCGGTCGGTGACGGTCCGCCTGTCGAGCGCCCGGCGTGGCACCATTCGCTACACGCTCGACGGCTCGCCACCGTCGGCCATGGCAGCCGCGTATCGCACGCCGATCGTCATCGCCGACAGCGCGGCGGTGCGGGCGCGGCTCTTCGGGGCGGCGGGGGAGCCGGTTGGGCAGGAGTGGGCGCAGTGGTTTCAGCGAGCCAAGTAGCCGGCATGCATCGCCCGCTGCGTCGACGGCCGTGGTGTCCGAATGGTCGACCTGAGCCGGCGCCATTGGTTGACACGCCGGCCGGTTCAGGCATCTTGGCGGGACCTGGGCCGCTCCGGGCAGGCGGCAGGGCGGCATTCGACATGGAGGTGCGCGATGCGCATCGGCGTCATCGGAGTCGGTCGGATCGGGCGGTACCACGCGCGCCTCGTCCGCGCCCACCCGGAGGTCGACGCGCTCGTCGTCACCGACATCGACCCGGCCCGGGCGCGGGAGGTGGCCGCCACCGTGGAGGCCGAGGTAGCGGACAGCGCCGCCCGCCTCCTCGAGCGGGTGGACGCCGTCGTCATCGCCGCGTCCACCGACGCGCACGCGCAGCTCATCCACCAGGCGGTCGACGCCGGCGTGCCGACCTTCTGCGAGAAGCCCGTCGCCCTCGACCTGGCCTCGACGGCCGGCGTCGTGCGCCACGTGCGCGACGCCGGCGCCACGGTGCAGATGGGCTTCCAGCGCCGCTTCGACGCGGGCTACCGGGCGGCGCACGAGGCCGTCGGCGACGGCACGCTCGGCCGCGTGTACGCCGTGCGCATGGCCGGCCACGACCCGGCGCCGCCGCACGAGGGCTATATCCCCGCCTCGGGCGGCATCTTCCGCGACTTGCACATCCACGACTTCGACATCGTCCGCTGGGTGCTCGGTCAGGAGGTGGTGGAGGTGTACGCGCAGGGCGCGGTGCTCGCCGACCCCGTGTTCGCCAAGTACGGCGACGTGGACACCGTGGCGGCGACGCTCACCTTCAGCGGCGGCACGCTCGGCGTCCTGACGGGCGCCCGCCACGACCCGCTCGGCTACGACATCCGCATGGAGCTGTTCGGGAGCGGCGACAGCATCAGCGTCGGGTGGGACGCGCGCACGCCGCTGCGCTCCGTGGAACCGGGTATGCCGCCCGCGCCCGCGAGGCCGTACGGCTTCTTCATCGACCGCTTCGACGCGGCGTACCGCGCGGAGCTCGGCGCCTTCGTGGACGTCGCCCGCGGACGCGTCCCCAACCCGTGCACCGTGGAGGACGCCGAGATGGCGCTGCGCGTCGCGGTCGCTTGCGATCGCTCGCGCGCCGAGCGGCGGCCCGTGGCGGTGAAGGAGGTATTCGCGTGACCCAAGCGACCGAGGTCGAACGCAAGCCCCGCGACGACGAGGCCGACGTCTTCGGCCTGACCCACGTGGGCCGGGTGCGCGACTCCAACCAGGATCACTTCCTCATCTGCTCACTCCACAAGCAGCTCGTGATCCACCACACCAGCCTCCCGGACGTCGCCGCGCTCGGCACGAGTACGGACCGCGCGGCGTTCGTGGCGATGGTGGCCGACGGCGCGGGGGGCGGCGCGGCGGGCGAGCACGCGAGCCGCCTCGCGGTCGAGGCGGCGACCAGGTACGTGGCCGAGAGCGTGAGCTGCTACTACACCGCCGCCGACGACGAGACGTTCGCCAAGTCGCTCCACGACGCCGCGATGCGCTGCCACGAGGGCCTCATGAAGCGCAGCGAGGAGGAGTGGGAGCTGCACGGCATGGCGACAACGCTCACCCTGTGGATGGGCGTGTGGCCCCGGTCGTACCTCCTGCAGGTGGGGGACAGCCGCTGCTATCAGCTGCGCGGCGGCGAGCTGCGGCAGATCTCCCGCGACCAGACGATGGCGCAGGAGCTCGTGGACCTCGGCGCGCTGCCGCGGATCGAGGCCGCCAACCCGCGGCTGGCCCACACCCTCTCCAGCTCCATCGGCGGGCCGCAGACGGAGCCGCGGGTGACGCAGTTCAAGCAGGAGTGGGGCGATGTCGGCTTACTGTGCAGCGACGGCCTCACGCGCCACGTGCCGAACGAGCGCATTCGCGAGCGGCTCCTCACCATGCGCTCCGCCCGGCAGGCGTGCGAGGACCTCGTGCAGGACGCCCTCGACGCCGGTGGTACCGACAACATCACGGTCGTCGTCGGGCGGACGCAACGGCGCTAGAATTAGGCATTGTTGACCGCACTGCTCCGCTCGTACCAACGTATGGGCGGCTTCTAGCCGGCTTCGAACGCCACGACGGCGAGGCGCACCAGCCATGACCATCTTCTCACGACCACCGGCCCGCCCGGACGACGGCAGCAACGCGGCCGCCGCCACGAACTCCGGTAGCCCCGCCGGCGCCACGAGCGGCAACGGCGCGACCGACGGCGGCGGCGCGCGTGTTCACCACCAGCCAGAGCTCACCGACGTGATGCCCGCTCCGGTGACGCCCGGCGGCGAGCCGACCGACCAGATCTTCGCCGAGCCCATGTCGCGGCCCACCGACTTCACGTTCGACGCGAAGACCGTGGGCGTGTTCGACAACATGGTCAACCGGTCGGTGCCGTTCTACGGCGAGATCCAGCGGATGACGGCGGAGCTGGCCGCCGAGTTCGCGGTGCCCGACTCGACGCTCTACGACCTTGGCTGCTCCACCGCCACGACCCTGCTCGCGCTCGAGTTGTGGGTCGACCCGTCGGTGAGCTTCGTGGGGTACGACAACTCGCCCGAGATGGTGCGGCGCGCCCGCGAGAAGCTCGCCGAGTCGCCGTCGCCGCGCCGCCGCGCCGTGCGCCTGCTCGACCTGCACCAGCCCTTCGCCCTCGAGGACGCGTCGGTGACGGTGATGCTGTTCACGCTGCAGTTCGTCCGCCCGCTGCACCGCGAGCGCGTGATCCGGACGATCGCCGAGGGGATGCGGCCGCAGGGCGCCCTGATCCTGGCCGAGAAGGTCATCGAGGGCGACACCCTCTTCAACCGCCTCTTCATCGACAACTACTACGACATGAAGCGGCGCCACGGGTACTCCGACATGGAGATCGCCCAGAAGCGCGAGGCACTCGAGAACGTGCTGATCCCCTACCGCATCGAGGAGAATCGCGACCTGCTCCTCTCGTGCGGGTTCCGGAAGTTCCAGGAGTTCTTCCGCTGGTACAACTTCGCCGGGATGATCGCGGTCAAGTGACGCCCCCCGGTACCGCGTCCGCCGGCGCTCCCGCCCCGCGGCCGTCGCCGCTCGTCCGCTACGGCAACTTCCTGTTCCGCTACCGCGACGCCGTCTTCCCCGTCGTGCTGCTCGCCTTGCTGGCGGCGTCGCGCCCCCGCTGGCCGGCCGGCAGCGAGCGGCTCGACAACGTGCTCGACGCCGTCGGCGTCGGCGTCGCCCTGCTCGGCCAGGCGCTCCGCGCGGGGGTGGTGGGGTACGCGTACATCATCCGCGGCGGCAAGAACAAGCAGGTGTACGCGGAGGACCTGGTCACGGGCGGGTTCTTCAACCACTCGCGCAATCCGCTCTACGTCGGCAACCTCCTCATCCTGCTCGGCCTCCTGCTCATCTGGAACAGCCCGCTGGCCTACGCGGTGGGCGTGCCCTACTTCCTGGTCGGGTACGTGGCGATCGTCGCGGCGGAGGAAGTGTTCCTGCGGCGCAAGTTCGGCCCGGAGTACGACGCCTACGCCGCGCGCGTGCCGCGCTGGTGGCCGCGGCTGCGCGGGCTCCGGCGGTCGCTCGACGGCATGGCGTTCAACTGGCGCCGCGTGGTGTTGAAGGAGTACGGCAGCGCCGCGTATTGGATAGCCGGCGCCTGCGCGCTGCAGCTCGCCGACTCCCTGCACTACCAGCCGTGGCGGGCGCGCCCCGCCTACCACGCCCTACTCGCCGCCGGCATCGCGGTCGTGACCGTGCTGTGGGCGTACGCGCGGTACTTGAAGAAGTCCAAGCGGCTGAGCGAGCACCAGCTGGCGGCCGCGGGCCGGTGACCGCGCCGCTCGTCTCCATCATCATCCCCTGCTACGTCGCGTCGGCGAAGCAGGCGGAGCTCCTCGACGAGACGCTGCGCACGGTCGCGGCGCAGACGTGCCGGGACTACGAGGTCCTCGTCGTGGACGACGGCTCGCCGCTCGACGTCGGCCGGATCGCGGCGGGGCACCCGGCCACCACGACGCTGCGGCAGGCGAACGCCGGGCCGGCCGTCTCCCGCAACGCCGGCATCCGCGCGAGCCGCGGCGACCGGCTCGTCTTCCTCGACGCCGACGATCATCTGCTGCCGCCCGCCCTGGAGGCGGGGCTGCGCCACCTGGCCGAGCACCCGGAGTGCGGCTTCGTGGTCGGGCGGCGCGAGGAGATGACGTACGAGGGCGGCCCAGTGCCGTGGGGCGTCGCGGCGATGCCGCGCGACACGTGGCTGTACGACACGCTCCTTGGCTTCCACTGGTACATCATTCCGCCGTCGTCGGCCATGTTCCGCCGCGACGTCGTGGAGGAGGTGGGCGGCTTCCGCGACCCGTGGGGCGCCGACGATCTCGACTTCTACCTCCGCGTCGCGCGGCGGTACCGCGGGTGGTGCTACGAGGAGCCGGCCGTGACGCGCTACCGCCGGTACAGCGCCAGCTCCTCGCGCGACGGCGAGCGCATGCTGCGCAGCATCCGCGCCGTGTACGCGCGCCAGTGGCCGGTGGTGCGGGGCGACCCGGCCGCCGAGGAGGCGTTCCACCGCGGGCTGTCGATGCTCACGCGCATCTTCACCGACTGCCTGGTGGAGAACATCCGCGACCGGGCGCGTGCCGGCGAGTGGCGGCGGGCACTGCGCGGCGCACTGCTGCTGGCGCGAGAAAGGCGGCTCTCGGCTGTGAGCTCTCGGCTCTCGGCTGGGGCGTGAACGGCGGGACCGGCAGGGGGACGTGCCTCGCGCCGAGGCAGTTCCTCACACCGCCGTAGCCGAGAGCCGAGAGCTCACAGCCGAGAGCCGCTATTTATTGTCCTCGGCGACGCGCCGGTATCCGCGGACACTCGACTCGGCGGCGCGCTGCAGGAGCCGCTGCAGGACGTCGAGTGCGGTGGAAGCGTCGCCCGTCCCCTCCGGAACGCGCCGGCGGACGAGGGCTTCGGTCTCCTCCAGGAGGATGTCGTACTCGCGCCTGACTTGGCGTTCGGTCCACCCGAGGCTGTGGCGCTGCCGTCCGTGGAGCTCCGCGACGAGGCGCTGAATGTCGCTCCCGTCCTTGAGCACGTTGGACTCTATCCCTCCTGTCTCGTCGACCCCGATAAGGGACTGGACGATGTCGACCAGGAAGGTCGCGGCGTGGTCCTCGAGCTGCGACACGCGAAGTGTGGCGGAGCCCGCGAACGCGGGATCACCCCGCAGGCGCGCGACGTGTGATTCGAGCAGCTCCCCGAGGTGCGCGCGCAGATGTGCGCCCACCTCCGCCAGCCCGTGAATGCGGTAGCCGGCAGCCTCGGAGTGCGCGCGGGCGCCGCGCGCGGCGGCGGTCTCCGGCTCCCCGCGCTCCCCCCAGACCGGACCTCCCGGCGCCGGCAGCCAGAGCGTGAACGTGGACCCGACGCCCGGCGCACTCTCCAGCGTGAGGTCGCCGCCCATCAGTCGGGCCAGCCGACGGCTGATCGACAGTCCGAGCCCCGAGCCGCTCCGGGTGCGAGTGTGGCCGCTCTCGACCTGGTGGAACGGCTCGAACACCGCTGCATGCTGCTCGGGGGCGATGCCGATGCCCGTGTCCGCCACGTGGATGAACGTCCACGGCCCCGCCCCGGCGATGCGGGCGTCGGCGGCGGGCGACTCGACGACGCCGCAGCGGACGGTGACGGATCCACCGGGCGCGGTGAACTTCACGGCGTTCGAGAGCAGGTTGAGGAGCACCTGGCGTACGCGGTGCTCGTCGCCGACGTACGCGACGGGCGCGTTCGGGGCGTCGCCCGTGCACCCGGCGTTGACGAGCCGGATGCTCCGCGCCTGTGCCACCGGAGCGATGAGCGACAGGGTGACGTCGACCGCCGCCTCGGCGACGGCGTGCTCGCGCCCGATCGTCATGTGTCCGGCGTCCACCTTGGCGAGGTCCAGCACGTCGTTCACCAAGGCCAGCAGGTGGGCACTGGAGGCCTGCATGCGCGTGAGATAGTCCCGCTGCTGCTCGGTGACCGGTCCGGCGATCCCCAGGTCCAGGAGCTCGGCGTAGCCGATCAGCGCATTGATCGGCGTGCGGATCTCGTGGCTCATGGTGGCCAGGAACTCGGACTTCGCCCGGTTCGCCTTGTCCGCCTCCGCCCGCGCGGCCTGCTCGCGCTCCAGCAGGCGAATGCGCTCGGTGACGTCGATGAAGACGCAGACGGCGCCGGTCGTTCGACCGCCGGGTTCGACCACAGGGTCCACCGAGACGTCGTACGTGCGGCCGTCGACCGCCGTCCCGACTTCCGCGGTCCGACGATTCCCCTCGACGGCCCGCGTCACTGCCGTGAGGACCGGGCCGGCGGCCACGCCGAGTCGCTCGCCGGCGACCGCGCCGAACGGCTGCCCGACGACCTCCCGGAACGAGCGCCCGAGCAGGTCCGCCGCGGCGCGGTTGCATCGCATGACGGTCCCGTCGCTCGCCACCAGGACGACCGCGTCGCCGATCGCGTCGAAGGTCGCGCGCCACTCGTTCGACGCGGCGCGCATCCCTTCCTCGGCCGTGCGCACGCGGAGCAGCGAGCGGACCGTCGCGAGCAGCTCGCGCGGCTCGACCGGGTGGGTGAGGTACGCGTCCGCCCCGGCCTCGAGTCCGTGCGCCCGCCACTCGCTGGACGTGAAGCTCGCCGACAGGTGGAGCACCGGGATGACCGCGAGCTTGGGATCCGCCTTCAGCGTCCGGAGCACCTCGAATCCGTTCGTGTCGGGGAGCCGGATGTCGAGGATCAGGAGGTCGGGGTGCCGCGCCGCCTGCCGGAGTGCCTCCTCGCCGGTGTCGGCCTCAGTGATCTGGAAGCCCGCCTCGCGAAGCCAGAAGCTCACGGCATAGCGATTCGCGTCGTTGTCGTCGACGACGAGAATCGTGCGAGCCACGGCCGGGGACCGCGGCGCCGCGGTCGCGTCAGACACGATCGCCGCGCTCCGCGGCCCGGCCGGAGGGCAGTGTGTTGGCCCCGGGCCGCTCGCCGGCTCCGTCGCCCGACCGCGACGCATACCGGCGCGGCACCGTCAGCGTGAACGTCGACCCGACGCCGGGCTCGCTCCGCACGGTCACGGTTCCGCCGAGCAGTCGGGCGAGCTTGCGCGAGAGTGGGAGGCCGAGCCCCGTGCCCTTGCTCCTCGTCTGCAGCGGCCCCTCCACCTGCGCGAACTCCTCGAAGATGCGCTGCTGATGCTCCGGAGCGATGCCGATGCCGGTGTCGGCGACGGCGAAGCAAACCGTCTCGTCCGGTCTGCAGTGCGCGGATACGCGCACCTCGCCGCGCTCGGTGAACTTGATGGCGTTCGCGATGAAGTTCCGAAGCACCTGCGACAGTTTCCCCTCGTCCGTGAAGAGCGCGAGATCCGGCGGCGGCTCGTCGAAGACGAGCGCGACGGCGTCGGACGTGAGCAGCGGGCGGAACATTCCACGCAGCGTTCCGAACAGCTCCCCCACAAACACGGTGTCGGGACGCACGTCGACCTTGCCCGCCTCGATCTTGGCGAGGTCGAGCAGGTCGTTCACGATCTCGGTGAGCGCCTGCGCCGACTTACGGATGAAAACCACCTGCTTCCGATGCTCGTCGACATCCGATGCCCCGGGGTGATCGAGGACGAGGCGGGAGATGTTGAGGATGGACGAGAGCGGCGTCCGCAGCTCGTGGCTCACGTTCGAGAGGAAGCTCGACTTGAGCTCCGAGGCACGTCGCAGCTCCTGCGCTTTTTCGTCGAGCTCGGCGTAGAGCGCGAGCACGCCGCGGTTCGTCTCCTCCAGCTCGCGATTCGTCCGCGCGAGCGCATCGTTGAGCCGCTCGACCTCGGCCTGCCGGGCCTGGAGCTCCTCCAGCGTGCGAAGCAGCTCCTGGTTCTGGGACTGGACCTCCTCGAACGGAGTCTGCGGGGCGTGCCGCGCCAATTCGGCCGCCAATCGCGCCAGCACCGCGGGGGTGACGACCGGCGCACGGCGGGGAAGACGTCGCCCGAGCACCACGGTCGTGCCCTTGCCCGGCGCGGATTCTATCTGGAACCGGTCGGTGAGGCGCTGCGCGCCCACGATCCCGAGTCCCATGCCGGTCGCCGACACGTAGCGGCCGTCGAGCACCGCCTGCAGATCCGCGATGCCCGGGCCCTGGTCGTGCACCCGGACGAGGAAGAGCTGCGGCGCCTCGCGCCCGTCGACGGCGAACTCCACCTTCCCGCCACCCGCGTAGCGGAACGCGTTCCGTGCGATCTCGGAGACGCCGGTCGCCAGCCGCGTCTGCTCCTGCGGATCGAACCCAAGCAGCTCCGCGATCTGGCGGGCGCGCTGGCGGGCGAGCACCACGTCGTGCTCGTACCGAAGCTCGATGGTGAGGATGGGCGCGGTATTCACGGCCCTGCCGTCCCCTCGGCGCCGGAGAGCGCCGACCCCCGAGCGACGAGTACCGTCACGTCGTCGCGGCCGCGGGTGAAGTCGCGCCACAGCGTACCGGCGACGACGGCGGGGTGGCGGCGGGCCAGCCCCGGGTAGGCGTCCAGCCGCCACTGCGTCTTGAGGCCGTCCGACGCCAGCACCAGGACGGAGTCGGGCGCCCAGGGATACGCGAACTCCTGCAGCTTGCGCATCTGGTGGCCCACGATGCCGTTGTGAGAGACCATGCTGCGGGACGCCCCGTCCGTGACGACGTTGGCCGCGATGTTGCCGATCCCGGCGAAGCGAACGGTGCCGGCCGCGGCGTTCACCACGGCGATCGCGGCTGCCGCGCCGCGCGTTCCGCGAAGCGCCCCGTGGGCGCGCTCGAGGAGCTCGACGGGGCCGGGCGCGTTCCGCCCGAGGCTCTCGTCGAGGCTCCGCACCAGCGCCGCGGCCGCCTCGGCGGCGAGGATTCCATGACCGAGTCCATCGACGACGAGGAAGATGCTCTCGTTACCGCGCTGGCGTACAGCCCACGCGTCGCCACACTCGAACTCCCCGAGCACGGGAACCGAGAGCCCGCCGGCGAGCATCGTCGCGGCCGACAGTGTTCGAGGCGCCCTGCCCCAGAGCCGCGCCATGAGGACCGATCCGGCGTCGGGCAGTGAATGGAGCTCGAACTCGTGGGCAAGGCGGCGAATGGAGCCGAGGCCGGTGCCGGGTGAGCCCGCCGTCGAGTACCCGTCCTGCAGACATCGCGCTGGGTCGGACATGCCCGGCCCCCGGTCGATGGCGAGGATCTCGATCCCGCGGGCGTCGTCGTGCGACAGTGGTTGCAGGACCAGTACGCCCTCCTGCGCGTGCTTGGCGAGGTTCCCCGCCGCCTCGGTCACCACGATGGCGACCCGCCCGGCGTCGGTCTCGCTGAAGCCGAGGTCCGCCGCGAGCGCCGCCGCAAAGCGCCGCGCCTCGCCGGCCTGCGTCGCTTCCTCGATCGGGAGCACGATCAGCTTGGTGTCCCGGACCACGTCGCCTCCGACTCTACTTCCAGCGCGTGATCGCGACGCGCGTGCCCTGCCCGACTGCCGTCCAGAGGTCGAATTCGTTCACCAAACGCTTGGCACCTCCGAGCCCGAGCCCCAGGCCGCCCCCCGTGGTGAACCCGTCCCGCATCGCGGCGTCGAGGTCGGCGATGCCAGGCCCCTGGTCCTCGAACGTCACACGCAGCCCCCGCCGCCCGTTGTCCTCGATGGCCTCGAGTCGGGCCGCGCCACCACCGCCGTAGATGAGCGCGTTCCGGGCGAGCTCGCTCGCCGCAGTGACGAGCTTCGTCTGATCGACCAGGCCGAAACGGAGGTCGGCCGCCCACGCGCGGACGGCATGCCGGACCTGTACGACGTCGCCCTCCGTGCGGATTTCCAGGCGCTCAGCTTTGACGACCGCCATCGCCACCCCCGAACGGCGAGGGGGCCTCGCGCGCCGGCTTGGCTCGTTCGCCGACCGAGGCGGTCTGGTCCGAATCGATAGCCGCTCGCAGGCGCACCATTCCCTTCTCGACGTTGAGCGCCGTCCGGACCCCGGGGAGCGAGAGCCCGAGCTCCACGAGCGTGATGGCGACCGCCGGCTGCATTCCCACCACGACAGTCTCGGCGTCCAGCACCCGCGCCATGGACGCGATGTTGGCGAGCATGCGTCCGATGAAGGAGTCCACCACGTCGAGTGACGAGATGTCGATGAGCACGCCGCGGGCACCCGACTGATTGATGCGCGTTGTCAGGTCGTCCTGCAGCGTCATGGCGAGCCGGTCGTGCATGTCCACCTGGATCGTGACCAGGAGGAAGTCGCCCATTTTCAGGATGGGGATGCGCTCCACGCGGGTCTCGGCCTACTTCCGCGCGGCTACGGCCGCGACGCTGGCCAGGCGCCCGCTGCGCTGCAGGGCGAGCAGGAAGGCGTCGGCGAGCGTCGCCTTGGTGGCGATCCCTTGGAGGTCGACGCCGAGGTGGACGATCGTCTGCGCGATCTGCGGGCGGATGCCGCTGATGATGCATTCCGCGCCCATCAGGCGCGCCGCCGTCACTGTCTTGATCAAGTGCTGGGCGACGAGCGTGTCGACCGTCGGCACGCCGGTGATGTCGATGATCGCGATCTCGGCGCCGGTCTCGACGATTCGCTGGAGCAGGCTCTCCATAACGACCTGCGTGCGCTCGCTGTCGAGCGTCCCGATCATGGGGAGGGCGAGAATCCCCTCCCAGAGCTTCACCACCGGCGTGGAGAGCTCGAGCATCTCCCGCTGCTGACGGGCGATCAGCTCCTCGCGGCTCTTCTGGTACACCTCGGTGGTGTAGAGACCGAGCCGGTCGAGGATCTGCGTGGCTGCCCACGTCTCGTCGGCGAGAGCGTCGGCGTTCGCGCCGACCTCCTGTCGCAGCCGGGCGAAGAGCGGCTGTTTCATCGACAAGACGAACGTCGCCGTCTCCGTCGGGCTGAACCCCTGGCGCGCGCGCGATCGGGAGACGTTCCCGAGGAGCTCGCGGACACCACTCCACTCGGCGCCGTCAATCGAGGAGCCTGTGTTGCCGTTCGACAGCGCCTTCCCCAGCGCGCTCAGGAACTCACGGCTCTGTTCCCGGAGCTCGCCACTCGACATGAGGCTCACAGCGCGCCCGCCATTGGCGGACTGCTCCTTCAGCCAGTCCGACAGCAGGTCAGTCTCGGAGCGCGAAAGAATCTCGGACATCTTGGTCTTGGCCACGTCGATCGCTCCAAATTGGCAGGCAGATGTTTGCGGGGCCGGAAAGATACAGTCGAAGCCGTCTGCGAGCCAGCGCGACTGCTGGTGAGTCGGCTGGTGAGTCGGCGCGAGCAGAGGCGTCGTCACCGACCGGACCCAAGCTGCCGGTGCCCCTAATGACGCGGTACAGTGGACCACGGCGGGACCAACTCTGCGCCTCTTGCGCCATCATACCGAGCGTCGTACGATGGGCGCCCCCGACGCAGAGGCGTCCCTGTCTACTTCGATGCACACCGCTCTCGACTCGCAGCAAACGGTCCAGGATGACCCTGGTACGAGCGCGGCAGACCGCGCCCTCCCGATCTCGGCTCGCGCGGATGCGACGACGGCGTCACCGGATGAGTCGCCACGCACGATCGCGAGGTTGGGGCACCTTCAACCCTCACCGGCTCTGCTCGGCTCCCCGGCGCTGAGCGGCCCGCTCCTTACCCTCGTCGCGGTCGCCGCGCTGGCACTGCTGGCGGACACGCCGCTCTACGTTCCCAACCCCGGGTCGGTGCTCATCGCGGTCGTCGCCTATGCCGGCTTCCGCGGCGGCGTGCGGGCCGGGATGGTGAGCGCCGGGATCACGCTTGCGTACTCCGCGTATTTCTTCGCGGTCAGCGGCCCGCAGCTCCAGGAAGACGACGGGCGGCGCATGCTGGTGGTGATGCTCCTGACCACGCCGGCCATCGCGCTCGCCACCGGCCGCCTGAAGGATCGGCTCGACCAGGCCGCGGCTCGCGAGATTGCCGCGCGCTCCGAGATCGCGGCGGCGCGCGCCCACCTCGCGTCGATCGTGGAGTCGTCTGACGACGCCATCATCAGCAAGGCGCTCGACGGATCGATCCAGACCTGGAACCCCGGCGCCGCGCGGCTCTTCGGCTACGCAGCCGAGGAAGTGCTGGGGCGGCCGGTGACGATCCTCATCCCGCCCGAGCAGCACGACGAGGAGCCCAGGATCGTCGAGCGGCTGAAGCGCGGCGAGCGCATCGAGCACTACGAGACGGTCCGGGTGCGCAAGGATGGCGGCCGGGTGCCGGTGTCACTCTCCGTATCGCCGTTGCGGGATTCGACCGGCCGCGTCGTTGGCGCCGCCAAGATTCTCCGCGACATCACCGAGCGGAAGCGCGCGGAGCAGGAGCTCGCTGAGCGGGCGGAGCACCTCGCGCGCTCGAATGCCGAGCTGGAGCAATTCGCCTACGTGGCGTCGCACGACTTGCAGGAGCCGCTCCGCATGGTGGCAAGCTACACGCAGCTCCTCGCACGTCGCTACAAGGACAAGCTCGACGCCGACGCGCAGGAGTTCATGCACTACGCCGTCGACGGCGCGTCGCGCATGCAGGCGCTGATCAACGATCTGCTCGCCTACTCGCGCGTGGGCACCAAGGGCGGGAACTTCGAGCCGACGAGCAGCGAGGCGGCCCTGGAGCGGGCACTCGCCAACCTGCGCCTGGCGATCCAGGAGAGTGGCGCCGCGGTGACCCACGACGCGCTCCCGACGATCGTCGCCGACCCCGTGCAGCTCACGCAGCTCTTCCAGAACCTCGTCGGCAACGCCATCAAGTTCCGGGGTGCCGAGCCGCCGCGCGTGCACGTGTCCGCCGAGCGGCGGGGCACCGAATGGGTGTTCGCGGTGCGCGACAACGGCATCGGGATCGAGCCGGCGTACCGGGAACGGATCTTCATCATTTTCCAGCGTCTGCACGGCCGGGTGGAGTACCCCGGCACCGGCATCGGTCTGGCCATCTGCAAGAAGATCGCGGAGCGCCACGGCGGGCGCATCTGGGTCGAGTCGGCACCGGGCCGAGGCTCGGCCTTCCACTTCACCGTCCCAACGCGCGAACACGCGAGCGAGTCATGATGATGGCTGCAACGGCGAGCGCCTCCATCGACATCCTGCTCGTCGAGGACAATCCCGGCGACGTGCGCCTCACCAAGGAGGCGCTGCACGACGCCAAGGTGCTCAACACCCTCACCGTCGCGGTCGACGGCGTCGAGGCGCTGGCCGCGCTGCGGAAGGAGGGGCGCTTCGCCGGCGCGCCGCGGCCGGACATCATCCTCCTCGACCTGAACCTGCCGCGCAAGGACGGCCGCGAGGTGCTCGCCGAGATCAAGGCGGACCCGGACCTCCGGCGAATCCCCGTCGTCGTGCTCACCACGTCCAAGGCGGAGGAGGACGTCTACCGGACGTATGACCTCCACGCCAACTGCTACATCACGAAGCCGGTCGACCTGGACCAGTTCATCACGGTCGTGAAGTCCATCGAGGACTTCTGGTTCACGGTCGTGAAGCTGCCGCCGGAGTGACGGCGTCCGCATGACCGGGTCGACGCCACGGGAATGAGCGGCCCGGTGATCACGGTCCTGCTCGTCGAGGACAACCCCGGCGACGCCCGCTTGATCCGCGAGGAGCTGCGCGAGGTCGAGCGCAGCGGCGCGGGGTCGGGCGCGTTCGCGCTCGTGTACGCCGACCGGCTCGCGGTAGCGCTCGAGCGGCTGGAGGCGGGCAACTTCGACGTGGTGCTGCTCGACCTGACCCTCCCGGACGGGCAGGGACTCGGCACGCTCGCTCGCGTGCGTGAGGCGGCGCCGTTGACGCCGGTGCTCGTGCTGACCGGCCTCGACGACCACGAGCTCGCCGCCCGCGCCGTCAGCGAGGGTGCGCAAGACTACCTCGTCAAGGGGCGGGTGGACGGCGGCGTGCTCGGGCGCACCATCCGCTACGCCATCGAGCGCGGCCGGCTCCTCGCCAGCGAGCGCGCGGCACGCGCCGAGGCGGAGAATGCGCGCATGCGCACCGAACAGGCGAACCTCGAGCTGGTGCGGCTGGCCGCGGAGGCCGAGGCGGCGAACCGCGCGAAGTCCGCGTTCCTGGCCGTGATGTCGCACGAGCTGAGGACGCCGCTCAACGCCATCATGGGCTACACGCGGCTGCTCGAGATGGGGCTGCACGGGCCCGTGACCGAGGCGCAGCGCGAGGCGCTGCACCGCATCGACACGAATCAGGCGCGGCTCCTCTCGCTCGTGACGCAGATCCTCGACTACGCGCGGCTGGAGTCCGGCCAGCTTCGGCTCGACGTCATCGAGGTCGTGGCGTCGGCACTGCTCGACGGGGTCAAGGACGCCGTCACGCCGCAGATGCGGGCGAAAGGGCTGCGGTTCGAGTGCTGCCGGGGGTGCGACGGTGAGCTCGTCCGGGCCGACCGCCAGCGCGCGCAGCAGATCCTGCTCAACCTCGTGTCGAACGCCGTCAAGTTCACCGACCCGGACGGCGCGATCCGCATCTCGTGCGAGCGCGTGGACGATCGGGTCGCCATTCACGTGCGCGATACGGGGTGTGGGATTCCCGCGGACAAGCTCGAGTCGGTGTTCGAGCCCTTCGTCCAGGTCGAGCAGGAGCTCACGCGCACCGCGGAGGGCGCCGGGCTCGGACTCGCCATCAGCCGCGACCTCGCCAAGGCGATCGGCGGCGACCTCACGGTGGAGAGCACGCCAGGGCGCGGCTCCACCTTCACGCTCTGGCTCCCCCTCGCGCGGCGCGGCGCACGGCCTCGGCTGGCGGAGGGGCTGGGGTCGGGGGTCTCGGGTCGCTGAACGGCGCTCGGCCCTCGGCGCTCGGCTCCTGCGGTGTGAGGAACTGCCTCGGCGCGAGGCACGTCCCCCTGCCGGTCCCGCCCCAGCCGAGAGCCGAGGGCCGAGAGCCGAGAGCCGAGGGCCGAGAGCCGAGGGCCGCCGTTCACATTGCCCCTCCCAGCACCTCCGCGAGTTCCTCGTCCGTGAGCGCGATCGGGTTGCCTTGCATGC
>Ga0307416_100000334_pt1 | contig 24380 bp, 19 predicted proteins | sample DK1Cmetagenome_2_FD_203821 | JGI IMG/M metagenome (GOLD analysis project Ga0307416, IMG submission 203821) | Maize rhizosphere microbial communities from greenhouse at UC Davis, California, United States - DK15-C-3 | ecosystem: Host-associated > Plants > Roots > Rhizosphere > Soil | place...
GGCCTCGCCGACGCCAAAGACTCCGCCCGGCAGGTGGCCGCCTGCGAGCTGGTGCTCGAGGGCCTGGCGGCGCAAAAACGGATCAGCCGAAGCGAGGAACTGGGCTACACCCGGGCCAAACCCGAGCGGAGGGAGCCTGGCTACGGCAAGGGCGGGATAAGCTTCGGGTAGGAGAAGCCAGGCGTAAACAGTGAGGGTGAACCGTGAACCCGATCACCGTCCACCCCCCGCTTCCTGTTTACCCTTAACTGTTCACGCTTTGTTCGCCAAGTCATCAACCGGGATCAGACCGACCGTGCGCTTCACCACCTACTCCAAGTACCACCCCGAGATGGCCGATGCGGTCAACCTCCAGGGGCTGCTCGATCAGCTCAGCGACTTTCTGCTGCAGTCTGGGTTTGCCGGCAACTCGCCCTCCTTCTGGCAGGACGACATGGGCGAGGGCGAGCGGTCTCTCGATGCTTTGCGGCAAGCGATCCTGCAGGCCCTGATGGAGTCAGGACAGCTCACGCCGGAGATGCTGAAGGTGTTGCGAGGCGAGTCCACCGGCAACGAGGAGCGGGACCGAGAGGTGGAGGCCGAGCTGAGTCAGCTGCTGGACCAGATCGTAGAGCGGCTGATGAACGAGGGCTACCTGAATGTCAGCCAGGCTCCCCAGGTCCCTCAGGGATACCAGTCGATGTTCGGCCCCGGTGGCCAGGCCCACTCTGCGGCACAGCAGGTCCAGTTCAATCTGACCGAGAAAGGGATCGACTTCCTCGGCTACAAAACTCTGAAAAACCTGCTGGGCAGTGTCGGCAAATCGAGCTTCGGGGCGCACGACACGCCCTATCTGGCCACCGGCGTGGAAGCGGAGGGCGTGAGCAAGAAATACGAGTTCGGCGACGTGCTGAATCTCGATGTGCCGGCCACCCTGACCAACGCGATTGCCCGGGAGGGCCTCGGCGTACCGCTGAATATCGAATACGGCGACCTCATGGTGAGCCAGTCCGAGTACCGTTCGTCGGCCGCAACGGTGCTGATGCTCGACTGTTCGCACTCCATGATCCTGTACGGCGAGGACCGCTTCACGCCCGCCAAGAAGGTCGCGCTGGCGCTGACACACCTGATTCGGACGCAGTATCCCGGCGATAGCCTGCGGGTCGTGCTGTTTCACGATTCAGCCGAGGAAATACCGCTGAGCGCGTTGGCCACCGCTCAGGTCGGGCCCTATCACACCAATACCGCGGAAGGGCTCAAGCTGGCCCGGCGCCTCCTGCTGGGCCAGAAAAAAGACATGCGGCAAATCATCATGATCACGGACGGCAAGCCTTCCGCGCTTACCATGGCCGACGGCCGCATTTACGTGAATTCCATGGGCCTGGATCCCCAGATCCTGCAGGCCACCTACCGCGAGGTTGCCAACTGCCGGCGGTCCGGGATCATGATCAATACCTTCATGCTGGCGCGCGATCGAAGCCTGGTGGAGTTCGTCAAGCAGGTGGCGTCCATCTGTAAAGGCAAGGCGTACTTCACCAACACCATGACGCTCGGCCAGTTCATTCTGATGGACTTCATGAAGCGTAAGACCTGGCGTGTCTCCTAGCAGCAGGGCATGGCCCTGTTCGGCATGGCCCAGCATTGGTTACCTGTGCCTGGTCGGGATCCTTGCGTTCGGAGCTGCGAGCTGTGGCCCTCGTGGAGGAGCCGCGGACAATCCAGGTAACCCAGCGCCGGTGGCTGATCCCGCCGCCCAGCCGGGTACGCTCAATCCACCCCAGGCCGACCCGTCCACCTCAGGCGTGGGCGGGCTACCGGAGCGTGAGGCGGTCCCGGTACGACCGGACCAGGCACCGCTGGTCCGGATTCAGGAAGCACTCGAGACTGACAGCCTGCTGGGGCGACGGGTTCGAGTTGCCGGGCGGTGCACTGCAGCCGGCGCGGGGCGGCGGGCGGGATCGTGGACCCTCGAGGAAGGCGGGTCCACGATCGAGGTTCGAGGCTTGGTACCCTACTCCTGTGGCCCAGCAAGCAACGCGGATCTCACGATCTTTGCCCAGATCGAGCCCAAGACTGCCGGCAGCAAGGAACGGCTACTGCTCCGGTTGCCGGACTGAAGGGCCAGCTCGCCTCAGGATCCCTGAGACCGAATCCCTCCCACTACACGTTTGACTGTACGCCCCGCCTGAAGCTGCGTCGCTGGATCTTCAACCCCGTTAATAATGGCGAGCTCCTGCACCGATATGGTGGAGGGGTACTGGCTGCTGAACTGCTCGAGAGTCATGGAGCGGGGCAGCTTGACCACCTCAACCCGGGCCGGACTGACGTTGATCTTGGATTGATCCCGCAGCTCCCCGAAGCTCCGGATGGCGCTGAGGAATACCTGGTCGTACGCGCTGAGCTTGCCGGCAGGCGTGTAGCCCATCAGCCCGAAGGTGCTCCCACCATAGGAAATGAACGACACGATTCCCTGGATGGTGCCCTGCTCGGTCTGGGCCTGAAAATAGCTCGAAGCGGCCGGAAGCCCGTTGATGCTGGATGTAGAGGCCTGACCGGCCTGAACTCCCTGTTGGGAGAGGAACTGCTGCGCCGCATCGCGGGGTGAGCCTTTTCCCGCCAACGAAAGTTGCAGAATTGCATCTTGGTTTGGGCTCATCGACGCAACGGCAGCGGGCGTGTTCTGCACCTGCCAGCCATCCGGGAACTGCAGCTGGAAGCGCATCTGGGGGTGATAGAATCGGGTGCCCTCGAAATAGCCCTGCCGGGGGTCGACCCCGTAAGTGATTCCCTGCACGTACTGGATGTAGCCCTCCCGGTTGGTGACTCCTTTCGAGGGATCCCGCTTCAGCGTGTCGAGCATCTGCTCGATGTGTTCGATCCGGTTCTCCGGGTTGGGGTGAGTGGCCAGCCATTCCGGAAGCTTTCCACCCCCACTGGCTTCGCCGATCCGGTTCAACGTCTCAAAGACGTTGGTCATTTCCCGCACATCGTAGTTCTGGTTGAGGGCGTAGCGGAAGCCGGCCTGATCGGCCTGGTTTTCGGCGTCCCGGCTGTATTTCAGGAAAAGGACACTGAGGCCGGCACTGGCGAGCTGGCCGAAGCGGGCGATATCAGACGAAAGGATGCTTCCGATGCCCAGTCCGAGTTGCGCCAACTGGGCCTTGCTGATCTGCTGCACGGAATGGCGGTTGGTCACGTGGCCGATCTCGTGGCCCACCACCGTGGCCAGCTCCGCCTCATCGTTGATCGAGGCGAGTAATCCACGGGTGACATAGATGAACCCACCGGGCAACGCAAACGCATTGACCGAGGCGTCGTCGACCACATGGAATTCCCAGGGAAGATTGGGTCGCTCGGAGGCAGCTGCCATCCGCTTGCCAAGAGTGGCGACGTATGACTCGAGCTTGGCGTCCTTGTACAGGCCGATGCTTTGGGCCACGTCCTGGGAAGCCTGCTGTCCCATCTGGATCTCCTGAGACTCAGAGACCAGCGAGAGCTCGCTCTTTCCCGTGACCGGGTTGCGGGCGCAATTGAAGAGGCCAGCCACCAATCCGATCCCGAGCAGAATCGACCGTGGGCGAGCCAGCGAGGTATAAGCGAAGCGAGGAGTCATAGGGTATCCTTGGTTCTCGTTCGATCGCCGGATCTGCTGATGAAAGACCGGCTTACATGCCGGGCCGGGAGTTGTCACACTACTTCTCTTCGCCGGCCCGGGCTGTGATCCGCATCCCCCCATGCAAGAGGCGGACCTCTTCTTGGGCTCAGGGCCCAGTCATGGCAGGTGTGGGCACCGGCATGAAACGCCCACCGATCATTGCGATCACCATGAAGAGCACGATCGCCGCCAGGATGACCACCGCGGTGTAAGCCACGGCCTTTTCGCGGGGAGCCTTCATCACGATTGGCAGGCCAAGGTACAGCAGGTACAAGCTGTACAAGCCCAGAATGGTGAGGAGGCGCAGACCGGGAATCAAATAGAATATCCCGGCCACCCAGCTGGCGGTGCTGGAGTACGCGGCCACTTTCAACGCCCCGATCTGGCTGCGTTGCCCATTGAAGGTGGGGGCAAGGCCATCGATGATCAGGGCCAGTACATAGGTCGCTGCCAGGGAGAGCACATACGTCACCAGCGCGCTGCTTATGGCCGAGCCGATGGGTACGCGATAGGTTCCCACGAGCGGAACCGTAATGCCGAAGACCGAGTACCCAATGAGCTGCGCAATCGGCCCAATCGCGGCAAGCGGAACGATGTAACCCGTGTACAACTGAGCCGGGGTAGTCGGCTCGGCTTCGATGACCTGCCACTCGGTTCCGGGGGACAGCAAGATACGCTTGACGCGATCGACGAGGTTCATCAGCCTCTCCTTTGGTGGAACGTCAGCTGCCGGTGGAAATGACGTGCTATGATGCCGCGAGAACGGTTTTGCGTCCAGAGCACCCTTCGTGTGCCGACTCGGTGATACCTGTCACCTGGCCGGAGCGATGGGAGGGTTCGCGCGGCACTGGGCATCTTCTTACCTTTGCCCTCGGTTGATCCAGGTCGCCAACCTCTACTCCGGAGGCCCCACAATGAACTCACGTTCGGCAGTCTTCGTCTCAATTCTTGCAGTGGCCGGCTGTGCTGGAGGGAGCACGATGCGGGTTAACCAGGGAGAGGAGACAACCGCCACTCCGGTGGCCCTCACCCCCGAGCCGGACACAGCAGCGGATTCACTGGTGCAGGCTGCGCCGACATCGAGCGCGCCTGAGCTCCCGACCGATACCGCATCGACCCAGCAGGGATACGCTCCCTACGGCACCTCGCAGGGCGGAAACTCGGCAAAGCAGATCTCGGCCAGCCCGGAGATCCGGCGGATCGGCCAGTGGACTCACACGGGTGTCCGGGAAGCGCGCAGGCTGGTCATTCGCGACGCGAACACGTGGGCGGAGTTCTGGTCTGAACTCGGCGTTGGCGAGCGGCCAGCTGTCGATTTCTCCCAGAACCTGGTCATCGCCGTGGCGTCGGGTCAGCGTCCGAGTGGAGGACACGAGATTGCCATCTCCAGGGTGACTCAGAGCAACGGGGAGCTCACGGTCGAAGTGGTCGAAACCACGCCGGGCCCCAACTGCATGTCCACATCGGCGCTGACCCAGCCAGTGGATGTTGTTGTCCTGCCTGGGCTTAGCGTGAAGAACTGGAGCTTCGTCGAGCAAAAACAGGTTCGTGGCTGCCAGCCCTGAGCGGCAGCTCCGGGCTATCTGCTGATCAAGTCAGCACATGCAGGATCGCAGTGGCCCTGGCGGTTGGCCTCCCGGCCGAGCAGAAGCCGGCAGGCCGGATGGAAGTCTTTGCCAGCATTCAAGTTAGGTTCCACTTGACAGGATTTTTGGGAGGGTCGTTATTCACCGCTAGGACCCAACTTTGGTGGTCCACTGAACGTTAGTCCGGCTGGAGTGAGCGGCCGGAGACTGATTAGTACTCGATGTCGAACCCCACTCGCAGCTTGGCGCCTGCTGTCGCCCCTGCCGGCAGCTCGCTGCATCATCCCGATCTCGATCTAGCCCCGCTGAACCCATCTGTCGCAGCCCCGATTGCTCGTGCCGTACCGCGGGTCCAGACGGTGCACGGAGATACCCGGGTCGACGATTATCATTGGCTCCGTGAGCGGGGGAATCCCGAGGTCCTGGCGTATCTGGAGGCCGAAAACCAGCACGCCACCACGGTCATGCGGCACACCGAAGATCTTCAAGAGCGGCTGTTTGAGGAGATGCGTTCCCGGATCAGGGAAACCGACCTCTCGGTGCCCGAGCGCATGGACCAGTATGTCTACTACACCCGCACCCACGTGGGTGGTCAGTACCCGGTCTTCTGCCGTAGACGTGATTCGGCCGGAGCCGTAGAGGAAATCCTCCTGGACCAGAATCCGCTCGCCGTGGGACATGCCTATTTCCGGGTGGGCATGATGCAGGTGAGCCCGGACCATCGGCTGCTCGCTTATACCGTTGATACCTCGGGAGCCGAGGATTTCTCGGTGTTCATTAAGGATCTCGCGACCGGCGAGCTCCTCCCGTACCGCTTGTGCCACAGCTCGCACCGGGTGGCCTGGGCCAACGACAGCCGGACAATCTTCTACGCAGTGCTCAATGCGGCCCGTCGTCCGTGGCAGCTCTACCGTCACCGGGTGGGAACAGACCCAGAGAGCGATGCGCTGGTCCACTGCGAGCCCGATGCTTCCTTTTACCTGGACATCAGCCGGACCCGCAGCGGAGGTTATCTGCTGCTGGACGTGTCGAGCCACTCCACCAGCGAGGTGTGGTTCACTAGCGCAGACCGTCCGGAAGAGCCCTTCCGGGTGATTCAGCGCCGCGAATGCGGCATCGAGTACTCGGTCACCCACCACGAAGATCGCTTCTTCATTATCACCAATCTTTCCGCCCCGAATTTCCGCCTGGTCGAGGCTCCGGTCGAACATCCCAGCAGAGAACACTGGTCCCCCGTGCTACCCTATCGGCCAACGGCGAAACTGGACGCTACCGACGCTTTCCGTCGACACCTGGTGCTCTATGAGCGGGAGAGCGGGCTGGCTCGGATCCGCGTGCTCGATCTACGTACGGGGTCCGAGCACCTCATCCCCTTCCCCGAGCCGGTCTATGCTGTTCGCCCCCACGACAATCCGGAGTTCGACACCACGGTATTTCGATTCACCTACACCTCGCTGGTTACCCCTAGCTCGGTCGTGGACTATGATCTGACCGAGCACACCTGGACGGTTCGCAAGGAGACCGAGGTGCGCGGATACGACCGCTCGTGCTATCGGAGCGAGCGGCTCTATGCCCGCGGCCCGGACAACGTCTCCATTCCCATTTCCCTGGTGTATCGCGCACCCTTGACGCTCGATGGGTCGCGTCCCTTGCTGCTCAACGCATACGGTGCGTACGGTTTGAGTTACGACCCGGCATTCTCGGGCAATACATTGAGTCTGCTCGATCGCGGGTTTGTCGTTGCCATTGCCCACGTCCGGGGCGGTGAAGAGATGGGGCGGGAGTGGTATGAGGGTGGTCGCCGGCTCAACAAGCGCAGCAGCTTCAGCGATTTCATTGCCGCTGCGGAACATCTCATTGCAGAGAGGTACACGACTGCGGGGCGGCTGGTGATCAACGGCGGTAGTGCGGGCGGACTCCTGATCGGTGCAGTGACGAATTTGCGTCCCGATCTGTTCCATGCGGTAGTGGCAGAGGTCCCCTTCGTGGACGTGGTCAACACCATGCTGGATGCCTCCCTGCCCCTGACGGTGATCGAGTACGACGAGTGGGGAAATCCTGAAGATCCGGAAGCGTACGCCTGCATTCGCTCCTACTCGCCCTACGACAACGTCGCCCGCAAGGCTTATCCTCACATCCTGGTGACTGCCGGTCTGAATGACCCCCGGGTAGCCTACTGGGAGCCGGCCAAGTGGACGGCCAAGCTGCGGGCCACCAAGACCGACCACAACCGGCTGCTGCTGCGCACCAATATGGGCGCGGGCCATGGCGGTGCATCGGGCCGGTACGACGTTCTCCGAGAGATCGCCTTCAAGTACGCGTTTATTCTGGATGTGCTGGGGATGGAATAAACGCGGACTACCAGAATGGCGAGCGCGGCCAGCGCTTGGCCAGTACGCTGTCGACTCCGAAGGTTCGGCCCGCCGCGCCAATGATCAGCGCCAGGGCAATGCACGCCCTGGCAACTTCGACCCCGAGGGGGGGCCACACCAGACCAGCGTCAGAGAGCAGAGCCGCGCCGGAAAGGGCGACCGCGCCTGCCGCCGAAAGTCGGGTGAACAATCCCACAATCAAGGCACTGCCGGCCAGCAACCCGCCATATGGCACCAGCCAAGCACCAGGTTCGCCGGAGTAGCCCTGCTGCAATCGGAGCCAGCCCGACAGCACCAGAACTCCCCCCAGATAAATCCGAAGGAACGTAAGCGCCGCGCCAGCCAGGATGCCCTGGAGAATGGTGCCGGGAAGCCGCATTGGCTCGGGAAAGTTACCCAGGTCACCGCACCGGTGGCGAGAAACCCCACATTACAGTCAACCACAACTCTGGAGGACTGGTGAGAGTACGAGAAATCATGACCCCGGATCCGGCTTCCTGTACGCCGGACAGCACCGCCCAGGAAGCGGCGACTCTGATGCGGGACAACGATTGCGGTTCCATTCCGGTGGTCGATCCCGGGTCCAAGAAAACACTCGTGGGAACCGTGACCGACCGGGACCTGGCGGTCCGCGGACTGGCAGAAGGGAAAGGACCCGACACGCTGGTGCGTGAATTGATGACCCCTTCACCCGTCACCTGTGGTCCGGAGGATGAAGTCGAGATTGTGCGTGAGGTCATGGTGGCCCGTCTGGTGCGCCGAGTGCCAGTGGTAGACGAGCACGGCGGGCTCGTGGGAATCGTCGCGCAAGCGGATATTGCCCGCGAAGAAGGTGCCGCCAGCGATCAGGAAGTCGGCCGCATCGTGGAGGCTATTTCCGACCCCCGAGGAAACCTGGAAGAATAGCGCCGCTACGTCGCGCGCTCCGACATTCTGCTCCAGGTAACGCCCGCTGTTTCGTGCCCGGGATGGGCACCACATCATCGCCCTGCGCCAGCAGCCAGGCCAGAGCCAATTGGGCCGGAGTACACTGCGTGCGCCGGGCGATGTGCTCCACTCCTTCGACCAGATCCAGATTGCGTTGGAAGTTCGGCACCCACTGTTTCCTCGATCGGGAGCGTCCGGTCGACCACCGTCCGGCGCTGAATCCAACATCCCATGCAGGCGAGCCCGAGGGCCGATACGGTGAGACCCTGGTGGCCGAGCGTGCGACGTTCCATTGCTAATCTCCGTATAATTGTGGTGGAAGAGTTCGAGAGCCTGGGTCCGGCCCAGAATCTCGATTCTCGACCTCTTCCTAAGGAGAGACCCGAACTGATTCCCGAGGCAACTGGCCATGGCATCTGATCGATCGCTGAGCCGAATCTGCGTCTTTTGCGGCACCAATGCGGGTTCGCGCCCCGCGTATGGGGTCGCTGCCCGAGAGCTGGGTCGGGTGCTGGCCGAGCAGGACATTGAGCTGGTTTACGGCGGAGCCAGCGTGGGGATTATGGGAGAGTTGGCGGATTCAGTGCAGGAACATGGCGGACATGTTACCGGGATCATCCCTCAGCAGTTAATGGAGAAGGAGGCCGCACACACCGGAATCCGGAACCTCATCGTGGTCGCCTCGATGCATCAACGGAAGTCGCAGATGGCGGATATGTCTGACGGGTTCATCGCGCTTCCCGGAGGAATCGGGACACTGGAAGGCTTCTTCGAGATTCTGACCTGGGGGCAGCTCGGCATTCACGCCAAGCCGGCGGGGATTCTCAATGTCGCGAAATACTTCGACGGGTTAACCGGGTTCCTGGATCACGCCGTACGCGAAGGATTTCTGACCGAAGCCCATCGTGAGGCGATCATTGTGGAACCCGAGGCCGGAGCACTTTTGGAGCGGATGCGAGCCTATGCGCCTCCCAAGAGCGAACGGCTCATGGGGCGAACGCATCGGTAGTCCCGTCCTTCTTGGCAAACTCCACGGGGCGAGGTCTTCGCCCGAATGCGTCGACGTAGGCCCGGGTGAACTCCGCGCCGAGCAGAATCACCTGGGCCGAGTAATACACCCAGACCAGGATGACGATCACCGAGCTGGCTGCACCGTAGGTGCTCGCCACGCTCGTCGTCCCCAGATACAGGCCGATGATCAACTTTCCAATGGTAAAGAGCCCGGCTGTCACCAGACCGCCCACCCAGACATCCCTCCAGGCAAGCTTCACATCCGGCAGGACCTTGTAGATCATCGCGAATAGCAGGGTGATGACGGCCAGCGAAACCACCACGTTCAAGGCCTCCCACAGCACCACGATTCCTGGAAAGGCGTTGCCCATGTACCGATGGATGGCTGCCAATGCCGCGCTGACCAGGAGCGAGGTGACCAGCAGGAAGCCCAGGGCAACAACGAGCCCGAAGGATATCACTCGCTGCATAACCAGAATCCGCCAGTAGCTGCCTCCAGTCTTGGGCTCGACATGCCAGATGGCGTTCAATGCGGTCTGCAGCTCCAGAAAGGCGCTGGTAGCCCCGATGAAAAAGGTGATGATCCCTGCGACCGTGGCCGCAATGCTGGCTGCCGGTCGGGACGCTCCTTCCAACATTGCCTGGACGGCCTCCGCGCCTTCACGGCCGATCAATCCCTGGATCTGACCCACCACCTCGCCCCGCACCGCTTCGGCCCCGAACACAAGTCCGCCGATGGAAATGGCGACGACCAGAATCGGAGCCAGCGCAAAGAGGGTGTAGTACGCCAGCGAAGCCCCCAGCCTGGGAACGTCGTCCTTCCACCAGCCGGCGAGTGCGCGACGGAAAATACGCCCGAGGGCGCCGAGCGTCAGACGTGCCGGTCTCGCCGAGTCGGCCTTAGCGGGCTGGGAACTCATGCCGATGGCGGGTGAGTCGAGTGCTCATGCGCTGGTCAGGTGGCGAGACACCATGGCATACAGCCACCGCTCCGAATCTTGTACCGGAGAGATGGCCTTGATGTCATAGTGCTGCCGGAACGCCAGCTCAAAACCCTCTTTGGTGTAGCCGGGAAAAATGTCGGGACGGCTGAGGAGAAGGCGTTTGACCTGGGAGTCGGTCTTGGGCACGAACTCGATAACGAGTAGCCGGCCCAACCGGCTGAGATAGCCGGCAATCCGCTCCAGTGGCAGGTTATGCCCGATTGCGAGATGATGCACCAGGGCGAGAGCCAGGACGGCATCGGCAGGGCCTCGCTCCTCCAGCGAGAGTCTCTCCCGACCGGCCCATCCCTGCGCCGGCGAGGGGTTTGTCAGATCCAGGAGCAGCGGAAGGATCCCATCCTCAGACCCCGAGTGGACTCGGCGGTAGTTGCGTTCGACGGCGGCGGGGTCCACATCGAATGATACGATGTAGGCAGCAGCCTCCCGCGCGGCTCGGCTGTACTCGCCCGTGTTGGCCCCCAGATCCCAAACCGTGCGGGCGTTGACCCCGGTCAGGTGAGCAATCACCATCTGGCGCTTCGACCCACTCGCAGTGTCACTGTAGTTGTTGTCAGATGTGTAGTCGGCCCACTCTGTCCCCGACGGCTTCCAGGAGAGCCGTCGGACGGCGGCACTCAAATTCCTGACCAGGGTGAGGAGCGAGCCCTTGCTCATGCTCTTCCCCTTAGCGGCGGAACTGACTGCCGCACCGGCGTAACGGCCTTGTGCCCAGGCATGCAGGTGGATGTGGAGCACGGCGCTGAGCGATGCCCAGCTCCGCCGGGGTAGGAGTCGACTCCCGAGGTCCAGAGGGATACCGTCGACATAGGAGCGCAGCAACGTGCTACAGCGGATATCGGTCCAGCTCATCAACATCAGCGGCAGGAGGAAGTGCTCGCAGAACTGCTTGTAGGCAGCCCAGGGTTTGCCCTCTTGCCAGGGCTCGAAGGAGAGGGTGTCGATGAACACCGGGCGGCCGCCCTGAAATTGCACGTTGTAGGCGCTGCTGTCCCGAAGGGTGAAGCCCTTCTGCAGCGCAAGCTCCTGGATGTGGAGGGTGAGGGATGCCGCGTCCTGGAGCTGCCCGAAGCACCACTCGTACGGATAGGAAATGAATTCTATGCGTTCCGGGCAAAGAACTGCGTATGCCTCGCTCGTGGCGGCGTGCTCCAGGGCCACCTGCTGGTGGGGTACCAGGAGATTTTCCCGGGCAAGGTCGTCGTACAGTCCCGAGGCGAGGAACGCCTCAAAGGGCTCGCGGAATCCAGCATTGACCTGTCGGTAGAGAGTGCCATCTCGAGTGTAGACGAAGCCGCTGGGGTCCCGAAACGACCCCTCTACGGCCTGCCAACTCATCGACGGCGGCGCGGAACCAGCATGCGGAAGAAAGCCTTAATCGCCTCGCGGACCCGCGATACCATGGCAAGGACGGAGAGGACGCCGGCGGCAAGGAACTGGAGCACCAGGCTCCCAGTCGTGGGGTCGATATACATCAGTGTTTCCCCAGGCGTGCAGGTGAGTTTTCCACGGCTTTCGGGGTTCAGAGAGTGTAACAATATGGGGCCCAAAGCGTCAGTGAGGCAGGCCACAGGGATGGCCCCTACTCGGAATCAGTAAGCCGCCCGGCCGTGGCACCCTCCCCCGTCTCCTGGATCCACACAGTCTTGATGTTGGTGAACTCGTGGATTCCGTAGTGGCTCAGCTCCCGCCCGTAACCCGATCGCTTCACCCCACCAAAGGGCAAGCGTGGATCTGAGGCCACCATAGCATTGATGAACACCAGGCCCGCCTGCAGCTCGGCAATGAAGCGGTCGCGCTCCTTCGAGTTTTGAGTCCAGGCGCTGGCGCCTAATCCGAACTCCGTATCGTTGGCTATCCGGATGGCCTCCTCGATGTCGCGAACTCGAAACAGCAGCGCCACCGGTCCGAAGACCTCCTCCCTGTACGCCGGCGAGTCCTCAGTAATCCCGGTGAGAACCCCGGGGGCAAAGTAGTAACCCGGTCGGTCGAGCCGGTGTCCTCCACACAGCAGGCGGGCACCCATACTGAGGGAGCGGGAGATCTGATCGGTCAGAGTCTTGACTTGTGCTTCATTCGCCAGGGGACCGACCTCGGTAGCCGGATCCAGCGGATCGCCCACCACCAGAGCCTGAATTCCGGCAACCAGTCGCTGCTCGAAATCGTCGGCGATGGATTCGGCGACGATGAACCGCTTGGCCGCAATGCAGGATTGCCCGTTGTTGATCGTCCGGGCCTTCACTGCCGTGCGCACTGCGTTGTCGAGGTTGGCAGAGGGCATGACGATGAAGGGATCGCTGCCTCCGAGCTCGAGGACGGTCGGCTTGATTTGTTTTCCCGCCGCACTGGCAACGTGACTCCCCGCACCGGTACTGCCGGTGAGGGTTGCGGCCGCGATGCGCGGGTCTTCGATGACCCGGCGGACTCGGTCAGTTTCGATGAGCAGTGTCTGAAAGCAGCCCTCGGGAAATCCAGCCCGGCGGAAGATGTCCTGGATGGCCAGGGCGCATTGCGGCACGTTGGACGCGTGTTTCAGCAGGCCAACGTTGCCGGCGGCGAGCGCGGGAGCGGCGAACCGGAATACCTGCCAGAAGGGAAAGTTCCACGGCATGATCGCCAGAACGGGGCCGATCGGTTGAAAGGCAACGTAGCTCCGACTGGCAGTGGTCTCCACCACCTCGTCCGCCAGAAAGCGCTCCGCCTGCTCCGCGTAGTAGCGGCAGCCCCAGGCACACTTTTCGGCCTCTTCGATGGCCGCTTTCAGAGTTTTTCCCATTTCCGTCACCATCAGGCGGCCAAACTTCTCCTTCTCCGCTTCGAGGATTTCCGCAGCGCGCAGCAGCAGCCGGGTGCGTTCGCCAATGGAGGTGCGGCGGTACCGTCGAAAAGCGTCTGCCGCGCATTGCAGCCGGGCGTCCAGCTCGGGCTCGGAGAGCGGGGTAAAAGTCCGAAGAACCTGGCCGGTTGCCGGATTGACGGTTGCGATGGTCATGCCCCGGTTGCCTTTCGTTCGCTATAATGATCTGTCATGAGTGCCATACACGTCCTGCTCCGAAACAGCATCGACTACGCCGGGCTCTTTCCTCCAGCGGGGCTCGACATGAGAGCCGTGGTGGAGAACTATGCCGACTACCAGGCCGGGCCGAGGGCGTGGGCCCTTGGTCGCCTTGTCCTTCCGGTAGGCCGACTCTCTGAGTTCGAGGCAGCTGCCCAGCCACAGCTTACTGCCCCGGCCAAGGGGGCCTGGCAACTCTCCGTGCTTCTCGGGGACGACGTCGACCGGGAGCTCGCCCTGGTGGCCGACTTCAACCGCCGGCACGGTTCGGCTGCCTGCATTGACAGCCTGGAGCTCAAGGCGGCCTCGGTCCCGGCCCTGTCGAATGCAGTGGGTCAAATACCACCCCACCTGCAAGCATATATCGAGATCCCGATCGGTGGAGACCCGCGCGGCCTGATCGCCGCCATTGCACAGTCGGGACGCCGAGCCAAGGTCCGGACCGGCGGGGTAACCCCGGAGGCCTTCCCCGCAGCGGCCGACCTGATCCAATTCATCAGGACTTGCATACAGGCCCGAGTTCCGTTCAAGGCCACTGCCGGGCTGCACCATCCGCTCCGGGCAGAGTACCGGCTGACGTACGCCCCGGATAGTCCCCGCGGCGTGATGTTCGGATTTCTGAACCTCTTCCTGACAGCAGCCTTCCTCCAGGCCGGCCTGCACCAGCGGGACGCGCAGCGCCTGCTGGAGGAAACGTCGCTGGACGCATTTCAGCTGGAGGAGGAGTCCGTCCACTGGAACGGCAATCACCTTGGTCTGGGCGATCTGCGCCGCAGCCGGCAGGACGTGCTCACATCATTCGGCGCTTGCTCCTTCACTGAGCCGTTGGAAGATCTCCAAAGCCTTCACCTGCTCGATTCCAGCGTACCGCAGCGGTGAATCACACCCACGATCCCGGGTTGACGTCGTGGGTCGAATCCGCCCAGGGGCACCCGGACTTTCCGATTCAGAATCTGCCGTTCGGAATTTTCCGTCGCCGCCTGGCGGGGGACCAAGCCAGGGTTGGCGTGGCCATCGGGGATCAGATTCTGGATCTCTCTGCCTCGGCCGCCGCGGTCGGGGTTCCCGAGGGAATCGCCGCCCGCGCGTGCGGCGAACCTGCATTAAATGATTTGATGTCTCTGGGCCGAGAGCTCTGGTCGGCCCTGAGGAGCCAAATCAGCCAGCTGCTGGCTTCCGGGTCTTCCCGGTACCATCCTCGGCTCGGTGAACGCATCCTGGTCCCCATGAGTCAGGCTGAGCTGCTGGTGCCCGCCCGGATCGGAGACTACACCGATTTCTACGCCTCGGTCCACCATGCCACCAACGTGGGCAGCATGTTCCGGCCCGACAACCCGCTGTTCCCCAACTACAAGTGGGTTCCCATCGGCTACCACGGCCGAGCGTCATCAATCGTTCCCAGCGGGACACCGATTCGTCGTCCCCACGGTCAGATCAAGGATCCGGCTGGGGACCAGCCTACGTATGCCGCGAGTGGCAGTCTGGATTACGAGTCCGAGATGGGCTGCTTCGTCGGCCCGGGAAACCGGTTGGGCGAGACGGTTCCGCTCAGTCGGGCCGAGGACCACCTGTTTGGCCTCTGTCTGGTAAACGACTGGTCTGCCCGCGATATCCAGACTTGGGAATACCAGCCACTCGGTCCCTTCCTGGCCAAGAGTTTTGCAACCAGCGTCTCGCCCTGGGTGGTTACTCTCGAAGCGCTGCAGCCGTTTCGAGCTCCCGCCTTCCACCGGCCGCCCGGGGATCCGGCTCCCCTGCCATATCTCGCCAGCGACGCGAATCTCAGCGGGGGCGGCATCGATGTCGTGGTAGACGTGGCGATCTCCTCGGTCCGAATGCGAGAAGCCGGAATGGAACCGGTCCGGCTGAGTCGCAGCCGCCTGGCCGATCTCTACTGGACCTTAGGGCAGATGCTGACCCATCACACGAGCAATGGCTGCAACCTGCGTCCCGGCGACTTGTTCGCGAGCGGCACCATTTCAGGCCCGACCCGCGAGTCCCGCGGATGTCTACTGGAGCTGACCTGGCGTGGCGCGGAGCCCCTCAGACTACCGAACGCAGAAACCCGCAAGTTCCTCGAGGATGGAGACGAGGTGATCTTGCGGGCCTTCTGTGAGCGGCAGGGCTCGGTTCGCATTGGATTCGGGGAGTGTCGTGGAGTTGTGCTCCCCGCCTAGCGCAGGCTTCCGGCTCAGCCTTTCTCAACGATGCGCTGCAGCACCTGTTGCGCGTAGTCCTTGTCCCACTCCGCCAGGTTTTTGCGGGCGGTGACCTCGACTCGCGTGGTCTTATCGCTCTTCTGCTCGAGCTGGATGGTCACATCCAGGTCTCCCTTCTTTCCTTTGAGCTCGCGGTTCTCGCCACCGTTCTCCGTGCTCGCGGCATCGGGCACAATGCCTTCCTGGGTCATCACCGCACGCGCGCGGGTTGCGATCTGATCGATGGGCCCCTCCACCAGCGACTCCGCTCCACGAGACGTGAGATAGATCCCGGCGCCAGCTCCCGCAGCTGCGGCCGCCAGACAGCCGGTCATAGGCAGAACTACTGCCAATGCCACCAGCCATCTCACTGGTACTATCGACTTGCTCGTCATAGCGTTACCTCCGTGAGCCGTGAGCCAGCCATGTATCGGTAGAGGGCTCAAGTGTACGGATCCCGGAGATCTTCGTCCACAACCTGCATCACCGGCGCCGAGTAATCCGCGTCAAGTGCCGTCCTTCCGCCCCGATCTGCCCTCGGCCATACTTACTTATCCGAACCACGAGGGCCCGGTGACCCAGTTTCTCAAGACGACCCAGATCGCCATAGGCGGAGCCAGAACTTTGCCCGGGCGATACTACGTTGCTCCGGAGGTGTTTGCGGCGGAGTTCGAGCGCATCTTTGCGCGGCGCTGGCTCTGCATCGGTCGGGAAGATCAGATCCGGGAACCCGGCGACTACGTCCTGCAGCAAGTGGGGGCTGAAAGCATCATCCTGCTCCGGGATCGGAGTGGAGCCGTACGCGCCTACTACAACGTGTGTCGACACCGCGGAACCCGGCTCTGTGAGGAGCACTCCGGCCGGTTCTGCGAGACCATCCAGTGCCCCTATCATGCCTGGACCTACTCCCTCGATGGACGGCTCATCGGCGCACCCTCGTCCGGGGAGATCGAGGGCTTCAGCAAGGCAGACTATCCGCTACACCGGGTGGCGGTGGAGACGTGGGAAGGCTTTCTGTTCATCAATCTGTCGGAAGATCCGGAACCGTTCGCCGAAGCATACCAGCGCCTGATCGGCCGGTTCAGCCGGTTCAACCTGCCCAAGCTCACCGCTGCGCGGACTATCGAGTACGATGTACGGGCCAACTGGAAGCTCCTCTTCCAGAATTACTCCGAATGCTATCACTGCGGACCAGTTCACCCCACGCTAGCCAAGCTGACGCCGCCTACCAGCGGGGAGAACGACCTCACCGAAGGTCCTTTCACCGGCGGATTCATGGTGATCAACCAGGGGCATCAGAGTCTGACGATGAGTGGCCGCTCGTGCGGGATCATGGTGGGAGACTTGCCGGACGAAGATCTGAACCGGGTCTACTACTACGCCATTTTTCCCAACCTGTTGCTCAGCCTGCATCCCGATTATGTCATGTTCCATACCTTGTGGCCTGAGGCGCCGGATCGGACTCGCATCTTCTGCTGCTGGCTCTTTCATCCCGATACGTTGAAGAGTCCCGAGTGCAACCCCGAGGATGGGATTCAGTTCTGGGATATGACGAACCGCCAGGACTGGCATATCTGCGAACAGAGCCAGCTCGGAGTACAGTCCAGGGCCTACCGTCCGGGGCCTTACTCAAAGCGGGAAAGTCTTTCGGTACAGTTCGACCGCGAAGTACTGAAGGCGCTGGGCGGTACGAAAGGGCCTGAAGAGGAGGACTGAGCTCAGATCCGTCGGCGGCGGCCAAGGTGATAGACCAGACCACCTGCCGCCACGAGAAGGATGGTAAGACCTGCGATTTTGCTCACCGCCAGCGGCTTGTTCGGGTCGTCTTCAGCCGGGATCAGGGCCAGACCAATCGAGATGATCGTGGTCATCAGTCCCAGCCCGGCCAATCCGATCGCAACCGGACGACCGCCAGGAACCCGGATCACCTCCGGTCCAGTCGGTTCCTGCTGCAGCGTCGCCGTCGTCAGGGGTTATGAACGGGGCGGTCCGGAGCTGGCCATCCAGACTGTACGTCCAGGAGTGGTAGGGGCAACGAATGGCTCCGGCGAACGAGCCCGTGCTGCCTTCGGGAACCAAACGCGAACCGCGATGGCGGCACCCGTTGTAGTGCGCCGACAGCACGCCATCGCGGGTCCGGACCACCAGCACGCTCTCTCCGGCGACGTTCGGCGCCACATAGTCTCCCAGCTGACGCAGCTCCTCGACCCGACCGGCGCAGAACCACTCCCGGTGGAATATCCGGTCCCGCCCGCACTGAAAGATCTCGTCAGAGAAGTAGAAATCGCGATGCAGCGTCCGCTCCACTATCCCCTCACCTCTCCGCCTGGGAGCGGGAGCCATGGGCCAGTCCTTCACCGACGGTCAGCTGGTACCGCGGCATCAATCAGCGGGTGGCGGCAACCGAGGCGGAGCCATCGGGAAACTTGCGGCGAGTTCGGCTGCGCATGTCGCGCAGGATTTCACGGGCAGCGTTGTACCCACAGGCGCCCATTACTCCTCCGCCCGGGTGCGTGGCGGCACCGCAGAGATAGAGTCCCTGAATCGGGGTCCGGTAATCGGCGTAGCCCGGCACCGGCCTCATGAAGGACAAGCTGCTGAGGCTCATGGTCCCCTGCATGATGTTCCCGCCGGTCAGGCCAAAACGCCGCTCCAGATCGACCGGCGCGAGCACCTGACGCCCCAGCACCGAGCGCCGGAAGTTGGGCGCATACTCATTCATCAGATCGAAGCAGCGCTCCGCATACTTCTCCTTCTCTTCGTGCAGCGAGAGCCCGGGCGCGAGTTTGTAGGGGAAGTACTGAGTAAACATGGACATCACATGTTTGCCCGGCGGTGCCAGCGTGTCATCCAGCACCGACGGGATGGTGGCCTCGATGATGGGGTACTCCGAGGGGCAGCCGTATTTGGCGTTGTCGTAGGCCCGCTCGATGTACTGCATCGTGGGAGATATGTGAATGGTGCCACGGTGCTGGGGCCCGGGCTCGGTCCCCGGAGCCGCCTTGAAGTCGGGCAGGTCGCTCAGGGAAATGTTGATCTTGAGGCTGGCGCTGGTGTAGTCGATGTTGCGAACAGCCTCGACAAAATCGGCCGGAAGGTCCGCTGTATCCAGCAGCTTCAAGAAGGTCACGTGGGCGTCCGCTCCGGAGGCCACCCGCCGTGCGCGGATCTCGGTGCCGTCCTTCAGTGCCACGCCCACCGCCTCACCGCGTTTCACCAGAATGCGGGTGACTTCCGCATTGGTTCTGATCTGGGCTCCTCGCTCCCGTGCAGCAGACGCTATCGCGTTGCTGATTCCGCCCATGCCCCCACGCACATAGCCCCACACCCCGCGGATGCCGTCGCACTCCCCCATGACGTGATGGAACAGCACGTACGCGGTGCCCGGCATGGAGGGCGAGGCCATGGCCCCGATGATGGCGTCCGTTGCCAGGGTCACCTTCAGCTGTTCCGACTCGAACCACCGATCCAGGATTGGTGTCGCCGCTCCGGTGAGAATCTCTATGGCTCGCTGACCGTCCTTTCCCAGCCGGGCAAAGCTCATCCCCAACTTGGCCAGCTTCACCAGATTGCCCGGCCGGAATGACCACGGATTGGGAGGAGTCTGGGTCAGGGTCGGCTCGATAAACGCCGCCACCCGCTCCAGCATCGCCTCGTACTTCGGCAGCGCGTCAGCGTCTTTGGTCGAAAACTTGGCGATCTCCTGGTGGGTCTGTGCCTTGTTCGGCCCCAACAGGAGAGACCGGCCGTCAGGGAATGGGGTGAATGAGGAGGGATTTCGCGGGAGCATCTTGAAGCCGTGCCGCTTCAGCTCCAGGTCGCGGATGATCTCGGGCCGGAGCAGGCTGTTCACATAGGCCGCGGTAGACACCTTGAAGCCGGGCCAGAGCTCCTCGGTCACACAGGCACCGCCCAGCACCTCTCGCCGCTCGAGCACGAGGACTTTCGCGCCCGCACCGGCCAGATACGCGGCGGTGACCAGGCCGTTATGGCCACCGCCGACAACGATGAGATCGTAAGACGCGGACATGATCGCCTGTGGAGAAGAAGGCGTATCTTAGCGCCGCCCCGAAGAACGGCGCTAGGGAAGGAGCAGTCTTACCGGATCAGCTGGATCTCTGACCGAGCATAGAGGTACCGCCCGTTATAGCCGAACGGCGACGCAACGGCCCAGGGGAAGGTGAAGTTGTTGTTGTTGTCCAGATCGTTCATTCTGGATGGGTAAACGTCGAACAGGTTCTTCGCGCCGATGGAGATATTGACCTGATCGAAACGGTATCCTATCTCCGCATCGAACAGGGTCTTGGCCTCGAACGTCTCCCCGACAACCCCTCCGAATTCCGCAGAAGTGCCCGAGCCATAGTACGACCCTCGTCCCAGCGCGTGGAAACGGCCGCTCGACCAGTTAGCCGTCAGCGTGCCGCGCCAGTCGGGGCGCTCCTTGGTGATGGCCAGGGTCGTGAGCAGGTCGAGCGCACCGGTAAACTCTGTCGCCGTGCCCTGCAGGATTGGCGGCAGGCCTCCCACCCGAGCGATTTCATTCTTCGTGTAATTGACGCCGGCGTTGAGATCCAGCGTCCCGTTGCCGGCCGGGAGGCGCAGGTTCCCGGTCAGGTCTACCCCATTGGTCCTGGTGTCCAGTGCATTGGTAGGGAACTGCACACCCCCGATCGTGGTGAATCCGTTTTCGGTCAGGATCCGCGCGACCACGGTGTCGCCGGCATCGTAGGTTGCCCCCAGCAGGATGCGATCGTCGATCGCGATGTGGAAGACATCCACCGCCAGCGTGAGATTGTCCGTTGGGGAAAACACCACGCCCCCGCTGAGGTTTACCGACGTCTCCTCTTTCAGAGGCTGGGCTCCGAAGAGCACCGAGGCCGGGTGGCTGACCGGGAAATTACCAATTTCGACCAGGCTACCCGCAATGAAGTTTGTGGTCACGTGGCTGAACCAGCTCTGGGCCAACCCAGGGGCCCGGAACCCCGTGCTCGCGGCAGCTCGAAGTACCAACTGCCTGCTGGGCTGAAAACGCAGCGCTGTTTTGCCGGTTACCCGGGAACCGAAGTCGCTGTAGTGCTCGTAACGGCCGGCGACGTTCAGCAGTACCTGGGTGGTGAGATTCGACTCCAGATCCAGGTATGCTCCGATGTTATTACGTGAATTGTCGCTCGCGTCGGTCGGTGAAAACCCGGAAAAGACCGACGAGCCTGCTGGCGCCAGGTCGCCGGGAGTGTTCACGCTGTCCTGCGACAGGTGGCCGCCATTGATCCAGGAAGCTGTCTCACCGGCAACGATCTCATAGGTCTCCCGCCGGTAGACTCCACCGAACGCCACGCTGACAGCATTGGGGAGACCCAGATTGACCGGCTTAGCCAGGTTAATACCGACCAAGACCTCGCCCCGTTTCAGCCCTCCAGCATCGAAGCTGGTCTGGTTGGGGATCCCTGGGTCATCGACCGTGCCGACGACACCATCGGCGCCAGGGGAGCAGGCGGTCACCAGGCATGGACCGAGTGACGGATTGAGCGTGTTGCGCAGCCGGTAGTCGAAAGTATTGCGACCGTAGGAACCGCCGGCATCGACCGACCAGCCTGAAACCGTCGCGCGGACACCTCCAGCGGCGGAGTAGTCGTTCACATTGGGACGGAACTCGGGCAGGAACCCATTAGGGTAAATCGTTGGCCAATTTCGGTTGTCCAGCGGCTTGCGGTAGTAACCATTCCCAGTGCCCACCCGGTTGCTGAAGCCGCCAAAGGCGTAAAACTCGGTGGTCCCGGTCTCGTTCAGCGGCATCCGCAGGTTGGCAAACGACAACAGGTCGCGTTCCAGTCCATCACCGAGATGATTGACCGGTTGCGGCACTCCGTTGCGCTTCTCGATGATCTCACCAGTGTTCGTGTCGACCGAGTCGTTCACTTCATTCAGGTCGAGCAGCGTGCCGTCCGGGAATGCCCGGTTGGTGGGCTCCCGATTCATGAACTGGCCGAACAGTCCCAGCGACCCCCGGCCCAGCTTGATCCCTACCCCGCCGTTCACATCCGCCGTGGTGCCGTCATCCTCATAACCCTTGCCGGTGAAATACCGGCCGGCCGAGGTGTTTACGAACGGAACGAACTGCCCCTCCTTCATCACGATGTTGACCACGCCCGCGATCGCGTCGGAGCCATACTGAGATGAGGCGCCATCCCGCAGCACCTCGATCCTTTCGATAGCGCTCGCCGGGATGGCATTGAGGTCTACCCCGCTCGACCCGGCGGGTGAACCAAGTGGGAAGGTGTTAAGCAGCGCAGTCTGGTGCCGGCGCCAGCCGTTCACCAGAACCAGGGTGTGGTCGGGCGAGAGCCCACGGAGCGTAAATGGGCGTACGATGTCGGTGGCGTCGGTAACCGTCTGGTGCGGGAAGTTCACGGATGGAGAAAGCGCAGCGAGGACCTGGCTGGTCTCAGTGGTGCCCTGCTCCTGGATATCCTGCGCAGTGTAGACCTCGACCGGTACGGCGAGCTCCTCAGCTGCTGTGTGCCGGGCCCGGGAGCCGACGACCACATCGATCGGCGCGAGCTGTACCGGGTTTCGCCCCAAGGTGAAGTCCTGGCTACTGGCGGTCCCCGCAGCTACGGTCACCCGTGCACTGGCGGGCAGAAAGCCGATCAGTCGAACCCTGAGGGTTTGCGGGCCCGCCGGCACACCGCGAAGCTCGTAGTCGCCCTGGGCTCCGCTCGTTGTCCGAAGATTGAGGCCCTCGACCGTAATGGAGGCGTTGGCCAGAGCGGAGCCGCTGCTATCTCTGACCGACCCTCGAATACTTCCCCCCTGAGCCGCCAGCGGGGCAGCGAGACAGCCGAACACCAGCGCGGAGGCCAACGTACAAAGGATGGATCGGGTCACGGGTCCTCCCGGATGACGTGATGCGGCCGGCGGATCAGGCCGGCGTATGGTCTGGCGTAGGATGAGATCGAAGCGATGTGCCCGGCTCGCGTGCGCTCGGGGAGCGCACCACGAGAGGACGTGGTGGTTAACTAAATACGGCGGGCACGAGGGAGCGTCAAGCCGCAGTGTCCCTTTGACAAGCCATCAGTCGGTCCCCACATTGGCTGGGCGCAAGGCGGGGAGCCCGCCTGCAGCAACGTTTCTAACCGGTACTGCCCGACTCCAGACAACTGAACGACCCTGTACCCATCCGCCGGGGCAGTCTTCGCCCGAGGAGAACACCATGATACCTGAGATTGGTCAGAGGCTCTGCGGCGTAAGTGTGTTGCTGGCCCTGATCGGTGGAGCATCCCCCCACCTGGTGCAGGCGCAGCAAGGAAGTATCACCGGTCAGGTGCTCGACCAGGGAGACGCCAGCCCCTTGGAAGCGGCGCGGGTCGTTCTGACCGGCACTACCCGGATCGAGACCACCAACCGCGAAGGGAGATTCGCGTTCCAAAGCGTTGCTCCTGGCACTTACGAGGTACGAGTGCTACGGGTGGGATATCGGCCGGCTACTCAAAGCGTCAACGTCGCCGCGGGAAGCACCCAGTCGCTGACCTTCAATCTGGCCCCCGCAGCCGTCCAGCTCGACGAGCTGGTCACGACGGCTACCGGAGAGCAGCGGAAGCTGGAGATCGGAAACGCGATTACTACCATCGATGCGGCCAGTGTTGCGGAACAGGCCCCCATTACCGAATTCACCAATCTCATCTCGGGCCGCGCCCCTGGGGTGCAGGTGCTCAAGAGCAGCGGCACAACCGGAACGGGAACCCGGATCCGGATTCGCGGCTCGAACAGCATTTCTCTCTCCAACGAGCCGCTCTACTACCTCGACGGTATCCGGCTGGAGAGCAATCCCACTTCAAGTACGCTGGACATCGGCGGCTTCGGGTCCGGTATCGGCGCGGGGCCATCGCGCATCAATGACCTGAATCCGGACGACATCCAGGACATCGAGATCGTCAAGGGACCCGCCGCAGCCACCCTGTATGGCATTCAGGCTTCGAACGGCGTGATCCGGGTCTCGACCAAGCACGGGGTGGCGGGACCGCCGCAGTGGAGCTTCTTCTCGGAGTTGGGTGCGGTTTCGGACAACAATACGTACCCGCTGAACTACTACGGCCGCGATACCACACCCACAGGCATCGACGAGGGGTGGGATGGGTTTTGCACCATACAAAGTGAGCTGGACGGATTCTGTACTCAAACCTCACTGCAGAGTTATCAGCCGCTGAATGACCCCGTCACCCGGCCCTACAAGGCTGGGCTCCGCCAGCAATACGGAGCGAGCGTGTCCGGCGGAGGTGAACAGGTCACCTACTACGTCTCGGGCAACTACGAAAACGAAGTCGGTCCCTTCCGGCTGCCGGAGGCGGAGTTCGACTCAGTCGCGTCGGTTCGTGGCGGCATTGTGCCCGACAATCAGCGCCGGCCCAACGCCCTGGAGAAATTCGGTCTCCGGGCCAACCTGGGAACGAAACTGTCGAGAACCCTGGACCTGAATAGCTCGGTGGGGTTCCTCACCAGCAATACCCGATTCATCGAGAACGACAACAGCTTTCTGACGGTGAACGGAAGTGGTACTGCCAGTGGCAATGTGCCTGAGGTCAACCGCGCCTGGTACTTC
>Ga0307416_100000337_pt1 | contig 24339 bp, 22 predicted proteins | sample DK1Cmetagenome_2_FD_203821 | JGI IMG/M metagenome (GOLD analysis project Ga0307416, IMG submission 203821) | Maize rhizosphere microbial communities from greenhouse at UC Davis, California, United States - DK15-C-3 | ecosystem: Host-associated > Plants > Roots > Rhizosphere > Soil | place...
TTGACACATCCCAAGCGCGCCGCCACATGGCGCGCCTGCCTGCACCTTGGAGAGGTGGCCGAGTGGTTAAAGGCAGCAGACTGTAAATCTGCCCGCGCAAGCGTACGCTGGTTCGAATCCAGCCCTCTCCACCATTCATCGCGCGCCGGAACGCTGCCACATGCGGAGCCGAGAATCGGCGTATTCCAGCGCCTGAGTCGCCCGCTGTCGCGATCCTAAACTCCTCCGAATCGGATGGGGTATTCGCGTCGCCCCGAATTTTCCGCCTTGAGCATTAACTAACAAAAGTGCCCCGAACGGAAGATTCGCTCCGATCCACCCCCCTAACCTTGGTTAAGACTAAAATGGCGTGAAATCAGTGGAAAACTGGCTAATGCTTGCGACATGACTTAATGCTCGTGCGGACTTGAGCTCGGGAGCGCCGCATGTTGGGCGGGGTGGGTGTTGGCTTGGACAATAATGACGGAGCGCATGATGCGCCTCGTAAACCGGTCGTTTCCAATGCGCCGGACCTGATGGCCGAGCGCGTCGCCAGGCTTTCGGCCGGTCAGCTCGACTGCCTGCTCCTCGTCGACCAGCACTTGAATTCCAAGGAGATCGCGGCAGAGCTCAAGATCTCGCCGCACACCGTCGACCAGCGCATCCGCCAGGCGCTGGCAATCCTCGGAGTTGAGCGGCGCTCGCAGGCGGCGCGCATCGTTGGCCAGGTCAAAGAACCATATCAGCGATTGATACATCAAACGCCGTACATTTCCGGCAACCCCCAATCCGGCCACCCAGAAGCCGCGGTCAGTAATCAGATTCGGCACGCTGACCGCGCAGGGGAGTCCGGGGGAGCTGGTTTCAATACCGAGCAGAGGCCCGCATCGTTCCGGTCTTCCCTGCAACCGCCGTTCGCAACCAGGAGCAACCCACGGAATGAGATGAGCGTCGGCCAGCGGCTGTTCTGGATCGCGGCGATCGCGATCGGCTCAGCCTTCTCGGCGGGCATGTATCTCGCCGGGCTGGAAAGCCTCACACGGCTTCTCAAGAGCTAGCTGACCGACCCCAGATCAGGCCGACAGCCACTCCGGCGTGGAACGCTCCGGAGAAGGAGCAGTCATGCGCAAACAAATGATCGAAAATGCCGCCTATGAAGTCGCCACCCAGGTCCGAACCGTCGAAGAATCGATCGACACCGCGCTGGCCGAGATCGCGGAGCTGCAAGCGCGGATGATGCGCGCGAGCTCGGTTGCCGCAACCGGCTATGGCACCATTCACCCGGCCCTGCAGCAGCTCGCCGCAGCGGTCGCCGGGCTGATCGACACGCGCGGTGCCATCGTCGAATGCCATTCGGCGCTCGCCGAGGCCAAGGGCAAGGTGCCGGGACTGCGCACGGTTTCGTGGGGCGACGGCGACGATTGTCCGCCGGCGGCGGCCCGTACCGATTTGCGCATCGTCGCGTAGCGCGCGGACGGGGCTTTGACCGGGCCGCAGCAATGTGGTCCGGTCTCGCATCATGAACAAATATATCTTCTGGGCGCTGCTGCTCGCCACTTGCGGATATGCGCTGTGGCGCGGCCGCAAATATGAGCAGCTGGCAGCCCTGATTTGCATCACCGCGAGCGTGACCTCCGTCCTCGCGCGCGCGCCATTGCACCAGCGCTATGCCGGGCTCGAGGTTGGCGATCTGGTCATCGATACCGCAGTCTTGCTGGCCTTCGTCGTGATCGCGCTCCGGTCCGACCGGTTTTGGCCATTGTGGGTCGCGGGGCTCCAGCTGACAATCAGCATGTCGCACCTGTTCAAGGCGATCGATGCCGATCTCGTCCCAATCGCTTATGCCGCAGCGGAGCGTTTCTGGAGCTATCCGACGCTGCTGATCATCGCGGTCGGCGCCTGGCGCCAGAATCGCCGGCGGGCGGCCCGGATGCGGATGACCGCGCCGGCGTGACGCCGAACAGTCACGGCTAGACTCCGGCGCCGCTGCGGCTAAGCGGCAATGCCCATGTCCCGCCGCAAGAAATCTCATCAGGGTCACGGCACGACCAACCGGCCGCGGCTGTGGGGCAAGCATGCGGTCGCCGCGGCGCTCGACAACCCAGAGCGGCGGGTGCTCAAGGCCTGGGCAACGCGCGATTCCGCCGGCTTCATGCAATTCCCCAACGACGTCATGGTCGCGCTCGCCGAAGCCGCCGATCTCGGCCGGCTGGTTCCCGGCGACGCGCCGCACCAGGGCGTGGTAATCGAAGTCGAGCCGCTCGAGGAAATCTGGCTCGGTGAGCTTCTGACCGGAGCGCCGGAGCGGGCGGTCCTGCTCGTCCTTGACCAGGTGACCGATCCGCAAAATGTCGGCGCGATCCTCCGCTCGGCCGCGGCCTTCGGGGCGATCGGGATCGTCACCCAGGACCGCCATTCGCCGCCGGAGAGCGGGGTGGTGGCGAAGGCCGCCTCGGGCGCGCTCGAACGCGTGCCATGGGCGCGGGTTGTCAACCTCGCCCGGGCGTTGGAGGAGATTGGCGAAGCCGGCTTCTGGCGCATCGGGCTGGCCGGCGATGCCGGCACCGACCTCAAGGATGCGCTGGGGCCGCCGCGGGTCGCGCTCGTGCTCGGCGCCGAAGGGCCGGGAATGCGGCCCAACACGCGCGAGCATTGCGATGCGCTGGCGCGACTGCCGATCGGCGACGCGATCGAAAGCCTCAACGTCTCCAATGCGGCCGCGGTCGCGCTTTATGCAGCGAGCATCGCCTGATGGTCCGGTCGAAGAAGAGCATCAAAAGCCACGTCGAAGCGCTCGCCAGCCGCGAGCCGGCCTTCGCCAGCGTGCTGGAAAAGCATGGCATGCCCGAGCCGCGCGCCAGCGAGCAGGGGGCGCAAACCCTGCTCCGCACGATCGTCGGCCAGCAGGTGAGCGTCGCCGCGGCGCGGTCGATGTGGGCCAAGCTGGAGGCGGCGTTCGGCTCGCCGCCCGACCTCAAGAAACTGCTTGCCGCCTCCGACGAGGAGCTGCGCGCCGCCGGCATGTCGCGGCAGAAGTCGGGCTATATCCGAAGCCTCGCCGAGCTGGTCCTGTCGGGCGAGCTCGACCTCGACAACCTGCCGGCGGACGACGAAGAAGCGATCACGCTGCTGACCAGGATCAAGGGCATCGGCCGCTGGTCGGCGGAAATCTACCTGTTGTTCGCGGAAGGCCGCGCTGACGTCTTTCCTGCCGGCGACCTCGCGGTGATGGTCGAGCTCGGCCGGCTGATGGGCCTCGCCGAAAAGCCGACCGAGAAGCAATTGCGGGAGTTGGCGGAAGCGTGGCGGCCTTATCGCGGCGCGGCCGCGGTGCTGGCTTGGCACAGCTATAATTCGAGCGTGCTCTAGGTCCGCAAGCTCGCCGGAAGCGGGCGCGCGCCGACGGCCCGGAACTCACGCGCGCCATTGTCGAGCCGAAGCGGACCGAGCTTGTCGTGGCCAGTCTCGCGGCCGACCAGATAGGCCGCCGACGTCTGGCCCTTGCCGCCGCTCCACTCATAGAGCGCGTTGAAAGCGATCACCGGCACGAACGACTTGCGCCCCCCGACGTCGTATTCCTGGATCGCCCCGCGCGGCGCGACGACCTGGCTGGTCATCGTAATGCGCTTCAGGGGCGGAATAGCGTCGAGGCGGTTCCCTGCCCCCACCGGATTGGCGAAGAATGCGGCGAGCTGCTGGTCCTGCGTCTCGCCCGGATTGAACAGGCTGGCTTCGGCGAGGACGGCACGCGCCGGTGCGCTGCCGGCGTTGAACAGGTCGATCTCGAACTCGATCGCGACCTGGTCATCGTCGACCAGGCAGCGCAGCGGCTGCACGCCGATCTCGATCGAGGGCCGGAGCCGCGAGCTGACGACGCCCGATGGCGCACCGTCCGGCTTCGGCGGCGCCGGAACTGGCGGAAGCGTCGGCTGCGCCGGGCCGGCCTGCGGCCGCGGCGCTTGCGGGCGCTCCGCGGGCGCGGGCTCCGGCACGACGAACAGGTCGAATTCCGGTCCTGCCGCCAACGCCGTGCGCGGCCGCCGCTGCCACAGGAAGAAGAGCACGCCGCCGCCGAGCGCAAAGGCGGCGATCAGCCAGGGCAGGAATGGCAGCTTGCGCTCGGGCTCGAGCGTCGCCGGAGCCGGAGCGGCAGCGGCCCCCGTGGGCTGCGCGGTTGGCGATGGACTTGGGACAGACGGCATCGCCTGCACTGGCGCAACAGGGGGCGGCGCCGATTGCGACGGGCTCGGGCTAGCCGGGATCGCCTCGACTTGCCTGGTCGCGGGCCGGTCATTGGCTTCGCGCGAGTCGGGCCGCGGCGACGGAGCAGTGGCAACGGCGGAGTCCGGGGCTCGAGTCACAGGCTGTTGCGCGGTGGTCGCCGGCGCCGGAGCTTGCTCGGCAGGCCTTGTCCTCGTTCCAGGCAGGCTGAAATTCTGCAGCTCGCGCGGGCCGATCGCGTCCGTCGCGGGCGCGTTGGTGGTCGCCGGTTCGGCCGTGTTTTGGGCAAGCGCCGCCGCCGGCAGAGCCAGCAGCCCGCCGGTCAGCAATATCGTCCCGAAGCGCAAACCCGCCCGCATCAGCTCCCGCTTTGTGCTTGAATCGCCGTTCCACCTTTCGCGGCGTGTGGGCCTCATGCCCGCCGTCATCACGCTATTCAAGCACAGGCTCGATGAACCGCATCGGACTCGGGGTTTAAGAGCCTATCTGGCGTCGACCAGCACCAGCTCGCTATCGTCCTCGGCAGCGATCTCGACCTTGCTCTCGCCGGTGATTGCGACGCCGTCGCGCGGATTGGCCTCGATCCCGTTCACTCGGACTCGGCCGCTCGGCACTAGATAGAGGTGGCGCGCCGGATCGGCGTCGATTGCGATCGAATCCCCGGCCTTGACCGTGGCGCCGAGCACCCTGGCGTCGGCGTTGATAGTCAGCGAGCCGTCGTCCGGGTCGCCGCTGGCGAGCAGCTGGAAAGCGCCGTTCCGCGATTCCTTGGGGAAGGGCATCGCGCCCCAGCTCGGGCTGGCCGACGCTTTGTCGGTCTCGATCCAGATCTGGAACAAGGTCGTCTGCTCGTCCTCGAGATTATATTCAGCGTGCTGAACGCCGGTCCCGGCGCTCATCACCTGGACGTCGCCGGCGCCGGTGCGGCCCTTGTTGCCCATCGAATCCTGGTGGGTGATCGCGCCGGTGCGGACGTAGGTCACGATCTCCATGTCGCGGTGCGGATGGGGCGGAAACCCGCTCTTTGCCGCGATCTGGTCGTCGTTCCAGACGCGAATACGGCCCCAGCCCATGCGGGACGGGTCGTAATAGTTTGCGAACGAGAAATGGTGGCGGGCGTCGAGCCAGCCGTGGTCGGCGTGGCCGAGGCTGTCGAAGGGGCGGATGTCGATCATGGCACTGATTTGGGCAATGTCGTCAGGCCATCAAGTGTCAGCGATGTGACCGTCACGATGCGTTCGCGAGGGTGACGGGGCGACAAGCACGGGGGGTGAAAACGGGGGTTCTTCCACTTCCTCCACTTTGTGACCGCGCCGGGGCTGCGGGAGCGGATGAGTTGGCTGCGCTTCAATCACAGTAAGGGCCCTGTAGGACAGCGGAATTTCGCTCGAGCCAGCTAATGTCAGCTTTAGATGGAAAGCTGATACCAGCCGTTGAGACTAACGAATGAGCAGATCCAGTTGGCGTACATCCAGACCCGCCTGTTGATAGTGATTGCGGGTCAGCTCCAGCATCGAAAAGCCGTCCTCATAAGCTGCAAACCCGCCGCCTTCCGCCCTGTCCAGATAGATGAGGCCGCCTTCGACCACGAAGAAGATCAACGCCGGCTCAGATGAATCGTCGGCGATTACCAGCGTATGTGCCTCGCCTGCCGGCTCATAGATGAATGCGCCCGGGCCCGCGACCCAGTCATGTTCAAGATAGCGCCAGCGACCTCGCAATGTGTAACCGCGCACAGTCCCAACGTGATAGTGAACGCCAAGCTGAGCGCCGGGCAGGCCCCTCAGAAGGACGCTAAACCCTCCTGACGTGACATCGAAACAGCAGGGCTGAATCCAGACTCCTTCGGCATAGGGTACCCACGGACCGTCATCATCGATGCTTGTGTTGGTGATAAAGTGGTCGCGGTTTCTGCGGCTAGGCTCAAGACCGTCGGAGACGCTGTTGAAAGCGGTTATCGGCATTGTTTGCCCCCCTTTTCATCGCATGATGGCGCGCCGCACGAATCTTCCGCTTGCTGGGATTTTGCAAGCAATGACCGCAATGGCTCGAAAGCTGACATTCCCGTTTCCGCTGTACCTGGCCCCGGCTAACTCCCTGCGGTGGAGGTGCAACATGGATCGATTCACTGGCGGCTGCCTGTGCGGCGACGTGCGGATCGTTGCGACCGGCCGGCCGTACCGCGTTGGCATTTGTCATTGCCTCGATTGCCGGAAGCAGCACGGCGCGCTTTTCCATACGTCCGGCATTTTCCCGGAGAAGGCGGTGACGATCGAGGGCGAGACCAACGACTATCGCGGCCGGCATTTTTGCCCGCGCTGCGGCTCCTCGGTGTTTGGGCTGAGCGGCGAGGAAGTGGACGTGAACCTCGGCGCGCTGGATGCGCCCGACCAGCTCACGCCAACCTACGAGCTGTGGACGGTTCGGCGCGAGTCCTGGCTCCCGCCCTTCCGGTGAAACGGCCATATGATCGCGATCGCGATTCCGTGGACAGATTCGAGGGCTAATTCACGAAATGCTCAGGCGGCCCTCATGACGCTCACGACGACTGAACGCATTCCCGGCGTGCAACGAAAAGGGAGAATATCGTGCTGAGACATGACGGCGAACGCACTCCGGGTTTCAAGCTTGCGCTGGCGATCGTCGTCGGCCTGGTCCTCACCATCCCGCTCTTCTCGGTCTGGCTGCTGGTCTACGATCGCAAGACGCAGTCCGAAGAAGCCACCGCCTCCATAACTGCCGGATGGGGCGGGCCGCAGGCGATCGCGGGACCGGTGATCGTGATCCCCTATCGAGCCACGGCGACCGAAACGGTGATCGAGAACGGGCAGAGCGTTACCCGAAGCCGCGAGGTACGCCGCGAACTGACGCTCGCCCCGGAAGCGATCGAGTTGACCAGCAGCGTCCGGCCCGAAGTGCGAAAGCGTTCGATCTACCAGGCCGTGGTCTACGGCGCGCAGATGACGGGCAAGGCGCGTTTCGCCTTCCCGCCGGACCTCGCCCGCACCGGCGTCGACCCCAGCCAGATGGACATGAGCCGCGCCGAGCTCCGCTTCGGGCTCAGCGATCCGCGCGGGCTCGGCGCCAACCCGCAAGTGAAGGTCGATGGACAGCCTCTTCGCCTTCAGCCCGGCGGCGGCAGCAGCGGCGGCCGCGGCTTCTTCGCCTGGCTCGACGCCAATGGCCTCAACGCCCGTCCGATCGGTGTCGAATTTGCGTTCGACCTCCGCGGCAATGAAGCGCTGAGCCTCGCGCCGCAGGCCGGCGACACACGCTGGACCGTCAGGTCCTCCTGGCCAAGTCCAAGCTTCGGCGGAGAATTCCTGCCGGCCAACCGAAGCGTCACCGAGAAAGGCTTCACCGCCGTCTACAGGATCGGAAATCTGGCGCTGGGTCGCTCGCTGGTGAGCACCGGCGATGCCGGCGCGACGAACGTCATCGAACGGGTCTCGCCGCCCTCGCGCACCAACTATGCGACGACGGCGCCAGCTGCGGACACCGGGCCGGTACAGACGGCGCAGATCAGCCTGATCCAGCCGGTCGATCCCTATTCGCAGGTCAACCGCGCGACCAAATACGGCTTCCTCTTCATCGGCTTCACCTTCCTCGCGCTCTTGATGTTCGACGTAATCGGCGGGGTGCGCGTGTCGGCGGTCGAATATCTGCTGATGGGCGCGGCGCTGGTGCTGTTCTTCGTGCTTCTGCTCGCCTTCGCCGAAGTGATCGGCTTCACCTTCGCCTATGTCGTCGCGTCGGCGGCAATCGCCGGTCTCAACACTGCTTATTCGGCGGCGGTTCTCTCCAGCTGGGGCCGCGCCGGTTTCATCGGCGGGCTGCTCGTCGGGCTTTACGCGGTGCTCTACATCCTCCTCAGCCTCGAGGCTTTCTCGCTGCTGATCGGCTCGCTGCTGCTGTTCGCCGCGCTCGCCGGGGTGATGTATGCGACCCGGCGCATCGACTGGGGCGGAAGGAGGGCTGCGACCGAGGCGTGACGGCGCGAATCTTTGCCGCTAGTCCGCGTCGATGACTTCACAACCGTTACCACCAAAGCGCATTTTCCCAAGTTCGAAGGTCGACGCACGTGCCGCCGAGCACGTGCCGTCGGTCCCGCAGACCGAGAGCTCCGCATACAAGCTGGCGTTCCAGGACGCCGAGTTCCTGCTGCGCGAAGACCTGCGCCCGGTCCGCTTCCAGCTCGAGCTACTGAAACCCGAGCTGCTGCTCAACGAGGCGGACATCGGGTCGACCTTCGTCTTCTACGGCTCGGCGCGGATCCCCTCGCCCGAGATGGCCGACGCGCTGATCGCCGCGGCGACCAATCCCGAGCAGGAGAAAATCGCGGAGCGGCTGAAGGCCAAGGCCCATTATTACGATATCGCGCGCGAGCTGGCGCGGCTGGCGAGCCGTTGCAGGGCCGACGAGGAAGGCAAGAAGCATTTCGTCGTCTGCTCCGGCGGCGGCCCGTCGATCATGGAAGCCGCCAACCGCGGTGCGGCCGACGAGGGGCAGGAATCGATCGGCCTCAACATCGTGCTTCCCCACGAGCAGATGCCCAACCGCTACGTCACCCCGGACCTGAGCTTCCAGTTCCATTATTTCGCGCTGCGCAAGATGCACTTCCTGCTGCGCGCGCGAGCGGTCGCGGTGTTCCCCGGCGGATACGGCACGTTCGACGAGATGTTCGAGCTTCTTACCCTGATCCAGACCGGCAAGGTGCGGCCGCTGCCGATCCTGCTGTTCGGCAAGGATTATTGGAACCGCGTCGTCAATTTCGAGGCGATGGTCGAGGAAGGCGTGATTGCGCCGCACGACCTCGACCTCATCCATTGGAGCGAGGATGCCGCCGAGGCGTGGGACTTCGTCACCAATTATTACGCCGACCATCCCGCCGGCCCGCCGCCGCGGCAGTCGGGCCCGCCCGAATAAGGCGTCGGCCCTAGGGCTTCTTGGTCGCCGTGCTCGCGGGACCGGCGACCTTGGGCGCGCCCTCGCCGCCGACATTCTTGGGATTGGCGCCGGTTTGCTGCTCCGTCAGCACCGGCTCCTTCTCCGCCTTCTGCGGGCCGTTGCCCGGGCCTTCACCCGCGGCGGTCGCCGTCGGCGCCGCCGGAAGCGGCCTCGGCGCATCGCTGTGCGCGTTCAGGAACGCGATGACGTCGGCGCGGTCCTGCGGGTTGCTGAGGCCGGCAAAGGTCATCTTGGTTCCCGGCGCGAACGTCTTGGGGCTGTCGAGCCACTTGCTGAGGTTGTCCCAGTTCCAGGTGCCGCCGATCTTCTTCAGCGGATCCGAGAAAGCGAAGCCAGCTTTGCCCTGGGCGATTGGCTCGTCGATGATATCCCACAGGTTCGGGCCCAGCTGGTTGGCGCCGCCCTTCTCCGCATTGTGGCAGGCCGCGCACTTGTTGAACACCTGCTGGCCCTTCGCGGGGTCGGCCTTGGCGAGGTAGAATTCGATCGGCTGCTCGGCTTCGGCGCCGCCGCCCTCGCCTTCCTGGACCACGCCCTCGATCGGATAGCCCATCTTTTCGGGGCGCTCCGAGTGGAACATCTCTCCGGCGACGATCGACGATCCCAAGGCGACGATGCCCGCGAACAGCACCCAGCCGGCAATGGTATTGAAGCGATCGTCCATGGAGTTTCCCTGTCGGTGTCAGGATAGAGAGATAAGGATTTGCGCTGCCTCTTAAGGGCGAGTTTGTAAGGCTTCAAGCCGCCTGCCGGGCGGTGAGCGCAAGCTCGGCGGCGCGCCGGTAAAGGGTCGGCAGGCCGGCCGACCCGAGCTGGTCGAGCGGGTGCCACCAGCCCTCGCCTGCCGGTTCCGAGCCCGCGACTAGCAAGAGGTCGAGGGAGAAATGGGTGAAGACGTGGCGGACGGTGCCGATCGCGTTGAGGAGCTCGGGCGGGCTCGCGGTCCAGTCGCCGCCCGGAAGCGCCGCCATGCCCCCGAGCAGGCCCTTCGCCGGCCGGCGGACGAGCCAGACCCGGCCGCCTCGCTCGATCCAGTGAGCGACGCCGTACTTGTGCGGACGCACGGCACGCCGGCGAGGCTCAGGGAAGACCTGCGGAGTCCCGCTCGCGAAAGCGGCGCAGTCCCGGCGGAGCGGGCAATCGCCGCAACATGGTTTGGTTGGGCGGCAGATGGTCGCTCCGAGATCCATCACCGCTTGGACGAAATCGCCGGGCCGGTCGGCGGGCATGATCGCGAGGACGAGCCGCTCGATCTCGGCACGGGAAGGGCTTTTGAGGCCGTGCAGCCGCACGATCACGCGCTCGACGTTGGTGTCGACTGCCGGCGCCGTTTGGCCGAACGCAATCGCAGCGATGGCGGCCGACGTATAGGCTCCGATGCCCGGCAGCCGGCGCAGCTCCGCGGCGGTGGTCGGGAAAGCCCCGCGCCGCTCGACTTCCCTCGCGCAGGCAATCAGGTGGCGGGCGCGGGCGTAATAGCCGAGCCCCGCCCATTCGGAGAGGACGTCCTCGTCGGCTGCGGCGGCCAAGGCGTGGATCGTGGGCCAGCGTTCGACGAAACGCTCGAACCGCGGCCGTACCGTCGCCACCGTCGTCTGCTGGAGCATGACTTCGCTCAGCCACACGCGATAGGGGTCGGGCGCCGGCTCGCCGGGCGGCGAGCGCCATGGCAAGCGCCTGAAGTTATCCACATAATGTTGGAGCAGGCGGCTTGCGGCATTGGCGGTCACCTGGACCCTATGGCATGCTCCAAGGCGATGTCGAAGAGGAAGCCCGAACGAGATTCGCCGCGGAGCTGCCGCGCCCGCGCCGCGGGCGAGCTCGTCGGCGATGTCGGCGGCCAGTCGTTCAAACGCTTCGGCTTCGTCCAGCACTCAATCGTCAGCCGTTGGAGCGAGATCGTCGGCGAGCGTTACGCCCGGGCCTCGTGCCCCGAATCGATCAAATTCCCGGCCGGCAGGAAAGCTGGCGGAGTGCTGACTCTAATGGTCGACGGCGCTCACGCGCCGCTGATCCAGCATCTGACACCGATGATCGTCGAGCGGGTGAACCGCTTCTTCGGCTATGCGGCGATCAATCGCATCGTCTTCCACCAGGGCCGGCCGCCGACGCCGGCACCAAAGCCGGAGCGGCCGCAGCTGCGCCCAGTGCCGAAAGAGCTGGGCGAAGGCCTGCGCGAAATCGCCGATCCCGAGCTTCGCTTGTGCCTGGAGTCGCTTGCCGCGCAAATTGCCGCTAGCAGCGGCCCGCCGTCGCTCGAGAAGAGCGAGGATGACCCCATACCCGTGATCAACGGAGCAATTGAATGAAGCCTTCCATGTTCCTCGCCAGCGCTGCAGCAGTGGTCGCGATCGCCGGCTGCAATTCCAAGCCCGGCGATGCCAAGAGCAATGCCGAAGCCCCGGTGAAATGGGAGCAGGTCGCTCCGCCCAAGGGCGGCGACTGGACGATGGTCGTGAATGCGACGCCCGCGGGCGGGTTCATGATGGGCAACCCCAATGCCAAGGTGAAGCTGGTCGAATATGGCTCGCTCACTTGCCCGCACTGCCGCGAGTTCGACGAAAAGGGCGTGCCGACTTTGATCGATCAATATGTGAAGTCGGGCCAGGTCAGCTGGGAGTTCCGCAATTATGTCCGCGATCCGTTCGACCTCACCGCGTCGCTGATCGCGCGCTGCAACGGCGCGAAGAGCTTCTTCCCGCTGATGCGCGCCTTCTACAAGGACCAGGTCGCCTGGGTGACCAAGATCCAGGAAACGCCCCAGGCGCAGCTCGAAGCGTTGCAGAACCTGCCCCCCAACCAGGAGTTCGTGCAGGCCGCGAAATTTGCCGGATTCCCGGAGTGGGCGGCAGCGCGGGGCGTTCCCGCCGCCAAGAGCAATCAGTGCTTGAGCAATGAGAACAGCATCAACCAGCTGGTGCAGATGACGGGCGACGCCACCAACCAGTTCCCCAACTTCCCGGGCACCCCGACCTTCGTCATCAACGGCAAGATGGCGGAGAACACCGCGACCTGGGAGCTGCTCGAGCCGCAGCTCAAGAAGGCGCTCGGCGGATAAGCCCAATGCGGGGGGAGGGCATCGAGGGTTGAGGATCCGGCGGCTCAAGCTCAGCGGCTTCAAGAGCTTCGTCGAACCGGCCGAGCTCAGGATCGAGCCGGGCCTGACCGGCGTCGTGGGCCCCAACGGCTGCGGCAAATCGAACCTGCTCGAGGCGATCCGCTGGACGATGGGGGAATCCAGCCCCAAGTCGCTCCGCGGCGGGGGCATGGACGATGTCATCTTTGCCGGCACCGCAACGCGGCCGCCGCGCGACTTCGCCGAAGTCTCAATCCTGGTCGAGCGCGACGCCGGAGACGAAGGCGGTTCCGGGGAGAGCGAGGTCACTCGGCGCATCGAGCGCGGCGCCGGGTCGGCCTACCGGATCGACGGGCGCGACGTACGCGCCAAGGACGTCTCGCTGCTGTTCGCGGACGCGGCGACGGGGGCCCATTCGCCGGCGCTGGTCAGCCAGGGCAAGATCGGCGCGGTCATCGCCGCCAAGCCCGTCGAGCGGCGTCAGCTGCTGGAGGAAGCGGCGGGCATTTCCGGGCTTCACGCGCGCCGCAAGGACGCCGAGCAAAAACTCCGCGCGGCCGAGGCCAATCTGACGCGGCTGGGGGAAATCCTCGGCGACCAGGAGCAGCGCGCGGCCCAGCTGAGACGGCAGGCGCGCGCGGCCGAGCGTTATCGCAAGCTGACCGACCAGATCCGCGGAGTCGAAGCCCGACTGCTTCACGCCCGCTGGGTCGAAGCCGAGCAGGCGGCTGAAGCCGCTCTAGCGGAAGCGAAGGCCGCGTCCGAGGAAGTCGAGCGAATCCACCAGGCCATCGCCGAGGCGCAGGCCGCGCACGATCGCGCCAACGAGTCGCTCGCCGCAAAGCGCAACGCGCTCACTGAGCTGCGCGAGCAAGGCCACCAGCTCGCGCATCAACTCGCGACGGCGCGCGCCCGGCGCGACACGGTGGCGCGCCGGTTCGCCGAATTGGATCGCCTCGATCGGTCGTTGACCGACGACATCGCGCGCGAAGAAGCGCTGAAGGGCGATGCCGCGCATGCAATCGCCGTGCTCGAGCAAGAACGCGGGACGATCGCGCGGCGGCTCGAAGACTCTGAAGCCCACGCGGCCCGGATCGCGACCGAGCTCAGTGCCGCGGAGACTATTTCCCGCGAAGCCGAAGCCGCGCTTGCGGAATTGCTTGCTCGGCAGGCGGCAATGCGTGCCGAGCGCCGGGTCGCCGAAGCCGCGCTCGAGGCGGCACGGGCACAACTCGGCCGAACCGAGCAGGAACGGCAGAAGCTCGCCGAGCAGCTCCAGGCGTTGGGCGATGGCAGCGACCAGGTCCGCGCCCGAGATGAGGCCGAAGCGAAGGCCAAGGCTGCCGCCGAAGCGCTGACGCAAGCCGAGGCGAAGCGTGTCGAAGCCGAGCAAGGGCGGACTTCGGCGGCCGAAGCGCGCGATTCCGCCGAAAGCCGGCTTGCATCGGCACGCGCCGGACTGTCCGCCGCACGGTCAGAGCATGAGGCGTTGGCCCGCGCGCTCGAGCACGGCGGCGGCGCGGCGATCGCCAGCCTGAAGGCCGAACCGGGCTATGAACGAGCGCTCGCGGCTGCATTGGGGGAGGACGCCGACGCATCGCTTGGCGGCGACGCACCAAGGCGCTGGCAGGGAAGCGAAGTCCGGCCTGACGACCCCTCGTTGCCGGCCGGCACGGAATGCCTGGCCGACCATGTCAGCGCGCCGGCGCAACTCATTCGCCGGCTCAGGCAGGTCGCCATTGCCGCTGATGATTTGGGGCAGGCGCTCGCCGTCGGCCAACGGCTCGTCACGCCCGACGGCCGGCTTCGCCGGTGGGACGGGTTTGTCGCGGCCGGCGCGGGGGCGGCCGCAGCCGAGCGGCTGTTGCGCGCCAATCGCCTCGCCCAGCTGGCGGACGAATTGCCCAGATTAGAAGCAGCGGTCGAAAAGGCTTCGGCGGAGCGGGACTCGGTGCTCGCGACGATGGAACAATGCCGCAAGGTCGCTGACGAAGCGCGGACTGCGGCGCTGGCGGCAGAGCGCGATGCGCGCGAGGCCGGCCGGGCGATCGACGCCGCGGCCGCCGCGCTGGAGCGCATCGAGGCGCAATGTGCCAGCCTGATCCAGCGCCAGGCCGATCTGGAACCAGTGCTCGAAGCATCGCGCGAGGCCGCCGCGGCTGCGCAGCAGTCGCTGGCAGCGCTTGCCGATCCAGCCGCGCTCGAGCATGAAGTCGAAGCGTCACGCGCCAGCGCCGCAAGCGCGGCAAGCGCGGTTGCCGACAAGCGCGCCGAAGCCGCCACCAAGGCCCGCGAGACTGCGGCAGACCGCGAGCGGTCGACTGCTGCGGGGCGCGAACAGGCGGAATGGAGCAAGCGCCAGGCCGATGCCGAGCATCGGCTCGGGTCTGCGATCGAGCGCCAGAAACAGCAGTCCAGCGAACGGGCGGACCTCTCGAAGGAACCCGCCGAGCTCGATGCCAGGATCGGCGAGCTCGAGCATTCCAACGACCAGAGCCAGGTTCGCATTGGCGAAGCCACCGCGGCGGAGCGCGAAGCGGAAGAGGCGGTCCTCGCCGCGAGCCAGGCAGTGTCGGCGATCAACGAACATTCGGCCGACACTCGGGAACGGCGCGCAGCCGCCGCTGCCCGCGCCGAGGCGCAGCAGGCGCGCAGCGCCGAGTTCGCCAGGGCGGCAGCCGACAAGTTCGAGGTGGTGCCGCAGCGATTGCCCGAGAAGCTCGGGTTCGATGCCGAGGAGCCGCGCAACGCCGAAGAGGAAGCGGCGGCCCTCGAACGGCTGACCGGAGAGCGGGAACGGATCGGGCCGGTCAACCTCGTCGCAGAACAGGAGCTTGCCGAGCTCGACGCCGCACGCACCAAGGGTGCGGAGGAAGCCGAGGAGCTGACCCAGGCGATCAACCGGCTGCGGGGCTCGATCGGCAATCTGAACCGCGAAGGCCGGGTCCGGCTGCTCGAGGCCTATGAAAAGGTCGATGCCCATTTCCGCCGCCTGTTCACGACCCTGTTCGAAGGCGGCCAGGCCCATCTCGAGCTGGTCGAAAGCGACGACCCGCTCGAAGCCGGGCTTGAGATCATGGCCCAGCCGCCGGGCAAGCGGCTGTCGACCCTGACGCTGCTGTCGGGCGGGGAGCAGGCGCTGACCGCGGTCGCGCTGATCTTCGCGATCTTCCTCACCAACCCCGCCCCGATTTGCGTGCTCGACGAGGTCGACGCGCCGCTCGACGACGCCAATGTCGAGCGCTTCTGCGAGCTGCTGCAGCGGATGACGCAGGAAACCGACACGCGCTACCGGAACGTCACCCACAATGCGGTGACCATGAGCCGCATGGACCGGCTCTACGGCGTGACCATGATCGAGAAAGGCGTCAGCCGACTGGTGTCGGTCGACCTGGGCAGCGCGGAGACCCTGCTAGCCGCCGAGTAATTCTGCTATTGCGAATGACTATCAATAACGTTAGGCGGGCCCCAAGAAGTCCAAAGGGGAACGAATGGACCGCCTGTACAAATGCTCTCTCGCCGCTGCCTTGCTTTGCGGCGCGGTCCCAGCTTTCGCCGCGGACACCATGGATGCAGCGGCCGATGCCGCCGCGGCGGGCCCTGATATCGTCATCACCGGGGAGCGGGTGCCGTATGGCGTGAAGGTCATCAGCAGCGCGACCAAGACCAACACCGACATCAAGAACGTCCCCCAGGCGCTGACCATCGTTTCGAGCGCGCAGATCGGCGACCAGCAGCTGCGGTCGATCGGCGACCTGCTGCTGTTCGTTCCCGGCGCTTCGTACAATTCGGGCGAGGGCAACCGCGATACTTTGGTCCTGCGCGGCAATTCGAGCACAGCCGACTTCTTCGTCGACGGGGTGCGCGACGACGTCCAATATTTCCGGGACTTCTACAACGTCGACCGGGTCGAGGTGCTGAAGGGCCCCAACGCGATGATCTTCGGTCGCGGCGGCGGCGGCGGTGTTCTCAACCGAGTGCTGAAAAAGCCAAGCTTCACCGTTGCCCGCGGAGTCACACTGGCCGGCGATCGTTGGGGCGGGCGGCGGGTCAGCACCGACCTCGACCAGCCGCTTTCCGAGACCGTCGGACTTCGGCTCAACGGCGTCTATGAAAACAGCGACAGCTTCCGCCGTCACGTCGACCTGAAGCGCTATGGCATCAACCCGACCGCGGCGCTGCTCGCCGGCCCCGACACACGGATCGACCTCGGCTACGAATATTTCCACGACCGTCGCACCGCCGACCGCGGCGTGCCGGCGAACGGCGACGAGCCGATCCGCGGCTTCACGCGGACCTTTTTCGGCGACCCCGACAAGAGCTTTGCGCGGGCCAACGTCAATCTGGCCACGCTAGCGATCGAGCACCGCTTCGCCGAAGGCCTAACCCTCAAGAACCGGATGATGTTCGGCGACTATGACAAATTCTACCAGAACATCTTCCCGGCGAGCTTCAGCGCCGCGACTGGGCAGGTCGCGCTGTCGGGCTACAACAACCGCAACGACCGCCGGAACCTGTTCAGCCAGACCGATCTGGTGTGGGAGAACCGGCTGGCCGGCGTCGACCAGACGCTGCTGGTCGGCTTCGAAGTCGGCCGCGAACGCTCACGCAACAAGCGCATGACCGCGAGCTTTACCGGCTCGAACACCGTTCCCGTCGCCGATCCCACAGTCGATGCCAACGTCATCTTCGCGCCATCGGCGACCGATGCCGATAACCGCGTGCGGGCGACGGTCGCGGCGCTCTACGTCCAGGACCAGATCCGGCCCGTCAAATGGCTGGAGATCGTCGCCGGGCTGCGCTTCGACAGCTTCAAGGTCGACGTCGACGATTTCCGCGCGAGCGGCGGCGAGTTCAGCCGCCGCGACCACCTCTGGTCGCCGCGGCTCGGTGTCGTGCTCAAGCCGAGCGACGACCTGTCGATCTACGCCAGCTACAGCCGCTCCTACCTGCCCCAGTCGGGGGACCAGTTCAGCGGCCTCACTTCGATCACCGAGGCGCTGAAGCCCGAGCGCTTCGACAATTACGAGGTCGGCGCCAAGCTGCAGCTTCCCGGTGGGCTGCTGGCGACCGCGGCGCTCTACCAGCTCGACCGGACCAACACCCGCGCCACCGATCCGCTGAACCCGGCGAACACGGTCCTGACGGGCACCCAGCGCAGCCGCGGGCTGGAGCTCGGGCTCGAACGCAGCATCACCAGCCGCTGGCTGATCTCTGCGGGATACACGCTGCAGAAGGCGGAAATCACCAAAACCACCGCGGCGGCGCCCGAAGGGCGAGCGGTGCCGCTGGTCCCGCGCCACAGCTTCTCGCTGTGGAACCGCTACGATTTCAACAAGACGATCGGCGCCGGCCTGGGCGTGATCGCCCGATCCAAGTCCTACACGAGCATCAGCAATGCCGTGAAGCTGCCTGGATATGCGCGCGTCGACGCGGCGCTTTATTACCGGCTGCCGTTTGGCGTCGAAGCCCAGGTGAATGTCGAGAACCTGCTCGGCGCGCATTATTTCCCGACAGCCAATTCGGACAACAACATCTCACCGGGTGCGCCGCGGACGGTAAAGGCGACGGTGGGGTACCGGTTCTGATCATCCGTCATTGCGAGGAGCCGAAGGCGACGCGGCAATCCAGATTGGATTGCTTCGCTACGCTCGCAATGACGGTTTAACGGGCGAGCTCCTCCGCCCGCGCCTTGATGCGTTTGAGGTCGCGGAGGAACAGGCGCCTGCCCTCCCGGCGCGCAGCTTCGTCCGGAGCGCGGAGGATCGAGCTCGGGTGCGCCGTCACCCAGCATTCGCTGCCGTCGCCGAGCATCAGCGGCTCGCCGCGGACCTTCGAAATGGTCACGGCCTTGCCGACCAGCGAGCGCGCTGCGGTCGCGCCGAGCGCGACCGTGACCGGCGGTCGGATCAGCTCGCGCTCATGCTCGAGCCACCAGCGGCAGGCGCTGATCTCACCCGCGTCGGGCTTGTTGTGGATCCGCCGCTTGCCGCGCATCACGAACTTGAAATGCTTGACCGCATTGGTGACGTAGACCGCCGAACGGTCGATCCCTGCGGCTTCGAGTGCCTCGTCGAACAGTTGGCCCGCCGGGCCGACGAACGGCCGTCCGGCGAGATCCTCCTGGTCGCCCGGCTGCTCGCCCACGAACATGATTGAGGCATCGAGCGGACCTTCGCCGAAGACAGTTTGCGTCCCGAATTTGTAAAGCTCGCAGCGCGTGCACTTGCGCGCGTCTTTCAGCAGCGCCTCCCACGAGGCGCGGAGATTGCCTCCCGGCTCAATGGAGCGCTCCGCCTCGAGCGCGTGCAGCAATCCTTCCTTGGCATCAGAGCGGTCGATCATCTCCAGCTCGCGCATCCGGGCAGTGGCGATCAGGGGCTGAACGAGCGAAGTCTCCGGCATGTTGCGCCAATATTTCTTCGGCATCTCCTTCAGCATCGCGCCGACCTTCAGCCGCGCCGGATTGAAGATGCTCGAATAATAAGTGCGCCACGTCTCTTCGAGCGGATCGCCCGCGGGAGCATCGGCCGGCGCCGCCCCCGGGCCCTCGCTGAGGTTCGTTCCGTCCCAGTGGATCGAAAGTTCCGGCGTCAGGATCGACCAGACCATGTTGGTGAAGCGGTCAACGAAAAAGCCCGCGGCCCGGCGGACAATATGATGTTCGGGTTCGAAAAAGGCCACGAAAAGACCGTCGAGCTCGCGGAACCGGACGAACGCATGCATTTTGTGGACGTCGCGACGAACGGCTTTGGCGAGGTCTTGCAGGCGCCGCACCAGCGTGTCGGCGGCATCCTCGAGCGCATGCCTGTCGTGCCTAAGACGAAGCAGCAGCGCATAGAGCAAGGCAAACCGCTCTGGGTCCGCATGGCACACGACGTCGCCCGCCAGCTCGACGAAGCTTCGCGGCACGGGAAAGCTCGCCGCGGCTGGCTGAGTCGCGTCGGTGCCGAACAGGTCGGCCGCGCCGCCTTCAACTTGCCAAACCACCGCACTGGCAGGGACCCCAGCTTCGGCAAGGTCGCGCGCCGCCTCACGCCAGCCGTCGAAGTCGTCCGGCGCCGACAAGGTGACGCGATACACGTCGATCATTGGCCCCTCGGCTAGCACGTCAGGCGGCGAACAGCTCCAGCTGCTGCCTTTTAGGACCGACAAGTGCACGCAAGTCGGCACGGTCAGTCAGCAATGTCGGGCGCCAATCGGTCGTGCTGATGAATGGGCGGACCTTTGCAACCGACAGCGTCATCCGCGCTATGTCGTCGAGCCTCAGCCTACGCCAGCGGCGTGAGCTGAGGATTCGCTCGACGGCCTTGATCCCGAGGCCCGGCACGCGGAGAAGCGATTCTCTCGGCGCCCGGTTCACGTCCACCGGAAAGCGCTCCCGGAACTTGAGCGCCCAGGCGAGCTTGGGGTCGATGTCGAGCGGAAGCATGCCCTGGCTGTCCGTCGCGCCCTGCACCTCCTGCGGAGCGAAGCCGTAGAAGCGCATCAGCCAATCGGACTGGTAGAGCCGGTGCTCGCGCATCAGCGGCGGCCGCTTGAGCGGAAGGACGGCGCTCGCGTCGGGGATGGGTGAAAATGCCGAGTAATAGACACGACGTAGACCGAACCGGTCGTAGAGCGTGCTTGCCTTGCCGACGATGTCGCGGTCGCTGGCGCAGTCGGCGCCCACGATCATCTGCGTCGACTGACCGGCAGGTGCGAACCTGGGTGCCGACTTGAACCTCTTCGCTGCGTCCTTCGCACCCTCGATCGACGTCTTCATGTCGCTCATCGCCCCCTCGATCCGCGCTGCGTCCTTTTCGGGAGCCAGCCTTTCGAGCCCGCTTTCGGTTGGGAGCTCAACGTTGATCGACACCCGGTCGGCATAGCGGCCGGCCTGCCGAACCAGCTCCGGATCGGCGTCGGGAATGGTCTTGAGGTGGATATAGCCGCGAAAGTCGTGATCCTCGCGAAGGCTCCGCGCAACCTCGACGATCTGTTCCATCGTGTAATTGGACGAGCGGATAATCCCAGACGAGAGGAACAGCCCTTCGATATAGTTGCGCTTGTAGAAAGCGAGCGTGAGCCGGACGACCTCTTCGCTGGTGAAACGGGCGCGGCGGACATTCGAACTCTTGCGGTTGATGCAATAGGCGCAGTCGAAAATGCAGCTGTTGGTCAGCAGGATCTTCAGCAGCGAAATGCAGCGGCCGTCCGGCGCATAGGCGTGGCAGATGCCCATCCCCGCATCGGTCGAGCCGACGCCGGCTCCCTGCCGCGAATCCCGCCTCACCGAACCCGACGACGCACAGGACGCGTCGTACTTGGCGGCGTCGGCGAGAATTGCGAGTTTCGCTTGAATATCCAACAGGGCCATTCGTTCTGCCTATGTTCTCTAACAAGCTGTTGCAACACAATAACTTAGCAAAAGCGTGACTCACCACGAGGAACGCGCGGCTGACGGGGCCGTTCTCAGTTCGCAAGGAGGACGACGCATGGCTGACGACCGGGAAATGGAGAAGCAATTCTGGAGCGCGCTTGAGGACAGCCCCTTCCTGATGCTGGGGGTGGAGGGCGCGCGTGACGGCGCGACGCAGCCGATGACTGCCAATTGCGAGGATCAGGACCGCGACGCAGCTCAGATGTGGTTTTTCACCGCAAGGGATCACGACCTGACCCGCTCGCTCGGGCAATCGAATCGCGCAATCGCGACCTACGCGGCCAAAGGCCATGACTTGTTCGCGAGCCTTCGCGGCACGCTCAGCATCTCGAACGATCAGGCGACGATCGATCGCTTGTGGAGCCCCGTGGTTGCCGAGTGGTATGAGGGAAAGGACGATCCGAAGCTGGCGCTCCTGCGCCTTGACGTCGAGGACGCGAAAATCTGGCAGAGCGATATCGGTGGCTTCCTGAGGCCAGCCGTCAACAAGCTGTTCGGACAAAGGCCAGAGGCCGGCATGAATGACAAAGTCGCCGAGATCAGCTTCTGACCCGCCCGCTTGCGGCGTAGCCGGCCGCTGCGTATCGGCTGGCGCATGACCAAGCTCGCGCTCCGCCTCACCGCCTCGCTAGTGCCGCTGCTCGTCCTGGCCGCGGCTGCGCCGCCCGTGACGCCGATGACGCCCGACGTCGTTGCCAAGTACGACCCGGTCCTGCCCGAGGCCGACTTCATCAAGCGCGTGGCAATGGTGCCGATGCGCGACGGCACCAAGCTCTACACGGTCATCGTGATGAAGAAGGGCACGCGGAACGGGCCGATCCTGCTGTCGCGCACGCCCTATGACGCCAAGGGCAGCATGAGCCGCGAGAAGAGCCAGTCGGGCGTCGACATCCTGCCGATCATGTACAAGGAGTTCTTCAACGACGGTTACATCATCGTCCAGCAGGACCTCCGCGGGCTGCACAACAGCGAAGGCACGTTCGTGATGAACCGCCCGATCGTCGGGCCGCTCAACAACAGCGGCATCGACGAGAGCACCGACGCCTACGATGCAATCGACTGGCTGGTGAAGAACGTGCCGGAGTCGAACGGCAAGGTCGGCACGATCGGCTCGTCCTACCTCGGCTTCCTGACGCTCGCCTCGGAGATCAACCCGCACCCGGCGCTGAAGGCCGCGGTGCCGCAGAGCCCGATGGTCGACGGCTGGATGGGCGATGACTGGTTCCACAACGGCGCATTCCGCGTCGGCGGGTTCGACTTCGCCGTTTCGCAGAGCACGGGCAAAGCTGAAGGCGCCGAGCTCGCGACGGGTCCGGGCGACGATTATACCCGCTATCTCGAAGCCGGCTCGATGGCGGATTACGCGCGCCGCCTGCAGATCGAACATTATCCGTTCGTCCAGAAGCTAATGCAGAACCCGGCCTACACTGATTTCTGGTCGCTGCAGGCGGTCGACAAGTGGATGGCCGCGCGTCCGCTCACCGTCCCGACTTTGATCGAGGTCGGGCAGTGGGATCAGGAGGACAGCTATGGCGGGCCAGCCGTCTACAAGGCGCTCAAGGACAAATATGAGGGCAGCGGCCTGCTGCACCTCGCGATCGGCCCGTGGCGGCACTCGGGCGCCAACCATTATGGCTACGACCTCGGCGACATCATCTTCACCGGCGACACCGCCGACGAATGGCGCGTCAAATGGGTGAAGCCGTTCTTCGACCATTACCTGAAAGGCGCGCCGGACCAGCAGACGCCCAACGTCCTGACCTACGCGACCGGGATCAATGAATGGCAGGCGAGCCCCAAATGGCCGATGGGCACGCCGACGCCGCTCTATCTGACCGGTAGCGGCCGAGCCGGGTTCGATCGCCCTCTCGCCGCGGGCCGCGACGAATATGTTTCCGATCCCGCCAACCCGGTGCCGTACCTCCCCCGACCGATCACAGGGGCGCAGTGGCGGACCTGGCTGGTGCAGGACCAGCGCTTCGTCACCAACCGTCCCGACGTCATCAGCTACACGACCGCGCCACTGACCAAGCCGGTGCACATCATGGGCGCGCCTGAGGTCGACCTCTTCGCCGCGACCAGCGGCACCGACAGCGACTGGGTGGTCAAGCTGATCGACGTCTATCCCAACGAAGCGCCCGAAGGCGCGGCGCAGGGATCGAAGCGCGACATGTCGGGCTATGAGCTGCCGATCGGGATCGAGATCTTCCGCGGCCGCTATGTCGACAGCTTCGCGAGGCCACGCGCATTGCGGGCCGGCAAGGCCGAGCATTACCGCTGGGGCCTGCCCAACGTGAATCACGTCTTCCTGCCCGGCCACAAGATCGTGGTGCAGATCCAGTCGAGCCTGTTCCCGGTCTACGACCGGAACCCGCAGACCTTCGTCCCGAACATCTTCTACGCGAAGGCCGGCGATTACCGGAAGGCGACGCAGACCATCTACCGCGGCGGCGCGACCGCGAGCGCGGTCTATCTGCCGATCGTGCCCTAGCTGACCGCCTCCTCGACCTTGCGCTTGACGTGCTCGGTCGGCGGCTTGTGGATCGACCGGTAGCGCGCCTCGACCAGCGAATAGGCGCCGAACAGCGCAAGCCCCGCCGCGACCGGGAATTGCAGCGGCCCGCGCAACGCATCGAGCGCCTGCTCGAACCCGCCAGCCTCTGCGGCGCTGCGGTCCAGTGCAGCCCGGGCGAGCAGCCAGCCGGCGGTCAGGAAGACGATCCCGCGCGCCGCATAGCCGGTCCGGCCGAGCCATTTCGCAAGCGGGGCCCGAGCCGCTGGGTCGAGGTGACGGAGGAACGAGCAGCTCGCGGCTTTCCACAGCTGCACCACGCCCGCGCCGGTGAGAACAGCAGCGGCGATGAGGAGCGCAACGCCCCCCGCCGGCAGGTGCAGAGCCGCCGCGGCATTCTGTTGCACGCCGCCGACATGCGTAGTCTGCCCAAGCATGATCCTGAGCGCCTTGTAGGCCAGGAACAGATAGATTGCGCCACTCGACCCGGCAGCGATACGCCGACGCCAGGCCTTGGGATGATGCCGGCCGCTGTCCATCCCGAACGCGGCATCGCTGACCCGCCACAGGCCGTAGCCGCCCATGCCTGCCACCAGGAAGATCATCACGCCCCGGCCGATGCCGTGACTGACAAATTCCATCGCCCCGGTCAGGTCCTCCGTCCGTCCGGTGCGGATCACCAGCCAGGCGATGACGATGTAGAGCAGGCCACGCGTGACGAAGCCCAAGCGCGCGAGCCACTGGAAGTTGCTTTCGCGGGCGATGTCGTCGGCCACGCCCGGGACAACGCGGCAGCCTCGATCGCGCTCCTAGGCTTTCGCTTCGAGGATTCGGCCGGCCGTTCGCGCGAACAGCAGCATCAGCAATCCGCCCGCCGCGCCGATGCCCGCGTGCAGCGCCCAGAAAGCGATCGGCGTCATTTTCTCATAGTAAGTGCCGATCCGGCCGATCAGGTTGTTGGCGACGAACAGGGTAAGGAACACCGACCCCATCATCGTCGCGTTGATTTTCGGCGGCGCCGCGCGCGACACCAGCGCGAGCAGGGTCGGCCAGAAATACATGAAGGCAACTCCCTCCGCGGCGCAGTAGAGCACCGGCCAAACCCAAAGCACCCGGCCCGGCGACAATGCGATGGCGGCGAGCAGGATGAGGTTGGCGCCG
>Ga0307416_100000340_pt1 | contig 24185 bp, 21 predicted proteins | sample DK1Cmetagenome_2_FD_203821 | JGI IMG/M metagenome (GOLD analysis project Ga0307416, IMG submission 203821) | Maize rhizosphere microbial communities from greenhouse at UC Davis, California, United States - DK15-C-3 | ecosystem: Host-associated > Plants > Roots > Rhizosphere > Soil | place...
TCAGGATCCCTTCGACCGACTCCTGATTGCTGAGGCCGAGCATGAGGGCGTTGCTGCTGACCGCTGATAGCACCCTGGCCCCGTATGGGAATGTCGTACGGCTGCTTTGACAGCTCGACGACAAGAGGTGCGTCCAAAAAACGTTCCCGCGGGAACGTTTTTCATGTTCTTCAGATCAGGGGCAAGAGTGCCCTGGGTACGTTTCGCCGCACAGCCGTCAAGACGACCCTATGAATCGCCTAACGGGGGTACGTCTTGCCGCACAGCCGTCAAAACGTACCGCATGCGCCTGCTACCCGGCCCAGTCAGCCCTTGATACCGGTCTCCGCGACACCCTGAACGAGATAGCGCTGCAGGAAAACAAAGACCAACACCAGCGGCGCGATGGACACAGCCGCGGCCAGGAACAGCTCGTGCAGGTTAATGGTCTGGGCAGTGAGGAAGGTGCTCAACGCGACCTGCACGGTCCACATCGAGGAGTCCTGCCCGATGATCAGCGGCCACAGGAACGCATTCCAGCTGGCGATGAAGGTGATCACTGCGATGGCTGCGAAGAAAGCGCCTGAGTTGGGTACCACGACCCGCCAGAACGCGCCGAAGTATCCGAGCCCATCCACGCGAGCTGCCTCTTCGAGGCTACGTGGGAAGTTGAGGAAGTACTGGCGGAACAGGAAGGTCGTGAAGCCGCTGAAGAGCACCGGCACGATGATCCCCTGGTAGGTGTCCACCCAACGCAACTGGGAGACGATGATGAACGACGGGATGAACGTCACCGCCGGCGGGATCATCAAGGTCACCAGCGTGGCGTAGAAGATCGGTGTCGCCCATCGATAAGGGATCCGGGCCAGACCGTAACCGGCCATAGAGCACAGCAAGAGGATGCCGGCAGTTTGTAACACGGCAATGATCGCCGAATTACCCAACGACTGAAGGATGTTCACACTTGGATCGGTGAACAGCTCGCCGAAGTTCTCCCAGTGCAGTTGCTTCGGGAAGAGCGTCCAGCCGGGAGCCGTGATGTCGTGTCTTTTGACAGCGCATTGCGCACAATTAAGTAGAACGGCAGCAGGAAAAGTACAGCGGAGATGATCAGGGCGATATAGCGCAACACGGTGACTACCACACGGCCTGGGGTGACCCGGCGGTGCTGGCGCTGCACTCGCGCTTGTCGCTGGCCCGATTCGGTCTCAGCGACGGCCGGCGTTTCAGCGCTCGTTCGTGGGACGCTCATTCGGCTCTCCCGAAGCCGAAGATCCGCCCCTGCGCGAGCGTTACGATCATGATCAGCAGTGCCAGGATGACCGCGCCGGCAGTGCCGTGGCCGAAGTCCTGGTTGAACTGCGCCGTGTAGTACAAGTACACCAAGGGTGGGCGAGCGAACGAGGAGTTGCCCAGCAGGTTGAAGAACTCATCGAAAGCCTGGTACGCGTTGATCAACAACAGCAGCAGCACCGCGACCGAGGTGGCGCGCAGCTGCGGGAAAGTGATGTAGCGGAAGGTCTGCCAGGCATTGCGCGCGCCGTCTACGGCCGCCGCCTCGTACAGCTCCGGAGAGATCCGCTGCAGTCCAGCCAGGAACAAGATCATGTAGAAGCCGATCTGGAGCCAGAGACGCACTGTGACGATCACTAGCCAGTACCAGGGCGGGGTGGTGGTCGCCAGCCAAGCGATATTCTCCGCGCCGAACCAGCTGAGCACGGTGTTTGCCAGCCCGAACCGTACACCATTGAAGATCGACAGCTTCCAGATCAGTGAGGCCACCACATAGGAACAGGCGGTGGGTAGGAAGTACACCGACCGGAAGAATGCGCGCATGACCCTGACGCCGTTGAGCAGCAGTGCCAGGCCGAGGGAAAGCACAAACGTCAGCGGAACAATCAATGCCGCAAAGATCGTGAACGTGATCAGACTGTCCAGGAACGGTCCGGGCCGCAACAGGTCGATGTAGTTCTGCAGCCCGACCCAGTCGCCAGGAGTCACCGTGTTCTGGGCACGCGAAAAGCTCAGGACCACCGACCACACGATCGGGAGGTAGACGAACATCACCAAACCGACGACGAACGGCCCGACGAAGAGCCAGAACGCGCCCGTGACGCCTGAGATCCGCCCTCTGGCTTGGCGTGTTGGCGGCGCGGTGTCCGCCGCCGGCGCCATCAGAGTTGGGACGGACATGTCAGCCGAACAGCCGGTTGAGCTCGGCGTTGACTGCCTTCTCCGCCGTGGCGAGGCTCGCGTCGATGTCGCCGCCCTTCCGGACGATCGCTGTGGCCGCGTCCGCGTAAGCGTTGTTCATCTTCGGTGTCCACGCCGGGTTATTGGCAACCGCGTAGTCGTTGAAGATCTTTAAGGCGTCGGCCGCGGGGCCCGACTGCAACTTCGATGCCTGGGCCGCCAGTGACTTTCGCGGAGGGATGTGGAAGCCGTAGCTAAGGTTGAAATCCTCCTGGTCCTTGGTGTTGTCGATCCACAGCCACTTGATGTACGCCTTGGCCGCGTCGACGTTCGCCGACTTCGCGCTCACCATGGCGCCCCAGCCGCCCAGGAAGGTCGACGGCTTGCCGACTGAGGTGCTGAAGGCCGGCCAGGCCACCACGCCGAAGTCATCACCGATCGCCTTCTGGATACCAGGCATCGCCCAGAGTCCGCACCACTGCATGGCCGCCAGGCCCTGGGTGAACGAGGACGGATCCCACCAGTCCGTGGGAGCACCAAGCAAGATCGACTTCGACAAGAACAATTCGCGCATCTTCGCGAACGACTGCTTGACCTCGGGCGTAGTGAAACCCGGCTTATTGTCCGCGGTCAGATAGTCGCTGCCCACTGTCCAGAGGATCTGTCCCAAGAGAGCGCCGCCGCCGAACGAGGGGGTCACACCGGCGTCATTGCCGATGAACAGGCCCTTCTGGTCCTTGGTATTGAGCGCCTTCGACGCCGAGATCAGCTCATCGATGGTGGTCGGCGGCTGCACACCTGCCTTCTCCAGAATGCTCCTGCGGTAGTAGAGCACCCCATGTCGTCCACCATCTTGACCTGGTAGATCTTGCCGTCCACCGTCGAAGACTTGATGTCGGCCTCGGGGTAATCGCTCTTCACATCGCCGATGATGTCGTCCAGAGCGACCACTGGCCGCTCTTAACCTGGTCGATGTTGACGCTGCTCTCGAAGACATCCGGCCCGGAAGTCGACAGCAGGCCGGCGTTGACCTTCGAGGTGTAGTCACCCGGCGTCCACTGCACCTTCACGGTGGCGTCGGGATACTCCTTGGCGTAGCGCGTTACCGCCTGCTGCGTGCCGGCCTCCCCCGGCGATCGACCGCAGGGCGTCAGGCGTTCAGCCGACGCAGTACCTCATCACGCAGGTTGACGTCACCGCGGGCGAAAGCCGTGAGGCTGCTGTTGCGGGGAAAGTAGAAGTCGAATGCGCCGCCGTCCGGGCTAGTCAGCTCAAGCGTGTACTTGCCTTCATTTTTCGGCTCCATTCGCAGACCACTGCGCGATACGGCGACACATGCTCGTGGTGAGATTCGGTCCTGCACGGCGGCCATCGTGTTGGCAATGAGCTTGATGCCGTGCGGACCGAATGCTGCTCGCTGGCTGGCGTACGGCTCGAAGAGAACGCGATCGTTCGTGAGAATCAGGTTCCCGCCGACGACTGCGAAATGCTGCGCACGTGTCGTCGGGACACGCGCTGCCTTCCACGAGTCGAGCGGTATCTCACCCGGTTGAAGATCAACAGCCATATACCAGAACTGGTAGAACTCGCCGCGATCATCTATCCCGGACATCCGAACAGCCTTAAACACGCCCCAGGCAGTATGCATGACCTCTCCTAGCCCAGGCTCAGAACAGGTCGCTGATCCAGTCGACGATGTCGCTGACGACGCCGCCGACCGTGTCTAGGATTCCGCCGTCGCTGGCGTCCCCCAGCGAACTGACATCTGTGTCCCAGACGTCCGCGCTGTCGGTTCTCGGGAGCCCTGCTTCGTCAAAGTTCGTCGCATCTGCGCCGTCGCCTGATTCGGCAGATGTGGCGCCGATTTGCCCCGACATCTGCTGCAATTCATGGTTCCGCTGCTGGGCATTCCCCATCTTGTACATGTTGTGCAGGTCCTCAAGTACTTCTGCCCGCTCCCCGCCCGTGAGCTTTCGGATGACTCGGGCCCCTTCCACAGCGTGGCCGGCCGCCTTGATCGCGGCATTGATGAGCTCCATGTGACTTCCTCCTGCGTGGACAAGTTCGCCCTTACTAAGGGAGATGCCGCGGAGTGTTCATTGATACGAGTCGACAAAGACGCATCTTCACTTGATCAGATGCAGGGCGGTCCAGGAAATGGCCGGCAGCTCGACCGTCAGGACGCTGTTCTCGATGCGAGCCGATCGATTGGGTGCCGGGACGACGCGATTCTGCTGCTGCATGGTGTTGGTGGCAGTCGGGTCGTCGTCGGCCAGCGTGACGGTCTCGCTCAGCCCAACCGGACCCAGGGAGCGGAGGTCAAGCGACACGGTCGTCGCCGCGTCGGGGCTTCGATTTATCAGAAAAATCGAGACCGCGTCGCTGGCATCATCCATCGTCGCGACGGCATCGATGAGCGGCACCGTTCCGTACGCCGCGGTGTCGTAGGTCGGGCTGTCGACGGCAAGCCGCAACACAGTGCCCCGGGCCAGGCGTGCCGTGATCGCAAACGGATAGAAGATCGTTTGCCGCCAGGCAGGGCCACCGGGCTCGGTCATGATCGGCGCTATCACATTGACCAGCTGGGCCAGACATGCGGCACGTACGCGATCGGCATGCTTCAGTAAAGAGATCAACAGGCTGCCGACGACGACCGCGTCGGTGACCGAGTATTGATCTTCGAGCAGCCGGGGCGCGTACGGCCAGTTGTCAATTCCGGTGATCTTGCCGCCGTCGTTGAAGCGGTCGGCGTACCAGACGTTCCACTCGTCGAACGAGATGTTGATCAACCGATCGCTTCGTCGCGCGGCCTTCACGGAATCCGCCGTTGCGATCACCGTCTCGATGAAGGCATCCATGTCCACGGCCGAGGCAAGGAAGCTGCCCCGATCGCCGTCGCGCTCTTGGTAGTACGCGTGGCAGGAGATGAAGTCGACGTCGTCGTAGGTGTGCTCTAGCACAACGCGCTCCCACGTCCCGAAGGTCGGCATCGCTCTGCTGGAGCTGCCACACGCCACAAGTTCAAGATCCGGATCCATTTGGCGCATGGCCTTGGCCGTCTGGCTCGCGATCTTGCCGTAGTCCTCCGCGCTGCGATGCCCTAACTGCCAAGGCCCGTCCAGCTCATTACCAAGGCACCACATCCGTACGCCAAAGGGATCCGGCGAGCCGTTGACACCCCGCAGCCCCGCCAGCGTCGAACCGGTCTTCAGATTCGTGTACTCCAGCAGATCCAGCGCCTCGAGCACCCCGCGCGTGCCGAGATTCAGCGCCAACATCACTTCGGCGCCGACCCGCGAACACCAGCCAGCGAACTCATGCAACCCGACCTCATTGGTCTCCAGCGAATGCCACGCTAGATCCAGCCGCTTTGGCCGCCGTTCGCGCGGCCCGACCCCGTCCTCCCAGCGATAGCCGGAGACAAAGTTGCCGCCTGGGTAACGGATTGTCGTCACGCCAAGCTCGCGCACGAGATCCATCACGTCGGTCCGAAATCCGGCCGCATCGGCGGAAAGATGCTCCGGCTCGTAGATCCCGTCGTAGACGCATCGCCCCAGGTGCTCGACGAAGGAGCCGAACAGTCGCGGGTTCAAAGGGCCGATGGTGTACGCGGGATCGAGAACGACCCGTGCTGCAGGCATGAAGCGACGTTATCGTCGCTGCCGCATCGTTCGAGGTGGGGTTGTGGAATCCCGAACCACCAACGTCGCAGCCAGCTCTACGCGGATGGAGGCGGGATCTCGTCCATCTATTTGATCACTGAGAAGCTGGTATGCCACCTCCCCCATCTGCAGGTAAGGCTGCCGGACAGTGGTCAGCTGCGGCGACGACGCCGACGCGTACATGCTGTCGTCAAACCCCACAACGCTGAGATCGCGCGGCACGCTCCGTCTTGTGCGGCGCGCTGCCTCGATCACACCAAGCGCTGCAAGATCATTAGCCGCGAAGAAGGCGGTCGGAGGACTTGCAGAATTCAAGATCTCTTCGGCGGCCTCAACCGACGGCCCGAAGCGGAACTGCCCGCGCCGAATCAGAGCCTCATCGACCGCAATCCCACATCCCGAAAGGGCCGCGACGTAGCCGTGATAACGAGCATCATCAACCAGACACTCGTAGCCCCGAATCATGGCGATACGCCGATGCCCGAGCTCTAGGAGATGCTGTATGGCGCCCATCCCGCCTTGCCAGTTGGTTGCTCCAACACTCGGCAGCGACGGATCGACGGGGTTGATCGGATCAATGAGCACCAGCGGCAATGCAGCCTCCTGAAGCCGCTTATGTTGCTCCGAGCTGAGGCGCGGGGTGACCATGATCAATCCAGCGCGGCCCACCCGATCCAGCTCATTCACCCACAGTCGCGGATTCACGTTCTCGGGCACCGTGCTCACCGCAACATGACCGCCCTGCTCGGCGGCGGCTTGCAGAACTCCGCGCATCATGTCGAGATTGTTCGGATTGCTTAGCGCATCGAACACGAGCTCGATGTGCCGATGGGCCATGGGAAGCGTGCTCGCGCCCCGTGGCAGATATTGCTGCTCATGAAGCACGCGCAGAATTCGCTCCCGGGTAGCCGGAGCGACATCGGGCCGGCCGTTGAGAACCTTGGAGATCGTGGGCGTCGACACGCCCGCGCGCTGTGCTATCTGCTGTAGCGTCATGCGCTTCGACGGTGCGTTCACGCCTTAACCCTTCTGGTGGCAGGCACCATGAACCATCGAATCAAATGCGCAATGTTACCGCTAGCCTGCCGCCTCGCGATTGACACCACTGAGGCTCCAGAGCTACCCAATTGCAGCAAACTGACACACTTTCGGCTAAAACGGCAACGAGCGATATCGCAAAGCTTACGCAAACTTCTCGGTGCCTTTGAGACCTAGGACGCTGCAGTCCTGGATTGCGCTTTGACAACGGTTCGCCAAATCCGACTCCTTCGTCGCTTGCCTTGCAGCAGCTACGAAGCTCGATCGTGTCTGATTGCAAGCTCCTGCAGTCGTCGGAGCGAACCGCTCGTCATAGCGCGGTTAACCTGCCAACGTGAAATTCACCAATGGCTACTGGATGCTGCGCGACGGCGTTCGCGCCCATTACCCAGCAGAGGCGTACGACGTCACCGCTGAAGGCGACGCGCTTGTTGTGTACGCGCCGACCACGAAGATCAAACACCGCGGCGACACGCTCAACCAGCCGCTGCTCACGGTCAGGTGCACGTCGCCGACTGAAGACGTCATTTCGGTTGCGGTGAGCCATTTCGTCGCCGAACAGCCGCGCCAGCCGCGGTTCCCCTTGCGTCAGACCGATTCAGCACCAGACATCGGCACAGAGATATCCGAGAGCTACGCCACCATCACTTCAGGTTCGCTGGCAGCGCGCTTTGCACGTGGCGAGGAATGGGCGCTGGAGTTCCTGGCCGACGGCCACGTGCTCACCAGCAGCGGCAGCAAGGCCTTGGCCTACATCGACACGGACTCCGACGGGCACTATGTGCGCGAGCAACTGAGTCTGGGAGTCGGCGAGGCGGTTTACGGCCTCGGGGAGCGGTTCGGTCCTTTGGTGAAGAACGGCCAGGTCGTCGACATCTGGAATGCCGACGGCGGCACCAGCAGCGAGCAGGCGTACAAGAATGTGCCGTTCTATCTGACCAACCGCGGCTATGGCGTGTTCGTCAACCATCCGGGGCTGGTTTCGTTCGAAGTCGGTTCCGAGGTCGTATCGCGGGCGCAGTTCAGTGTTGCCGGCCAGACACTGGAGTACTTGATCATTTACGGGCCGACGTTCGCCGAGATCCTGCGCAAGTACACGGGGTTGACGGGCCGTCCCGCGCTCCCACCAGCCTGGTCATTTGGACTCTGGCTGAGCACCTCCTTCACTACCTCCTACGACGAGGAGACTGTCACCAGTTTCGTCGAAGGCATGGCTTCCCGGGACCTGCCACTGTCGGTGTTCCACTTCGACTGTTTCTGGATGCGGGAGTTTCAGTGGTGCGATTTCACGTGGGACAACCGCACCTTCCCCGACCCGGCCGCCATGTTGTCCCGCCTTAGAAAGCGAGGTCTGCGCATTTGCGTTTGGATCAATCCCTACATCGCGCAGCGTTCCGCGCTGTTCGCCGAGGCCGGCCAGCACGGCTATCTGCTGCACAAGCCAAATGGCGACGTCTGGCAGACCGATAAGTGGCAGGCCGGTATGGGCATCGTCGACTTCACCAATGCCGACGCCCGACAGTGGTACGCCGACAAGCTGCGGGCCTTGTTGGACATGGGAGTGGATTGCTTCAAGACCGACTTCGGCGAGCGCATTCCCACCGATGTGGCGTGGTCTGATGGCTCCGATCCGGACCGGATGCACAACTTCTACAGCTACCTCTACAACCAGACCGTCTTCGAGTTGCTAAGCAGCCAGCGGGGCGAGCAGGATGCGGTCGTCTTCGCGCGGTCGGCGACTGCGGGAGGTCAGCAGTTCCCGGTCCATTGGGGCGGCGATTGCGAGTCGACGTTCGTCTCGATGGCAGAAAGTCTGCGCGGTGGCCTGTCGCTGGCCGCATCCGGCTTCGGGTTCTGGAGCCATGACATCGGGGGCTTCGAAGGGCAGCCCGATCCGGCGGTTTTCAAGCGATGGATCCCCTTCGGGCTGCTCTGCACCCATAGCCGGCTGCACGGCAGCGACAGCTATCGAGTGCCGTGGCTCTTCGACCAGGAGGCCGTGGAGGTGTTGCGCACCTTCACCAAGCTGAAGATGCAGCTGATGCCCTACATCTATGGGCAGGCGGTGAGCGCTGCTCGAAATGGGATGCCGGTGTTGCGGCCGATGGCCGCGGAGTTTCCCGACGACCCGGCCTGTACGCACCTTGATCGGCAGTACATGCTGGGAAATCGATTGCTGGTCGCTCCCGTGTTCACGGCGTCAGGCGAGACCTCGTACTACCTTCCGGCCGGCACCTGGACCCACCTGCAAACCGCGGAGACCGTACGCGGCCCCGGCTGGTTCGCCGACGTGTGTGACTTCCTCACGGTGCCCATCTTCGTACGCCCGGGAACGGTGCTTCCGATCGGAGCCCGGGACGATCGGCCGGACTACGCGTACGACGAAGACGTCACGCTGCGCGTGTACGAGCTTGACGACGGCGACCGGACCACAGTCACGGTGCCCACAACCGCCGGCGAGATTGCGGCGATCTTCGCAGTCGCTCGGGACGATGGCACTGTCACGGTCACGCGCGAGCAGGGCTCAGCGCCCTGGCGGGTGCAGAGCCCAAACGGGACAGCGATCAGCCTCCCGGCCGACGTCAGCAGGTGGTCAGGCTCGCGCCAATGAGGTAGCTCCAGCCCGCCGCCGCGACAGCGCGTCGACGGTAGCGGCCAGCGCCAGGACCGCGCCAGTGATCGCCAAGGTGATGCCTGCGGAGAGGCCAAGGAGGCCGAGGCCGTTCGTGATCATTGAAATCAGCAACGCCCCGACCGCCGCCTGAGCGAGACGGCCCCGACCACCAAAGAGGCTGACACCGCCGACGACTGCGGCGGCGACGCCGGAGAGCACGATGTCTCGGCCTGCAGAGGACTCGACGGTCCCTACCTGGCTGGCCGTGAAGAGACCCGATACGACAGCGAGGCTGGAACAGAGGATGAATGCCGCCATACGCAGCCGAGCAACGTTGATACCCGCGCGCCTGGCCGCCTCGGGATTGCCGCCCACCGCGTAGAGGTGAAGGCCGAACCGGGTGCGGTCAAGCGTCATCGTGCCGACCCAGAGGATCGCCAGCGCGATGGGCACAACGATGGGCACGCCCCGGATGGGGATAACGCTCGTCGACCGGTTCAGGCTCAGCAGCAAGACGACCAACCCACCACCAATTGCCCAGGCTGCGACCCGTGCCCACAGGAGGCTCATGGGACGAACGGCCATACCGGACGCGACTCGTCGGCTCCGGTCATATAGCCCGGTGATCAACGAGATGGCGACGACGATGGCGAGCATCAGCCACCCTGCCCAAACCGGCATTGACCTGTTCATGATCGCGGTCACTGCTGGCGCCTCGATGCGGTAAGCGCCGGCATTGCCGAGCAGGACGAGAATCACACCCTGCAGACCCAAGAACAGGGCCAGCGTTATCACGAACGATGGAACTCCGATCTTGGCGACCATGAAGCCTATGAACGTGCCGATCGTTGCGCCGACGAGGAACGCGACTATCAGCGCGGCGATCCAGTTCCAGTGCGCGACGTTCGTAAGCAGAATGAAAATCGCCATGCCGAGGCCGCCCGTGACGCCGGCCGACAGGTCGATTTCGGCAAGGATGATCACGAATGTCAGCGCCACCGCCAGCATCATCAGCGCGGCCGTCTGAGTCATCAGATTCGCGATGTTGGTCTTGGTGAGGAAGAACGGAGTCAGGATAAAGAACACGAGGGTGATAATGACCACGCCGGCGAGTGCGGGCAGCATGCCCATCTCGCCGCCGCGGACGCGCTGGAGGTAGCTGTCGATCTGGTCGCGGACTGTGCCCTCATGCCCCGTCGCAATCTGATGCGGGGGAGGGGCGGCACCGACGGTTTGTGAGGCCGTGTTCGTTGCCGGATTCGTCGACTTCTCGACCGGCGTGGTCATGAGACCACCTCCTCTTCTTCCAGTTCCTCCGCCGCCGAGGTGTCGCCCTTGATGCCGGTGATATAGGCGACGACGTCGTTGTAGTTGGTCTCGGTTGTCTTCAACTGAGCCACCATGGCGCCGAGATAGAGCACGTTGATGTAGTCGGCCACTTCGAACACGTCGGCGAGATTGTGGCTGATGATAATGACGGCCACACCAGCATCGGCAAGACGCCGCACGAGTGCCAGGACCTGCTCGGTTTGTGCAACGCCGAGGGCGGCTGTGGGTTCGTCGAGTATGACGACCTTGGCTTTCTGCAGTACTGCTCGGGCGATCGCGACAGTCTGACGCTGACCGCCGGAGAGCGAGGAGACCTTCTGCCGCACCGATTTCATCGTGCGAACCGACAACGATTGGAGGGTTGCGGTGGCGTGCTTCTCCATCTCCGACTGGTTAAGCATGCGCTGGTGAACCTCTTCCCGCCCCAGGAACATGTTCTGCACGATGTCGAGGTTCTCGCAGAGCGAGAGATCCTGATAAACGACCTCAATGCCATGCTGAGAGGCGTCCTTGGGGTGGCCGAGCGTGATGGGACTGCCTTCGAACGAGAGGTCGCCGGAGTCGTAAGGCTGGGCGCCCGACAGTCCCTTGATCAAAGTCGATTTGCCGGCACCGTTGTCGCCCACGAGCGCAGTGACTTTGCCGGGGTACACCTGCATATCGACGCCCTTGAGTACCTCGACGGGGCCGAAGCTCTTGCGGATGTCCTGCAACTCAATGATCGGGGTTTCCACGTCTACTCCTTAGTGAAGGCGATTAGAGCCAGGTTGGTGGTCATGCGCGCTTCATGTACGCATGACCACCGCGATAACTCGAGTGCGGTCCACTCTGTTGCTGACTAGCTGAGCCCAGCCTTCTGGCAGGCATCGGCGACCTCTTTGGTGCAAACGTCGGAGATCTTGGCGTTCCCGTCGTCGAACACAACCTTCATGTTTTTCGCGTCGACCACGACCGGTGTCTGCGGGATGAATGGTGTGCCGTCAGGGTCTGTCGTAGGAGCAGGCGGCTTTTGGCCGTTTAGCAGCTGCATTGCTAGGTCCACGCTGGCCTTCGCCTCGAGCTGGAACGGCTTGTAGACGGTCGCGACCTGCTTGCCGAGAAGGATGTTCTGCAAACCGGGCGGGCTCGCGTCTTGGCCGCTGACCGGAACCTTCTTGCCGTTCTTATCCAGCACGGAGATCACGCTGGCAGCGTTGAAGTCGTTGGCGACCCAGACCGCGTCGATGTCGCCCTTTTGCGCGGTGTATGCCTGCTCGAAGTAGGTCTGAACCTTTGGCGGGTCCCATGAGCCCGGCGTCTCGAAGGCTGGCTTGATGCCTGCAGCCGACATGACCTTGTCCGCACCGTCGTGGAACTGCTTCGCATTGCCGTCAGTGGGATCGCCGCCAACGTAAGTGACCTTAGCTGTCGCGGGATCCTTGCCCTCGGCCTTGAGGCCGTCAACGATCATTTGACCCTCGAGCTCACCGACATGGAAGTTGTCGAACGAGATGTAGTAGTCTGCGCCCTTAATCGGCCGGTCGTAGGCGATCACCGGAACGCCCTGCGCCTTAGCCTTCTGAGCGACCTGAACGCCGGCCTTGTTCAGGTCAACGAGTAGCATGACCGCGCATCCCTTAGTGAGCTGCTGCTGCGCGATAGTCGCGTACTTGGATGTGTCGTTTTGGGCGTTCTGAATGTCTGTCTCTACGCCCTGGGCCTTAAACGCCTGCTCCAACTGGGGACGGTCGCCGTTCTCCCAACGGCTCGAAGACGCTGCGTCCGGCAAGATGATGCAGGCGCGCTTGCCGGCTGCAGCTCCTCCGCTTGCCCCGCCGCTCGCCTCGCCGCCGGGGGCCGGAGCGGCGGTGTCACGGTTGCATCCGGCGAACGATACTGCGGCAAGTCCTGCCATGAGTGTTGCGACGGCGGCCCTTTTGGTCAGAAGTTTCATCTGCTCTTCCTTGAGTACAAGTGAAATAACCCTGATAGCTGGCCCGGAAAGGCTTTCGAAAACCTTTCGAAGTCGGGGAAAAGTCTGGCATTTGGGCTTTGTAGTGTCAAGCAACTTGACCAGCACGATCAGGTAACAAGCAGATGAAAATGGCTGCCCAAAAGATGTGCGCGGAGCGTGCTCCATCGGATGGCCGTGGCGCCCCACCTTCTTACGCGACGCGGCATCTATATGTGGGCGTAGAGCGAGAAGCTGGGGCGTGGAGCGAGAAGATGGGGCGTCGCTGCCCCTTCAAATTGCTAGCGCTTCTTGTGCCGCCAGAATCCGAATCGCCGGCTGCCCGAGTCCGTTCGCCGCGGCCATGCGGGACCCAACTCGAGTATCTCTGCCGTCCCGTGGCCCAGCTGGCTGGATGTCCCGCCCTCAAGGGTGAGCATCAGTTGCAGCGCCTCGTCCTCATAGCCGTCGGCGAGCTCCCGTACGAGGTCCATACGGCCGGCGGCAACTGCCACGTCTATCCGCTCCAGGTAGTGCGCTCGCAGGGAGGCCAGCGCTTTCTCGAATGGCCCTTCCGCAAACGAGCTCGACGACATCGGCGCCTCCCACGACTGCCCCGAGAGTTCCCCTGCAGTTTACGTTTGCCTCGTTCGGCGAGCACGCGTACATATGCGGGGCAAGCTTGATCGGCAACTCCGCGGGCCGCGTTGATGAAGCGTTTCTGCGCACAGGGCCACGGATGTTGGCGTTCATGTGCAAATCGACCGGAATATATGGCTTTGTGCGGAAAAACGCCGGATCTCGCTTCCATTACAAGTGTTGACAAGTCCGATTCAACAATATTGACTACGCAGTCAGAACCGTTGACTACGTAGTCAGAGGCGCCATGACCGCAGCCAGATCCGCGTCGCCTAACGGACAGTCGCGGAGCGTAGTGATGGTTGACGTCGCACGGCTGGCCGGGGTGTCCCAGAAGACGGTGTCCCGGGTGGTCAATGGCGCGCCTCATGTCCGACTCGACGTGCGGGAGCGAGTCAACCGCGCTATCGAGGAACTGGGGTACCGCCCGAACGTTGCGGCTCAAGCGTTAGCTCGGCAGCGCAGCCACACGATCGGTGTGCTGGCTCTAGGTACGCGTTTTTTTGGGCCGTCGCGACGGGTCTTCACCCTTGAGCACGAAGCGCGACGGCTCGGCTACACGTTGGCTCTGATTTCGGTGCCCGATTTGTCCGCGCGAAGTGTCGCCGATGGGATCGACGCGTTGTTGAAGCGGAGGGTCGAAGGTTTGGTGGTGGAGGTGCCAACCCACGTAATCGACATCGACCCCGCCCAACTTGCTGGATTGCCCGTGGTCACGAGTCGCTGGATCTCCGGTGTTCCCCGGCAAGCTGTGGTGGATGTTGATCAGGAAGAAGCCTGTCGCAAGCTGACCCTCTACCTGCTCAACCTGGGGCATGAGACGGTCTCGCATGTTGGTGGGCCGCGGGACTGGGATGCGGCGCAGAAGCGCCTTGTCGGTTGGCGATCAGCGCTACGCGCGACCGGTGCCCGTGTGCCGCGCGTGCTGTACGGAGATTGGTCAGCCGCATCGGGCTACGAACACGGTCGCAAGCTCGCAGCCCGGAACGATGTCACCGCGATCTTCGCCGCCAACGACCAAATGGCGATGGGGATTCTTCGGGCGCTCCACGAGGCCGGGCGGGAAATCCCCGGCGATGTTTCCGTCGTGGGGTTCGACGATGTTCCCGAGGCGGAGTTCCAGATGGTGCCATTGACAACGGTCGGCGTCGACGGAGATAAAGCGGCACAGCGCATCCTTGCCGAGCTACTGCAGATGATCGAGGGAGCCGAGCCGCCCGCTGACACGGTTATCCTGCCCGGCACCCAGCTGATCATCCGAAGGTCCACTGGCCCCGTCAGCCACAAACAAATTCCGGATTTCCTAACCACTCAACAGAATTAAGAAAGGACGGCAATGTCTGCCACCCCGTTCACACGACGCAAGTTCCTCATTTCGACTGCTGCAGCAGCCTCGAGCGCCTGGTTCCTCGCGGCTTGCGGCGGCGGTGATGAAGGTAACGCTCCCGCGGCGGCACCTCAGTCACCGTCGCAAATCCCTCAACCCGACATCGATAAGGCGATGGACACCGAGACCACATTGACGTTCTGGACATGGGTGCCCGACATCCAGAACGAGATCAAGCTCTTCACCACGAAGTACCCCAAGATCAAGGTGAATCTAGTCAATGTTGGCAACGGCGCCCCGCACTACCAGAAACTGCGGACGGCAATCCAGGCCGGCCAAGGTGCTCCCGATGTAGCCCAGGTCGAGTTCCAGTTCCTCAACTCCTTCACTCTGGGCGAGGGGAACCTGCTTGACCTCACCCCGTACGCACCAGCGACATTGAAGGACTCCTACCCCGCATGGGTGTGGTCTCAGGTCAATACCAACGGCGGACTATGGGGAATCCCCCAGGACACGGGCCCGATGGGCCTGCTCTACCGAGACGACCTGCTGATGCAGGCCGGCCTCGAGGCGCCTAAGACCTGGGATGACTTCGCTGCCACGGCTCAGACCTACCACTCCAAAAACACCAAGAATTACCTGGTGAACGTCGCCCCGAACGAACCAGGCCAGCTGGTCTCCTACCTGTGGCAGGCCGGCGTCCGACCGTTCACCTTCGACGGTCAGCAGACCGTCAAGGTCGATCTGGCCAACGCCGAAGCACAGAAGGTAGCCAAGTTCTGGGGTGACCTGGTGACCAGCGGCACCGCCTCAAACGATGCCGACTTCAATGACGCCTGGTACCAGGGGCTGAGCAACGGCAAGTACGCCACCCAGCCGATAGCGGCCTGGGGCCCAGTGTTTCTGCAGGGCGCGGCAGCCAAGACCTCCGGGAAGTGGCGAGCGGCCGACCTGCCGCAGTGGGATCCGAGTAAGTCGGTCTCCAGCAACTGGGGTGGCTCCACCGACGCCGTACTCAAGCTCAGCAAGAACCCGATCGCTGCGTCTCAGCTCGCCCTCTATATCAACACCAACAAGGAATCGGCCCTCAAGTTCGCCAACGAACAGTATTTGTTCCCGGCAATGAAGGAGATCCTGACCGATCCGAGTTTTGTGAATCAGGAGTCCAAGTTCTATGGCGGCCAGAAGGTGAATGAGAAGTTCGCCCAAATCTCCGAGACAGTCAGCCCGGACTTCCAATGGCTGCCGTTCATGGACTTCGTGTACACGAACTTCAACGAAACGCTCGGGAAGGCATTCGCAGACAAGACCGACGCTGTCGCCGGTCTACAGGCATGGCAGGACGCCTGCGCAAAGTTCGCCAAAGACCAGGGCTTCACGGTCTCCTGAGTGCTACTTGGCGCCCGGCGCGTCTCAGTCGGGCGCCACGCAGCTACTGCCTGGAAAGGGGCTCCATGTCCACCCTCCTCAATGCCGCCACGGATGTCGCCGCCCCGACACCGCGACGTTCCCGCCTTACGGCGGCCAAGCGTCGACAGTACGGCGCCGCCTATGTATTGGTGCTGCCGTTCTTCATCATCTTTATCGCCATGGTTATTGTGCCGTTGGTCTACGCCGGGTACCTCTCGCTCTTTAGAAAGCGGCTGATTGGCGGCACCAGCTTCGCCGGCGTGGAGAATTACGTCAAAGCCCTCACCGATCCGCTGTTCTTGACTGCCGTTGGCCGTATGGCGATCTTCCTGGTCATCCAAGTGCCATTCATGCTCGCCCTTGCTTTGTTCTTCGCCCTCGCCTTGGACAGCGGAATGATGAAGCTGGCGAAGTTCAGCCGGCTAGCGATCTTCGTGCCGTATGCGGTCCCGGGAGTGGTTGCCACCTTGATGTGGGGGTATCTTTACGGCCGCGACTTCGGACCCTTCGCCCAGGTCAGCAACGCACTCGGCCTGCCACCGCCGCCGTTCCTCACCCAGACCGGCATGCTGTTCTCGATCATGAACATCGTGAACTGGGCATTCATCGGCTACAACATGATCATCATTTATGCGGCCCTTCGGTCACTTCCCACCGAGCTCTACGAGGCGGCACGCGTTGATGGGGCCTCGGAGGTTCGGATCGCATGGTCGATCAAGATCCCCGCAGTCCGACCGGCGCTGCTGCTGACGGTCATCTTCTCGGTCATCGGCACGTTCCAGCTGTTCACTGAACCGAAACTGATGTTCTCGTTGGCACCGAACGTAATCGGCACCGCCTGGTCCCCCAACCTTTATGCCTACAACGTCGCATTCGTCAATCAGGACGCCAACTACGCGGCCGCATTGGCGTTCTTGCTGGGCATCGTCATCATGATCGTTTCCTACATCGTCCAGCTGTCGAGCCAGCAGAAGGAGCGCCGTTCATGACAACGACAGGCCCCGTGACGGTGACCAGCGCACAAGCAGACCTGGATCAGCCGGCCGAGCCTGGCCGGAATCCGGCACGCCAACGCACAAGCTGGTTATTGACCGTTTTTGTGCTGATCTGTGTGGGCTACTTTCTCCTTCCGCTGTTCTGGCTGGTAGTAGCCTCGACCAAGTCCAACGCCGACCTGTTCAGCACCTTCGGCCTATGGTTCGCGCACTTCAACCTGTTCGACAACATCAAGGCTGTGCTGACCTTCCAAGACGGCGTCTTTATCTATTGGGCGATCAACTCGGCGATCTACGCCGTCGTGAGTGCCGTTGGCGCCTCGTTCCTTTCAACGGCAGCCGGTTATGGGTTCGCCAAGTACAACTTTCCTGGTAAGGCTGCGTTGTTCGCCGTCACCCTTGGGGCGATCATGATTCCGATCGCCGCCCTGACGGTGCCGACATACCTGCTGTTCGCCCGCGCCGGCCTCACGGACACCTACTTAGCAATCATCTTGCCGTCGCTGGCCACCCCATTTGGCGTGTTCTTGATGAGGGTGTACGCGGCCGACGCCGTGGACGACGCACTCATCGAGGCAGCGCGGGTCGACGGCGTGGGTGAATTACGGATCTTCCTTACCGTCGCATTGCGGCTATTGCTGCCGGGTTCGATCACAGTGTTGCTGTTCTCGCTCGTAGCAACGTGGAACAACTACTTCCTACCGTTGATCATGCTGAACTCGCAGGACAAGTTCCCCCTCACGGTCGGGCTCGCACTGTGGCAGTCCAGCGCCGCCGCTGGGGGCGGTTCCCAAGCGCTGTTTTCCGTAGTGATCACTGGCTCGCTGCTCTCAATCATCCCGCTGGTGGTGGCCTTCTTGTTCCTCCAGCGCTATTGGCAATCCGGCCTAGCAACCGGTGGTGTCAAGGCCTGACCGCTCGAAAGGACTCCCATCCATGATTCCACCGCGGAAGCAGGTGCTTTTCGGCGCGGCGTACTACCACGAGTACCAGCCGAGCCCTCGACTGGAGACCGACTTGGACTTGATGATCAAGGCTGGCTTTTCGGTGATTCGGGTGGGGGAGTCGGTCTGGACCACCTGGGAGCCGGAGGACGGGCGCTTCGACCTGGACTGGCTTCAGCCAGTCCTTGACGGTGCGCATCAGCGCGGCATCTCAGTCATCCTCGGTACGCCGACCTACGCCGCTCCGCCGTGGTTGGCTCGCAAGTATCCAGAGATCGCTGGAGAGCCGTCAACTGGGCAACCGATGCCGTGGGGGGCTCGGCAGGAGATCGACTACACCCATCCGGCGTTCAAGTTCTACGCCGAAAGGATCATTCGCAAGATCGTTTCCCGCTACGCCGACCATCCCGTGGTGATCGGCTACCAGGTCGACAACGAGCCAGGCATGATCTTGTTCCACAACCACGGAGTCTTCCAACGCTTCGTCGACGAACTCCGCCACACCTATGGAACGGTGGAGGCCATTAATGAGGCCTGGGGGCTGGTGTATTGGTCACACAAGCTCAGCACCTGGGCAGACTTGTGGGCACCAGACGGCAACTGGCAGCCACAGTACGACCTCGCCTGGCGTACCTTCCAAGCAAAACTCACCACCGAATTCATCGCTTGGCAGGCCGACATCGTCCGCGAATATGCCCGAGACGACCAGTTCGTTACGACGTGCATTTCCTACGATCGGCCGACGGTGGATGACGCGAACCTCACCGCAGCCCTCGACGTCACCGCGGGCAATCCCTACTACGCCATGCAGGACGCGCTGGCCGTACCGAGCACCAGCGTCGCTCCGCAGGGTTGGACAACCTCGGGAGCCTGGAGCCTGTTTCTCTCGGCGGACCGGATGTATGCCTCCAAGCAGGCACCTTTCTTGATCACCGAGACCAACGCTGGAGCAATTGGCGGATCCTCGACGAACTTCCCCGCGTACGACGGACAGTGGCGGCAGGCGGCGTGGGCGTTCGTTGCACGTGGTGCGGAGATGATCGAATACTGGCACTGGCACACCAACCATTTCGGCACCGAGACGTACTGGATCGGCATCCTGCCGCATGATCAACGCCCCGGTCGGGTATACGCCGAGCTCAGCCAACTCGGCGACGATTTCCGTCGAGCCGGAGCACGGGTCGTCGGACTGCGGCCGGACGCGCAGATCGGGCTGCTGTATTCGGCTCGGTCAAAGTGGGGTCTGGCATTTCAAGCGGCTTTCCCACAGCCGGGCAAGGGCGGGGCGGCCTGGTCGCCTCACGACATGGACCAACGGTCATATCACCGCATCTTTGAGGCCTTCTACCGGGGCACCTTTGACGCGAGAGTGCCGACACGGCTCATCCACGATGTCCAGATCATCGGACCTGACGGCAGCCGACTGCTCGAGCCAGCGGCCGTGGTCGACGAGCTGCCGGTATTGATCGTCGCCGGCCTGCTGGTCGCAGACGACGATTTGCTAACTTGGCTGCGCGACTACGCCGCCGCCGGCGGTCATCTGGTCATCGGTCCACGAACCGCGTACGGCGATCACGAGGGGCGGGCCCGACTTGAGGTGAAACCGGCCCAGTTTGCCGACGCCGGCGGCGTGCGCTACCAAGAGTTTTCCAACCTTGGTGAGCCGCTTCCGGTGGTCGCAGAGACGGACGCGATCACCTTGTCCGACACGGCTGCCGCCTCCGACTGGGTCGACGGGCTGATCAGCGATGGCGCGAAGGTGGTCATCGGTTATGACCATCCCCACTTCGGCCGATTCCCGGCGGTAGTGTCCAACGATCACGGCCAGGGTCGGATAACAACCGTCGGCACGGTGCCAAATCCAGCCCTTGCCGCCGACCTCGTGCGATGGCTAGCTCCTGAACATGATCAGCAATGGGAAGCCGTACCGCCATCGGTGACAGTTCACTCAGCAACCAATGCCGACGGCGAGCGGATTCACGTGGTTCACAACTGGAGCTGGACTCCGGCCCAGTTTGACCTGCCGCGAGAGATGACTGACATCCTCGCTGACGGTCAGACAGCAATGCGTGATCTTGAACTTGGCCCTTGGGATGTACGGGTGCTTGCCGAATGAGCATCGACGCTGAGATCCGCGAAGTGGTGCAGCAGATCCGCCAGGAAGTCGCTGAGCTGCATGATCATTTGCCGCGGAACTCATTGGTGGTGTGGACCGCTGGCAATGTGTCGGCGCGAGTACCCGGCCGGGACTTGTTGGTGATCAAGCCGTCGGGCGTGAGTTATGACGAGCTGTCGGCCGACAACATGGTGGTAACTGATCTTGAGGCGAATCTGGTGGAAGGTGATTACGCGCCGTCCTCTGACACCGCTGCGCACGCCTATGTCTACAAGCACATGCCGCAGGTTGGCGGGGTGGTGCACACGCACTCGACGTACGCCACCGCGTGGGCCGCTCGAGGTGAGCCGATCCCCTGCGTGTTGACCATGATCGCGGATGAGTTCGGTGGTGACATCCCGGTCGGGCCCTTCGCGCTGATCGGCGACGACTCCATTGGACGGGGAATCGTGGAGACCTTGTCAGGGCATCGCTCATCGGCGGTACTGATGAAGAACCACGGCGTCTTCACCATCGGTCCGTCGCCGCGAGCTGCGGTGAAGTCTGCAGTGATGTGCGAAGACGTTGCACGCACCGTACACATCGCTCGTCAGATCGGTCAGCCGCTGCCGATTGCGCTTTCCGATGTCGACGCCCTGTTCGAGCGCTACCAGCAGGACTACGGCCAACGCTGATCACAATCGCGAACGGAAGGAATCTCTATGGGGTCATGCTGCTGGTTCTTGACAGGAAGCCAAGGACTTTACGGTCCTGAGACCCTCGAGCAAGTCGAGCGTCAGTCTCAGCAGATTGCTGATCAACTCAATGGCTCGGCGCGGCTGCCCTTGCCGGTCCAGTGGGAGCCAGTGCTCACCGATGCGGAGGCAATTCATCGGATGATGCTGGCCGCCAACGCCGACCCAGACTGCCTTGGCGTGATCGCGTGGATGCATACGTTCTCACCGGCGAAGATGTGGATCACCGGGTTGGATGCGCTTCGGCCTCCATTGCTCCATCTCCATACTCAAGCCAATGTCAGCCTCCCGTGGGCCGAGATCGATATGGATTTCATGAACCTCAACCAGGCGGCGCACGGTGATCGAGAGTTCGGCTACATCCAGACCCGCCTTGGCGTACCCCGCAAGACAGTGGCCGGCCACGTCTCCGATCCCAGGGTGGTGGACCGCATCGCCATCTGGCAGCGAGCGGCCACCGGTGTGGCAGCTGTGCGGAACCTCAAGCTGGCGCGGTTTGGTGACAACATGCGCGATGTCGCCGTCACCGAGGGCGACAAAGTCGAAGCCCAGTTGCGGTTCGGCGTCTCAGTGAACACTCACGGCGTCAACGACCTAGTCGCGTTGGTTGATGAGGTCACCGATGCTGAGGTCGACACGCTGATCGAACAGTACGCCGACACGTACCAGATTGTGCCGGAGCTCGCGGCAGGCGGTGATCGACATGAATCGCTGCGCTACGGAGCGCGGATCGAGGCCGGGCTGCGTGCCTTTCTGACCGCCGGGGGCTTCGGCGCCTTCACCACCAACTTCCAAGATCTCGGCGGACTCCGCCAGCTCCCGGGCCTGGCGGTCCAGCGGCTGATGGTCGAAGGTTACGGCTTCGGCGGCGAGGGCGACTGGAAGACCTCGGTCATGCTGCACACTCTCAAGGCCATGGGCAGCAACGACTCGCGCGGCACCTCGTTCATGGAGGACTACACCTATCACTGGGGACCAGGGACGCCGAAGATCTTGGGCGCCCACATGCTGGAGGTCTGCCCGAGCATCGCCGCCGGCAAACCGCGCGTTGATATCCATCCGCTGAGCATCGGGGATCGGGAGGATCCGGTACGTCTGGTGTTCGACGCCGAGCCTGGTCCGGCCATTGTGGTGGGCATTTGCGATCTTGGTGATCGATTCCGGCTGGTGCTCAACGAGGTCACTGTGGTCGAGCCCGACGAACCGCTTCCCAAACTGCCGGTCGCCCGGGCTGTGTGGGAACCGAAGCCCGACCTCGCGACGTCGGCCGAGTCATGGATCGCCGCCGGCGGACCACACCACACGGTGCTGTCAATGGCTGTCGGCACGGAGGAGATGGTTGACTTTGCCAACCTGCTCGGCGTCGAGTTGTTGATCATCGACAGCTCGACCAACCGGCGCGACTTCGCCAATCAGATCCACTGGAACCAGGCGTACTACCGGCTTGCCAAAGGGTTCTAAGCCAGGCGTTCTGAAATACGGGTTCTGGAACAGAAGGGTTCTGAGACATGGTGACCGACGCGCGGCAAGCCATCGGCGAGGGACGCACGACCCTCGGGATCGAGCTGGGATCGACCAGAATCAAGGCAGTGCTCATCGGGCCGGACTACGCTCCGCTCGCCGTGGGCAGCCACGACTGGGAGAACCAGTACGTTGACCGGATCTGGACCTACTCACTGGATGCGGTATGGACCGGGCTCGAGCAGTGCTACGCCGCACTTGCGGCCGATGTGCAGCAGCGCTATGAAGTCGAGCTGACCTCCGTGGGTGCACTCGGCATCTCGGCAATGATGCACGGCTACTTGGCTCTGGACTCCGACGGCGAGCTGCTGACCCCGTTCCGGACCTGGCGCAACACGAACACCGGCGAGGCGGCCGAGCGGCTCAGCGCCGAGTTCGGGCACAACATCCCACACCGCTGGAGCATTGCGCACCTCTACCAGGCGATCTTGAACGGCGAAGATCACGTCGACGACATCGCCCAGCTGAACACCCTGGCGGGCTACGTCCACTGGCGGCTCACTGGCGAGATGGTGCTGGGCATCGGTGACGCCAGCGGCATGTTCCCCATCGACGTCACCGGACACTGTTACGACGCGAGGATGCTGGTGCGATTTGATCAGCTCGCCGCCGAGGCCGGGGTACAGCTGGCCCTCGCCGATCTACTGCCCACGATCAAGGTCGCTGGGGAGCGGGCCGGCCAGCTCACCGCTGACGGTGCGGCACTGCTCGACCCGACGGGACGGCTGCGTCCCGATGTTCTGATGTGCCCGCCGGAGGGCGATGCGGGGACGGGGATGGTGGCGACGAACTCGGTTGCGCCGCGTACGGGCAACGTCAGTGCGGGAACGAGCATCTTTGCCATGATCGTGCTCGAGTCCGAACTCAGCCGGGTACACCGCGAGCTGGACCTGGTCACGACCCCGGCCGGGGACCTCGTCGCAATGGTGCACTGCAACAACGGTGCGAGCGAGCTGAACGCGTGGGCCGCGCTGTTCGCAGAGTTTGCGCGGGCGCTCGGCAGCGCCGCAAGCACCTCGAGCATCTTCGAGACTTTGTTCACCGCCGCGCTCGATGGCGCTGCCGACTGCGGCGGGCTGATGGCTTACAACTATCTGTCCGGCGAGCCCATTACGGGGCTCGACGAGGGCCGGCCGCTGTTTCTCCGTTCACCCGACGGTGTGTTGGACCTCGGCACGTTTATGCGGACCCACCTCTTTGCCTCGCTGGCCACCCTCCGGATCGGCATGGACGTACTGCAGAAGGAGGAGGGCGTCCGGCTGGAAGCGATGTTCGCTCACGGCGGCCTGTTCAAGACCAAGGGAGTGGCACAGCGCTTCCTGGCGGCCGCGATCAACACCCCAGTCTCGGTCGGCGATGTCGCCGCTGAAGGGGGACCGTGGGGAATCGCGGTTCTTGCTGGATTTCTCGCGTACCGAGCCGAGGGCCAAAATCTCGCGGACTTCCTGACCACGCAGGTCTTCGCCGAGACCACACTGGAGACCGTCGATCCTGACCCGGCCGACGTCGACGGCTTCGAAGCCTTCATCCAGCGCTACCTGGCAGCCCTCCCGGTCGAGCGGGCTGCCGTCGACCACACCTGACCGACCGTACGACGGCCAGCATTTATGAGCCGAGCCAATCCAAAAGTGGTCATCAAAGACATCGATTGCGCCACAACGCCTGTCGTTTCTGACCACTTCTTGCATGATCATCGGTGATGATCTTCAGTCAGGAGCGCTTGGCCACCGTCAATAGCACAGCTGAATCCTCCA
>Ga0307416_100000341_pt1 | contig 24168 bp, 25 predicted proteins | sample DK1Cmetagenome_2_FD_203821 | JGI IMG/M metagenome (GOLD analysis project Ga0307416, IMG submission 203821) | Maize rhizosphere microbial communities from greenhouse at UC Davis, California, United States - DK15-C-3 | ecosystem: Host-associated > Plants > Roots > Rhizosphere > Soil | place...
GAGCATCCTTCGTATGCCGGCGAAAATCTGGTGGCTGGAGAGAATATTTATCGCGGCGCATTCTCATATATCGGAAACGACGTTAAGATCGGCAACAACGTGAAAGTCTACCCGCATGTTTTTGTCGGAGATAGCGTTACCATTGGTGACAATACCATCCTTCATCCCAATGTGAAGCTGTACGCAGGAACGCGCATTGGCAATCACTGCGAGATCCATGCAGGGACCGTGATAGGCAGCGATGGCTTTGGTTTCGCGCCACAGGACGATGGGAGTTACAAGGCAATACCTCAGATGGGTAATGTCATCATTGAAGACCATGTTTGCATCGGGGCAAACACTGTCATCGACTGCGCTACACTCGCCGGTGATTCAACCATTATCCGACGTGGTGTAAAGCTCGACAACCTAATCCAGGTTGCGCACAATGTCGAGATCGGGAAGAACACTGTAATCGCTGCGCAAACTGGAATCTCAGGGTCTACCAAGGTGGGTGAAAATTGCATCATCGCCGGTCAGGTAGGAATGGCCGGACATATCACAATCGCAAACAAGACTGGCATTGGAGCACAAGCTGGTATACTGAAATCCGTGACCGAAGAAGGGCAACAGATCATCGGCGCACCTGCGTTTGATAAAAAAGAATACTATCGTGCATACGCCGTCTTTAAGCAACTACCCGATCTTAATACACGTCTCAGGGAGTTGCATAACAAGGTGCAACAGCTTCAGGAAAAGCTTGAATCAGCACCGGTGCAAAGCAGGTAATTTCCCATATCAATCGATTGCATAATGATCCGGAGAATGATTGGATTATCCGGATAATTGGATTTAAATTTGCCGACTTTCCACGGATATGCTCAATATCAAACAGCAAACGATTCAAAAATCTGTCACAATCTCAGGGGTCGGACTTCACACCGGAGTGCAGACCAACATGACATTCGTTCCAGCCAAACCAAACCACGGCATCAAATTCCAGCGCGTAGACCTTCCTGGCTCACCTGTCATCAGTGCTGATTGTGAGAATGTCGTGGACGTTTCAAGAGGGACAACTATTGAGGAAAGCGGTGCACGGATAAGTACAATCGAGCATACTCTCGCTGCACTTGTTGGTTTAGAGATCGATAATGTACTTATTCAACTGGATGGCCCTGAATGTCCCATTATGGACGGGAGCTCTATCCAGTTTGTTGAGACATTAAAAAATGCCGGAACTGAAGAGCAGAATGCACTCAGGGATTTCTTCGAAGTGCAGGAGCCACTGTTTTACCGTGAAGCTGCCCGCAACGTGGAAATTGCCGCTCTGCCACTTGATGATTATCGCGTCACGGTGATGATCGACTACAATTCACCAGTGCTCGGAAGTCAGCACGCTTCAATCACTGATATCCGCCAATTCGAAAAAGAGATCGCGTCCTGCAGAACGTTTTGTTTTTTGCATGAGCTCGAGATGTTGTATAAGAACAATCTTATCCGCGGCGGTGATCTGAACAACGCCATTGTTATTGTTGATCGTGTGGTGAAGGACGATGAGCTGGACAACATCGCCAAAATGTTAGGAAAGCCGAAGGTCGCCGTGAAGCAGGAGGGCATTCTTAATAATATTGAGTTGCGTTATAAAAACGAACCCGCCCGGCATAAGCTACTCGATATTGTCGGTGACCTTGCATTGGCAGGACGTCCGTTGAAAGCTCAGGTTTTGGCAGCGCGACCCGGACACGCGGCAAACGTGGCCTTTGCAAAGAAGTTGAAAAAGGCTATGCACGAAGCGGACAAGCAAGGAAGACCGAAATATAATCCTTCGCTCCCTCCCGTGATGGATATCAACAAGATCACCGCCACGTTACCGCACCGCTATCCTTTCCTGCTCATTGACAAAATAATCTATCTCGACAATGAGAGTGTAGCGGGTGTGAAGAACGTGACGGCCAACGAATTTTTTTTCCAGGGCCACTTCCCCGGAAACCCGGTATTCCCAGGCGTGTTGCAGATCGAGGCGATGGCGCAGATCGGTGGAATCCTGGTATTAAATACCGTTCCTGATCCTGAAAACTATTGGACTTATTTTTTAGGGATCGAAAGCATCAAATTCAGAAAGATGGTCCTGCCCGGAGATACACTTGTCATTCAGTGTGATCTGGTGGCTCCGATAAAACGTGGTATTGCAAAGATGTATGGTCGTGCATTCGTGGGTAACTCTCTCGTATGTGAAGGTACAATGACCGCCAGTATCGTTCGAAAAAATTCATGAGCAGATTTCCCTTAGCAAACGTTCATCCTGAAGCAAAGATTGGTAACAATGTTGTCATTGAGCCTTTTGCTACCGTACAGAAAGACGTTGTCATTGACGACGGCTGCTGGATAGGACCCAATGTAGTTTTGTGGGACGGCACCCGTCTTGGCAAGAACGTAAAGGTCTATCCCGGAGCTTCCGTCTCTTCGATCCCCCAGGACCTGAAGTTCGCGGGCGAACAAACGGAAACCCACATTGGCGACAATACAGTGATCCGGGAATTTGTGACGATCAGTCGGGGAACGACTGACAAGTTCAAAACATCCATAGGAAAAAATTGTCTGCTGATGGCTTACGTGCATGTAGCGCATGATTGCCTTATCGGGAATAACTGCATTCTGGTAAATGCCGTGCAGGTCGCCGGACATGTAACCATCGATGATTGGGCGATCATCGGTGGCGCCAGCGCGCTGCATCAGTTCGTGAAAGTTGGCGCACACGTCATGGTATCAGGTGGTTCACTGGTAAGAAAAGATATCCCCCCTTACACGAAAGCTGCACGCGAGCCTCTGACCTATGCCGGGATAAACACCATCGGCCTTCGCCGCAGAGGATTTTCCTCTGAAAAAATCAACGAAATACAAGAGATCTACCGCTATATCTTCCTCAAAGGCATCAACAACTCCAAAGCGCTGGAGGTGGTTGAGCAGGAGATCGCCGGAAGTGAGGAGCGCGATTACATTGTTGATTTCATCAGGACGTCGGAGCGCGGTATCATGAAAGGATACGGGTCGCACGACTAACCGACTCCCGCGACGGCACAATGCCTTAACAAATTAGAGACGAGAATTCAGAAAGTGTGTCAGGCAATACCACTGGTTTATCTATCGCGCTCGAAGATCTCAGCAAAAGATTCAACCGCGAGTGGATTTTCCGAAAACTAAGCTATCGGTTTAGTTCAGGCACAACGTACGCGATAACAGGTCCTAACGGTTCAGGGAAATCAACGTTGCTTCAGGTGCTATGGGGACAGATACCGCAGACGTCCGGGGTAATACGGTACGTAAACAATGGATCCGAAATTTCGCTGGAACACACCTTCCGACATATTTCCATCGCTACCCCCTACATGGATCTCATCGAAGAGTTCACGTTGATCGAAATGTTGAAATTTCATTTTCAGTTGAAGAATATTCGTGAAGGTGTAACGATTGACGATCTTATCGAGCGGATGTACCTCAAAGAAGCGCGCGACAAGCAACTGATGAACTTTTCATCCGGCATGAGGCAGAGGCTTAAACTTGCAATTGCGTTCTATACAAAAGCTGACGTCTATTTTCTGGATGAGCCAGGCACAAACCTGGATAATCGCGCTTTCGATTGGTACAAAAGAGAATTTAGCGGCCTGCCGAAAAACGCCATGATTTTCGTCGCCTCTAACGATCCCGCGGAATACCCGGACACCGCCACGGTGTTGAACATCATGGATTACAAGCATTAAAAACCCCTAATCCAGGCACAATAATTTTGCTTTTTTTAGTTTTTGGCCAAAATAATGGGAAAATGACATCAAAAGGGCTAATGGGTTACAGTAGCGCCCACTTTTGGTATTAATTCCGATGCGATGACACTTGGATTATGTATTTTTAGAAAATATTAGAGCGTTAACACCAACTCCATGAAAATAGCATTCAGAGCACTTTCCCTGTTGATCCTGGTTGTGGTTTCCACCTTTTATGCTGCTTGCAAAAAAGAGGATGATGACCCGGAAACTGAAGAAAAGAAGCAGTTGGACCTACTTCGTGGCGCGTGGACTCTTCAATCTGCCAGCACTGATGGTACGGATAGAACCAGCGACTTCTTTACTGACGCAAATCCCCCGCAGCCACTGGTTTTAAACCTTAGTGGAAATTACGTAGAGGGCGGAACATATAATTACAGTTTCACCGGAACCAGACCCGACCCCAGCCCATGGCCCGAGAGTGGAACTTGGAAATTCGGCACGAACAAATTGACAGACATGATCCGTGATCCAAACAGTTCCAGCGAAATTTCAATGAATTACCAGGTGACTGCTACAGATCTTGAAATCACCTTTACCGTGCCTGATGGCAGCGCAGGATGGGAAGGCGGCACCAGTCGCATTAAGTCAGTGACTGGCAACTGGACCTTCACCTTCACGAAATAGCAAGAAAGTCCCGGACCACCGGGACTTTTTTTGCGCTTATCTGTGAGATCACTTTAGCACAACAACCGTGATCCCATCGCCGCCGCGTTCAACGTGCTCATCGTGGAAGGTTGCAACGTCTCTGACTCGTCCAAGTTGTTCGCGTATAACCTTGCGAAGGATCCCCTCCCCTTTGCCGTGAATGATCCTTAATTCTCCGTGGCCTAGCAACAACGCTGTATCAAGGAACTGCTCCAGCAGTGGAACAACTTCTTCAACGCGCTTGCCTCTCACGTCAAGGGTGGGATTAAAATGAGCTTGCTTCTCATAGAGGTTGATACCTGATGACCTTGCACGCGAAGTCGCCTCCTTCTCCGTGACCGCGGTAACCTTCTCAAGCTTGTTTATGTGAATGTGTGATTTCAATTCGCCAAACTGAACGGAAGCCGTCTTGTCCTTCAGCGCTACCACGGTACCGCTACCCTCCTGACCGATGATTCGTACACGATCTCCCTCCCTGATAGGTGTTTTAGCCTTCTCCACCTTTTCGGTTTTCTTCTGACCGACGCGCTGATGGAGCGCCTGAAGGTTCTGGCGCACTTTCATGGTTTCCTTGCGCTCGGCTTTATTCTCCCGGATATGGCGGATCGTCTTTTCAATTTCTCGGTTTGTTTCCTTTAGCAGGCCAGCAGCTTCTTCTTTCGCTTTGGAAATGATTTCCTTCTTGCGGGTCTCCAGGTCTGATGAAAGCGCCTGGTATTTGGCGAGAGATTGCTTTAGCTGAGCTTCCTCCCGTTCAAGGCGCCTGATCTTTTCACTCAGCTCCTGTCGTTCTTTCTCCAGGTTTCGCACCAGTGTCTCAAAACCCGCTAGGTCCTTGCCGACCAGTTGCTCAGCCTTTTGTAATGTTGAAGATGGGAGACCTGTTTTCCTGGCGATCTCGAGCGCAAAGGAACTACCAGGCTTACCGATGTCAAGAATGTACAACGGTTGCAGATGTTCACTATCGAACCGCATGGCCGCGTTGCGTATACCTTGCCGTTGTCCCGCAAAAAGCTTGAGATTGTAATAATGCGTCGTAGCCACACCCCACACACGTTTCTTCAACAGCTCCTGCAAGACAGCCTCTGCGATCGCGCCGCCGAAATTCGGATCGGTGCCAGAACCAAGCTCATCGAGCAACACAAGCGATCTGTCGGAAGCGGACTCAAGAAATACGGCCATATTCCGCAAGTGACTGCTATAGGTACTCAGATCATTTTCGATGGACTGCTGATCACCGATATCAAGGAAGATATCACGGAAAATTCCTACGCGCGATCTTTCTGAAAGCGGTACCAGCATCCCGCATTGCAACATGAATTGAAGCAAACCCACTGTCTTTAAGCACACAGACTTTCCTCCTGCATTAGGCCCGGAGACGAGCAACAATCGATCAATCGGATCAAGATCAATATTCAGAGGCACAACGTCCCTCTTGCCACGGAGACTTAAAAAAAGCAGCGGATGCTTTGCATTATACCATGTTAGCTCGGGGCCATTTCCTACCACTGGCATATCTCCGCCTACTTCGACGGCGAAGCGCGCTTTCGCGCGGATAAAATCGATGCGGGATAAAAATTCAAAAGAGAGTCTGAGAGGACCAAGCTCCTGGCGCATGGCGGAGGTGAGTGCCTTAAGGATCAGGATAACCTCCCTCCTTTCAGCGTGCTCGAGATCGCGGATCTCATTGTTGGCATCCAGCATCTCGGCAGGCTCCATAAACACGGTTTGCCCGGTAGCAGATTCGTCGAGAATAAAGCCTTTTAATTTCCTTTTATGTTCCGCCAGTATTGGCAGAACAATCCGTCCATCCCTGACAGTAGGTAATGCGCCTTCGGGAATCAATTTATCAGACACAGCCTGCCGGAATAACTGATCGGCAAGGCGTCGAAGGCGGCTTTGCTCGTCGCGCAGCTTCCTGCGTATTTTTCCAAGGTCAGGGCTGGCGGAATCACGCACCATCGCCTTGTCATCAATCTTCTGATAGATGGTTTCGGTCAGCCTCGAAGTGATCTGGATCGGCTCTGCGAGTTTGGAAAGCTCGGGGTACGCCTCCTTCGCTTTTCCGAGAATGTTTTTAATGCTGAGAATTGTTTCAAGTGCCTGGCCAAGTTTGAGAAACTCTTCAGCATCGATGTAGTTACCTTCCAGCGCTATCTTATCAAGCCACTCATCTGCATCGTAAAAATGTCGGGAAGGGAATGCTTCGCTTTTTTCCAGGATCTGACGGAACTCCAACGTCTGCTTAAGCAAGGTCCGCACGAGGTCCGGATCAGAGCTAAAGCTGATCTGATCAACGCGTGAACTGCCCGATGCAGAGAGGCAATATGATTTCAGCCTTAAGCGTATCTGATCAAAGCCGAGCTTTTGTTCAAGAGTGTCCGGATAGATCATTGATGCTGTTCCGTACCGAAAGGAGCCCGTTGTTCTCTTAATTGCAAAGTATCGACCAGAGCAGTGTAAATCAGCTCCATTTGTTTTGGACGCTCCATGTAATAATCAAAAGACTTTCTGAAGACAGAATCGCTCACCGCCGCGCGTTCGAAAACTTTTGCGCCCATCACTTCAGCAACCCTTTTTGCCGAGTCGCGTGAAAGAGCGAGATAATTTACCTTTTCTTCAGCAATGTAAAGCTCTTCCATGATCTGTACCATTTCAGCTCTGCTCAGGATGCCTTCCGGTTTTTGTTTGCCGCAAGAGAACACGCCACTGAACACAGTCAGCAATAAAAATACCCCTATCGTATGGTCGCGCGTTTTTTTCACAGTTTTATGTCGGCTAATGGTCAATATGGGTGCCAAAAATACTCATAATTATCCTATTTTCGGGCCTTGGAATGGCTGTTGGCTGGCATCTGCCCTCACATCGGAGGGTTAAAGCCAACGGCTGGTTGAAACTGTGTATCTGCTACATACGTTTCATAAAATCCATCGTTCCATAAACGACATCATAAAGGAATTGCTTGAGAGAAATACTTAAAAAACTTAGACGCTACGAGATCCAGATCCGCAAGGCTATCAACAGCCACATGCAGGGCGATTTCCGGTCCATCTTCAAGGGTTCTGGCCTGGAGTTCGATGACGTGCGGCCTTACCAGTACGGTGACGATATCCGGACGATCGACTGGAACGTTTCGGCGAAAGGTCACGGCACGTTTGTGAAGACTTTCCGCGAAGAAAAGGAGCAAACAGTTTTTTTTATCCTCGATGTCAGCGCTTCAGAAGATATAGGGAACCCGGGCAGAACGAAGGCTGATGTAGCAAAGGAGATCTGCGGAGTTCTTTCACTCTCGTCCGTTAAGGAATCGAGCCATGTGGGACTCATATGCTTTTCTGATATCAAGGAAAAATATTTGAAGCCTACAAAGGGGCACTCACAGGCGTATGAGATCATCTCGGCACTCGCTGCGCTTAAGCCGGCGTCACTAAAAACGAACCTCAGCAAAGCGATCTCCTTTGCATTGAACATTGTTAAGCGAAGAAGCGTCATCATCCTTATCTCGGATTTCATTGACGAGGGATATTTTCACAATCTGAAATCACTTGCCCGTCGACATGACCTGGTCGTCATTCAGATCAGCGACAAACGTGAGACACGTCTTCCACGACTCGGCATCATTCCGATAATCGATAAGGAATCTCGTAAGACCCTCTGGATAAACACTTCGTTCGGCGACTTCAGAGACAAAGTGATCAGCCGCTATGAAAGTCGCAAGACGGAGCTGGAGAGCTTCAGCCGTAAACACCAGGTAAACTATATCGCTATCGACACCGACGAAGATTACGTTCCAAAACTGCTCAAACTCTTCAAAGTGCGGAATAAATCCTTAAAGTCATCATGAGCGTGAACGCACTCACTTTTTGGAAAAATCTTGCCTGGAAGTTTTTCGTGATGCTGGCGCTCGGCTTCCCGACCTTCGTGTCTGCACAGGACGTACAGGTCAACGGGGGGTTTCTATCCGACAGCCTCAAGATTGGTGAGCAGACTGCGTTTTATCTGTCTGCCCGCTATCCGAGCAATATGACGATCCTGTTTCCGGACTCGACGCATAGTTTTTCTCCGTTTGAGTATCAATACAAAGAATACTTCCTTACCGAAACAAGGGATGGTATCAGCAGGGACAGTGCTGTTTATTTTCTCACCACGTTCGAGGTTGACCGTGTGCAATCGCTGCAACTTCCCGTGTATGTCGTCCAGCCATCTGATTGTACTGTAGTTCAGAGCCGCGCGGACAGCGTCCTCATCACACAGTTTATTGCCCAGGTGCCAGATACGGTAGCAACACAAGAATTGCCACTGAAAATGAATACTACTTACCAGAAGGTTCATTACGACCTGAACTTCTGGTTGATGGTCATCATTCTCGGCGCGGTCGCCGTCCTTGCTTTGCTCACGTGGCTTTTGTTTGGAAAGAAGATTCGCAGGTATCTGTTTGCGCGTCGATTGCAGAAAAATCACGCGTATTTCATGGAGCGCTACAACACATTGCTAACGCAATTAAAGTCGGCTTTCTCCCCGCCGGCAACTGAGTCAGCGCTCGTAACCTGGAAGAAATACATGGAGGAGCTTGATGCGCGTCCCTATACGAAACTAACAACGCGTGAAACTGCCAGCATTATCAAAGAAGCAGCCTTGTCAGAACACCTTCGGCGCATAGACACTGCGATATACGGTCATAATACCACTGTGGTTGAATCGCTTGAAAATCTGAGGAACTTTGCTCATCAACAATACCAGCGGAAACTCAAGGAGGTGCAGCATGGAAAATGATCTGATCACACCCTGGTACAGCCTCTCCTGGTTCAACCCAACGATCCTCGGATCTTTTTCCTGGGAGCAGCCACTGTTCCTATGGCTGTTATTGCTTGTTCCTTTGCTGTTCATCGTCCGGTGGGCGATACGTTATTACGTTAGTCAAAAACTTCCGGTTGCAGTTTCATCCCGTGACCTGAAAAGCTCCCCTGCAAACCTGGTGCGACTGGTGCCCGAGATACTGCTTATGCTGGTCTGCATGTTACTGCTTACAGCTTTAGCCCGTCCACAAAAAACCAACGAGAAAGTTGAGCAGTACACTGAAGGGATAGATATCATGCTCGCAATGGATATATCCCAGTCCATGCAGATAGAAGACTTTGAACCTAACCGTCTGGACGCCGCGAAGAGAGTTGCGCTGGACTTTATTAACGGCCGACATCAGGACCGGATCGGTCTCGTGGTCTTCTCCGGTGATGCCTTCTCGCTTGCGCCGTTGACAACTGATTACGATTTGCTTCGATCATATGTCCGGGATATCAACTTTGAAATGATTGAGAATCGCGGAACTGCGATTGGCAGCGCGCTGGCTGTCGTAACGAACAGAATGCGGGAATCAGAAACAAAATCCAAAGTATGTATCGTCTTAAGTGACGGTGACAACACAGCCGGAAACATAGATCCCATCACGGCGGCGGAGCTTGCGGCGGCGTACGGAATAAAAATCTACACCATCGTTGTTGGCCGCGAGGGCCTGGTTCCATATGGAAAGGATTTCTTTGGCAGACCAAACATGATTGAGAACACCGTAGACGAGACAACGATGAGAAGGATCGCAGACATCGGGGGCGGTGAGTTCTTCAGGGCCACAGACAACGAGGCACTGGCATCGGTATTCGCCACTATCGACGACCTCGAGAAAGCTGAGATCAAAGAGACTCGTTACAAGGATACCTCAGATTATTATTTCGTATACCTTCAATGGGCAGCGAGTCTATTCCTTCTTTGGCTTTTGTTGAAGTCAACGTTCATCAGCAACGTGTTGCAGGATTGATTGATCAAGGCATCCGAAAAACTCAGGCTTTACGGGATCCCAATGGCGAATTCCGTCGCGTAATAGATCAGACGGATGCCGAAGACGAGCAGGACAAGGCCAAGTACGAGGTTTAGCCGGCGGATAAAGTGAGGCGTTAGCAGACGGCGCAGCTTATCCGCGAGTTTTGCTTTCAATAGATCCGTGATGAAGACGGTTGACACGATCGAAGCAAAATAGGGAATAGCTTTTTGAGGCGTAGAATAACCGAATTTGGTCGTGGCGATACCAACAGCGCCAAGCCAGAAGATTAACACCAAGGGACTCAATCCATTTATAATAAAACCTTTTCCAATGAGTCTCCATGCGTTGTTTGCTCTGACTTCATCAAGTCCCGATGGAGAGACTTTTCTGCTTTTCACAAAGAGATAGTAGGCGCCAAACACAAGCAACACAATGCCCCCGAAGTATGCCAGGTATTCGCGGAAACTTCCATGGTCGAAGATCTGATAGACGCCTAGGTAAGTGAGTGAAATATAAAATGCGTCGCTAAGAGAAATGCCAACTGCCACCAGGGCGCCGCTGCCGAAACCACGCTCGATGCTGGTTTGAAGGAGCGTGAAAAATACCGGCCCTATCAGAAAGGCCAGGATGAGTCCGGAGATAACACCGTTAAGAATCACGTCCATTGCTCCGGGATTGCAGATACGCGGTCCAGTCCTCCAGTTGGGCTTTCTTCATAACGCGCGGGAATTTATTCTGCCCGCCTACCTTGCCTTTGCTTTCCATCCAACCATAGAATGCGCTCACCGGTAATACGTCGACGATAACTTCTTTGAGAGCGGCGCTCCGTTCAACAGCATAATCGTCATTCAGCACTTTCAGTTGATCGTCAATTCTCTTCTTCAGCACTTCAGCGTCAACCGGATCGTCAGTGCCAACGAACCAATGATGGGCAAAAAGTGATTGATGTGGTATTCCTGCAACGGCAAATTCGGGAACGGTAATATTCAGGTCATTTGCCACCAGTTCAATTGCCTTGTTCATATTGTCAACCGACAGGTGTTCACCGCAGAGACTGAGGAAGTGTTTCGTACGCCCGGTGATAACGATCTCTGATTCTTCAAGGGAAGTGAACTTGATGACGTCGCCGATCAGGTAGCGCCATGCTCCGGCGCACGAAGATAACAAGAGCGCGTACTCTTTTCCAGTTTGAACCTCGTCGATGAGGAACGTTTCCGCGTTTGGCTTGATCTCGCCGTTCGCATCGAAGTTCTTCTCATCAAACGGCACGAATTCATAGAAGATACCATTGTTCAAAACCAGGCGCATAGACCGGCGGTTGGGATAGGCCTGGAATGCAATGAACCCCTCAGAGGCAAGGTATGTCTCAATATAATATATTGGTCGCGCCAAAAGTTTTTCGAAGCCTTTTCGATAAGGGTCAAACGATACGCCACCATGAACATATACGGTGAGGTTCGGCCAGATCTCATGAATATTTTTCGCTTTATGATGAGCGAGAATCTTCTCGATAAGGATCTGTATCCAGGCCGGGACTCCCACGATGATGCCTATATCCCAGTCCTGCGCTTTTTTCGCAATCTCATCCAGCTTCGCATCCCAGTGACGTGTTTTTGCGATTCGCTTGCCCGGTTTGTAAAAGTGTTGAAACCAAAAAGGCAGGCGCGCCGCCTGAATACCACTAAGGTCACCCTCGAAAAAGCTGCCGCGACGGTTCAGGTGCGTACTGCCGCCGAGCATCAGAATGCCCGCTTCAAAGATTTCGGGCGGAAGATCGTACTTCGACAATGTAAGAATCTGGCGAACGCTGGTTTTCTGGATGGCCTTCGTCATATCCTTCGTAACGGGGATGTATTTGGATGAGGCTTCCGAGGTACCGGAACTCAGCGCGAAATACTTGACCCTTCCAGGCCAACAAACATTCTTGATCCCCTTTTGCGCCAACCGCCACCAGTCGTTGTAGATCTTGTTGTATGTGTGAATGGGCACTTTGGCTTTGAAGCGATTATAAAACTCCTTATCGCCTCTCCGGAACCCGTTCAGAATCTCGGAGAAATTATAATATTTGCCGAACTCCGTTGCATTGGCGGTTATCAGTAATTCTTTCAGCTCTTTTTTTTGCAGGTCGAATGGAGCGGTGTACTCCTCTTCCAACATCTCCCGGATGCGTATTCCTTTTTTGAGCAATGTTCCGAGGATTGCCATGAGTGTTTATCTGTGAGCCTTAAAAATAGGCATGATTTGCACTCCGCCCAAATCATATAAATCGTTAGTATTACATCCGTTTAAAACCTGCAAAAAAGGGTTGATGCACGAATGTCCGTCGAACAAAATATCAACTTCCTTCGAAGAGATCTTCCTGCCGGATGCACGCTGATCGCTGTGAGCAAAACCCAACCGTTGGACAAGATTCGAGAGGCTTACGATACGGGACACCGGGTGTTTGGAGAAAACAAGGCGCAGGAGATGGTACCAAAATACGAGGCGCTCCCGAAGGACATTGAGTGGCATATGATTGGCCACCTGCAAAGGAACAAGGTAAAATACATAGCTCCTTTCGTAACGCTGATTCATTCCGTTGACAGTCTTAAGCTTCTTAAAGAGGTAAATCGTCAGGCGCAGAGATTCGACCGGATAATACCTTGCTTGCTTCAAGTCCACATAGCCGAAGAGGAAACCAAGTTTGGTTTTTCACCCGATGAGATCCTTACCTTAATGAGTTCAGACGTCTGGCGCGAAATGGGAAACGCCCGGATTTATGGCCTGATGGGAATGGCTACCTTCAGTGATAATCACGACCAGGTACGACGAGAATTCAGAAGCCTGAAAAAACTTTTCGACAAAGTCCGGTCAATGACAGTGCCGGAAGGTGTAATGATGAAAGAGTTGTCGATGGGAATGAGCGGTGATTACAAGATTGCTATCGAGGAAGGCAGCACCATGGTCCGGGTTGGTACTGCAATTTTTGGGCAGAGGAATTATGCCGGCAATTAATTGGTTCTCATTAGGCAACATTTACATAAGCATGAATCAACGTACGACACTATTGGCCGGAATCATCTTTGCGGGTGTTGCTGTGGCGATCGGGGCTTTTGGCGCCCATTCACTGCGGCCACTTCTGGAAGAAAATGCCCGCACAGAAACGTTTGAGCTGGCGGTGAGATATCAGTTTTACCACAGCTTTGCTCTGGTTTTTTGCGGCGTGCTGATGTATCACTTTCCTTCGCGCAATCTCAATCGCGCGTCAGTTTGTTTTTCAGTCGGGATCGTCATCTTCAGTGGCAGCCTTTATGTCTTGTCTCTTTCAGGCCTTCGTGTACTTGGAGCGATTACGCCGCTTGGCGGACTTCTGTTTATCGCGGGGTGGCTAATCCTTTATATCGGTATAAATGCAAAAAGGCCTCTTTGAGAGGCCTTTTTAGTTATCAAGGTCGATGCCTTATTGAGGCTTCTTATCAAGAACATTCGTTGTAAAGGTGATAGTGTTTCCGTCGGGATTGACTGCGTTCGTCACAAGTGTCACGGGTTTATTCTGCATACCCATTTTTCCTGCGCTGTTGAAGGAAACAGTAATCTCTCCCTGAGCTCCAGGGGGAATGGGATCGCGCGGCCAGCCTTTAGGAGTTGTACATCCACAGCTTACCTGCACGTTGGTGATTATGAGGGGTTCGTTGCCGGTGTTCGTAAAATAGAACGTATGGTCGACCTTATCACCCTGAACAATATTTCCGAAATCATGGGTTTTCTTTTCCCAGGTAATCACTGCACCATTCTTTTGGCTCGCTTTCTTTTCCTGCGCAAAGGATTGAAACGCCAAACCGAGGACACAAACCAGAAACAGATACTTTCTCATACTTTAATTTTTTTCAAATTTACGGCATTTTACGCCAAAAAAAATATCAAATTCACCGGAAACCCTTACTCAGAGCGAATTTCGAAGCAGGTGCTCGGGTCTTCGATTATAACGAACAATACTCTTATTTATGGTGAACGAGTCCTTAAAGTAACCGATGCGTCCCCGAATACAGAGCTTTTACGGCGATAAGATCAGGGTGCGGGTTTGCGGTTTGTGCTGGCGGGACGGACGAATCCTGATGGTCAACCATAGGGGTTTAGCAGACGGTGGGTTTTGGGCGCCGCCAGGTGGCGGTCTGGAGTTCGGCGAGAGTGTTCACGAACGTCTCGTAAAAGAGTTCGTTGAAGAAACAGGATTCCAAATTTCAGTTGGCAAGTTTCAGTTTGGCTGCGAGTTCATACAAAGTCCACTTCATGCCATCGAGTTGTTTTTTCAGGTGTCGATCAAAGGCGGCGAGCTTAAGAAAGGTCAGGATCCGGAGATGCCGATCATCAGTGATGTACGATTCATGTCGGAGCAAGAACTCAAACAGATACCTCGTCAACACCTTCATGGAATCTTCCGGCAAATTGCAAAGGCGGAAGACCTTAAGTCGATCGACGGCTTTTTTACAATTTAGCCTCTGAAGCCGATAATGCGCGGGTATTATCTTTTAAATTCCAGCTTAAAATAATTATTATTGTAGGATATACTTACACCCCAAAAACGGATTTCGCTTGCAATCAACGCTCAACTATAAGCTTATCAAAAAAATCCAGGATGAGCGATTTGATGTTGACCTGATCAATCAATATGATCTTTTAATCCACGTCGGGCCGCGTGACATGCAGGTGGGTGTTATCGATAGCAGGGAAAGTAAGATGCTGCTGCTGGAGGATTTTGTGTTTCCGTTGCTAACATCACAGGATGAAGTTCTGCAGGTGCTTGAACAATTATTCGATGATCATTCCCTTCTCAAGGCAGCTTTCTGGAAAGTGATCAAGATCTCTATCAAGAACAACAAGTTCGTGCAGGTACCACAGGTTCTTTTTGTGGAAGAGTCACAGGAAGAATACCTGAAATTCAACGCCCAAATCAACCACGAAAAGGAGTATGTACAATCAGTGATCAACAAGCAGTCTAATGCGGCCACTGTCTTCACGTTTCCAAAAGACCTTAAGGATTGGTTTCAGAAGTTATACCCGTCCAATGTTGTGTTTATACACCAGTCGGCTGTATTGATCGAAGGGATCACTCAGGTATCGAAATCAAGGGACGATAATCCGCTTTACATTTTTGTCGATCGGTTCAAACTACACATCGTCTATGCGAAGAAGGGCAAGCTTATCTATTATAATCAGTTCGTGATAAAGCAGTTTGCCGAGTACGTCAAGTATATTATGCTTGTATTGAAGACGCTCAACCTCAGTCAGGAATCAAGTCAGGTGGTTTTGTGGGGTTACATCGGCAGGAACTCACCACACTATAACGAGTTTTATAAATACATTAACAATGTTGTCTTCGGACAAAGGCCAAAACACCTGAAGTTCGGGTACATGTTCGACGAACTCCAGGACCATCATTTTTTTGATCTTTACAGCATGCATCTCGTGGGAAGTTAATCCCTCGATCAGTTTGGGCGCTGATGTGCTGGCCGCGACACAGAACACCTTGCATTGTAATACATAGAAATGTCTGAGAAAAAAATTGCTTTGTTCCCGGGATCATTCGACCCCTTCACGAAAGGACACGAGGATATTGTGCTTCGCGGCTTGCGACTGTTTGACGAGATAATCATCTCCATCGGTTACAACCGGGCGAAGAGCTCCCGTTATTTTCCAATAGACACCATGGTGAGTTGTATTGAAAAAACATTCGAGAGTTACCCGGCCATCAAAGTTGTTACTTACGCCGAGCTGACCGCAGAACTGGCGCGTAGAAACGGAGCAAGGTACCTCCTGCGGGGAATCAGAAATACGACAGACTTTGAATACGAAAACAGCATTTCGCAGATCAACAGGAAATTATTCAGCGAACTTGAGTCTGTCTTCCTGATCACATCACCCCAGTTCGCATGGATCAGCTCATCCATTATCAGAGAAGTGCATGGATATGGAGGGGATGTATCGGAATATTTGCCTTATAAGTTGTGAGGCGGGGTGATGGCTGTTGGCAGTTGGGGCAGAGATGATGGTTTGCTTTGAGAAGACTGATCAAACACTTGATTGAAATGTGCAACGTTGGAGTCGCACACAGGAGCCAAAAGCCAAAGCCTACAGCTCAGGCCGACTTCAATTCAATCTTCTTATAATACTGTTCGAACACGTAGCTGATCGACTTGTAGGAGTGTTCGAGGGCGTGATACACTTCCTTCCGGGTCATCCAGCGAAGCTCCTCAATATCTTCTTCCATGGCCGGTCTCATTTTGGAATCGTCTACTGAATCCATCAGATACCACTTTGTCTTTTTGAGCATCGCGTTCTTGTTCATGGTATATGTGTGCCATGTAGTGCAGATTTTACGACCGAGCTTAACGGTGACGTTGCACTCCTCCTCGACTTCGCGCACCGCAGTGCGTTTATACGTTTCGCTTTTTTCACGCTTGCCTTTTGGCAGGTCCCATTTTTTCATACGGTAGATCATAAGGAATTTTTCCTTTTTCCGAATGAGACCACCGGCGGCCTTAATGACCTTAAACCTTGTCTTTAAAAATTTTTTCACCGGCACACCCGCGAGCGAGACAACGACAGACAGAATATTGGTGGGCACGTGGCTGTTGAGAAAGCCGAGCAAGGTATCGAAATCTTGTTCGCCAACATTTTTGATCCAGACGTGATTGATCAATTTTGCCTGTGTGATGGGTTCTGCGCCTGCGTCGAGAATATGATTGTAATGTCCGGAATCAGGCACACCATCTGCTTCCAGAATTTTTACAGGGATGTCGTTAATAAACAGGACCATCAATTCCAGCATTGACCTGGATCGCAAAAGAGCAAATTATTCGGAAGGTGGCAAGCACTTTGAAACATTTTTGGCCAGGCCTCCGATTTTTTCTTTGGTCCTGCAGTTTTATTCAATAAGGTGAAAGTTCTATTTTTGGCCATGCCAATCATGAAAGTCCAGGAACAGACCGCAGGTCCCATTGCGGAGATGTTACTTGAAATCCAGGCCATCAAGCTTAATACGGAAAAACCATTCACATGGAGCTCAGGGTGGAAGTCGCCGATCTATTGTGATAACCGCTTGTCGCTTTCAGAGCCTTCCGTAAGGAGTGCCATCAAGATGGGCTTCGTTGAAGCTATACGTGAAAACTTTTTCACTGCTGAGGCGATCGCCGGGGTCGCCACTGCCGGCATAGCGCACGGCGCACTGGTTGCGAATGACCTGGAGCTTCCCTTCCTCTATGTTCGACCAAAACCAAAAGAACATGGTATGGAAAATCTTATCGAAGGAAAAGTTGTGAAGGGTCAACACGTCGTTGTTGTAGAAGACCTCGTCTCAACCGGAGGCAGCTCTCTGAAGGCCGTCGATGCGCTGAGAAACGCCGGCTTCAAAGTACTGGGTATGGTCTCAATCTTCAATTATGGCTTCGATGTGGCAACGCGGAATTTTTACGAGGCGGATGTTTCACTCATTTCCCTTAGTGACTATGGCCATCTTTTGTCACAGGCAGCTCACAAGAAATACATTGCCGAAGACCAACTGGTCTCACTCAAGGCATGGCGCGTGGATCCCTCGCACTGGAAGAGATAAACAATTGGGCAAGGGTTGATCAGTTGGCAATTGGACAATTGACAATAGGCAAAAATGGGAGCTAGATGAACAATTTTGCCATCCGTCACGTGAGCCATGCTTTCAACAGAAAATTTAGTGTCTTTGTGCTTTGGTGGCTATGCCTCACGTGAGCTGCTGCCTTTTTCAACAAAAAACTTAGTGTCTTCGTGTCTTCGTGGCTATGCCCCACGTGAATGCTGCCTTTTCAACAAAAAAACTTAGTGCCTTCGTGTCTTTGAGGCTACCCAGCCTTAGTGCCTTCATGGCAAGAGACTGGTTTGGAAGGGTTCTTCCCATTTAATACATTTACGCAACTTACCGTTTCCCATGCAAGACATTCCAAAGAAAGTAACCGAAATATTGGTAGAAAAACTGGGCATTGCGCACTCTGAAATTACACCCGACGCCAATTTTGTGAAAGACCTTGGAATTGATTCACTCGACTATGCTGAGATCGTCATGGAGTTTGAACAGACATTCGACATCCGCATACCAGATGATGATGCCGAGAAGCTTCAGACCTTTGGACAGGCCGTTAAATACATTCAGGAAAAAGTTAAATAAATAATCAGCTCGCTGTTTCAGATTCAAAATAACTACAGATCCGCACAGCACCGTCTGATAATTCCCTCACCCAGCGTTTCATCTCTCCGCCAGCGGCCAGGGCACTCAGGCCCCATCCGTTATGCACAGCGTCCCAGCAGACAATAAATTTTTTTCCCCCGATCAAGACCATATCCATTTCATAGATCTCCTCATTCTGCTTATCGTAAAGACCGGTGAACTGCAACAATATGTGATCTTTTCTCACCAGTTCGCCCCTGATACAATCGATGCTGTTCAGACGCATGAGCAACCTGGTTTCTTTATTCCATGCTTTGAAGAGAAGTTTTCGGGGCGTGAATTGCATAATTAAAGCTTTGATCAACGCAGGTCACGCGTGCATGTGTGCCTGAAAATTTAGTAATGTTGGAGCGTGAACAGCGAAGTTAGCAACGTATATTTTATTGTCAATAAATACTCGGGCACCGGCTTTAATGCGGAAATGGCCGAGCTGGTTGCTGACGCGTGCGCCCACTTCAACGTGAAGCACGTTCTCGAATATACTCAAGGGCCCGCCCATGCCACTGCCCTTGCTGCAGATGCTATTGCCTCGGGGTATGACAGGATTGTGGCCGTAGGGGGTGACGGAACTGTAAACGAGGTTGCCCAGGCGCTCGTAAACCACCCCGCGAAGATGGGCATCATCCCCAAGGGATCCGGCAACGGACTTGCGCGTCATTTAGGAATACCCACCCGGTTCCCCGACGCACTCAACTGCCTTTTCACCAGCAAGACACTCGCAATGGACACTTTTCAAATGAACGGCAGGCTGTCACTTAACGTATCGGGTATTGGTTTTGATGGGTATATCGCAGATCTTTTTGGAATGGAAAAGGAACGTGGCTTCCAGGGATACACCAAGCTTGTGATGAATGAGTTCATGCGGTTTCCGGAATTTGAAGCCAGCATTGACGCAGGCGACCAAAAGCTTCAGAGGAAAGCATTCGTCATTGCCATCGCCAATTCGTCGCAATATGGAAACAATGCCATGATCGCCCCCGGCGCCTCTGTGTGCGATCAGCTTCTCAACATCAGCATCGTAAAAAAATTTCCTCCTTACCGCCTGGATTTAATATATTCGTTTTTCACCGGAAGCATCGATCAGTCGGCGTATTGCGAGACTCTTAGTGTCCGTAATACGATCATTCAATTAACAGAGCCCATGTCATATCATATTGATGGAGAACCCGCGGGCAAAGCAGACCATTTCACAATAGTGCTGAATCCGTCATCCCTCAATATGCTCGCGCCCTGCGAGGGAAAGTTTTGATTTCCTCCCGAGGACGCGGATGTCATGTGAAAGTTTAAACTTTCGGCATGTTGTATTGATTATTGTATTTGGCAGCGAGATATTTATTGGCATCTCCCTCTTTGAAGTTGCTCTTTTTTGAATCCCAGTGAACGATCTGGCCCGTGCGGAAAGAGATGTTTCCCATCTGACAAACATTAGCGACGTGGGCACCCGCTTGAATCGGGCAGCTAAGATTTTCCATCTTGCGAGATTTTACAACATCAATAAAATTTTGAGTGTGGGCATCCAGACCGGAGCCTTTGTTAGGTTGATAAGGCAAAGGTTCCATGCGCTTCTCATCAGCAATGACTTCCCATCCACCGCGGTCAAGAACAAGTGTTCCATTATTCCCGATGTATGAAATGCCATGGTCGCGGCCGTAATTACCGTTGCTTATACCCTGGGCGTGTTCCCATAGCATGGTAAAGTTTCCGAAATCATAAATGGTTGCCAGCGTATCCGGGGTCTCGTTGCCGCCGTCCGGATACGCATACTTTCCACCGGAAGCGTAGACAGACCTGGGCAGCGGTGCATCCATTCCGAGTAGAACATAATCTACTAGGTGAACACCCCAGTCAGTCATAAGACCGCCGGCGTAATCCCAGAACCAGCGGAAGTTGAAGTGAAAACGGTTCTCATTGAAGGGCCGCTTTTCTGCAGGACCGAGCCACATGTTATAGTCTACGCCAGGAGGAACGGGACTATCAGGCTTGGCAGGTATATCCTTCATCCATCCCATGTAGGCCCATGCCTTCACGGTCCTTATCTGACCAAGCTTTCCGCTCTTCAGAAAATTGAGTGCATCTATAAAGTGAGGCATGCTGCGCTGCCACTGGCCCGCCTGCACGGCGCGATTGTATTTTTTCTGCGCATTAACCATCACTTCGCATTCAGCAATGGAATTCCCAACAGGTTTCTCCACATACACATCCTTGCCAGCGGCACATGCGTCAACCATTTGAAGGCAGTGCCAGTGATCAGGTGTTCCGATGATGACAGCGTCGATATCCTTGTTGTCAAGAAGCTTCCGATAATCTGAATACGTCTCGAGTTTGAGGTTCGCCTCTTTGACTTCTGCTACGCGTTTGTCGATTACATTCTGGTCAACATCGCAGATGGCCATCACATTCACTTCGGGAATCTTCATAAAGGATTTGGCATCAGACCATCCCATTCCATTCACGCCAATCACCCCTACATTTATGCGATCGTTCTGCGAGACCTTCCTTTTGTTGCTGGCGATCACCTCCCAGGGCAACGCGCTTAATATTCCGGCACCAGCAAGTGTCTGGCCGGTGGTATGAAGAAACTTCCGTCTTGAATATTCCATGATCCGTTTTAGGTTTGTTTACCTCTAAAGTACTGAACTAAAAGTAAAATGATGAAGGGAAATACCAATAAATGGTAAGTGCGGATGATGAGTTCAGGGGCGCTTTTTCAGCCAGGAAGACGTGATATCATTGAGCATTTTCACCTTGTCGGCGAAGTCTCCCTTGAGGCGCTCGCGGATGCCCTGCATGTTTTGCAAAAGCTTTTCGGTATCATCTGGGATCGCTTCCTCCAGGTATTCGCGGATGCGTTTAGCGATAGTCGGCGACTTTCCATTGGTGGATATGCCAATCTTAAGATTGCCCTTGGTGACGACGGAGCCAAGATAGAAATCGCAAAGTTTTGGGGTGTCAGCTACATTGACCAGCAGGCGCCTTTTCCGGGCTAAAGCACGAATGCGGCCGTGGAGCTGAGGATCGTCCGTGGCCATTACGACAAGGTCCTTTCCGTGCAGGTCCCTTATACGAAAGTTGCGTTCAATAAGGCGGATGTTGCCGTTGCTGGCAGCCAGCGCACGGATCTCATCCCTGATGACCGGTGCCACTACTGTCACCTTCGCAAGCGGGCTGCTTTTCAAAAGCGCAGTCAGCTTCTCCAGTCCGACGTTACCAGCCCCAACCAGGAGAGTATCAAGCTCCTCTAACTTCAGAAAAACCGGAAACAGGTTGTTGCGCTCTTCCATGGGAACCTTGGGCGGCTAGCCAACCTTGGCGCTATTGGCCATAATGGATCTGGCGGTGTCGGCATACCTAACGACATCGCCGGCTATGATGATACCCGGTGACCCGAGATCTTCCTCCTGAACTTGGCCAACAATGGAGGATACGGTGCCTACAACATGCTTTTGTGTCGGCAATGTTCCATTCTGAATTACCGCCACAGGCATGTCTTGCTTCCCCTGAGAAATGAACAGCGCCATGATCTCCTGCAGTTTTTTCAGGCCCATGAGAATGATGATAGTGGCCGTGGATTGCGCTGCGAGCGCAACGTCTGCTGACAACCCGCCTGACATAGTTGTACCGGTAACGACCCAGAAACTTTCACTGACACCACGGGAGGTCAATGGAATAGACACCGCCGCAGGTACAGCCAATGCGCTGCTGATGCCGGGAACCACCTTGACAGGGATACCATAACGGGTAGCGCATTCAATTTCTTCGGTTGCCCGACCGAAAACGAAGGGATCGCCTCCTTTCAAACGCACGACATGGCCATAAAGAAAGGCAGATTCTACGATCAGACTGTTAATTTCCTCCTGAGTGTGCGAGTGCTGACCAGCGCGTTTGCCCACGCAAACCAGCGGAACGGATGAGGGAATGTAGTCCAATATCTCTTTGGAAACGAGTGCGTCATAAAGCACTATGTCCGCCGCCTCCAGGGCCTTAAGCGCTTTAAGCGTTATCAGCTCCGGATCTCCAGGGCCCGCTCCTACCAAAGTAAGCAGCGGTTTTTTCTGAAAGGAGAATATCGGGTCGGACATATTATGCGATCTGTTTCTCGAGGTTCTTGAAGGCGAAGACGTCCTGCAGGAACTGTTTGGAATCATTGAGATATTTCACAGCGAACTCCTGACTAGGCTCGTGCTTGCTCATTCGTAGAACATGTTCTTTAAAATCACTGATGCCAGAGATCAAACCGGTCTCAATGAAATGTTTCTGAAAATCATTGATCGTTTGAATTTGCGTGCTAGGCTTCTGATCGATGGTCAGCAGCATTGCTTTTGCTGTATTGATGAACGCGTTGTACGAATGATAGATTGAGTCAGCGTACAACTGCTCATTTATTGCCTGATTGGACCACGCCAATTTTTCTTCACTGTCATACAAAAGCGTAGAGACAAGGTCAATGATGACTCCGGCGCATTCACCAACTGCCGTGTGCAATATGAAGTTATGCTCCTGTCCCCAGTCAACATAGTCGATTGGCGTCAGCACTGTAAGGTCAGCGAGAGGTTTCAGCAACGTATAGAAGTAGTTGCGTCCCACACGCTTGTAGTATTCATGGTAATACTCTCCCTCCAGACCGTTTGCGTCATAGTCGTCAAGCAAAAGACGAAGCGCGTCAGGACCTTTACGCGACGGGAGCTTTAGAACCTTGTCGGCGATGATAGCTTCGCCGCCGCGGAGCTTTGCGCCACCAAGCAATACAACCAGCGCTGGCAGAACCTTTCCTTGTTTGTCTTTTATGGTACTACCATGCAATCCAATACTTGCGATACCATGCTGGCCGCAGGAGTTGGGGCATCCGCTTATCTTTATCTTAATATCGTTATTGTAGATCAGCTCGGGATACTCTTCATTGATCACCCGTTCCAGCGCCAGAGACACCTGGGTGCTGTCGGAAATTCCAAGGTTACATGATTCAGTTCCTGGGCAGGCAGTGATGTCTCCAACGCTGTCAAATCCCGGCTCCGCCAGAGCGAGAGCATCGAGTGCCACATAGAGATGCTTCAACACATCTTCTCTCACAAAACGGATGAGGTAGCCCTGGTTTATAGTCACTCTGAGTTCCTCCGACGCATACTGATCGACGATGTCGGCGAATTTCCTTGCCATTTTGGATGAGAGATTACCCAGAGGCAACTTCACATATACGCCATAATAACCCTGTTGCTTTTGTCTGATCACATTCGTATCGAACCACTGCTGGAACTTCTTCTCATCGCGGATGATTGCGGGCGCAGAAGGAATATAATCACTGAGCCTGGGCTGCGGCAAAGCATCGAGGTCTATCTTATAGGTCTTGTAAGGCAGAGCGTTCCACTCTTCTTTGACCAGGCGCATCATTTCCTCAAGCCCGATGTCGTCGATGAGAAACTTCATACGCGCCTTCATCCTTCTGTTCCTTTCGCCGTAACGGTCGAACACGCGAAGCACACCTTCCGTGAAAGGAATGATCTGGTCTTCTTCCAGGAACTCAAATGCAGTCAGAGCCAGGTAAGGATTTGCTCCGAGACCACCTCCTATGAGAACCTTAAAACCTCGTTTACCGTCCACGATCCGCGGGATAAAACCAAGATCATGAATAAAAGAGTAAGCGGTATCTTCTTCTGTGGATGAGAATGATATTTTGAACTTGCGGC